>WBZM01002001.1_pt2 | contig 14426 bp, 11 predicted proteins | sample 5204271 | NCBI WGS metagenome assembly WBZM01 (sample SAMN12344346, study PRJNA552823) | activated sludge metagenome | biome: Activated sludge suspended growth; feature: Nitrification reactor; material: Wastewater; isolation source: activated sludge from nitrification reactor of wastewater...
CGAGGAAATAACGGTCGTGCGTCACGGCGACGACGGTGCCGGGGAAGCGGACGAGGAACTGCTCGAGCCAATCGACCGATTCGGCGTCGAGGTGGTTGGTCGGCTCGTCGAGCAGCAGCATGTCGGGCTTCGACAGCAGCAGCTTGCACAGCGCAACGCGGCGCTTCTCGCCACCGGAGAGATTGCCGATCAGCGCCTCCCAGGGCGGCAGGCGCAGCGCGTCGGCGGCGAGTTCGAGCTGGTTGTCGAGGTCGGTGCCGCTGCTGGCGATGATCGCCTCGAGCCGCGCCTGCTCCTCGGCGAGCTTGTCGAAGTCGGCGTCGGGTTCGGCGTAGGCGGCATAGACCGCATCCAGCATCGCCTGCGCGGCAAAGGCCTCGCCGAGTCCCGACTCGACTTCCTGGCGGACGGTCTTGCCCGGGTCGAGCTGCGGCTCCTGCGGCAGGTAGCCGATGTTCAGCCCGGGCATCGGCGTCGCCTCGCCGATGATGTCGCGGTCGACGCCGGCCATGATGCGCAGCACCGTCGATTTGCCCGAGCCATTGAGCCCGAGCAGGCCGATCTTCGCGCCGGGGAAGAAAGAGAGCGAGATGTCCTTGATGATCTGGCGCTTGGGCGGGACGATCTTGCCCACCCGGTTCATCGTGAATACATATTGAGCCATGGCTGTCGATCGGAAGTGGGGGAAACGGTTGCGGGACACCGGCAGGAGCACCGGCGCGGAAGGCGCGAGTTTACCCGAGTCCGGCACTGCCGACCGCACGCGATGGGGGCGATGCGCCGGCGGCGCCGTTCGCCGGCGACGCTCACCGATTGACAGCGCTCGCCGCGGACGGGCATACTCGGGACGCTGCACCGACCGGCGACGGCCGTCCTTCTCGCCGTCGCAAGTCGGCCGCTTCGTCCCGCAAGCGGGCGAGGCCGCAGCCCTGAAGGCAATCCTGCATGACACCCAGCACCCATCCACCAGCAGTCGCACGCGCGCGTCCGCTGCCGGCCGCCGGCCGCCCTTGCTGGCGGGCCATCCTCGGCGGCCTGCTGCTGATGCTGCTGCAGGGCGTGCTGCCGGCCGGCGCCATCGCCAGCATCTGGGGCTACGTCGACGAGCAGGGAGTCGCGCACTTCGCGACCGAACAGCTCGATTCGCGTTACAAACTCTTCCTGCAGGGCGACGCCGCGCGCACGTCGCTGTCGGCGCTGAGTGGGCCAGGAAAGCCGGAGCTGCTGCGCTACCTGTCGCAGCATCCCAACCTGAAGAAGTTCGAACCGCTGATCAAGCGCGCGAGCGACGAGTTCGCCGTCGATGCCGCGCTGCTGAAAGCGGTGATGGCTGCCGAGTCCGCCTTCAACCCCGACGCCGTCTCGCCCAAGGGCGCCATCGGGCTGATGCAGGTGATGCCGTCGACCGCCGGCCAGTACGGGCTGCAGGCCGACCGGCAGCAGAGCCTGGAGGAGAAGCTGGCTGATCCGAAGACCAACATCCGCATCGGCGCGCGTTACCTGCGCGACCTCGGCAAGCTGTTCCCGAACGATCCGCAACTGGTTCTGGCCGCCTACAACGCTGGTCAGGGCGCCGTGCAGCAGCACCGCAACCAGGTGCCGCCGTACCCGGAAACGATGAACTACGTCCAGCTCGTGACGCAGTTCCATCAGCTCTATCAGGGCAACACGCTCAGCCGCAAGGCGGCGCCGTCGTCGGTCTTCACCCGTTCGGCTGCCGGTGGCCAACGCATCTACATGAAGCTGCCCGGGCGGCGCGACGTCCCCGAGACGGCTCCGGCGCGCTGATGCCCAGCTGTCTTGGCCGCGCCGTCGTCAGCCATCGCGTTTGCCGGCTGGCGCGCACGCCTTGCCACCGGGCCGCGTAGGGTGACGCCTTCGGCCTCTGCTGTTGCTCCTGCTGCTCGCGGCCTCGGCATGCGCCGAGCCGGTTGTCGAGCCGCAGGACGATGCCCGCCGCTTGCACGACTGCCGATCCGGGGACGTTCGCGTCGACGGCGGAACGACGTGCTGCGGCGGTACAATGTCCGTCTTCCCCAACCAGAGAAACGATGATGACAGTTGAGCATCGAGTTCATCCCGCCGCTACCCCGGGCCGTTCCCTGTGCCGGCGGGCGGACCACCGCGTGCGCGGCGCCACCGTCCGCTGCCTGGCCGCAACGCTGCTGCTCGCCGGCTGCGCCGGTCCGGCCACCAACGTCACGGTCAGCGACCCGGCGCGCATCACGCGCAGCGGCTTCCTCACCGATTACAAGGCGCTGGCACCGTCGCCGGGGGCCGAGGGCACCCTCTGCTGGCGGCAGCCCGGACTCGACCTCAAGGCCTACGACAAGGTGCTGATCAACCGCATCGTCGTCACCCTGAAGGCCGACCAGCAACAGGGAATCGATCCGACCGAGCTGAAGGCGCTCGTCGACTACTTCCATGCCTCGCTGGTGAAGGCGCTCAAGCCGCAGATGCAGATCGTCGAGCAGCCGGGTCCGGGGGTCATCGTGGTGCGCATCGCACTGACCAACCTGGTGCCGACGCAGGTCAGCCGCAGCCTGATGGGGACGGCGATCCCCTACGCCTTCACCGCCGAACTCGCCTCCGGGCCAGCCAGCGGCAGGCCGGCCGGGTCGACGCCGTACCTCGGCGAGACGGGGATGGAAATCCAGTTCACCGACGGCGCGACGAATCAAGTGCTCGCCGAATGCGCCGATGCGCAGATCGGCCGCAAGTACGCGGCGGCGGTCGAGGAGGGTGCCGAGGGCGCGACCGACACCTGGGTCAAGGGTTACCTGAACTCGTTCCAGGCTTGGGCGTACGCGCAGAACGCCTTCGACAAGTGGGCGAAGCTGATCGCCGATCGCTTTGCCGTGCTGCGCGGCGTCAAGCCGGCGAAATGAGCGAAGCAGAGGAAAGCGGAAGGAGAAAGTGATGCAGCGCAAGGCGGTGGTGGCCGGTGTCGGCGCAGTGCCCTTCGGCAAGCCGGGGGCGACCGAGAGCTATGACCTGATGGCCGCGGCGGCGACACGGCGGGCGCTCGCCGATGCCGGCCTGGGCTACGAGGACGTGCAGCAGGCGATCGTCGGCTACGTCTATGGCGATTCGACCTCCGGCCAGCGCGCGCTCTACGGCGTCGGCATGAGCGGCATCCCGATCGTCAATGTGAACAACAACTGTTCGACCGGGTCGACGGCGCTCTTCCTCGCCCGGCAACTGGTCGAATCCGGCGCGCTCGACTGCGTGCTGGCGCTCGGCTTCGAGCAGATGCGCCCGGGTGCGATCGCCGAACACTGGAACGACCGGCCGTCGCCCTTCGCACGTTTCGACGAGCTGTGCGCCGAGATCGCTCCCTACCCCGTACCGCTGGCGCTGCGCTACTTCGGCGGCGCCGGGGTCGAATACATGCAGCGCCATGGCGCGACGGCGAACCTCTTCGCGCGCGTGCGCGCCAAGGCGAGCCGGCACGCCGCGCACAACCCCGGCGCGCTGTTGCGCAAGGTGGTGAGCGAGGAAGAAGTCCTGGCGGCGCCGCTGATCTGCGCCGAGGCCGGCATGACGCGGCTGATGGCCTGCCCGCCGACCTGCGGCGCGGCGGCGGCGATCCTCGTCTCGCCGGCCTTCGCCGCGCGCCGCAATCTCGACCGGCGCGTCTTCATCGCCGCGCAGGCGATGACCACCGACTGCCCGGGCACCTTCGACCAGCGCAGCATGCTGGCGCTGGTCGGCGCCGACATGAGCCGCGAGGCCGCCGACCTCGTCTACGAACAGGCGGGAATCGGCCCCGGCGACATCGACGTTGTCGAGCTGCACGACTGCTTCGCGCAGAACGAGGTCATCAGCTACGAGGCGCTTCGTCTGTGCCCGGAGGGCGGCGCCGAGCAGTTCGTCGCCGACGGCGACAATACCTACGGCGGCCGGGTGGTGACCAACCCCTCGGGTGGCCTGCTGTGCAAGGGGCATCCGCTCGGTGCGACCGGGCTCGCGCAGTGCGCCGAACTGGTCGAGCAGCTGCGCGGCGAGGCCGGCGAGCGGCAGGTGGCAGGCGCCCGCATCGCGCTGCAGCACAACCTCGGGCTCGGCGGCGCCTGCGTCGTGACGCTCTATCAACGGGCCGCCTGAGCGGCAACACGGCAGCGAGGCAATGAACGCCCTGCGCGCGGCGGCGCAGCGCAGGCATGCGACAGGGAGCATTTCATGGGAAAACTCGCAGGCAAGGTAGCGATCGTCAGCGGTTCCGGCCGCGGCATTGGGCGCGCGGTGGCGCTCAAGCTGGCGGAGGAGGGCGCGCATGTGGTGGTCAATGATGTCGACAGCGCACCGGCGGCAGAGACGGTCGGCGACATCGTCGCTGGCGGCGGCCAGGCGGTCGCCTGCGTCGGCAGCGTCACCGCCGGCGACTTCGCCGAGCGTTTCGTGCACACCGCGCTCAGCCAGTTCGGCGGCCTCGACATCATCATCAACAACGCCGGCTACACCTGGGACAACGTCGTCCAGAAGATGAGCGACGAGCAATGGCAGGCGATGCTCGACGTCCATCTGACGGCGCCCTTCCGCATCCTGCGCGCGGCTGCCGACTTCTTCCGCGCCGCCGCGAAGAGCGAGAGCGACAGCGGCCAGGAGACCTACCGCAAGGTGGTCAATGTCTCGTCGATCGCCGGTGTCGGCGGCAACGCCGGGCAGGCCAACTACGCCGCCGCCAAGGCCGGCATCGTCGGCCTGACGCGCACGCTGGCGAAGGAGTGGGGGCGTTACCGCGTGAACGTCAACTGCGTCGCCTTCGGCCTGATCAACACGCGGCTGACCAGTGCCGCCGCCGGCGACGCGGTGCTCGACATCGAGGGCCGGCAGATCAAGGCCGGCGTCAATCCCCAGTTGCTGCAGCAGATGGCGGCGATGATCCCGCTCGGCCGCGGCGGTACGCCGGAGGAGGCGGCCGGCGCCGTCGTCATGCTCTGCTACCCGGAAGCCAACTACGTCTCCGGCGAACTGCTCGTCTGCGGCGGCGGCTTCCGCATCTAGGCGCGAGCGACCTCCGATGGCGATCGCCCGCACGCTCTTCGACGACGGCCACCGGCAGTATGCGGCGGCGCTCGACCGCTTCATCGCGCTCGAGGTGGCGCCGCACTACGAGCGCTTTGAAGAGCAGGGCTACGTCGACCGCGAGCTGTGGCGGCGCGCCGCCGCCGCCGGCTTCCTTTGCTCGTCGCTGCCCGAGGAGTACGGCGGCGCCGGCGCCGACAAGCTCTACAGCGTCGTCCTCTTCGAGCAACTGGCGCGCAATGCGGTGCAGAACCTGCTCGGCTGGTCGCTGCATTCGGAGATCGTCGCCCCCTACCTGCTGCACTACGGCAGCGAGGCGATCCGCCAGCGCTACCTGCCGCGCATGGCGAGTGGCGAGCTGATCGGCGCCATCGCGATGACCGAGCACGGTGCCGGCTCCGACCTGCAGGGGCTGCGCACGACGGCAATGCGCGACGGCGAGCACTACGTCCTCAATGGTGGCAAGACCTTCATCACCAACGGCTCGCTCTGCGACCTCGTCGTCGTCGTCGCCAAGACCGATCCCGCCGCCGCCGGCAAGGGCATCAGCCTGCTCGTCGTCGACATGCGCTGGCCCGGCTGCAGTCGCGGCCGGCGGCTGAAGAAGATCGGCATGCGTGCGCAGGACACCGGCGAACTCTTCTTCGACGACGTGCACGTGCCGGCCGACCACCTGCTCGGTGAGGAGAACCGCGGCTTCGCCTACCTGATGAACGAGCTGCCGTGGGAGCGGCTGCAGATCGCCATCAGCGCCGTCGCGCAGGCGGAAGCGGCGATCGAATGGACGAGCCGCTACTGCCGCGAACGCCAGGCCTTCGGGCAGCCGCTCCTGCACTTCCAGAACACCCGCTTCACCCTCGCCGAGGCGATGACCGAGGTGCAGGTGGCGCGCGTCTTCGTCGACCGCTGCAGCGAACTCTTCGTCCGTGGCGAACTCGACGCGACGGCGGCGTCGATGGCCAAGTACTGGTGCACCGACCTGCAGTGCAAGGTGCTCGATGCCTGCCTGCAACTGCACGGCGGCAACGGCTGCATGCTCGACTACCCGATCGCCCGCGCCTGGACCGACGCCCGCGCCGCGCGCATCTACGGCGGCAGCAACGAAATCATGAAGGAGCTGATCGCCCGGCAGTTGCCGTAAATTCCGGTGACGAATTCCGGTGACAGTATCCTAAATTAGCCGAGGGCGCATTCGACGCGCTGCTGGTCGGGGCCACGGCCGGTGCCGTGCACCCAGCCGCTGCGTCGTCTGCACCGTCAGCCGTTCGCGCGCCAAGCGTTGGGCGCCGCGGCGTTCACCGGTTCACGACGTCGCATGCCATCGTCCAAGCGGCGCCTGAACCCGGGCCGATGCAGCATGGAGAGAGTGCTAGAATCTGCCGATGATCGATTGGTCAACCTGTCCGGCTGTAGAGTGCCATCCTGACGTGCTGAGCGGGGCCTGGGTCTTTCGCAGCAGCCGTGTGCCCGTCGCGGCCCTCTTTGAGAACCTTGAGGCGGGCGCCACTTTGGCCGAGTTTGTCCAGTGGTTTCCGGGCGTCAGCCTTGAACAGGCGAAGAGCGTTCTCGAGCACGCCGCCCGGAGCTCGCTTGCGGCAGCGTAGATGTGTATCGTGTTTGATCAGGGTACACCTGTGCCACTGCGCCATTGCCTTGTCGATCACTTCGTCGTCACCGCTTTCGAGCAGGGCTGGTCAACGCTGAAAAACGGCGAACTCCTTGCGGCGGTGGAGAGAGAAGGCTTTGATCTTCTGATCACCACGGATCGCCGGCTGAAGCATCAGCAGAACCTTGGCGCAAGGGCAATTGGAGTCCTCGTCCTGAGCACCACGAGTTGGCCGCGCATACGCGCCGTCGAGCACATGGTCGTGGCCGCCGTCCAGAACGTCGCACCAGCCCGGTTGATCGAGGTCGAGATTCCGTGATGCTTAATTTAGGGACAGTATACTAAATTCGCCGAGGGCGCATTCGACGCGCTGCGCGTCGCGGGACCAAGGCCGCGGCCGTGCGCCCAGGGGCGTGGACCGTCTGCAGCTGGTTCGTCGGATCTCGCCGGACGCCACGCGGGAGCAAGAGCCAACCGATCAGGTCGGCCGCGGTCGGGGCGAATGCGCGGCGCAACGCCAGCCCGGGTACGCCACCCGGGCGTTCGCGGCGACGGTGTGCGCTGCCACTGCGGCGGGACTGGCGCGGCCTGTTCAGGCCGCTTCAGATGTGCTTTGATGCGCCTACCTTGCCGGCACGGCAGGACGAGAAGTGAGCGAGAACGACCAGCGAGCGATCGACGGGCTGCGGCAGGCGCTGGCCGCCGGGTTCATCGACGCAGCAACCTTCGCGGCCGCGGCCGCGGCGATCGCCGCCGGCGCGAGCGCGACCGACCGCAGCGGCGGGCAAGCGCTGCCGGCGGCGCCGCCTGCCTCTGGCGCGCGGCAGGCCGAGCTCAGCGGTGACGGCGCGGTCGCGCAGAGCACCGGCGACGCGCTCGGCGCCGGGTCGGTCAAGATCGCTGGCGACCACAGCGGCACGATCATCCAGACGCAGATCGTCAGCAACTACTACGGCACCGGCGGCGGCGATGCGGCCGGCAAGAGCCTGCTCGCCAGCCAGGTGGGTGCCTATCTCGCCTGGCTGCAGGAGCGCACGCAGAGCATCGAGCTGCGCGGGATCGAGCGCTCGGGTGCGTCGCCGGTCGTCGCCCTGCCGCTCGATACCGCCTACGTACCGCTGCGCGCGCGCTCGCTGCGCCCGCTCGGCGAGCGGCAGGGGCCGCCGGGTGAAGCCGGGCCCGCGGTCTTGGCACGCCAGTCCATCCGGCGCGGGGCGGCAGAGGCGGGCGACCGCGCCGGTGGCGAGACCGAGCTCGCGCTGAGCGAGGTGTTGGCCCTCGGCAATCGCCTGGCGGTCATCGGCGGTCCGGGCTGTGGCAAGACCACCGTCCTGCTGCACATCGCCTGGGCCCTCGCTTCGTCGCTGCTCGCCGGCGAAGCCGAGCCAGCGCGCTCGCGCCTCGGGCTGCGGCTGGCGCCGGCCGAGCTGCCGCTGCCGATCTTCGTGCCGCTCGCCGCGTTCGCGCGCCATCGGCGCCACCTGCCCGCTGGCGCGCCGCCGCGCGAGCGCACCCTGCAGCACTTCATCTCGCATCACCTGATCAGCCGCGAGGCGCCGTTCGAGCTGCCGGATGACTTCTTCGTCCGCCTGCTGCACGAAGGCAACAATGTCCTGCTGCTGCTCGACGGGCTCGACGAAGTGGCGAACGAGGGCGAGCGCGCCGAAGTCCGCCAGTCGGTCGAGAACCTCGTCGGCGGCCGGCGGGCGATGCGCGTCGTCGTCACCTGCCGGACGATCGCCTGGCGCAGCGGCGGCACCGCTCTCGGCGGCGATTTCCGGCAGATCGACGTGCAGCCGCTCGACCACGACGAGCACGTCGTGCCGATGGTGCGCCAGGCGTACGCCTGCATCGACCCGCAGGACAGCGTCCGCCGGCACGAGCGCAGCGAGGACCTCCTCGCCGGCATCATCCGGCTCGAGGCCGATCGCCGGCGGCGCCTCGGCGAGGGCGCGCCGCGGCTCGTCGACAGCCCGCTGCTGGTGCGCCTGCTGCTCATCGTCCACCTCAACAACCGCACGCTGCCCGACCAGCGTGCCGACCTCTTCGACAAGGCGATCAACGCGCTGCTGCAGGTCGATTACGGCCACGACGAGACCGACAAGCGCGAGCTGTCGCTCGACTGGACGCTGTACCGCGACATGGCGCAGCACCTCGCCTTCCACATGCACCAGCAGGGCGCCGACCAGGGACGCGAGATCGAGGAGCCGGCGCTGCGCGCGATCCTGCGCGGCGAAGCCGAGTTCCTGCCGCGAATCGACGACTTCCTGCGCCAGGCACGGCAACGCGGCAGCGTCCTCGAGGAGCGCGACGGCGCGTACCGCTTCCTGCACCTCGCGCTGCAGGAATTTCTCGTCGCCCGCTACCTCAGCGAAGTGACCGGTCGCGAGTCGCGCGAGCGGCTGCACGAGTTTCTCGCCGGCCGGCTCGCCGACCCGTGGTGGCGCGAGCCGATCCTGCTGCTCGGCGGTTACCAGTCGACGCACGCGGCGCGTTCGGCGCGCGAGCTGTTGCGCGCGCTGGCGGATGCCGCTGGTGACGCCGACGCGCGCTTCGCCGCCGCCGAGCTGGCGGCGACGGCGGCGCTAGAGTGGCGCGAGAGCGGCGAGCCGCTGCGCGCCGATTGCGCGCGACGCATCGTCACCCTGCTCGACGACGCCGACGCACTCGCCGGTGCGCGGGCGGTGCTGCGCGCGCGTGCCGGCGACCGGCTGGCGCAGCTCGGCGATCCGCGCTTCGATGCGCAGCGCTTTTTCCTGCCGGCCGACGAGATGCTCGGTTTCGTGCGCATCGCTGCCGACCCGGATTTCGTCATTGGCACCCGCAGCGCGGATCGCGAGCGGGTCGCGCGCATCGGCGGATACGCGGTTTACGACCACGAGATCGACGAGCTGCCGACGCCGACGCGAGAGTTCCGCATCGCCCACTACCCGGTGACCGTCGCGCAGTTTCGCGCCTTCGTCGCGGCGACCGGTTTGGCGATCGGCGACGCCGATGCGCTCGCCGACCCCGACAGCCGGCGGGTGCGCCGGGTGAGCTGGCATGAGGCCTTGGCCTGGTGCGACTGGCTCAACGAGATGCTCTTGAGGTCGCCGGCGCTCGCCGGCAGCCGAGTCGCCGCGCTGGTGCGGCACGGCTGGCGGGTGGCGCTGCCGAGCGAACTCGAGTGGGAGAAAGCGGCGCGCGGCGGCTTGCGCGGCGCGGTGTTTCCGTGGGGTGACGATGCCGATGAGGGCGACGGCAGGCGCGCGAATCATGCAGGTTCGCGGATCGGCGACACGTCGGTCGTCGGCTGCTTCGCCGCCAACGGCCATGGCCTGCACGACATGGCGGGCAACGTCTGGGAGTGGACGGGCAGCCTCTGGGGTACCGACTTCGGGAAGCCGGACTTCGCTTATCCGTATCAGGTCGATGATCCTCGTCGGGAGGATCTCCGGGCGGGCGATGAGGTGCTGCGGGTCGTGCGCGGCGGCTCGTGGCGCTTTCGCCGGGACGATGCGCGCTGTGGCATCCGCTTCAGGTACCCCCCTGACGTCCGCTCTGACTACGTTGGTTTTCGCGTGGTGTTGCGTTCTTCCCCTGTTCTTCCGCTCTGATCTCTGCTCCCTCTGTACTCTGTCACTCCGGGAACTCCGACTCTGGAGGGGGTGCGGGGGAGACTTCCCCCGTCGCCCGCTGGCGGGCGTTCAGCCGCTGCGACGCGGCATCGGATGGGCCGAGAAGCTCAGTAGTGGTAGCGAAGCTGCGCGATCAGGAGATCGTCACCGTCGACACGGTACACCATGCGCTGCTCGTCGCTGATCCGGCGCGACCAGAAACCCGACAACGCGTGTCGCAGCGGCTCGGGCTTGCCGACGCCAACAAAGGGTTCGCGCATCACCTCGTGGATCAGCCGTTTGATCCGCTCAACCATCTTGCGGTCGTGCTTCTGCCCGTAGAGATAGTCGTCCCAGGCCGTGTCGGCGAACACCAAGCGCATCAGAGCAGTTCCCGCTCACTGCCCTTTCCTTCAGCCAGTTGCGCTGCCGCGTCGAGCAAGCGCCTCGCATTCGCTGGGCTGCGCAGCAAGTAGGCCGTTTCTTCAAGCGCCCGCTAGTCATCGAGCGAGAGCATGACGACCGATGGCTCACCGTTGCGGGTGATGATCAGAGGCTCGTGGTCGTCACAGACGCGGTCCATCGTCCGGGCGAGGTTGGCGCGCGCGGCGCTGTAGCTGATGGCGTCCATGACGGGATTCCAGTGTTCTTGTACGCTCTATAGTACGCAACCGGAGTGGAGTGCTCCATGCCGGCATGCCATGTCCGTGTTCCGCAGGCAATCGTGGAATCCGGCAAGCGGTCGCTACGCCCAATTCGTCCGGGTCACCTGATCCACCCGGCGGCCGCGCTGCGCGCGGCGGGGGAAGTCTCCCCCGCACCCCCTCCAGAGTCGGAGTTCCTGGAGTGACAGAGTGCAGAGGGAGCAGAGATCAGAGCGGAAGAACAGGGGAAGAACGCAACACCACGCGAAAACCGAAGTTGACAAGGCGGCCGACCGGGGGACACCCGAAGCGGAAGCCACAGCGCGCAAAGCCCCGGGGAGTGCGCCACGAGCCGCCGCGCACGACCCGCCACACATTGTCCGGTGCGTCGGGATCTTCGCGTAGCCGGTCATTGGCGTCATAAGGGTAGCCGAAGTCCGGCTTCATCCAATCGGTGCCCCAGAGGCTGCGCGTCCACTCCCAGACGTTGCCGGCGAGGTCCCCACAGCCATACGGACTCTGCCCACCAGCGAAGACGCCCGGGGTGCTCGTGTCGCCGATGCTGTCCTCCACATTGGCGTTCTCTGCCTCCCGGTCGTCGCCCCAGGGGTAGCTGCGCTGGGGCTGCGGGTTATCCTGCAGCGGCGCGTCGGTGGCCGCGAATCCCTGCGCGATGCCGGCGAGCCGGATCGCCTGCGGGATCTGCAGACCGCCGCGAGCCGCCTTCTCCCACTCGGCCTCCGACGGCAGCGAGACGATCCAGCCGGCCGGTAGCCGCTCGCGCCAGCGGTCGTTCAGCCAGGCACAGAAGGCACGCGCATCGTGCCAACTGACCTTCACGACCGGCCGGTTTGCCGGCGGACGCAGCGCATCCGCGTCATGGTCCGCGTAGCCGCTGGCGCCGACGAACCCGGCGAACTGGGCGACGCTGACCGGTGTCTCGGCGATCCAGTAGTCGTAGTCGAGCGTCCCGTTGCGGTGCAGCGGGGCATTGCTGCTATCCTGGTCCCCCATCCAGAAAGCGCCAGCCGGAACCTGCGCGAAGCGCATCGCGTCGACTTCGAGCAGGTGGCGGCGCGGATCGCCGAGCCGTGCGAGCACGTCGCCGGCGAGCGCGCGCTGCCGCGCGGCGACGCCGCCATCGGCGGGCGCCACCGGCAGCGAGTCGGCGAGCCAGCCGGCAACGCGGTTCGCGATCGCACGCGTGCGGCCGCGACTGCGGATGGCGCCGACGCCGATCTCGAGCAACTGCATTCCGGCGAGCAGCGCGCAGCTCCAGTCGGCAGCCGTCGGCGATCGCACGCGGCGGAAGTCGTCGATGCTCGTGCCGCCGATCAGCTCGTCGGCAGCGGTCGCGCCGCGCTCGGCCCTGGCGATTCGCGCCGCCAGCACCAGGACGATCTGCCAGTGCCCCGGCGACTCGCGCGCCAGACGCGCGCAGTCGGCAGCGAACTCCGGCCGATTGGCGAGATGGCAGGCGGCGAGAAACTCCTGGAAGCTGCGATGCGGGAAGGCGAACTGCCGCTCGCCGTGGCGTTCGCCCTGGCTGAGCAGCAGGCCGGCACGCTTCTCGATGTAGTCGACGACGATCGTGGCCTTGTCCAGACTGCCGCCGAGCAGTGGCCGGAAGGCGCGCAGCAGGCGGCCTTCGCCGATGTCGGCAGTGGTTTCGTCACCGCTGCTGCCGGCTGTCGCGCTGGCGAGACCGCGGTCGGCGACGACGCTCTCGGCATGCACGTTGAACGCCAGTTCCTCGAGCGTTTCGCGCAGGTCGGCGAGCTTCAGCGTCGGAATCGCCAGCGCGTCGAGCAGCGCCCGGTCGGCACCGATCTGCCGGTTCCAGCGCAGCAGCAGCAGGTCGACCGAGTCGTTGTAGAGATCGGCGCGGTCGTCGGGCAGGCGGCCGCGGCTGGCGTGCAGCGAAGCCATCAGCGTCAGCAGCAGCGGGTTGCGCGCCAGCGGCCTGAGGTCGGGGCGCTCGCGGGCGGTGAGCAGGTCGTCGCACTTGCGTTCGGCTTCGCCGGGCGGCAGCCATTGGCGCCAGGCGAGGGTCGCGTACCAGCCGCGGATGAAGCGCTCGATCTGCTCGTCATCGAAATCGGCGAGCGCGTAGACGCCCTGCGCCGGGTCGGCGCCGGCGGGCCAGGCGTAGGGGCGGGCGGTGAACAGGAAGCGGCAGCGCTCGCCGGCGCTCTGCATCAACTCCCTGACGGCGCCGACGGCGCGTTGCCGGCTGGCGTCGTTGCCGCATTCGTCGAGGCCGTCGAGCAGGATCAGCGCGCCGTGGTTGCGGGCGATCCGCTGCACGAATTTCTTCGTTTCGGGCGACAGGCCGTAGCCGCTGGCGTCGAGATCGCGGCCGATGAAATCCCAGAGGTCGCCGGCGTGTGCCGCCGCCGTACCGGCGGGGAGCTGCTCGGCGAAGCGGCGCAGGACGACGCGGATCGGCAGCAGCGCGCCGTAGCGCCACTGTTCGCCCAGGCCGGCGAGACCCTCGTCGTGCCCCTGCCAGGCTTGTGCCAGCGCCAGCAGGACGCTGGCGCCGAAGGTACTCTTGCCGCTGCCGGCGGCACCGAGCAGCGTCAGCTCGCGGTGCTCCACCAGCGCTTCGAGCACCGGCACGGCGCGCGTCGCGCGTTTCTCCTCCATTTCCGCACGCGCGTTTAAGCCCACGCTGCGGCTGCGCTGCAGCCACTGCGCCAGCGTCATCTCCTGCGGGATGTGCAGTTGCGTCGCCAGCGGCACATAGACGTCGGCGAGCTGCAGCGGCTCGCGCCGGCCGTCGCTGGCGCTGAGGTCGATCTCGCCGAGCCTGAGGCCGGCGAGGTCATTGGCGAGCGCGGCGAGGTAATGCGCGATGACCGCGTTGGCCTCGGCGGGGTCTTCTCCGTGGTGGACGATCCGGTTGATGACCTGGACGAAGTCGCGGCCGATGAAATGCCCGCCGGCGGTGACACTGCCGCCGACGTAGGCGCCGCCGCCGGTGTCGACCACCGGCGCGGGGTGGCCGGCGTCGCCCTGCTGCCGCGCGGCGAGTTGCGCCTGCAGTTCGGCGATCTGGCGCTGCAGCCTGACGATGTCGTCGGCGCTGCCCGGAGTGGTGGTTTCGCCGGTCACTGTGTCGCCTCAGGATGCCTGCAGTTTGCCGAGCACGAACTTCGTCACCGGGCCGACGGCGGCAGCGAGCAGCGGTGAGGCAAAGGCGCTGACGAGCGACGCCACCGCGCCGGGTACCAGCGCGGCCAGCCCATCGAGCAGCCGGCCGACGCGGCTGTCGTCGGCCTGCCTGCCCTTCGCCACTTCGGCCTCGATCTCGGCGAGTCGTTGCCGCGCCTCGGCCTGGCTGCGCGGCTCCGCGTGTTCGCTGACCGCGCTGAACAGCGGCGCGAAGAGTGCCCCGATCTCGCTCGCCGGAACGCCCTGCGTGACGATGCGGTCACGGCCGACGAAGTCGCCACCGGCGCTGATGTTGCCGCCGACGTAGGCGCCGCCGCCGGTATCGACGCGCGTGCCGGTGTCGATCGGCCCGTGGTGGTTGCCGTGGCGAAAAAC
>WBZM01002785.1_pt1 | contig 14420 bp, 8 predicted proteins | sample 5204271 | NCBI WGS metagenome assembly WBZM01 (sample SAMN12344346, study PRJNA552823) | activated sludge metagenome | biome: Activated sludge suspended growth; feature: Nitrification reactor; material: Wastewater; isolation source: activated sludge from nitrification reactor of wastewater treatment...
CGCCCCAGACCTCCACCTCGACCTCCATCGACGAGCGGAAGGTCGCGTTGATCCGGGCCTCGACGGTCACGGTGTCGCCGATGGCGATGGGGCGTTCGAAGACCAGGTCGTCGATCGCCGCGGTGACGGTGGCGCCGCCGGAGTGGCGCATCGAGCAGATGCCGCCGCACATGTCCGCCCAGGCCATCACCTGCCCGCCGAAGGCCTTGCCGAGCGCGTTGGCGTGCTCGGGGAAGACGAGCTGCGTCATCACCGTGCGCGAGGCGCTCGGTGGTCTGGGTGAGAGTGACTCGGTCACCGCGTGGTCTCTCCGTCGTCCTGCGCCACGGGGGCGCACTCTAGCCACCATTCTGCCAGCAACTTCGCGGCGGGAGAAGCGCCGTCGAGCCGAAAGATTTCGAGCGTGTCCGGCGGCGCTTCGCTCGGGGTGATGACCAAAGACATCAGCCCCTCGCGCCGCGCGACCAGCAACGGGAGAGGGCGCCCGGCCAGCGCGGCGCCGCGTCGGAGGCGCTCGCGGAGGGCGGCGTGGTCGACGCGTCGGCCTGCGAAGCCGATGATTTCATCGCCGGGCGCGACGCCCGCGAGGGCGCCGGGCGAACCGCGCAGCACCGCGGAAACGAAGAGTCGGCCGCCTTCCATGCGGGTGCGGAGGCCGAGCGTGACGCCCCGGACGCGCCGTGGGCGGACGCCGAATCCGGCGAGTCCGAGCACTGCATCGTAGGGCAACGGGTCCGTCGAACGGACGCAACGGTCGAGGAGGTCGGAGACGTCGACGCCGGTGGCCTCGGCGAAGAGGGCCTCGACGCCGGCCTCGGGCACGGGCCTTCCGCGCGCGCCGTACGCGCGCCAGAGGTGGCGGGCGACGTCGTCGAGCGAGCGGCGGCCGTCGCTCCGCGCGCGGAGGGCGAGGTCGAGGAGGAGGCACGCGAGGGCGCCCTTGCGGTAGTAGGAGACGGCGCTGTTGGGGGTGTTCTCGTCGGGGCGGTAGAGCTTGATCCAGGCGTCGAAGCTGGCGTCTTCGAGCGACTGGAGGTGGCGGCCCGGGGTGTCTTCGACGGCGGCGATCTCGGCCGCGAAGTGCCTGAGGAACTGCGCGCCCGTGACGAGCTTCGCGCGCAGCAGGATGCGGCGGTCGAGGTAGCTGGTGCCGCCCTCGAAGAGCCAGAGGAGGCGGGTGTAGTTTTCGCGGGTGTAGTCGGTGGGGACGAGGCCCGCGGGGCGCACCCGCTTGACGTGCCACAGGTGCAGGAACTCGTGCGCGAGCAGCGCGAGGAGCTCGTGCCAGCCCTCCTCGGTTTCGAACGAGTCGGGCGAGGCCGTCACCGCCGACGCGCGGGCGTGCTCGAGCCCTCCCCTCCCCCCGGGCGTCAGGAAGACGTGGAACACGTAGCGCTCGTAGGGCGCGTCGCCGTAGAGCGCGGTGGCCGACTCGACGACGCGCGCGAGGCTGCGCGCGAGGCGGTCGCCGTCGTACGCGAGGGCGAGCTCGTGGCCCTCGACGGCGAGCGTGTGCTCGCGGCCGCCGACGGTGAACGTCCGAACCTCCGCGGGCCCCTGGTAGACGGGGCTGTCGACGAGCTCGTGGTAGTCGCGCGCCCGCCACGCGCCCGCGCCGTCGGGGTCGAGGGAGGTGACCGCGCGCCAGCCCTCGCGCGGCGCGACGGAGAGCGCGCAGGGGAGCGCGTCCCAGTCGACGCCGGCGCCCTCGGGGCGGAGGAAGGTGGCGGCCCCGTTGAGCCAGAGGAAGGCCTCGTCGAGGTGGCTGGTGCGGACGGTGAGGTCGCGCGCGTAGACCTCGTAGTCGACCGTCACCTCGCGCGCGCCGCCGTGCGCGACGGCCCACGCGTCCTTGCGGACCTTGCGGACGCCCGCGGCGGCGCCGTCGCCGGACGCCCGAAGCGACTCGACGTGGCGGGCGAACTCGCGGACGAGGTAGCTCCCTGGCGCCCACACCGGCATCGCGAGGACGAGGGGCTCGGGCAGCGCGTCGCCGCGCACCGTGAGGCGGACGCGCAGGCGGTGGTCGCGCGGCTCCGGGGCCGCGACCTCGTACCGGAGCTCCCGGGGGCTCATGAGCGGAAGCGCTTCACCAGGGCGCCGGCGGCGCGGTAGGGGTCGGCGGCGCGGGCCTGCACGTCGGCCGCGGCGGCTTCGAACTCCGCCGCCAGCTCGCCGTGCGCGGCGTCGAGCAGGAGCTCGCGGAAGACCACCCGGAGCTCCTCCCGCGCGCGCGCTCGGGCCCGCTCGACGGCGCGGCCGGTGCCTTCCTCCCAGTCGCGGTGCTTCGCGACGGCGTCCACCAGCGCGTCGACGCCCTCGGCGCGGGAGGCCACCGTCTTCACGATCGGCGGGAGCCACTCGCCCTCCTTCGCGCGGAGCTCGGCGGGGCGGAGGTCGAGGTGGCCCGCGCCGTGGCGCCGCGAGTGGGCGCCGGCGGAGGCCACCTCGTGGCCGAGGGAGATCATCATCTCGAGGTCGCGCACGGTGGCGTCGGCGCCGTCGCGGTCGGCCTTGTTGACGCAGAACACGTCGGCCACCTCGAGGAGCCCGGCCTTGATCGCCTGCACCTCGTCGCCGAGGCCCGGGGCCATCACCACCACGGTGGTGTGGGCGAGGCGGGCGATTTCGAGCTCGTCCTGCCCGACGCCCACCGTCTCGACGAGGACCACCTTCGCGCCCCAGGCGTCGAGCACGTGGACGGCGTCGGCGGTGCTGCGCGAGAGCCCGCCGAGGTGCCCGCGGGTCGCGAGCGAGCGGATGAACACCTCGCGGTCGAGCGCGTGGCGCTGCATGCGGATCCGGTCGCCGAGGATGGCGCCGCCGGAGAAGGGGGACGTGGGGTCGACCGCGACGACGCCGACGCGGAGGCCCTGCCGGCGGTAGCGGGTGATGAGCTGGTCGGTCAGCGTGCTCTTGCCCGCGCCGGGGTTGCCGGTGATGCCGATGACCCGGGCGTTGCCGGTGTGCGGGTGGAGCTCGGCGAGCGCCTCGAGCCAGGGGCCCGTGCGGTCGTCGATCGCGCGGAGGAGCCGCGCCGTCGCGCGCACCTCGCCCTCAAGAACCTTCTCGACGATCGGGAGCATGGGGTGATTCGCGTCCGGAGCCGCGGCTTGTAACACAGCCTCCGGGCCGCGGGGCGTCTCGACAGGGCGGCGCGATGCCGCTAAGGAGCTTTCAGCGCTCCCATGGCAGACGACGGCGACGAGAAGGTCCCAGGGCGGCTGGTCCGCACGCTCAAGACGGGCCTCCTCGGGGGCGCCGTGGCGGGGAGCTACCTGGGCGGCAAGATCCTCGACCGCTTCCGCGGGGGCGACGGGCGCGCCGAGGCCGAGCTCCACCGCCACGTGCAGAACGCGCGGCGCATCGTCTCGACGATGAAGGAGCTGCGGGGCCCGATGATGAAGGTGGGCCAGCTCCTCTCGACGCACGCCGAGGCGCTGCCGGGCGAGTACGGAGAGATCCTCCGGTCGCTCCAGAGCCAGGCGCCGCCGATGGGCTACGCGACCATCCGCGAGGTGATCGTGAAGGACCTCGGCGCGCCGCCGGAGGAGGTCTTCAAGGACTTCTCGCGGACGGCGCTGGCGGCGGCCTCGCTGGGCCAGGTGCACCGCGCGACGCTGCCCGACGGCGCGGACGTCGTGGTGAAGGTGCAGTACCCCGGCGCCGACGCCTCGGTGGACGGCGACCTCAAGAACCTCAAGCTCGGCGCGGCGATGGTGAAGAAGCTCCTCGCCGACCTCGTCGGCAACGACCGGCTCGACTTCACGCCGGTGGCCGAGGAGATCGCCGAGCACCTCGCGCAGGAGACCGACTACTGCCGCGAGGCCTACAACGCCCAGCTCCTGGCGAAGCTCTTCGCGCCGTACGACTGGGTGGTGATCCCGAAGGTTCACCCGAAGTTCTCGGGGCTCCGGGTGATCACGTACGACCACGTGGAGGGCGTCGACCTCGGCACCGCCCTCGCCCGCGGCGACGCGGCCGCGCGCCACCGCCTCGTCCGCCAGCTCTCCGACGCCTTCTGGATCCAGCTCATGCGCGGCGGCGTGCTCCACGCCGACCCGCACCCGGGCAACTACCGCGTCCTCCCCGACGGTCGCTTCGGCATCCTCGATTTCGGCTGCGTGAAGGTGTTCGACGAGGCGCGCTTCCTCGTCCCCTTCGCCGAGATGGTGCGCGGGCGGATGGAGCGCGACGACACGCGCTTCAAGTCGGCGATGGCCGCGCTCGGGCTGCTCCACGACCCCAACGACGCCCGCGAGATGGAGGACATGCGCCGCATCGCGGACTACTTCTCCACGGGGCTGGCGCGCGACGAGGAGTTCGACTTCCAGCAGTTCTCGTACGTGAAGGCCGCCAAGGAGCTGATCCTCTATTTCCTCCAGGCGCGCCGGGTGCCGCCGTCGCAGCGCGACATGATCTTCCTCACCCGCGTGGTGCTGGGCTACTACGAGTATTTCTCCCGCGCGCGGGCCCGCACCAACTTCCGTCGCCTCGTGGAGCCCTGGGTGAAGGACGGATGGACGGGCCGCTCGATCGAGATCCCGCCCTACGGAGACTGACCGTTGCCGCGCACCATCATCGTGGGGGACGTGCACGGCTGCGCGGGCGAGCTCGACGACCTGCTCGCGTCCCTCGCGTACCGCCCGGGGCACGACCGCCTGGTGCTCGTCGGCGACCTCGTCGCGCGGGGCCCTGACTCCGTCGGCGTGGTCGAGCGCGTGGCCGAGTACGAGGCCGAGGGCGTGCGCGGCAACCACGACGAGAAGGTTCTCCAGTGGTGGCGGGTGTTCCGCGCGGAGGGGCGGAAGGCGGCGGATCGCGCGGTGAAGCTCTCGGCGCGGCACCGCGAGGTGGTCGAGTCGCTGAGGCGCCGGCACTTCGAACGCCTCGAAGCGCTCCCGCTGGTTCTCCCGCTGCCGGAGCACGGGGCGGCGGTGGTGCACGCGGGGGTCGACCCGGCGCTCGGGCCCTCGGGGAGCGCGCCCGACACGCTGATCACGGCGCGCTCGGTGGACGACGAGGGGCGCGTCACCCACAAGCTCGCGGGGGCGCCGTGGGCCTCACGCTGGCGGGGCCCGGAGCACCTGGTGTTCGGCCACGACGCGCGGCGCGGCCTCCAGCTCGAGCCCTTCGCCACGGGCCTCGACACGGGCTGCGTCTACGGGCGCCACCTGAGCGCCCTCGTGCTCGACCGGTGCCAGCCCGTCCCCGGCGATCCCGACGCGCGCGCCCGGCTGGTCGCCCGCGTCCCGGCGCGGCTCACCTACGTCCCCCCGGGCGCCGGCGACGGACCGGAGTGATAAGGTTGCGGGCGATGAGCGAGAAGCCCCCCGACGACCGCGACACCGCCCAGGCCCTCGACGACGTCGAGGAGCTGCTCAAGCGAATCCCGGGCGCCCGCCGGCTCGTCACCGAGGTGCAGGAGCTCCGCGCGCTGCTGGTGGAGCGGCGCGCGCCGCGGGTGGCCGCGCTCGGGCGCCGCGGGGTGGGCAAGTCGACGCTGGCCAACGCGCTCCTCGGCGCGGAGGTGGCGGCGGTGGGCGCGGTGGAGGACACCACGCGCGAGGCCGGCTGGTACGACGTGACGCACGCGGGCCGGTCGATCCGGTGGCTCGACACGCCGGGGCTGCGGGCGGGGGCCGAGCCCGGGCGCCGCGAGGCGGTGGAGAAGGCGCTGCGGGCCGAGGCGCCCGACGTGGTGCTGATGCTGGTGAAGGCGACGCAGGTGGACGCCGGCATCGACGACGACCTCGCGGAGGTGAAGGCGCTGCTCGGGGCCCTCGGGGAGAAGAAGCCCGCGGTGATCGCGGTGGTGACGCGCTGCGACGAGCTGGCGGCGGCGCGGCCCAAGGCGCCTCCCTTCGACCACGACCCCGAGCGGCGCGAGGCGATCGCCCACGCGGTGTCGCTGCTGCGCGCCCACGCCGAGCGGGCGGGGGTGGCCGTGGCGGACGTCGTCCCGGTGGTGGCGTGGCAGCGCTTCAAGGACGGCGCGCGCGTCGCCGACTGGCGGTGGAACCTCGAGACCCTCGGCGCGGCCATCTTCGAGGCGCTTCCGACGCGGGCGCGGGTCGAGGCGGCGCGGGCGATGGAGCGGGCCGCGGCCCTGCGGCGCAAGGTGGCGATGCGCGTGGTGGGCACGGCGACGAGCGTCTCGGTGGTGGTGGGCGCGACGCCGCTGCCGGTGGCCGACCTCGCGCTGCTGCTCCCGCTCCAGTCGGCGATGCTGACGGCGGTGGTGTACGTGTCGGGGCGCGGGCTCGGGCCGCGCGCGGTGACCGAGTGGCTCGGCGCGGTCGGGCTCAACGTGTCGACCGCGATCGGGCTGCGCGAGGCGGTCCGGGCGATCCTCAAGGTGGTGCCGGGCATCGGGGCCACGGTGTCGGGCGCGTTCGCGGGGACGGGGACGTGGGCGCTCGGCGTGGCGGCGGTCCGCTATTTCATCGACGGGGGCACGGCGGCGGCGTCGCGGGCGGCCTTCGACGACGCGCTGAAGCAGGGCGCGCCGCCGGCGGACGGGGATGGCTCCGACGCGGGCTGAGCTCGCGGCCGCGCTCGACGCGTGCGAGCGGGCGTGTGCGGGCGACGCGGCGGTGGGGCTCCGCGCGGCGGCGCTGCGGGCGCTGACGGAGGCGGGGGTCGCGCCGCGGGTGGCCGCGGTGGGCCGGCGTGGCGCGGGCAAGAGCGCGCTGCTCAACGCGCTGGCGGGCGCTCCCCTCGCCCGCACGGGCGACGTCGCGGACACGACGATCCGCGCGCGGGCGTGCGGGATCGACGGGCCGTACGGGCGCTTCGTGTGGCTCGACGCGCCGGGCTTCCGCGCGGGGGGCCGGGCGGGGCGGCTCGACGACGTGGCGGACGCGGTGCGGGCCTTCGGGCCGTCGGTGGTGGCGCTGTGCGTGGCGGCGACGGAGGTGGACGCGGCGATCGACGGCGACCTCGACGACCTCGCGCGCGTGGCCGAGGTGACCGACGTGCCGCTGGTCGCGCTCACGACGCGCGTCGACGAGCTCGAGCCGCCCGACGTGGCGCTGCCACCCTTCGAGGATGAGGACAAGCAACGTCACATCGCCGCGGCCGTCGCGACGCTGTCGGGGCACCTCGCGGCCCGCAAGGTGGAGGCGCCGGTGCTCCCGGTGTGCGCGCTCGCCGACTGGCGCGACGGTTCCCTCGCCCACGACGCGCGGTGGAACCTCGACGCCGTCGCCGCGGCCCTCCGCGCGCCGCCGCACGGCGACCTCGACGCGCTCGTGCGCGGGCTCGGTGAGCTCGTCGTCGCGCACCACGCGGGGCGCGCGGAGGGGCTGGCGCGCGACGGCCTCCCGCGCGTCGGCGAGCTCCTGGAGGCGAACGGGCGCGCGATGCTCGACGCGCTCGACGCGCTGCTCGGCGCGTGGTGCGGGCGCGCGGGGCCGCCGCTGCGGGAGGTGAACGCGCGGGCGCTGCGGGGCGGCGGGGCGGTGCGGGCGGCGCTGGAGCTGGTGGGGGCGACGCGGGCGAGCGGCGCGGCGGCGGCGCGGCGGGTGCGGGCGCTCGGCGCGGACGCGATGCGGGGCGCGCGCGTGTCGGCGGACGCGCGCGCGGCGCTGGGTCACTCCGCGACGTCGTAGGCGCAGCGGACGCCGAGGTCGTAGTCGTGGAAGGCGGGGTGCTGGCCCTCGCGCCACGCGGCGCGGAGGCGCTCGACCTGGTCGTTGTTCCAGCCGCCGCCGCGGGTGACGCGGGCGGTGCCTTCGGCGGGGCCTGCGGGGTCGCGGGCGACGCCGGGGGGGTACGAGGGCGCGTACCAGTCGGCCGTCCACTCCCACACGCCGCCCGCGAGGTCGAGCACGCCGAAGGGTGACGCGCCGGCCTCACGTCCGCGCGCGGGCGAAGGGCCGACGCCGTTGCACGACTGCGCGGTGCCGGTCGGCGTCCAATCCGCCCGCGTGCAGTCACGGGGTGGCTCGTCGCCCCAGGGGTAGCGGCGCCCGTCGGACCCGCGCGCGGCGTACTCCCACTCGGCCTCGGTGGGGAGCCGGCCCCCGACGAAGCGGCAGTACGAGCTCGCCTGCTCCCAGTCGACGCCCGACATCGGCGTGTCGCCCTCGGGCGCGGTGCCCGAGGCGCGCGAGCACGTCCCCGCGGTGACGCACGCGGTGTAGGCGCCGACGCTCGCCTCGACGCGGTCGATGCAGAAGGCGTGGAGCGTCACCTGCCGCGAGGGGTGCTCGTCGGCCGCCCCCTCGCCCTCGGGCGAGCCCATGGTGAACGACCCGGCCGGGATCGCGACGGCCTGCGGCGGGCAGCGCGCCGTCGTGCCGCCCGCGTCCGGAGCGCCCGCGTTGCGCCGTTGGAGCGAGCGCCAGCGAAGGCCGGGCGGCTCGGCGTTGGCGCGCGCGCCGCGGGTGGTGGCGTTGGAGGAGAAGAGCCCGCAGGCGGCGAGCGCGACGGCGGCGGTGAGGAGGAGGCTGCGGGCGGGGGGCGCCATCGCCGCGGAGCATACCTTGCCCCGCGGCGCGGCGCGGCGGTTCAGCGCAGGAGGCCGTAGCCGAGGAGGCGGGAGGCGTAGCGCGTGGCGTCGACGAGGCCGACGTAGTTGCGGAAGCGGATCTGGGCCGCGTTCTGCCGGCGCGCGTCGGTGGGGTGGGCGGGGACGGGCTGGCGGGTGGCGGCGTTGAACACGACGCGCACCGAGCCGTCGGGGCCGTAGATGGGCCGCAGGCGCTCGTCGACCTCGACCTGGTAGGTGTCGACGAGGAGCTCGTTGGCGTGGGCGATCATGCGCGAGGCGATGCCGCGGTCGACCTCCTTGTTGTCGACGAGGTCGGGGCCGTAGCGCCGCGCGACGTAGGCGATGCCGCTCTCGGGGTTGCGGAAGCGGACGCGGTCGGCCTCGGGCACGTCGACCTGCTCGGGCCCGCCCTCCGTCCAGATGCGGGTGGCGTGGACGGTGGAGAGGTCGGAGTTGAGCGACGAGAAGAGCATCGTGTAGACCGCCGTCGGGAGCTGCTGGCGGTAGCCGATGTTGGGGAAGAGGAGCCGCGAGCCCGCGGGGCGCGTGGGCATGCCCTGCGGGTTGGCGCGCGAGGGCTGCGTCCAGAGCGGGAGGATGCGCGGCGAGAGCTCGGGCAGGCCGCCGGTGCCGCCGCCGGAGACGGTGGGCACGTGCGGCGCGACGGTGTCCCAGTCCTCCGCGAGGATGCCGCCGAGGAGGCGGTTGAAGGCCTGCGGCATGTCGGTGCCGAAGTTGACCTGGAACTCGCGCCCGTCGAGGAAGAGCGAGCGCGTGATGCTGGAGAACGTCGGCCGCGTGTCCGTGAGCATGATGGCGGCGAGCGGCTTCTCGGGGTAGGCGCCCGCGCGTCGGAGGTAGGAGTGGTAGTCCCACGAGCCGCCGCGGGCGTTGTCGTACTCCTCGCCGATGAAGCGCCCGTCGATGACGCCGACGGTGAACTGGAGCATCGGGTCGTCGGCGCCGTCCTCGGGCACGTCGAAGAGGGCGCGGGTGTTGGGCAGCGGGTCGGGCCGGAGGCCGTAGTCCCCGGGCTCGGGGCGCAGGAGCACGCCGGCGAAGAAGTCGAAGATGTCGGTGCCCGCGATGAGGTACGGGCGCATCCAGTTGTCGTCGCGGGCGACGCGGGCGTAGGTGGCGTCGTTGAAGGCGGCGCCGTAGTAGGCGACGTCGCGCGCCACCGTCCAGTGGTAGCCGCGCAGGCGGCGGAAGATGACGCGGGCGAGGTACGCGGGGATGTTGAAGCCGGTGAACTCGCGCGACCCGCGGCGGAAGTACTGCGACGGGTACGAGAGGTCGTACTTCCGGATCATCGACTGGGTGACCTCGTAGACGTCGGCGCCCTGGTCGAAGAAGTTGATGTGGGGGTAGCCGGTGCCGATGTCCCAGGCGACGCGGTAGCCCCAGCGGAGGACGTTCTCCCCGGTGCGGGCGCCGGTGCGCGTGCGCCAGGAGGGCGCGACGCGGTCGGAGGTGACGCTGGTGGTGCCGGATTCGAAGTCCGTCATCGCCGCGTGGTCGCGCGGGGGGCGGTCGCAGAGCTGGCCGTTGACGACGCGCCAGCGGTAGCGCTCCTTCTCGGCGTCGGTGGCGGGGCGGCAGCGGGCGGGGTCGAAGATGCGCATCTGCCGCGCGAGCTCGGTGTAGTGGATCGGCAGCACGCCGTTGGACTCGAGCACCGGGTCGCGCCAGGAGATCTGGTCGAGCTCGCCGAGCTGGGTGCGCAGGCGGGCGGAGAAGCGGTCCTGGTCGGCGGGCGCGAAGCCGCCGCGGGCGGGGTCGGGCTCCATCGTCTCGAGCACGCGGCCGTAGAGGAGCCCGGTGGCGTAGTGGTCGTAGCTCCCGAGGCCCACGGTCTCGCCGAAGCGCTCCCACTGGTACTCCATCGTGGAGGTGTTGCCGAAGTAGTTGATGCCCGCGTGGTGGCCGCCGGCCTCCTGCGGGCGCATGCCGAGCTCCTCGTCGGTGTACTCGTCGAGGTAGCGCGGGCCCATGCAGTTGTCGTTGTTGCGGGCGTCGCCGGCGTTGCGGATGTTGCGGCAGTCGCTGGCGGTGCACACGGGCGTGCAGGTGCGCGAGGCCTCGGCGCTGCCGTTGTTGGTGCGGAGCTGCCAGTACTGGGGGTTGTAGTTCATCGAGTCGTAGCTCGAGACGGGCAGGTGGTAGAGCCCGAGCGAGTGGCCGATCTCGTGGAGCGCGATGCCCTTGTAGGCCTCCTGCCGCAGCACGTGGAGCACGCGGCGGGCGAACTGGTCGGCCGGGAGCGTCGGGTAGCGGCTCTTGAACCACCGCGCGACCCCCTGGATGTCCTGGCTCCCCACGACGGCCGGCGCGCCGGCGTCCTGGAAGCAGAAGCCGCGGCGCTCGAGGCGGCCCATCAGGGTCATCCACGACTGCTCGGCGCGCTCGGGGTCCATGTTGCGGAGGGGCGACACCTGGTTGAGGAAGGCCTGGTCGCGCGCCGCCGACGGGTCGAAGCCGAGGTTGGCGAGCCAGTGCTCGTCGACGAGGTCGGCCTCGATGGGCGTGTTGCGGAGCTGCTGGGAGAGCGCCTCCACGCGCCGCGCGGTCTGGGTGCTCTGGGGGGAGACGGGGCTGGAGAGGTCCTGGGCGACGCGGTCGTGGTTGGCGACGGCGCGCTCGAGGTTGGTCTGGAGGGCGCCGGTGTAGCCGTTGGATCGTGCGGCGGCGCGCGGGTCGACGGCGCGGACGCGCTCCTCGAGGTCGGCGTCGGTGAGGCCGCGGTTGGCCTCGCCGGCGGGGTTGCGGAGCACGCGCGAGAAGCGGTCGGTGGCGGCGCCCTCGACGTAGTCGTTCACGTCGAGCTCGCCGAGGGCCATGAGGACGAAGTCGCGCTGCTGGGCGGCGGCGGCCTCGACCGAGCGGCCCATGTTGAAGCCGCCGTTCGAGACGATCTCGCCGGTGAGGGGGTCGTAGCCCCAGTGGGCGATGCCGCCGAAGGGCGCGCGGGTGTTGCCGGGCCAGTAGGTGATGTGGTGGTAGCGCAGGTCGCCGATGCGGTAGCGGTACCCGACCTCGCGGCAGGCGGCGTCGTCGTCGCTCTCCCGCACCGGGTTGTGGCAGATGAACACCACCCGCTCGCCCTTCGCCTGGGGCCCGAGGAAGGCCGCGTCGCCCTGGGGGACGTTGCGGTTCTCGAAGTACATGTTGTGGCAGGCGTCGCGCGCCCCGCCGGTGCGGCGGCACTCGACCTCGCGCGCGTTGGCCACGGAGCCCATGAGCGCGAGGTTCCACGAGTCGATGATGTCCTCCGAGGGGCCGCGGGTGACGGCGGAGGCGGGGTCCTGGTCGGTGGGGAGGCGGTAGGTCTCGCTGCCGCCGGCGCCGGGCACCACCACGTGGTCCTGCATCTCGGGCGGCATCTGCTCGTTGACGTAGTAGGCCACCGGGCGGACGCGGCGCTCGCGGTACGGCAGCGTGCACTTCTGCATCACGAGGTCGCACTGCGAGCCCGGGTGCGAGGCGGGGCACTGGTCGGCGGTGCCGTTGTTGTCGGCGTCGTCGTTGGACGTGCAGGCCACCACCGGCGCGACGTGCGACTGCATCCAGATGTTGTGGATCATCGCGTAGCGGTGGAAGTTGCGGTCGTTGATGCCGTAGCCCGGGTCCCACCCGTTGCGGTCGGCGCGCGGGCCGCCGACGAGGTCGTACGGCGCCACGGTGAGCTCGAGCGGCTGGAAGTCGCGGTCGACGACGCGCCGGAAGGCCGTGCGGATCACCGTCTCCTGCGGGTTGCAGGAGTGCACGGGCCCGTGGGAGAAGAAGTTGGCGATGAGGCAGGTGGGGAGCGGCTCGCCGAAGAAGTCGCTCATCTCGGGCTGGACGAGCCATTTCGAGGTGATGTCGAAATAGCCCCCCGGGTGCCGCGAGGCGCGCAGGGCGGCGTCGGTCTCGGGGGCCGCGACGCAGTTGCCGTTGGCGTCGCGGACCTTGCCCGGCTCGATCTCGCAGAAGTTGGAGGCGTTGGGCGAGCGCGGGTTGTTTTCGAACCACGCGACCGGGGAGAACGACAGGTCGCCGAAGAGCTGACCGTAGAAGACCCACGCCCAGTCGGGGTTGTCGACGAGGTTGCGCGACCAGTCGACGCGCATGTAGTCGCGGTCGTACCAGCGGCGGTCGGTGGTGTTCTCGCCGACGACGTTGGAGGGCTCGCCGGTGGTGGGGTTGTAGTCGTTGCGGATGTCGAAGTGGGTCTGGATGCGGTATGCGGCGACGATGAGCCCGGTCTGCGTGCGGGCGGGGCCCCGGCCGCGGCCGTCGGAGCCGTCGATGTACTCGTACGCCTTGCGCGCGAGGAGCACGTTCTCCTGGACCTCCCAGCGGATCCGGTCGACGTCGTCGTAGGTGCCCACGGGCATCATCGACTGGTCGGCGGGGGCGTCGACCACGAAGTTCTCCATGTAGAACTCGGGGTCGTCGCGGCCGTCGGTGTAGTTGTCGCCGACCAGCCACGACTTCTTCACCGCGCCCTCCTGGACGCGGGAGATGGGCGGTCGCTCCTCGGCGCAGTTGGCCGAGCCGCACAGGACGGCGACCGTCAGCGCGAGGAAGGGGAGCCGGCGCCACGCGGCGCGGTGGGCTCCGTCACGGGATGATGTCGGGGACATCCAGAAGACCTCCGTAGGCAAATGGGGACGTTGCGGGGAGCAGAGGGGCTGCGTTCGCGCGCCGCCAACGCCGTGGCCGGCCGCGCAACGGCGCGACGCTACTACGCCCGCCCGGTGCTTGGAACAGGCGCCTCCCTGAGATCCGCGGTCGGGCGCGCGGGGGCGTTCAGCGCGGGAGGCAGGCCCGCGCGGGCTGGTCGGCGTCGCTGGTGGGGCGGATGAGGGTGACGTCGCCGCAGCGCTGGGTCGACGGGCAGTCCGCGTCGCTCACGCAGGGCGCGGCGCACCGCCGGCCGACCCCCGGGATCGACAGGCACAGGTACGATTGACACATCTCGCTCGACGTGCAGGTCGCGCCCGACGCCATGCGCCCGTCGTTGACGCAGTAGTACTCGACGCGGTCGTCGAGCAGGCTCGGCACCGCCGCGCAGGCGCGCCCCGCCGGGCAGTCGGCGTTGCGGCGGCAGGAGGTCGCGCAGCTCCCGAGCGTGACCCAGGCCGTCGGGCGCATCGAGACGAGGTTGATGCCGTAGTACGCCTCCTGGCAGCGCGTGTTGGGCGCGCGCCGGCTGCACTCCGCGTCGCCCGCGGTGCCCGGCGCGCAGGCCCAGGAGCAGCGCCCCGTGATGCACGCGCCGGTCGCGCAGTTGACCCCGCCCATCCGCGGGTCGCAGGTCGCGTCGAAGCCGAGCATCCCGGCGAACGCGCAGCGCATGCAGGCCCGCGTGCCGCAGTAGCCCGCGCCCTGGCACACGCGGCCGCCGGTGCAGGTGGTCGTCGCGCTGCACTCGAGGGGCTCGGGTGAGGTGACGGCGACGCAGCGGCCGTTCTCGAAGGCGTTGCACACGAGGCCGGTGCGGCAGGCGACGTCGCTCCCCGCGCCGCCGCAGCAGGGCTGCCCCGCCTCGCCGCACACCGGCGGCCGGTAGGCGTCGGCCGCGGGCGTCTCGGCGGTGACGTCGGGCCCGGGGGCGTCGGGGCCCGCGTCGCGGGGGGCGTCCATCGCGGGGACGTCGGGCGGGGCGTCCATCGCGGCGTCCATCGCGGCGTCCATCGCGACGTCGGGGCGGTCGGGGGCGGCGTCCGTCGGCGCGTCCGTCCCGGACTCCGCCGCGTCGCGCGGGGCGTCCGCAGGGGGCTCGGCGGTGGCGTCGGCGACGTCGGGCGCGGGGGCGTCGGCAGAGACGTCCGTCGTGGCGTCCGCCGGGGCGGCGACGTCGTCGGCGTCCACGGGGGGCGGCGGCTCGCTGGCGACGTCCTGCGTCGCGTCGAAGCCAGGCGCGTCGTCACCGTCG
>WBZM01002786.1_pt1 | contig 14407 bp, 23 predicted proteins | sample 5204271 | NCBI WGS metagenome assembly WBZM01 (sample SAMN12344346, study PRJNA552823) | activated sludge metagenome | biome: Activated sludge suspended growth; feature: Nitrification reactor; material: Wastewater; isolation source: activated sludge from nitrification reactor of wastewater...
AGTTGGAGTGTTTGGTTTGTATACTCATCGATGGGTACTATCGGCGGAACCGAGAATCATTGGTATAAAAGCAGATATGCTTAAATTAGGTTCGATTCCTAATAGACACACATGCCTTTGTGCAGAAACGTAAGATACTGCCAAATGATTAACTTCACAGGTACGGCAACTCCTGGGCAAAACCGTTGTTTCAGAGAGTGACTAACAATGCCTTTGTCAATACTCTCAGAGCGATCCAATCGTTATGGCAGTAGATTGGATTGTGGAATGTAGTTGCAGCATATCTGCAGATTCCAAAAAAAGTTTGTTGGTTTACATAAACCTTCAGATGCACATGGTTGAACTTAGAGCCAGATTCTCCTTAGAGATTCTGGGATGTCTAAGCTGAGGCATTTAACGTCAAACCACTAATTTAAACGCGGTTCCTATGACGCTAACCATAGAGATGTACAGACGAGGAATCTGGTGACTTGAGGATGGAATATGAATCCCCGTATCCCCTGCGTTAAAGGGGAATTAAGCCACCGTAGCTCAGTTGGTAGAGCGCCAACCTTGTAAGTTGGATGTCAGGAGTTCGATTCTTCTCGGTGGCAAAGAGACTTTCACTCCGGCCTTAACTGAAGTGAAAATCCTCCTCCTGAGCTGGACAGGTCCGAAAGGAGTTTCCAGACACCGTAAGGAACAATAGGGTGAGTTGTACAATTTGTTTCCGGCGTCCTGACTGTTAGAAGGACTTAAGCAGTTGATTTCAGAGTAAGCCGTTAACTTATATTCTGAGTGAATGCTTCCAACATTCATTTGCAACTGCTTATATTACGCCGCAGTAGCTCAATGGAACACATGTTAAGTTAATAGAGCGAGTCTCGGGTGAGAACAGGTGGTGGTTCGATTCCATCCTGCGGCAAATGTCCTGTAGTAAGAAATTGCTGAACACAAGAATAAGAATTCCATCTATAGGTGGAGAGGATCTTGGCAGATTGGCGAGCTGATTGGAACAAATACGCAGAGTTGGCCAACTTGACTTCCTGCTGTTCGGAAGAGTAAGAAATTACTAAGTAGAGCAGCTTAGCATCATAAATAATAAATACAACAGGAGTTAGTTATGGACTATCCAAATAGAGGTGTTGTTTTAAAAGAAATTTGTTCTAAAATGACAGAGATTTTAGAAAGAAATAACAATAATAGGAGTACCCAATGGAAATAAATGCAGGTTTGAAATTAGGACCAATTCCGTTTAGTGATTCTTTGAAGGGATACAGAAACATAGCCAGAATCTCTTTAAAATCTATAGCTAAGCTAATTGACAAATCTTCCAGTTACATGTGTGGATTAGAATCTAACACATTACCAATTCCTACAGATAAAATAATCTACCAATTAGCTAATATTATAGGTCTTAACAAAGAACAAACCCAAGACCTTATAGTCAAAGCATCCTTAGAAAGAGGTTACATAGATATAAGAGTAAGTAAAGAACAACTAAATGAAGTTCTTCCTCTAATTCTAGAAGAAGTAAATAAAAAAGTTGACTAAGAAGTATAAGAAACTTATACTTGCTTTACTATGGGATATAGCTCAGAGGTAGAGCGAGAAATTGTTAATTTCTTGGTCGTAGGTTCGATCCCTACTATCCCAGATAATTATTTAATTCATATGGCTGCTGAATTAAATAACCCAAACAGTCTTTGGTCATTTGAGGTTTCCTGTAATAAAAAAGCAATATCTAGTAGCCAAGAAATTGCTTTCGCAACTCCAGGCGTTAGGAGTTTTAAGGGGATGTTGAACTATATTCTTATAAGGAGTATAGTCCCTTTGCGGGCATGGTGTAACGGTAGCACAAAAGCCTTCCAAGCTTTTAGAGAGGGTTCGAGTCCCTTTGCCCGCTAACTTTAATCTTGTTATAGAGTAAAAAAGCCCCTATAGTTTAGATGGATAAAACAAGGACCTTCTAAGTCTTCGTCCCAGGTTCGATTCCTGGTGGGGGCGCATTTTCAAAAAAATAAAGAGGAAAAAAGATAACTAAAGCACGATAGACAAATGGCAAAGTCTGTGGGTTTAGGTCCCATGTACAAGGTAAAACCTTGGTGAGGGTTCAAGTCCCTCTCGTGCTACATTGCCGAAAGGCGTGGGGGTTCGAATCCCTCCCACTCCGCATAACAAAGACACGCACTAAACTTTAAGTAAATACGTAGTATAATAATACTATGAGTTTAGGAAAATTATTTTTAACAGCTCTAGTATTATCTACTATTTTTTGCTTAAGCCTACTTATTTTAGTAACAAAAGTGCTATAAATTATTGACGACAAAAGGATAATTGTATATATATCCTTTCATGATACCAATTAATAATAGATATATAGTAGAAAGATATTTTGAAGAAGACAAAACAAATACTATTCAAATCCCACAATCTATTCAACAGAAGTCTAGTCAGATAGGTACAGGAATTATAAAGAAAGTTCCAAAAGTAATTACTGGAAAAGGTATAGAAATAGAATCTCCACTAAAAGAAGGAGACAAAGTTCTTTTTAGTATTTATTGCCATCAAACAAGAGAACTTGGACAAGAACCAGTTTTTTATCCAAATATAAACGAAATCATAGCAGTAATAGAATAATATAGGATACAATCTAATTTATGGAAGAACTAATAGCAATTATAGAAGATAAACTAAGAGATGCGGTTATTACAGAAATTAGCGGCTCTACTCTTATTCTCCAACTAGATAATGGCCAAGAAATAGAAATAAACCTAGATGAAACACAAATAGAAGAAATTGTGGATCAGATAGGGTCAGAAGAAGAATTCTAAATCTTGTTACCCTAATGTTTGAATTAGGGTTAACTCTTTTAGTAATAAGTCTAATAAGTCTTATATGCCTTTTTGGTATATATTTTTATTCTAGACTTGATAAAATAATCAATCCCACAGATTACTCTGAAGGGTACATAAATATAGAATACTTCAATAATGGATCCCAAACTCCACTTATAAAAAAGAAGATAGCAGTTCCTGGCAAACCAGGAGAAACACTTGACGAACTGCATAGGTTTATGCTCCAGTTAGGGTATAGTGAAGAAGACATCAATAAACCCAGGAGACCTTATGACAAAGGCAACAACCCTAGTATTGGATAATGGACTTATTGTCTGTAAAAGAAAAATTCCTGGTAAGAATGCAACCCTAGCTCAAGTCTACATAAAAACAGGATATGCTAATGAATATGTAGATCCTAAATTACATGGACATGCTCACTTTGTAGAGCATATGATCTTTAAGGGTACAAAGAAAAAAGATCAACTCCAAATCAACCTAGAAGCAGATTTAATGGGAGGTTCATTCAACGCATTTACAGATAGAGAACAGACCGCATTATATATAGAAACCCATAAGTCCTATTCTAAAAAAGCACTAAACCTCTTAAAAGAAATGCTTTTCGATTCCACCTTCCCTAAGAAAGAAGTAGAAAGAGAAAAACCAGTAATAGTAGAAGAAATGAAATCCAGGATGGATTCTCCAGAGACATTTATATATGATGCATTGGACACAATAAATTACGAGTTTGGGGAAGGTAAAGATATAACTCCTGTAGGAACTACTTCAAGTATCCTAGGAGCTACTAGAGATAGCTTATACAATTACTACAAGACACATTATAGACCAGATAATATGATCCTATGTATTACTGGAAATACAGACGAATTAAGCAACCAAGATATAAATAATATCTTTGGAAAACAGAAAAATCCAAGAGAAAAATACAAGAAAATAGAGTTTTCTCAAGCACTAAAAACTAATACAATAAAAACCTTTCATAAAGATATAGAACAAATTCATTTCATGATAACTTTACCTTCGTATAAAGCATATGATTTTGGTTCAGAATATATAGAAGTAGTAGATTCAATACTAAATGACGGTATGTCTTCTAGACTATTCCAAAATGTCAGAGACAAAAAAGGATATTGTTATAGCGTTGGAGCATTTAATAGAAGCCATGAAAAGAGTGGCTTATATGTCGTTTCATGTTCGTGTTCTCCAGAAAAGTTATTAAAAGCAGTTGAAGCTATTTTGAAGGAATTAAAAATAGTTTCATCTGGAAAGTTTAATCCAAAAGAACTATTAGACGCAAAACAAAAACTAACAATACAGTATGATCTTAAACAGGAAAGATCAGGCTCTTTAAATACATCAGATATAAATTCAATTATTTACACAGGAAAACCAGTAGATTATCCTAAAGATCTAAAGCTAATAGAAGAAGTAAAGACCCAAGGTATTATAGACTCTATAGGAAAAGGTATCTGGTCAGATTTAAAACCCTCCATCTATGCCATAGGAAAGATTGGAATGCGTACTTATAAAGAACTTGAAAAAGTCATAAATGATAATTGGTAGCTAGCTCAGAAATTTTAAACCTCATAGCACAATAGTTTTTTGTTGTTTTTGGTAATCTTATTCGTAAAGGATAAGAACGGAGGTTTATGAACAAACTTATCATTACCATAACAATCTTTGCTTTGGCCCTTTTGGTGTCCAACTGCGCAGCTTCTTCTGGAGATAGTTCAAATAGTAATAGCGAAACAGCTACGACTAGTGGAACTTCTGGGGGTGCAACCCCTACAGATACTACCTGCAAAGTAGGTACATCAACTTTAGGGAACTGCAAAGTTAACTAACCAATCAAAATCGGAGGATTAAAGCAATGATTAAAAGCATGAAAAAAGGAGCATCACAAATGCTCGCAATGCTTCTGGTATTTGGGACAGCAGTATTTGCTTTCCAAGTAACAGGAACAGTTAAAACGTGGACAACGAATGAAACACTCACAGCTACAGACCTGAACACTACAGTTCAAAGTCTGAAAACTGCAGTAGAGAATGCTACACAGTATGGCGAACTCTCATTTGAAATACATCCATCAGCAAGTGGTGACTATTTCCTTGGTTTTAACTCTGGAGTTGGCGGACTTCGGTCAAAAACAGTAGAGAAAGGTATACCAGCTCGTCGTGCAGGTACAGTAAAGAATGCACGAATTGAACTACATGATACAAATCTCTTACAAAGTAACTGCACAGTGACTTTGCGTAAGAATGGCGCAGATACAGCTATTTCATTTAGCTTAACTGCAGCTTCTTCTGCAAGCATTACTGACTCAAATACTGTATCATTTGTAGCTGGAGATTTACTTAACTGGAAACATACTTGTTATGGCTCCAATATGTCGAATTATCCAGTCTTTATAGTCAGTTTCGAGTTTTAACTGTTAACCTAACTGGTCTACTGTTCCTTCTGGAGCAGTAGATCGGTTATGTTTTTTCAGTTGTCTTTTTTCTCTACCCTTAACTAGTTTTTCTTCCATTTCTTTATACAGTTTTAGGTCAGACAAAGTTTCTTCAGATACTTTAGACATTACTAGTACACCAAAAGGAAGAGTAAATGTAGACATAAAGTCCATTATCATATTTATCCAGGAAGTGTTTATAAAATCTTGTATATAAAGACCAGGAGTATTTAAGTCCAATAAAGTCCATTTATAATACAAGTTAAATACACCAGAGAAAATCATACCAGCCCACATGGCATATTTTCTAGCTTTTACTTTTCTTCCAAGTACTATTGAATAATTAATACTACTAGCAATAGATACCATAATCCCATCAAAGAAAATAGCTTTAGCATAATCTAAACCAGTACCGCCAAAGGCATTAGCCATATTATTTACAGAGGAAAATATAAAACCTATCATAATAATAAACTGAGCCCAATAGGACATAGAAAGCATTCTTATTTCAGGATTATATGTTTTTAAACGCATGGGACAAATCAGAACTACTGAACTATTTGAACAGTATTATTTAAGTCTTCTATTTGAGAAAGTATAGATTTTTCAGGACCCTCTGTAATATACGAATATAATCTTTCATCTTCTGGATTAAGCAAATATAGTTTATCTACAAAATATAATAGCTTTTTTATTTTATTTGGATTTGGTTCAAAAATAGATACTTTTTCTACTATATTTTGGAGATGTTCAAATGAGTTAACAAAATAAGTTATATCTGGATCAGAAGTATAACCATATCCTGAAGAAATAAACCTTTTACCCTGGCTAATTCCTTCTAATATAGTCCCACTACTAAAAGCACCAAAGTAATCATACTTATCAAATAAATCTTGAAGATTACAATCTGTAATAAATACATTTCTGTATCTGACCAAACCATGAGTTTCCTTTTCTATAGGATGTAGCTTCAAAATAAAATTAGTATTTGGGTTAAGCTTAACCATTTCTTCTAGAAATCTATGATAATTAATAACTCCAGTTAACCTATTTACAGCCATGTCATGTTGAACTTGTCCAAATAAAACAATAGTATTTGCCCTATCTAATTTCTTATCAAAAGGAAAATTACTCTGTTCCCATTTAGTAGGTATTACTATCTGTTCAGGAATAAAATTTATCTTTTCGTAGTGCATAGCAACAAGATTTAATGTAGAATATTGAACTCCATATTCATCAAAACAGAATCTTCCACCGTGGCAAACATTAGTGAATAAAGATTTTATTCCTAAAAAAGAACAAGCTTCTTTTACAAGATCAGTAAACCAATGATATGGTTGTTGATGTACTACAAGATCAAAAGATTCTTTTTCTAATAAATCTACAAGCTGCTTAAAAGTAACTGCACTTTTCCAAGGATGAAGATTTATATGAGTATAGTCTGTAGAAGGAACACAGTACAATCTTTTACTTTCTATCCCAAATAAATTTAAAGAACTTTGCAACTTATCACAATATTCTTCAGGAATTCTAGATAGAAGAACTTTCACTTCTAAACTTTTTCAAAGATACAACTAAGAATATTTGGATTAGAATCTATAGGTTTCCTAATAATATCTTCTATAACTCTCAAATCTATTTTCTTATAACCAAATCTTTCAAGATTTCTTTGAATGGTTATATCATCAAAATGATGAATATGTTCATTTGGCTTTCTATGTTTCCAATCTGAAAACCAGTCTAAACCTAAATTTCTATAATGACAATATGGAAGAGATAGAACCAAATATTTTGTATTAAGTTTAGATACAAAAGATAAATCACTTATATGTTCGTAAACATCAAACATACAAACTACATCTACATCTGTAGAGAATATTTCTTTTTCAGATGTTAAAGATATGACACCTTCAGGAGCAGGCAAGGTTATTATATCATATCCATATAATATAGAAGAAGGATATTTAGTTCTAAACGCTTTTAGAAAATCTCCTCCTCCATACCCAACTTCTAGTATTTTATTCATAGATTTACAATAATTAGCAATATAGTTCACTCTTATTGTATTCAAAAGTTCTTTGTTAAAAGAGAATAAATCACCACTTTGAAAATAAGCTTTATTTATATAGTTTTCATCATATGAAAAAGAGGACACATTAACTTGATGAATCCCAAATTCATCAATAAGATACTCTACTCCATCTGCTGTTAACATATCAATTCATCAACCCATTCCCTTTTAAACTCACTATATAGACCATGTCTAGTTTCAGGATAATCCTTCCCTATATTCCACTGGTCTGGCCCTTTAAAAGAAACTTCTTTCGTAGCTTCACTATAAAGAGCAATAGTGGGTACCCTATTGTACCATGAACCCAAAACCATACTAGAATAAGTCCCGAAATATCCTTTAGAAGACTTAATAAGTTCTATAGTACCGGGAGCTGTTATAGAAGAATCTATAAGAGAAATTACTCCTTTATGTTTAGAACTATATACATCTCTTTCATATACATGTTCAGTTCTAACTGTAGGATCATTAGGATTATAACTTAGAGCTCTAAAGTAGTTTTTCCCTATAAGAACAGGAGTGACTTTTCTTTTTATACAAGCATCTAATAAATCATGCATAACTTCTTCAGGTATTACTCTTTCTCTAGATCCTGCATTTGGTTGTACTACGACATATCTTTTACCTTTCAGACAAGAAAGAATTGCATTATCGTTTACACTTGTATATAAGTTTACTTTTTTTACTTTTTCAGGAGTTATATCATAATCAAAATAATCAGCATCAGGTACTAGGTCAGATACATCTAATCCTAATTTAGAACATAATTCAGATACTTCAGCATTCATATGCATAAAATTATTAACTTTTCCTGGATTAACAGAAGATAGATCATGTATCATCATTAAATGTCTTTTAGGATGGTATGTAAAAAATTCTATAGAAAAAGGATTATGACTCCTAAGTAAAACGTTCACTTTTTTAGTTATAGAATCTAACTTTACATATCTATCTGTTCTATAAATTGTGGTTATAACATCTCCCAAACCTCCATTAAAGTCTACTATGAAGTTTTCATATTCTTCTTTTGGGACCCTAGCTAATCTAGGAATAAAAGAATTATATTCAGGCTTTATTAAGACTACTGAAAATTGACCAGTTACTGGAGTTAGACTGGTAACTTCAGAATATCCTTGAGGATACAAATCAAAATCTTCAACCTCTATCCTTAGTACTCTAAACCCGCACCTTTCAAACAATGAATATAATTCCCCAGGACCATAATGATTATCTCTATTAATATTTTGTCTGCTCCAAGTTAAAGAAAAAGTATTAACAGTATCACTAGAAAATTTACCTCCTAAAGAATTTATAAAATCAGGCAAAGAAATATAAACAATCCCACCTCTCTTAAGAACTCTATTCCAGTTATTAAGAGTCATTTCTAAACCATCAATCCTATTTAGAACATTACAAGAATATATAAAGTCTATAGTTTCTGTTTTTAGAGAGCCTAAAAACTTAGCATCATTTAAACTAAAGGTAGGATAAGGTTGACCAGAAGGATTTCTTAAAGGGTCACTTTCGCCTCCAATATCTATCCCTATACTTGAAGATTTCAGAAATCTTTCATAGTCTCTACGAAATACTCTTAAGGAATGGCTTCTGCTCGTTTCATTCATACTAAAATATCCTAATTCTATGATAAGATAAAGTCAATGAATATTTTACCAACATCTCAGACGCTATATGAAACAATAGAGCAGAAAAGAAAAGAGAATAACTCAGTACAAGCAGTAGCAGACTTAGCAATACTATCTATGATAGTGGCAAGAATAGATGAGATAGATAATAGACTAGATAATCTACACAATATATTATCAATAGTTAAAGATATTCAAGATACAGATTCAGCAGAAGAACTTAAAGAAGGTATACGTAGAATAATCAGACATATATCTATAAATGTATCTTCTATATCAGAACAATACGAAAGTCTAGAAGAAGAAGGTTTATCAATTGCTAACAAACTCAAAGATGAATAATAATTGACTTTTACACTCCTAGCTATATATTGTCTGTATGACACAGACTTACCTTGTAAGAACAGTTGGAGAAGACATTACAGAAATGTCTAATCTTATAAACTCCAGACTAAGTCAATTAACAAGTGGTATAGGAGGAGGTTTCCAGATAGAATCAGTAACAGTAACTCCTGTCTATACAACAATACTAGAAAATACTATCCTACAAGGATATATAGGATTAATAGTTTACAGTAGTAACTAACATGCAAAAGAAAAGAATAATAATACTTAAAACAAAGAAAGAGAAACCTTCTTCAGAAATAAAAGACTTAGTAATGAGCAATCTAAAGAAGATTCTTTACTCTTTTGGAATAGTTCCAACTTTAATAGAGTGGATACCTGAAAAACCTATAAATAAAATACTACTAGTAATTAAAACACAGAATGAAGAAGAAATAGAATATATAAAGCACAAAATACAATCAGCTCCACTAATGAAAAAACACGTACTAGTAACAGACCAAACTATAGAAAAGAAAAAAGTTAAAACTGTAGAACTTGTTAAAGAGTGAAAAATACAGATAGAATTTTAAAAATAACTCTTCTATTTACACTTGTTACATTTTCTACTGGAGCAATAACATTAACTTCTATTCTTTTTAAAGTAGTAAATAGTACAACACTAAATAAAACTCTATCTGAAAAAAGAAGAAGGATAGCAGTTCTAAACGAAAGAATAGAAGAGCTACAAGGATTAAACATCCAGGTAGAAAAAGCTATAGAACAAAAATTAAAACGTGGAGAAGTTTCAAAAAGTCTTGTAACAGCCATACAAAGATGTATGAAACCAACAGATAATGAACTTGGTCTTTAACGACGAACAAAAGAAAGCTATAGAAGAAGTAGATAAGTTTATAAACGATATAGATAGAATTGCCTATACAATATCTGGCTTAGCAGGTACTGGTAAAACTACAATCATAAAAGAATGCATAAAAAACTATAAAGGAAAAGTATACTTAACAGCAACTACAAATCAAGCAGTAGAAGTTGCAAAAAGAACTTGGTCAAAATCTTCTTCTTTTAAGATAGATATTACAACAGGAACAATCCATAAAATACTCGGAATATACTTAGACATCGAGTATGATAAAGAATCAGAAGAATTAACAGAGAATTTAAAACGAGAAGAAAACTACAGTCCAGATTTCATACCTGGTAATACACTATTAATAATAGATGAAGCATCTATGTTATCCAAAAAGATACTTCAAATATTAAAAATAACAGCATCTGACTATAAACTAAAACTAATATTTATGGGAGACCACCATCAGTTGCCTCCTGTAAATGAAAACGAATCTGAAATATTTAATACACAAAATAAATCAGTACTTACAAAAGTAATGAGACAGAAAGAAGGATCACATTTACATCAGTATATAGAAAAATGCAGAACTGAAAAAGAATTACCAATACCTAATGAAGATGTAGAGTTAGTAACTTCAAAAACAGACTTTCTCAACAAAGCAATAGAATTATATAAATCCAAAGAATTTATAACAAATCCTTATCTATGTAAAGTTTTGGCTTGGAGAAGAAAGGTTGTAGAAGAGTACAATGATTTAATAATCAAATCTCTAGGACAAGATACATCAAAATATAAATTCTTTATTGGAGAAAGAATAATATCTACAAAACAATTCTTTAAGAATAGAAAGAAGAAAGGAGAAACTATAAAAGATATTATCTTAAATAATTCAGAAGAAGCAACTATTACAAATATTTCTTTAGGAAAAAGAGCTGGGATAACCACTTATGAATTAGAGTTATTAAAAGATGACAACACAAAAGTAATAGTTCCTATTGTAAAAGAAACAAACTTCAGAACTTTCTTAAGCAAACTAAATAGGTATAAATATAAATATATTAAATCCAGATCAATAAAAGACAAGATGGTATACACGTCATTTTTAAATTCATTTGGAAGTGTTTCTCCATCTTATTGTGTAACTGTACATAGATCACAAGGTTCAACGTATGAGCATGTTTTTATAAATCATTCAGACATAAAAAGAATCAAAGATGTAAAGAGAGAAGCAGTTGACAACGAACAGTATTATTTAAAATGTAGATATACAGCTGTATCAAGATCAAGCAAAACACTAACAATATTGGAAGAATAAAATGGCAACCTTAAAAACAAGCAAATACGAAGAAGATTCACAATACTATTGCAAAGTATACATGACTTCAAAAATACCAACAGACAGAAATAATCTTGGATATTCTAAAGTAACAACATTTGAAGCCAAATTCCCAAGAATGATTCTGGCACAAATGAATACACACAGACAAATAAGTAAAAATACAAGCTCAGATAGAGCTATTCCAAGCAAAAGACTAAGAAAGAAATTTACCACGTTCGTACCAAACAAATTCCCAAAGAACGGAAGAGGTATGCATCCCAAAGCATTCCTTGGGCCTGTTAGAAATTTTATAGCAAGAGTTATATGGAAACTAGCCTTACATTGTATGAAATTATTTACATACTTATTAGAAAAAGTAGGAGTTCATAAGGAAATAACAAATAGATTATTAGATCCATTTTTATGGACTATAGCTATAATGTCTTCTTCTTATATGAAAAACTTTTTTGAATTAAGAACTCACGAAGATGCACAGTTACAGATAAGAAAAATATCTCTAATCATAAAGAGAAGTATAGAGACATCTGAGGATAATAGAATAAGACACATCCATTTACCTTTAATTACTCCTCAAGATATAATTCAAACAGTATCTTACTTAAATATAAAAGCTACCGAAAACCAAATCAAGGGACTAATGGCCCTGGTAAAATACGGAAGCTCAAATATTGCGAAGTATATGAAAGTAAGCCCTAAAGTATGGGACATATTAATAAAATTAAATACAGCAAAAACAGCAAGAGGTTCTTATTTAAACCAGATGGAACCAAAGACAACAAAAGAACAACTAGATGTATACGATAAACTAGTAACATCAGAACCGATACATGCTAGTCCTTTAGAATCATGCGCCCTTTCTTATGAAATGTACAAATGGTTAAAAGGCCCACTTAAATGGAATAACAGACCAATAAATGAATTAAATGGTAACTTCAAACTGGGAATAGTTCAGTATAGAAAATGTGTAGAAAAGGTATTTGAAGAATGACAGAAATACAAATAAAAGAATTAGCAATAAAGTATTGTGAAAAAGAAATATTTACTTCTCTAGAAGTAATGCACTTAAAATCTATCCAAGAGTTATCCAACATTTTTACCCCCTTAAAATATATAAAAGAAAAAGAAATGACGTCAATAGCTGGTAAAAATCCAGCATTCTTTTTCGAAGAAACTTCAAAGTCTGTAGGAACTTACCTTGGAAAGTATCCTGTATTTAACTCATTCCAGATATTAGAATATAAAGACATAGATATATTCATGGAATCTTATACTCAATACATGAAATCAAAGCAAGAAGCCACCAAATAGTGGTATTATAAGGTATGAAGTACCTATTCTTCATCCCCATCTTTTTCATTTGGAACTGTGCCAGCTTCTTTAAAATCAGAGAAGAAGATAAAAACATCCAGAACCAAACTACCCCAAAACAAGAGGGGTGTAGCTTTGGTGCTGAAATGTACCAAAGACTTGAAACCATACTTTCTACCGATATAACCACAACCGAAGACGATGACATCGGAGAAATTGAAGACCCTTCTGACAATCCTACTACTGTTTTCAGACATGTAGTATTAGATAAAACAGGGGATTGTACTGTAAAGTCAAATTTGGACGTTAAAAGAACAAAGAAAAACTCTAGAAAATATATCCTAAAGGTAGTCATAATTGAAAGTAATTCTTCTTCTAAAGCTAGATATAAAGAATTGTTTACTATAACAACAAATTCACCAAAAGAATTACTGGAAAAAACAAGAAACTTATTTGCAGAACAAGAGCAATGATTTTAGGATCATCTAAAAAAGTAAAAGGCAAGGATGGCCTAAGTTACATAATAATTAAAGATACCCATGCCAATATATGGGATAACTATATAGAAAATAATGAAGAAAATAGGGATTCTGTCAAAAGAGACAACGGATCCATAATGTACTTCTTTACCCCGAATATGTTTAATGAGTCTGATGATATATCATACATAGCTCTACTTAAAGATAAACTAGTAGCCCATGTACAATATACAATTTCAATGAACATGATATTGTGTGTATCTGTACATAAGGAGTTCAGGGGTAAGGGTTTGGCAAGTATTCTTTTAGCAGAATGTATTGCAGATATAGAAAAAAGCTCATTTAACATAAGTGTTTATTCTCCAGAAGGATCAAAATATTTGCATATTCCTATAGTAAAACAAGCTATACTGAATGGTAAAAGAGTTTACCAGTACGATACAGAAACTGGTTTAGAACTTGACATTACAGATAAAGAATATTAATTAGTATCTTGTTTGGTTGTGTGTAAAAACACAATCAAAACATTGTACAATGAGGACATATATGGCTAAGAAAACTGAAACCAAAAAGCCCATTAAGCAACCTGGTCGTCAAGGCGACGTTGGTTTTTTCTGGGCTGAAGAAGCAGAGCTGAAAGGTGCTACACCTATCGATGTAAAAGGCAAAAAGAACTTTGTCTTTGCATATGGTGAAACCACTGGTCATGCTCACCAAATCAAAGTTGAAGGCGAAGAAGATATCTCATCTTTCATCGACTTCTTCAAACTGGATAACCGTCCAAATGACATCCTCTTCCGTGCGAAGAAAGATGTTACAGTTACCCACGAAGAGCATGGACCAATCCCCCTCAAAAAGGGAAAAGTCTATCTCTCTCGCATTCAGCGTCAATGGGACATTGCTGCCCAGCGTGCTGAACGCGTTCTGGATTAACTTCCAGAAGAGGGGTCCGAAAGGGCCCCTCTATTTTCTTTTATAAGCAATCTCATTTATTTTCTTTCCACTTCAAGTTTGTATTAGACTACTTTTTAAAAAACAATCAAAACCAATTTCTTGTTTTTAAGAATGCTTGAACAAAACATTCAA
>WBZM01002788.1_pt1 | contig 14404 bp, 14 predicted proteins | sample 5204271 | NCBI WGS metagenome assembly WBZM01 (sample SAMN12344346, study PRJNA552823) | activated sludge metagenome | biome: Activated sludge suspended growth; feature: Nitrification reactor; material: Wastewater; isolation source: activated sludge from nitrification reactor of wastewater...
CGCGGCGGTGGTGTCGATCGCGACGATGTCGGCCCGGGTGTGCGCCGTGAGGTGCAGCGCGGCGTGGGCCATGTTGTCGACGACCATGTCGTCGATGTAGCCACGGTCGCCCAGCGCCAACGCCTCGGCCTCGTACTTGGCGCCGGCGCCACCGATGGCGCCCGAGATCGCCACGGGGATCTCGGAACCCTGGGCCACGGCCTCGATGGCATCGAACACCTTCACGTACCCGGTGCACCGGCACAGGTGCGCGCCCATGTGGCGCTGCAGGTCGTCGCGGGTGAGGTCGGCGCCCTTCTTGTCGACGAGGTACTTCGCTCGCACGACGATGCCGGGGATGCAGAACCCGCACTGCAGTCCACCGTGGGCGGCGAACGCCTCGGAGTACGTCGTCCGTTCCTCGTCGGAGAACCCTTCGAGGGTGGTGACGTGGCGGCCCTCCACCTTTGCCACGTCGAGCGTGCACGAGATCTGGGCCTTGCCATCCACCAGCACGGTGCAACAGCCGCACTGACCCTGGGGCGAGCAGCCGTCCTTCGGTGACGTGACCCCGACGTCGTCGCGCAGCGCCGACAGCAGGTGGGGATGGTCGTCGGCGACGCTGACCGGCTTGCCGTTCACCCAGAACTCAGCCATGGGGGTCTCCTTCGGGTGGGGGGATGGCGCTGCGCCGTTCGGTGATGAGGCCGTAGTGCTCGACCATGCGGTAGTGCTCGAAGTCGAAGAGCGTCTTTCGGTAGCGGTCGCACCAGTCGAGATCGCAGAACGCGGACACGACCTCGTCGCCCTGCGTGATCGACTGCGCCACGATCTGGCCTGACGGGGCCACGATGATCGTGTCGGCCAGCGAGTCGACGCCCTCCTCGATGCCGCCCTTGGCGACACCGACCACCCACATGCCGTTCTGGTACGCCCCGGCCTGCATCACGAGGGCGTTGTGGAAGCCAGCGAGCGAGTTCTGGCTCGGGTCCGGCACGTAGTGGATGGGCGTGTTGTAGCCGCAGAAGATCATCTCGGCGCCCTGCAACGCCATGACCCGGTACGTCTCTGGCCAGCGCCGGTCGTTGCAGATCATCATGCCGACGACACCACCGAACGCCCGCCACGCGCCGAAGCCGTCGGGCCCGGGCTCGAAGTAGCGGCGCTCGGCGTGCTGGAAGGGACGGTCGGGTTCGTCGTCGTCGTGGCCGGGGATGTGGACCTTGCGGAACTTCGCGATCACCTCACCGTCGGCTCCCACGAGCACCTGGGTGTTGTAGCGGTGCGCCGTGCCACCGTCGTCGTCGAGCACCCGCTCGGCGTACCCGAGGCAGAAGCCGATGCCGAGCCGCTTCGCCTCGTCGAACAGGGGTTGGGTGGCCGGCCCCGGCATCTCGGTCTCGTACCAGTGGTCGGCGTGGGTCAGGTCCTTCACGTACCACCGCGGGAAGAAGGTGGTGAGCGCGAGCTCGGGGAACACGATGACCTCGGCGCCTCGACCCGCCGCCTCCTGCAACAGGGCGACGAGGCGTTCGACGACCTCCTTGCGCGTCTCGTCAACGGCGATCGGGCCCAGTTGGCCGGCGGCGACATGAACGGTGCGAGTCATCGGCGGAGTTTACATTTCGTAAAGCTGATCGGGATCGGTGGGGCCCGACGCGAGGCGGCACATCACCTCGAGCAGCACCTGGGTTCCTGCCGTCAGGTCGCCCGGCGACGTGTACTCGGCGGGGTTGTGGGAGATACCGCCGACCGAGGGGACGAACACCATCGCCGTCGGGCAGATACGCGCCATCATCTGGGCGTCGTGACCGGCACCCGACGGAAGCCGCCGGACCTTGTGGCCCAGGCGCTCCGCGGTCGCCTCGACCAGGCCGATCATGCGCTCGTCGAACGCGACGGGTTCGAAGCGTGCGAGGGTGCGCCGCTCGATCGTCACGCCCTCGCGCTCGGCCAGTTCGCCGAGGAACGCCACGAGCTTGGCCTCCGCGGACTGCAACTCGGTCTCGTCGGTGTTGCGGAGGTCGACGGTGAGGCGGGCGGTGCGGGCGACGACGTTGACGAGATTGGGTTCGAGGTCGATCTTGCCGACCGTGCCGACCTGGGGTGGTCCGATCTCGATGGCCAGCCCGCGTACGAACGCCCCGATTGCAAAGGCGGCGAACCCGGCGTCGTGCCGCATCGACATGGGGGTGGTGCCGGCGTGGTTGGACTGACCCGAGATCGTGATTTCCTGCCACGAGATGCCCTGCACGCCGGTGACAGCGCCGATGGTGAGCCCCTCGGCTTCGAGCACCGGACCCTGCTCGACGTGGACCTCGACGAACGCGTGGGGCGCCCGACCGGGAAGGGGAGCGCCGCCGGCGTACCCGATGCGCCGCAACTCGTCACCGACGGTGACGCCGTCGATGCCCACGATGTCGAGCGCATCCTCGATGCCGATGCCCCCGGCGTACGCCAGCGAGCCCAACATGTCGGGGGCGAAGCGGGCGCCCTCCTCGTCGGTGAAGAACGCGACCGCGAGCGGGCGGGTGAGTTCGAGTCCGGCGGTCTGTGCCGCCTCGATGACCTCGAGACCGGCGAGCACGCCGTAGTTGCCGTCGTACCGTCCGCCGGTGCGGACGGTGTCGATGTGGCTGCCGCACATCACGGGCGCGATCTCGGAATCGAAACCCGGTTGGGTGGCGACCACGTTGCCGATGCCGTCGACGGTGACCTCCAACCCGAGGTCCTCCATCCAGCCGACGACCAGGTCGCGACCCGCCCGGTCCTCGTCGGTCAGCGCCAGCCGGGCGCATCCGCCGTCGCCGGTATCGCCGATCTCGGCGAGAGCCTCGAGGCGCGCCATCAGCCGGGACTCCGACACCTGGGGCAGCGCGAGGGGATCGTCGCTCATGGCACAAGGCTACCGGCGCGCTCCTTTACGAAAAGTAAAACCTGGCCCGGGTCCGTGAACAGTTCGCGCGATCGCTGCTGACGATTGTTCAACGCCGTGCAACGATCGGGCGTGCTCGGTCGTCGTGGAGGTGTGGAACCGCTGACCGCGCACTCGATCCCGGGCGAGCCGAGCGTGGAGGCCACGACGCCCGAGCGAGCCTTCGATGCCGTGTTCGCTGCGGAGTATGTGCCGCTCGTGCGCCTGGCGACGGCGGTCTGTGGGGACGTGGGCGTGGCCGAGGAGGTGACGCAGGAGGCGTTCACCTCGGCGTGGCGCCGGTGGGACCGCCTCGACCGGCCCGGCGCCTACCTGCGGCGGGCCGTGACGAACGGCGCCATCGACGCCACGCGCCGCCGTGGCCGCTCCGACCGGCGCCAGCGGGACCTGCGAGTCGTCACTCCCGTCACCGCCGACGCCCCGACCGACCCGTTGTGGGACCTGATCGACGCGTTGCCGGACGTGCGGCGGGCCGTGGTGGTCCTCCGCTTCTACGCCGACCTGACGATCCCCGAGATCGCCGAGATCGTCGAGCGACCCCTCAACACCGTGAAGACCGACCTCCGTCGGGCACTCTCGACCCTCTCCAAGGAGCTGAGCGAATGATCGATCTCGACGACATCGATCCAGCCATCGAATCGCGCCTTCGTTCTTCGTTGCTCGCCCGCGCCGACCTGGCGTCCGGCGTGACCGGTCCCGACCCGGCGCTGTTCCGGACGTCCGCTCCGAGGCGGGTGCGTCGCCGCAACGCGCTCCTCGTCGCGGCGGCGATCGCCCTCGTCATCGCCGGCCTCGCTGTGCTGCTGCGGTCGCCGGACGGCCGCCGTGTCGACGTGGTGCCGGCCACGACGGTGCCGACGACAGCGGAGGACGTGGCGTTTGTGCTCGACCGTTGGCCGGCGGGATTCGGCGCCGTCGAGAGCGCCGGCATCGACGACGAAGACCTCTCCAACGGGGTGGAAGACCGCAGGGTTCTCGGTCGCGACGGAAACGCCGAGGTCGAGTCCCTCCTGCAGATGGCGCCGTTGGAAACGTCGGAGCGGGTGCCGACGGGTACGGAGGATCTCGAGATCGGCGGTCGGAAGGCGCAGTGGTCCGACCGGCGGGGACTACCGACACTGAGCGTGGAGGTGCGGCCGGGTCTCACGTTGACCCTCGCGAGCGTGCGCGTCGACCGCGATGAGCTGGTAGAGCTGGTTCCGGCCTTCGACGCCGCCGACGGCGCGTTCGACGAGCGGCGTCTGCCACGAGGGTGGAGCGAGATACCCGACCCCATGTGGTCATCGGCGTTGACCGGTGTCGGTTCGAAGGGGCGCCGCGGTTGGATCAGCGCCTCGATCATCGAGGACAACCGCCTGGTCGCGTCGCTCTCGGCGGCGTGGGTCAGCGTTCCCGATCCTGACGCAGTGCTCGAGATGGTGGAGGGCCTGCGGGGAGGCGAGCGATCGACGATCGCAGGGCGACCTTCGCTGGTGCTCCCGGATCCGGGACTCACGGCTCCGACCGTGCGGCTCGTGATGGTGCTCGATGACGGCCACCTCGCCGTCGTCGTCGGCAGCGACCTGTCGCGTGAGGAGGTGTCGGCATCGGCGGCGTCGATGCGCCCGGCCTCCGAGGCCGAATGGGCGGACCTGATCGCCGGCTTGCCCGACCAGGCTCCGGGCGCGGCGGCCGGCCGGGTCGTTGACGGCGTTGAGCTCTCCCCGACCACGAAGGACGTGGTGACGAACGGGCGGCAGGGTGCGTATCGCTGGGTGCTGACGACCGAGGACTTCGGTTCTCCCGGAGTCGAGGCAGGTGCGAACGGTGGTTACACCGTCGATGTCCGGAGCCCCGACGGCACACAGTCTCACGGAGGCACTGGCTGGGGATTCCCGAACGGCGGCGGTCTGTCGACGACCCGCGACGGCGGGCTCATGGTCTACATGACGGTGACGAGCGGCGACTTCACCGTCGATCGGCTCGAACGCGACGGACAAGCGATCGAGACCGTCGTCGTTCCGGTCGTCGATGGGTCGTTGCAGGTGGTCTTCGGCTGGGAGCCGGCGATCGACGTCGGCCCACAACCGAGCGTGGTGGTCACGGGCACGCTGGCAGATGGGACCAGGATCCCGCCGCCGTTCTCGACTCAGCCCACCCCGGGCTCGGGGATGTCGTTCCCCGAGTCGATCGGAGGCAACTGAACTCCTCAGCTGTCAGACCGGGACCAGGTCGATCTGGAGGCCGGCGGCTTCGGCCAGGATCGCGAGGTCGTGAGGGTCCGATGTCAGCACCTCGTCGCGATCCCTGCTGAGGAGCACCACGGCTGCGTCGATCGCGTCGGACGTTCCCGCCACCCCGAGCAGGATGCCGGCGGCCCTGCCGAGCGCGTCGTCGAGCGGGACGACCTCGACAGCTCGGAGCAGCCGCGCCAGGTGGGCCTGGCGATCGTCACCGCCTCGCCAGACCTGCGCCACGACGCCGCCGTGGGTGACGGCGCTTCGTCCCTGCAGCCGTTCGCTCTTGAGCAGGGCGATGATCCCGCGGTCGCCGCGCTCGACGGCGACGAAGGCGCCGGCGTCGAGCACCAACGTCATGCCGCCCCCCGCTTGCTCGGGCGGGTCCGTCGGGTCGGTCGGGGGGTCGGCGCCGGGGTGCCCGTTGCCCGCACGACGACGGCCCGCGAGCGGGCGGCTCTGGTGGCGGCGGCCATCTCGGCCTCGGTGATCTCACCGTGTTCGGACTCGTAGTCAGACAGGAACTCGTCGAACGCCACCAGACGCCGGTCGAGGTCGACCCGAAGCCGGAGCGCCTCGTTGACCCATGCGCTCAAGTTGTCGGCGCGGCCGTCGGCAACGGCGGCGCGTCCGGCCGCGAGGAGGTCGGCTTCGATGGTGGCAGAGATCCGCTCTCGCGTCATACATTCATCCTACTGAGTGTGTATGACACTCATACGAGGAACCACTACCGTTTCGCCATGGCAGCCGCAGACGCCCCGTCGTCCTCTCCCGCTCGCACCGTCTACCGGGGAGCCCGCTGGCCGGGCGACGTCGCCGTGGTCGATGGTCGCATCGTCGCCGTCGGGAGCGTCCCGTCCGGACCGGGTGACGTCGACATCGACTGCACCGGCACCGTCATCACCGCCGGGCTCGTCAACACCCACCACCACCTCTACCAGTGGATGACGCGGGGGTGGGCGTCGGGGTGCGACCTGTTCACGTGGCTGACCACCCTCTATCCGGTGTGGGGTCGACTCGACGTCGAGGACATCCACGCTGCAGCGCTCGTCGGGTTGAGCGAGTTGGCGATGACCGGCTGCACGACCGCCGCGGACCACCATTACCTCGTCCCCCACGGCGACGACGCCGTGTTCGACGCCATCGTCGAGGCGGCCCGCCAGGTGGGCATTCGCCTCCACCTGTCCCGCGGGTCGATGGATCTGTCGGAGAAGGACGGCGGCCTGCCACCCGACCACGTGGTGGAGGAGCTCGACGCGATCCTGGCCTCGACCGAGCGGGTGATCGCCGATCACCATGACGGCGAGATGGTCTCGGTGGTCGTCGCGCCCTGTTCACCGTTCTCGGTGACCGGCGAGCTGATGGTGGCCTCGGCCGAGCTCGCCCGCCGTCACGGATTGAAGATGCACACCCACCTGGCCGAGACGATGGAGGAGAACGAGCACTGTCTCGAACGCTTCGGTCGCCGTCCGCTCGCCCAGCTCGAGGAGTGGGGGTGGATCGGGCCCGATATCTGGGTGGCGCACGGCATCTGGTTCGACGACGACGAGGTGCGCCGTCTCGGAGCGGCCGGAACGGGCGTCGCCCACTGCCCGTCGTCGAACGCCCGTCTCGCCGCCGGCATGTGCCGCGTCACCGACCTTCGCGCCGCCGGTGCACCGGTGGGGCTCGGCGTCGACGGCGTCGCGTCCAACGAGATCGGTGGGCTGTTCCCCGAGCTCCGGCAGTCGCTCTTCACCGCCCGCCTGCGTTCGCTCGACGCGACGTGCTTCGATCACCTCGACGCGTTGGCGATCGGCTCTGCCGGTGGCGCGGCATGTCTGGGCCGCGACGACATCGGCACGCTCGAGGTCGGCAAGCGTGCCGACTTCGCGGTGTGGGTGACTGACGACATCGCCGACATCGCCGATCCGCTCGTGGGGCTCGTGTTCGGCCCGGACCGTCGGGTCGACCGACTCGTCGTCGGTGGACGCTCGGTGGTCGAGGGGGGAGCGCTCGTCGGCGTCGACCTCGCCGAGGCACATCGCCGCCTCGCTCAGCGCGCGTCGCGCCTGTGGGAGCACGCGTGACCGACGCCGGCCCGGCCGACGTGCACCTCGAGTTCCTCGTCGAACCGTTCGTCGCCGGCACGCCCGGTCCCCACGTCGACGCGGCGATCGCCGCTGTCGAGCAGCACGGCGTCGATGTGGAGTCGGGGCCGTTCGCCAACGTCGCCACTGGCTCGTCCGGCGACGTCGCTGCCGCGGTGGCCTCGATGCTGCTCGCTGCGTTCGACCGAGGCGCGACGCGGGTGTCGACCGTCGTCGACCTGGCCGTCCCCGGAGCGCCGGCGCGTCAGGAGCGTCGCGCCGGTGCTTCCGAACCACCGTCGGACGCATCCGTCAACGAGTTCCTCGCAGCGCTGCGTCCCGTGGTGCGCGCCCTCGGCGCGACCGTCGAACGCACGAAGCGGGTGGAGGCCGGCCGGGGCGACATCGCATTGCGGTGGCGCGGCGAGGTGGTCGGTGTGGTGCGGCCCACTCCGCTGACCGAGGCGCTCGATCACCTCATCGGTCAGGTCGAGACCGATCTCGGCGGGCCGCTCGTCTCGCTCGACCGGTCCGGCAAGCAGCGCGCCGTTGCGCTCCTCCACGAACGGGGAGCGTTCGCGCTCCGCCGCTCCACCGACGCCGTGGCCGAGGCGATGGGCGTCAGTCGCATCACCATCTACAACTATCTGAACGCGTTGGAAACACCGCCCGAGTCGGGCTGAGCCCCGAAATCCCGACATCGAACGCTGTCGCCAGAGCGTTTCGCGAACGTTTGTGCAATGTTCGGTCACCGGCAAGACTCGGCGAATCCGGCTGAGCCGGTTCACAGAACGTCGGCTTCGGCCGGCCGAACGTGTCGAACGACATGACCATGCCGGGTGGCATCGAATGGTCATCACGAAAGGGAACACATGAAGCGGAAGGCACTCGTTGCCGCGCTGCTCGCGGGCTCATTGCTCGCGTCGGCGTGTGGGAAATCGGATGACTCCAGCGACTCGAGCTCGGACTCGGGCTCGTCGGACGGCGCGCTCAAGGCGGCGTGGATCTACGTCGGCCCGACCAACGACGGTGGGTGGACCACCGCTCACGACGAGGGCCGCAAGGCCGTCGAGAAGGCCCTCGGCGACAAGGTCGAGACCACCTACAAGGAGAACGTGCCCGAGGGGCCCGAGGTCGCCCAGACGATCGACGATCTCGTGAAGGACGGCAACAAGATCATCTTCGCGACGTCGTTCGGCTTCGGTGACGCCATGAAGGCTGCCGCCGAGAAGTACCCCGACGTGCACTTCGAGTGGGCCACCGGCGACGCCGCCACCGACAACATGGGCATCTACTTCGGCGCCGGCGAGGAATCGCTCTACCTGTCGGGCATGGCCGCCGGTGCGGCGACCGAGTCGGGCACGATCGGCTTCGTCGCCCCGTTCCCGATCCCCGAGGTGATCCGCCACATCAACGCCTACGCCCTCGGCGTCCAGGCCGTGAAGCCCGACGCGGTCGTCAAGGTCGTGTGGGTCAACAGCTGGTTCGACCCGACCAAGGAGAAGCAGGCCGCCGAATCGCTGATCGCCGGCGGCGCCGACGTCATCGCCAACGGCGGCGACAGCCCCGCACCGGGTGAGGCCGCCAAGGCTGCCAAGGTCGCATGGACCGGCTACGACTCCGACCAGTCGGAGAACTTCCCCGACGAGTGGCTGACCGCCGCCGTGTACGACTGGGGTCCCTACTACACCAAGCAGGTCCAGGCCGCGATCGACGGCACCTGGAAGGCCGGCTCCTACTACGGCGACCTGGCCGACGGGTTCACCAACATCGCTCCGTTCGGCAAGCGCGTGACCGAGGAGTCCCGTACCGCCATCGAGGCGAAGAAGTCCGAGATCATCGAAGGCTCCTTCAACGAGTTCCAGGGCCCGATCGTCGATCAGTCCGGCACCGAGAAGGTCAAGGCCGGCGAGATCATGGACTTCGGCGAGCAGATGTCGATCAAGTGGTTCGTCAAGGGCGTCGAGGGCGAGATCCCCGCGAGCTGATCCGTCCAGCGGCCGGAGATCGAACTCATGGTTGCGACCGCTCACGAGGAGACTGCCGGGACGTCCGTCCCGGCAGTCTCCATGCGGGGCATCACCAAACGTTTTCCCGGTGTGGTCGCCAACGACCACGTCGACTTCGACCTCGCCGCAGGTGAGGTCCACGCCCTGCTGGGCGAGAACGGTGCGGGTAAGTCGACGCTGTCCAACGTCCTCACCGGCATCTACCACCCCGACGAGGGCACGATCGCGATCGGCGGCGAGGTGGTCACGATCAGCTCGCCCCGCGACGCCCTCGACAAGGGCATCGGCATGGTCCACCAGCACTTCCGGCTGGTCCCGACCTTCACCGTCGCCGAGAACATCGTGCTCGGTCACCGTGGACCGCTCCGCAGACGCGAGATCGAGGGTCGTGTCCGCGAGCTCGGCGAGCGGTACGGCCTGACCGTCGACCCGACCGCCAAGGTGTGGCAGCTGTCGGTGGGCGAGCAGCAGCGGGTCGAGATCCTCAAGGCGCTCGAGCGCGACGCCAAGGTGCTCGTCCTCGACGAGCCGACGGCGGTCCTCACGCCGCAGGAGGCCGAGACCCTCTTCGTGACGCTGCGGGCGATGGCGGCCGAGGGGCGCTCGATCGTTTTCATCAGCCACAAGCTCGACGAGGTCATGGCGGTCTCCGACCGCGTCACCGTGCTGCGAGATGCCCGCCAGGTCGGCACGGTCGACGTGGCGTCCTCGTCGAAGCGCGACCTCGCCCGCCTCATGGTCGGCCGCGACGTCGTGTTCAACGCCGACGACGGCTCCGACCGCCCCGTGGTCGACCGCGAGCGTGTGGTGCTCGACGTCTCCGACCTCACCGCCGACGACGACCGTGGCCAGGCAGCGGTCGACGGTGTGTCACTGCAGCTGTACGCCGGCGAGATCGTGGCGTTGTGCGGCGTCGCCGGCAATGGGCAGCGCGAACTCGCCGAGGCGATCTGCGCGACCCGCCACCGCACCGGCGGAACGGTTCGCGTCGACGGGGTCGCGACGATCGGGCGGGATCCGCGGGAGATGATCCGCCTCGGCGTCTCCCACGTTCCCGAAGATCGGTTGCACACCGGCTTGGCGGCGTCGGTCACGATCGAGGAGAACCTGGTCCTCAAGTCGTACCGGCGTCCCCCGATCTCGGTCGGCCCGTTCGTGAAGCGCCGAGCGGTCCGATCCACGGCGACGTCACTGATCGAGCGGTTCGGCGTGAAGGCTCCGAGCCCGTCCACGTCGACGCGACTCCTGTCGGGCGGCAACGTGCAGAAGGTGCTGCTGGCGCGGGAGTTCAGCGCCGCACCGAAGGTGCTCATCGCGGCGTCGCCAACGCGGGGCCTCGACGTCGGTGCGATCGAGACGGTTCGAGCGCTGTTGCTCGAGGCCGCCCGATCCGGGGTGGCGGTGTTGCTGATGACCGAGGACCTCGACGAGGCGATCGCTCTCGCCGACCGGATCCTCGTGATGTACGAGGGCCGAATCGCCGGCGAGGTCCCCCGGGGTCACGCGGACATCACCGAGATCGGCCTCCTCATGGGCGGCGGCCGCCCCGACGAAGGAACCGGCGGCGAAGCCGACGCCGGGAGCGCGCCGTGATCCGGCTCGAACGCCGCGTCGACCAACCGAAGTGGCTGTCGTTCGCCGTCCCCGTGGGGTCGCTGATCGCCGCGTTGCTGGCCGGCTCGCTCCTCATCGCCTTCAGCGGCAACGACATCTGGGGCACCTACCAGCGCATCGTCGAGCGGGCCTTCACCGACGACGGCGCGTTGTCGTCGTCGATCCTGGCCGCCACCCCGCTCCTCTTCACCGGGCTCGCCGCAGCCGCAGCCTTCCGCATGGGCGTGTTCAACATCGGTGGCGAGGGCCAGTTCGTGATGGGCGCCATCGCAGCGTCAGGCGTCGGCCTCGCCACCGGCGAGAGCCTGGGGGCCGGCGCCATCCCGCTGATGATCCTCGCCGGCGTCGCCGCCGGCGCTGCGTGGGCGGCGGTGGTCGGAGCGCTCAAGGCGTTCTTCAACACGAACGAGATCATCGTCTCGTTGATGCTCAACTACATCGCGAGCAACGTCGCCTACTACCTGATCTTCAACTCCGAGTCGTACTGGCGGCTGCTCACGCCGTCGGGCCGGCAGTTCCCCCAGGGTCGCCCGATCGACCCGTCGGCGGAGTGGATGTTCACCCACATCGGTCCGATCGACTTCCCGTTCGGCTTCTGGGTCGGGGTCGTCGTGGCCGTCGTCACGTTCGTCCTCTACCGCAACACCCGGTACGGGTTCGAGGTGAAGGTCATCAGCGACGCGCCGGCAGCGGCGAAGTACGCCGGCATGCGGACCCGTCGCAAGGTCATCGCCGTCATGGCGCTCTCCGGAGCCCTGGCGGGCCTGGGCGGTGCCAGCGACGTCGGCGACATTCGTCACCTGCTCGATCCGAAGGGGTTGCGCCAGGCGGGTTACGGCTACACCGGCATCGTGATCGCCGCCCTCGCCCGGCTGAACCCGCTCGGCGTCGTGTTCGTATCGGTGCTGATGGGTGGGCTCAACAACGCCGGTCGCTCGCTCCAGGGCCCGAACTTCCCGGCCGGTCTCGTCGGCACGCTGCAGGGGCTGATCCTCTTCTTCGCCCTCGGCGGTGAGGTGCTGGCCCGGTATCGCATCCGGATCCAGCGCAACAGCAAGGTCGTGGCGACATCGTGAACAACAACCTGTTCATCGTGATCGCCGCCTCCGCGATCTACTACGGCACACCGCTGTTCCTCGCCGCGCTCGGCGAGGTGATCACGGAACGGTCGGGGGTCCTCAACCTCGGAGTCGAGGGCATGATGCTGCTCGGCGCCGTGGCGGCGTCGGGAACCGCGTCGAACGTGAGCGGGCCGGGCTGGTGGGTGCTCACCGTCTCGATCCTGGCGGCGATGCTCGCTGCCGGGCTCGGCGCGCTGCCCCACGCGTTCGCCACCATCACGCTCCGCGTCAACCAGACGGTGTCGGGTCTGGCGCTGACGATCCTCGCCGGTGGTGCCGGACTGTCGTCGTACCTCGCGAACCTGTGGGAGCTCGAGAAGGCGCCGGTGCAGTTCGAGAAGTTCGACGTGCTCGGGCTGAAGGACGCTCCCATCGTCGGCCCGATCCTGTTCAACCAGAACGCGCTCACCTACCTGTCGTGGGTGCTGGCGGTCGTCGCCTCGTGGTACCTGTTCCGCACCCGTCCCGGCCTGCACCTGCGCGCCGTCGGGGAGTCGCCGCAGTCGGCCGACGCCGTGGGCATCAACGTGGTGCGCTACCGCTACGTGCACACCGTGGCCGGGGGAGCGTTGGCGGGCATCGGCGGTGCGTTCGTGTCGCTGGCGATCAACACGACGTGGGCCGACGGCATGACGTCGGGCCAGGGCTGGATCGCCATCGCCCTCGTCATCTTCGGGTTCTGGCGCCCCGACCTGACGCTCGCCGGCGCCTACCTGTTCGGCGCGTTCACGAGCCTCAGCTTCACCCTGCAGGAGCGGGGCGTGAAGGTGGCCCCGCAGGTGCTCGACTCCCTGCCGTACGTCATGACGATCGTCGTGCTCGTGGTGGTGTCCGCCGGATGGGCCAAGCGGCGCCTCGGCGCCCCGGCCTCGCTCGGCATCCCCTACGAGCGCGAGGAGCGCTGACCCCTCTCCCGTTTTGCCCTGCAGATCGTGCGGCTTGCCGATTGAAACGCGGGACAGAACGGTTCACGGGCGCGAAATCCTGCCGACATCGAGCGCTGGTCGACTGGTCGCCATGATCGTCGACAAGAGCGAAGCAGGCCTCGATACCCGTCAGTTCCACATCGGGATCGCACCGGGGGAGGTGGGTACCGTCGCGCTGTTGCCCGGCGACCCGTTCCGGGTGCCGTTGATCGCCGAGTTCCTGAGCGACGTTCGCGACGTCGCCCACAACCGGGAGCACCGCACGATGTGCGGCACCTACCAGGGCAAGCTCATCACGGCCACCTCGACCGGCATGGGGTGTCCCTCCACTGCCATCGCGGTCGAGGAGCTGGGCCGCGTCGGCGTCACCTCCTTCATCCGGGTCGGCAGCTCGGCCGGTCTGCAACCGGGTATCGCTCCCGGTGACCTGCTGATCAGCGAGGGTGCGTTGCGGAACGACGGCACGACCGCTGGCTACGCCCACCCGGGCTACCCGGCGGTGCACGACCTCGCCATCACGCTCGAACTGGCGGCGGGCTCGGGAACTGAGCGAGGAGCGCGGCGCCGACCGCAACGTGTACGCCGGCATCAACGCCAGTGACGACGCCTTCTACGCCGAGACGCCGGCCTGGATCAGCGAGCTCAATGGGCTGGGAGTGCTCAACGTCGAGATGGAGAGCTCGGCGCTGTACGTGGTCGCCCGGCTGCGGGGCTGGCGCGCCGCCATGATCTGCTCCTGCTCGTCGAACCTGGTCGACGGTGCCAGCCTCTACGGCGACACCCACGACCAGCTGCGCGACGGCTGGATGGCGAGCATCGAGGTGGCGCTCGACACCGCCGTCGCGCTCGATCTGTAGGCCCGGTCGACCACTACCGTGCTGATCAACCTCCACTCCCATCTCGAGGGGCGGGTCCGGCCGGCGACCGCGGCGGCACTGGCGCAGCGGGCCGGGGTGCCCGAGCCCGCCGGCGGCTGGGAGCAGGCGATCCAACTCGACGGTCCCGCCGATCTCACCGTGTACCTGGAGAAGGTGGCGTCGACCTACCCCCTCTTCACCGACCTCGACGCCGTCGGCCGCATCTGCGCCGAGGCGGTGGAGGATGCGGCCGCTGAGGGCTTCGACTTCCTCGAACTGCGGTTCGGTCCGGCGACGCACACTGCGCCCGGCCGTTCGATCGACGATGTGCTGGCGGCGGCCTGCGCCGGGCTCACCGATGCCGTGGCGCGTACCGGCATGCCGGCGGGCCTCGTCCCGGCGGCCCTACGTCACCACGACCCCGAGACCAACGACGCCGTGGCTCGGGCCGCGGCACGGCACGCGGGACGCGGGGTGGTGGGCTTCGACCTGGCCGGTGACGAGCTGCGGTACCCCCACCTCTCGCCCTATGTCACGGCGTTCGGCATCGCCCGTGCGGGCGGGCTCGGCATCACCTGTCACGCCGCCGAGGCGGCGCCCGGCCCGGCGGCGCGGGAGGCCGTCGAGCGTTTCGGCGCCACTCGCATCGGCCACGGCGCGCATATCGCGTCCGACCCG
>WBZM01000886.1_pt2 | contig 14402 bp, 16 predicted proteins | sample 5204271 | NCBI WGS metagenome assembly WBZM01 (sample SAMN12344346, study PRJNA552823) | activated sludge metagenome | biome: Activated sludge suspended growth; feature: Nitrification reactor; material: Wastewater; isolation source: activated sludge from nitrification reactor of wastewater...
GCGCCGAACGACGCCGAAGTACTCAGTCGCGTGCGCAACGAGGTCTCCGCGCTCTGTCGGCGCTTCCCGGTCTATGGCGGAGAACGCAGCGGATGAGGTGTCCGTTCTGCGGCGCCGACGATACGACAGTCGCCGATACGCGCATCAACGACGATGGGGACCTCGTCCGCCGCCGGCGCCGCTGCCTGAGTTGTGACAAGCGTTTTACCACCTTCGAGCGGGCCGAAGTGCGCGTGCCGCAGGTGATCAAGAAGAACGGTTCGCGCGTCGAGTTCGACCGTGAAAAGTTGACCGCCAGCTTCCGGCTGGCGCTGCGCAAGCGGCCGATCGGCAGCCAGGCGGTTGACGCGGCAGTCGGGCGCATCGAAGAAGCGCTGCGCGCTCTCGGCGAGCGCGAAGTGGCCTCGGAAGTCATCGGCGAAATGGTCATGCGCGAGTTGCAGAAACTCGACAAGATTGCCTACGTTCGCTTCGCCTCGGTCTATCGCAACTTCGAGGATGTCGACGAGTTTTCCCAGGTCGTGCGCGAAGTTTCCCACCCGCCGCAAGCGCTTGGTCATTGATGCAGGCGGAGTTCACCGCCGCTGACCATGACTTCATGGCGCGCGCGCTGCGCCTTGCCGAACGCGGTCTGCAGACGACGACCCCCAACCCGCGTGTCGGCTGCGTCCTGGTGCGCGCCGGACAGGTCGTTGGCGAAGGCTGGCATGTGCGCGCCGGCGAACCGCATGCCGAAGCGCTTGCGCTGGCGGCAGCCGGCGGCGCAGCACGCGCGGCGACCGCCTACGTCACGCTCGAACCCTGTGCGCATCATGGTCGTACGCCGCCGTGCGCGGAAGCCTTGCTGGCGGCCGGCGTCGAGCGCGTCGTCGCGGCGATGCAAGACCCCAACCCGCTGGTCGCCGGACGCGGCCTGGCGCGTCTGCAGGCGGCCGGCGTGCGTACCGAATGTGGCTTGCTGGCCAATCAGGCGACCGAGTTGAACGTCGGCTTCGTCGCCCGCATGCAGCGTTCGCGCCCATGGGTGCGTCTCAAGCTGGCGGCCAGCCTGGATGGCAAAACGGCTTTGCGCAATGGCAGCAGCCAGTGGCTGACCGGTGCCGAGGCGCGGCGCGATGGCCATCGCTGGCGCGCGCGCGCCTGTGCGATCCTGACCGGGATCGGTACGGTACGCGCGGATGATCCGCAGCTTACCGTGCGCGAGCTCGCGCCGGCGACGGAAGCGCTTCGTCAGCCGTTGAAAGTCGTCGTCGACAGTCGGCTGCAATTTCCCCTGAGCGCCAGGCTGTTGCGCCAGGGGCGCCTGCTGCTGGCCGTGGCGGTTGCCGATCAGCAGCGGGTTGCCGCGGTCGAGCAGGCCGGCGTCGAGGTCGTCGTACTGCCCGGGTTAGACGGCCGGGTCGACCTGCCGCGGCTGCTCGGCGAACTTGCGCGGCGCGAAATCAACGAGCTTCACGTCGAAGCAGGCAGCCGGCTGAGCGGCGCTCTGCTGCACGCCGGTCTGGTCGATGAACTGCTGCTTTATCTGGCGCCGTGTCTGGTCGGCGATGCGGCGTACGGCATGTTCGACCTGCCGCCGCTCGTTTCCTTGCTCGACAAGCGCAAGCTGATCGTGCGCGACCTGCGCCAGATCGGCGACGATTTGCGGCTTATCGCTCGCCTGGCCTGAGCGCGCTGCCCGCGCAGACGGCGCACAGGGGGTCACGCGCGAACCTGACGCTGCGCCAGTCGAGCGTCAGCGCATCGAACAGGAGCAGGCGGCCGACCGCCGGGTCGCCGCTGGCGGTGAGCAGCTTCAGCGCTTCAGCCGCCTGCAGCGCGCCGATGATTCCGGTCAAGGGGGCGAACACACCGGTGACTGCGCAACGCAGCTCGTCGACGTCGTCGCCTTCGGGGAACAGGCAGTTGTAGCACGGCGCATCGTCGCGCCGGCTGTCGAAGACGCTGAGCTGCCCGGCAAAGCGGACGGCGGCGCCGGAAACCAGCGGGGTTCTTTGCCGCACGCAGGCCTGATTGACCGCGTGCCGCGTGGCGAAGTTGTCGCAGCAGTCGAGAACGACATCGGCGCGGTCGACCAGCCGCGTGAGCTGCTCGCCGCCGAGGCGGGCAACGACGGCTTCAACTTCGACCTCGGGGTTGATCGTGGCCAGCGTTTTCTTGCCAGAGGTCGCTTTCGCGGCGCCGATACTCTCCTGGCGATGAAGGATCTGGCGCTGCAGATTGCTCAGGTCTACGCTGTCGCTGTCGGCCAGGATGATCTTGCCGACGCCGGCCGATGCCAGATAGAGCGCAGCCGGCGAGCCCAGGCCGCCGGCCCCGACGACCAGCGCGGTTGCCGCGAGCAGCCGCTGCTGGCCCTCGATACCGATCTCGTCGAGCAGAATATGGCGACTGTAACGCAGCAACTGCTGATCATTCATTCGTCGGCACTCCGCCTGGATAATGACCGGCAAACCGCGCGAGCGGCAAACCGCGTCGGGCCGCCCCGGGCAGGCGCATACCTTGGCTGGCAACTACTTGTATTCGCGCCACTCCGGCGGAGTATCGTCGTGATCGCCGTGCGGATGCCGCTCCCAGGCGTGCGTGTAGGCTTCCGATTGCGATCGCTTGAGCGGCCGATGCGGCGTGTCGAGATTGTGCAACTGAGTCTCTTCGACGTAATAGATCAGCGCCCGCATCATCTTGCTCATCAGCGTGTTGTCGAGGTGGTAACCCTGGTCTTCGAGGGCGCCTTCGATCTCTTCCAGCGTGTGGTCGCGCAGGTCGTAGGTGACGCCGACGACGCGGTCCTGGGACGGCGCGTCGACGGCCAGGCGGTCGATCGTGCTGAGGAAGTCGCGCGCCTCGGGAACCTGCCCGGGCGGAAATCGGGTGAACAGGATGGCCCTCTGTTTGCGGATCGGCGCCACTTCGGGGACTCGTGTTGCCGCTCGTTTCACGTCTTTTCTCCCGGCGCCGAACGCTAGCGGGGACCTTGCATGATCTGCATGCCCTTGAGCAGGTTGAGCGCCTGTGTCAGTTGATAGTCCTTCTTGGAAGCAAGCTCGCGGCTCGGCAGTTCGGCTGCTTCTTCCGCGTCGTCCTTCTGGCTGCTGGGCTTCGGTTTGGCGGTGCTCTTCGCCGGAGCCGCTTTGGCCGGCGCTTCCTTGGCCGGCTGGGGCGTATCCTTGTTCGCGTCCAGGTGATGTTCGAGATTGGCTTCGCGTACGCGTTGCGTCGATCCGCCGTTGGCCGTCTCTTCGACGACGATGTCGGGAACGATTCCCTTGGCCTGGATCGAACGGCCCGAGGGCGTGAAATAGCGGGCCGTCGTCAGCTTGATGGCGGTATTGCCGGGCAGGGGCAGTACGGTCTGCACCGAGCCTTTGCCGAAGGTCGTCGTACCGAGGACGATGGCGCGCTTGTGATCCTGCAGCGCGCCGGCGACGATCTCGGACGCCGAGGCCGAACCGCCGTTGACCAGGACGACCATCGACACCTTGCGCGCTTCCGGCGGCAAAGCCTTCAGGTAATCGTCGCGGCCGCCGCGCAGATAGTCGGTCGGCGATGCGTAATAGCGATGCTTGGCGTCCGGCGTGCGCCCGTCGGTCGAGGTGACCAGCGTATCCGGTGGCAGGAAAGCAGCCGATACGCCGACGGCGTTGTTCAGCAGGCCACCCGGGTCGTTGCGCAGGTCGAGTACCAGGCCTTTCAGCGGACCCGGTTTGAACAGGTCGCCCAGGTGCTTGACGACGGCCGCGCCGGTGTTCTCCTGAAAGGACGTGATGCGCAGATAGCCATAGCCATCTTCGACCAGTTTCGACTTGACGCTCTGCACCTTGATGACTTCGCGCGTCAGCGTCACCTCGATCGGCTTGGCTTCGCCCTTGCGCATGATCGACAGCCTGATCTGCGACCTCGGCTTGCCGCGCATGCGCTTGACCGCCTCGTTCAAGGTCAGGCCCTTGACCAGCGTATCGTCGATCTTGAAGATCAGGTCACCACTCTTGACGCCGGCGCGATAGGCCGGCGTGTCCTCGATCGGCGAGACGACCTTGACCAGGCCATCTTCCATGCCGACCTCGATGCCGATGCCGCCAAATTCGCCTTGCGTGCCGACCTGCAAATCCTTGAAGGCGTCGGCGTCGAGGTAGCTCGAGTGCGGGTCGAGATTCGAAACCATTCCGCTGATCGCGTGCGTGATCAGCTTCTTGTCTTCGACCGGCTCGACGTAGCCGGTCTTGATCGCATTGAAGACTTCGGCAAAGGTGCGAAGCTCTTCGACGGGCAGTACGGCGCGGGTTTCCTTTTCGGCGAGCGCCGAAAACTGCAGGCTGATCAGCACACCGCCGACCACTCCGGCGCACACCAGCCCGGCCTGTTTCAACTTGCCCATTGGTCTCACTCCATTGCGTCCGCTACTTCAGGTTGACCCAGCTCAGTGGGTCGAGCGGCTTTCCCTGATGACGAAGCTCAAAGTATAAACCGGATTCCGGGTTGCCACCGCTGTTGCCGACGGTCGCGATCGCCTCGCCCGGACGCACGTTGTCGCCCACCTGCTTGAGCAAGGCGTCGTTGTTGGCATAGACCGAAAGGTAGGCGCTGCCGTGGTCGACGATCAGCAGGTTGCCGAAACCGCGCATCCATTCGGCGAAAACGACGCGTCCGGCAGCGATGCTGCGTACCTCGCTGCCGCTGCCGGCGCGGATGAAGACGCCCTTCCAGGTGCTTCCTTCTTGTCGGCTGGCGCCGAATCGATTGATGACGACGCCACTGGCCGGCGCACGCAACCCGCCTTTCAAGCGCGTCAGGCCGCCACCAGTCGCCGGAACGGCTACTTCGGTGGCGCCTTCTCTCGCTTTTTGCGGCGCTGGCGCCTGCTCGGCTGCCGACTCTTCCGGTGCGCCTCGCGCGGCGGTCGGCGCCGGATCGCGAGGCGGCGCGGCGTCTGCCGCTTGCCGGTTGGCTGCCGCCTCTGCCGGCGGGCGGCTCGTTGCAGCGTCTGCCGCCGGGCGGCTGGCTGCTGACTCGGTTGCCAAGCGCCGCTTGCCGGTGGGCGCTGCGGCCGCCTGCCGTCGCGTCGCCGCCTCTGCCGCTTGGCGACGCGCTGCCGCCTGGCGGGCCGCCATTTCCTCAGCCGCCTGCGCGGCAATGATCTTCGACAGACGATCGATCAGTTCGCTCATGCGCTTTTCGTCGCGCTGCAAATTGCCGATCTCCTGCCGTTGCGCCGCCAATTGGTCGGCAATTCTGCTCAGAACGATACGCCGCTGCTCGCGCTGCGCGAGCAGGCGGTCATGCGCTTCCTGCTGCCGGCTGAGGGCGAGCGACAACTCGTCGGTCTGCTGGCGGGTGGCGCTGGCGAGCGCCTGTTTGTCGTGCAAGGTCGCTGCCATTGCGACGAGCAGTTGCGATCGGGCGCGACCGATGGCTTCCAGATAGAAGAGGTCGCGCGCCAGTTGATTCGGGTCGTCGCCGTTGAGCAGAAGGCGCAGGGGATCGGGATTGCCGCGTTGATACTGACGGTGAAGGAGCTTTTCGAGTTGCCCCTGTTGTCCCTTCAGGCGTCGTTCGAGCTCGCGCGAGCGCTCGTCGTGCTCCTTCAGTTCGCGCTTCAGTTCGTTGATTCGGGATGATAATTCGTGCAACCCACGCTGCGTTTGGGAGATCGTGCGATCGACGTCCTGCAGGTCGTCGGCCGAATTCCGATGCGACTGCTCGGCGCTGAGCAGCGCGCGACGCAGCTTCTCGATCTGCGCGCGCAGCGCGTTCAGTTCGTTCTGGCGACCGGCGACCTCGCTCGCCGTTGCGCCTGGCGCGTCCTTGCTCGCCCGGCTGGCGGCAGTGGTTACGCCTGCGTCAAGCACGAGGGCGCTCAACAGGCCGGCAAGCAGCCAGCGCGCGCCTCTTCGGGCAAGGGATATCATGCCGCTAGCACGCTGTCCGCCGACGCCCGGCGGCGCCATCGGTCGACGGTGAGAAGAGCGCCGGCAGGGGCGAACACGCATGCATCGAGAATCTGGTTTATAATCGACAATTATATGATAATCGGTAACTATCACCTAACGTGCCTATTCCGACCAGCATCATCGACAAGCAGGAGCATATCGAGCAGGCGGCGCGGGCGCTGAAATCGATTTCGCACCCGCTGCGTCTGAAGATCCTGTGCGTCGTTGGCGATCAGGATGTCTGCGTGCAGCAGATCGTCAGCGCGGTCGGTACTTCGCAGAGCAATATCTCGCAGCACTTGGCGATCTTGCGCGAAAAAGGCGTCTTGCTGGCCCGCAAGGAGGCCAACCGGGTCTATTACCGGGTCGGCGATGCCCGCACGCTGCAGTTGATCGGTATGATGCGCGAGGTCTTCTGCGGCGACAGCTAGGCCGGCCGAGGTCGCGCGGCGATCTTGTCGGAAATTTCTCGATGCCCGTCAGTTTCTGGAGTTGCGCTTGGAATTCATACAACAGAACATCCTCCTGATTGCCGTCGCCATGGTCAGCGGCTCCCTGCTTCTCGCGCTTTCGCTGCGCCGACCGGGCGGTGCGCGCGGCGTCACGCCGGCGCAGGCGACGATGTTGATCAACCGCGAAAACGCCGTGTTGATCGACGTGCGCGAGGCGAATGAATACGCCGGAGGGCACCTGTCGGCAGCGCGCAACATTCCTGCCGGGGCGCTGGCCGAACGGGCCGGCGAACTCGAACAGTTCAAGGACAAGCCGGTGATTCTTGTCTGCCAGACCGGTGCCCGTTCGTCGGCGGCGTGCTCTTCGTTGGTCAAGCTCGGCTTTTCGCGCGTCCACACGCTGGAAGGCGGGATCGGCGCATGGACCGAGGCTGGCCTGCCGTTGAAGAAGGGAGGCCGTCGATGAGCGAAAGGCCACGTGTTCTGATGTACGCGACTGCGGTATGTCCTTATTGTGTGCGCGCCGAACAGATTCTGCGCGCGCGTGGCGTCGGCGAGATCGATAAAGTGCGCATCGACCTCGACCCTGGCCGGCGCGACGAGATGATCGAACGCACTGCCCGGCGAACCGTGCCGCAGATTTTCATCGGCGATTTCCATGTCGGCGGCTGCGACGACCTGATTGCACTCGATCGAGCGGGCAGCTTGTTGCCCCTGCTGGCGGGCGACGGTGCGTGACGCGGCAAGCTCACAGCCATGCCCGCCCACTCCCCACTCCCCACTCCCCACTCCCTAACCTGGTGAAATAGCTGACCATGAGCGAACAAGAAAACCCCGTATTTGCAATCGAGAAGATCTATATCAAGGACCTCTCGGTTGAAGTGCCGAACGCACCGCAGATCTATCTGGAACGCGAAGCGCCAAAGATCGGCATCCAGTTGCAGAGCAATGCCCAGGGCATAGGCGAGGGGCTGTTCGAGGTGACCCTGACGACCACGGTGACTTCCAAGATCGAAGAGAAGACGGTCTTCCTCGTCGAAGTCGGGCAAGCCGGCATCTTCCGCGTGCAAAATGTACCTGACGAGAACATGGAGCCGCTGCTGGCGATCGCTTGTCCGAATATCCTGTTTCCCTATGCGCGCGAAGTCGTCTCGGACGCGGTCACGCGCGCCGGTTTCGCGCCGGTGATGCTGCAGCCGGTGAATTTCGAGGCGCTTTACGTCGCCCGCCTGCAGCAGCAGGCCGGTGAGGCGGAGACCGGCGGTGCAGCGACGGCGCAGTAATTTGCCGCCGGCGATGATCCGCCTGCTTGTCGTTCTCGCCTGGGCAGCAGCGGGCGGCTCGGCGCTGGCCGCCGAGTTTCGTACGGTGGATACCGCGTCGATCCTCTACGATGCCCCGTCGCAAAAAGGGACCAAGCTCTTCGTCATTCGTCGCGGAACGCCGGTCGAGGTCGTCGTTCGGCTCGATGGATGGTCGAAAGTGCGCGACGCCGATGGCGGCTTGGCGTGGATCGAAGCCCGATCGCTGGCCAACCGGCGCAGCGTGCTGGTGACAGCGGCACGCGCCGTCGTCCGGCAAAACGCCGACGAATCGGCGCCGGTCGTTTTCGAGGCCGAGAAGAGCGTTGCGCTCGACTATCTTGATACGGCGCCGGGCGGCTGGGTGAAAGTGCGCCACCGTGACGGCCAGATGGGCTACGTTCGGGCCAATCAGGTCTGGGGCGTCTGATTCATGCCATGAAGATTGCCGTTCTCGGTGCCGGCGCCTGGGGGACTGCGCTGGCCATCGCTTTCAGCCGTCAGCACACGGTCAGCCTGTGGGCGCGCCAGGCGAGCGAGCGACACGCTTTGCGCGCCGAGCGCGAGAACCGGCGCCGGTTGCCCGGCCACCGCTTGCCCGATGAGCTGGCGATTGCCGACGATTTCTCGGAACTCGTCGCGAGCGCCGATCTGGTGCTGGTGGCGACGCCGCTGGCCGGCCTGCGACCGTGCCTGCGCCGCATGCGCGAGGATAGTCTGGCGCGACCCGTGGTCTGGGCGTGCAAGGGACTCGAGGCTGAGACCGGGCGTCTGCCGCATCAGATCGTGGCCGAAGAACTCGGCGCCGAGGCTTTGTGCGGTGCGCTGTCCGGACCCAGTTTTGCGGCCGAGGTCGCGTGCGGTTTACCGGCGGCGGTGACGCTGGCGGCCAACGACGTCGAGTTTGGTCATCGCATGGCGCGCGCGCTGCACAGTGCGCACTTTCGCGTTTATGCGAACGACGATCTGACCGGTGTCGAGGTCGGCGGTGGTGTCAAGAACATCATGGCAATTGCCACCGGCGTGTGCGATGGGCTCGGGCTGGGGCTGAACGCGCGCGCCGCGCTGATCACGCGCGGATTGGCCGAAATCGCCCGTTTCGGCGTGGCGCTGGGTGCACACCCGCAAACCTTCATGGGGCTGGCCGGGATGGGCGACCTGATTCTGACCTGTACCGGCGACCTGTCGCGTAATCGCAGCGTCGGTCTGGCGCTGGCAGCAGGGCGCCGGCTGCCGCAGATCCTGGACGATCTCGGACACGTCGCCGAGGGCGTCAGCACGACCCGAGAAGTGGCGCGGATGGCCGAGCGGCTGGGGATCGACATGCCGATCACGCGCGCGGTCGACGCCATCCTCTATCGTGACGAGCCGGCGGCGCAGGCGGTCGACAAACTCCTGCGGCGCGATCCGAAGATCGAAGCGAGTTGATGCCGGCGCCTGTCTCAGGGCGTGCCGAGGAACAGGTAGAGATTGGCGTAACCGCCGCTCGATCCGGCGTTGGAATAGCCGTAGCCAAGGTAAATCGGACCCAGCGGGGTTTCGCCGCCGATATAGATGGCGCCCGAGGTGATCCAGCCGCGCAGATGGGTTTCAGTCGTCGGCCGGCCAACCTTGGCCGTCTCGATGGCGGCTCCCAGGCGCAGGTCGCCGCGCAGCCCCAGCGGCAGTTGGCCGACGATTCTTTCGGCGCGCAGGTGGCCGTAGCGGATATCGTCGCCCTTGAGTTGGCCGGGCGAGAACGCGGTCATGTTGAGCATTCCGCCGAGGCTGCCGATGTCATGAAACGGGCGCTGCCCTTGCGGCGAACCCTGGTACGACAGCCGGCTGCTCAGCACCCAGTCGGCGACCCGCGCGTGGCCGGTCGCGCCGGCGTCGAGCGTGCTGTAACTGTCGCTACGTGAGGCGAAGTAGTGCAGGTACGTCGACCAGCCGCTGGTCGGAAAGTACAGCCGGTCGGTCTGATCCATGTCGAGCGCCGCCGTCCAGCCGCCGTGGCGCAGCGACAGCTCAGGAAAGATGGGTAGTCCGGTGTCCCTTTCGGCGCTGTACCAGGTTTCCTTCCAGCCTGTCCGCACCTGGCCGAGCAGGCCGAGGTTGCGGCCAACGCCCAGGCGGAAAGTCTTCTCAGTGATCTTGTAGTCGGCAATCCTTTGATCGTCGAGATAGATGCCGCTCAGGCGGCTGCCAATCTTCACGCTGCTTTCGGCGAAGTAGCGCTGCGCAGCGTCGATCGGCTGGTAGTAGTCGAGCGTGATGCCCGGCTGCGAACCGATTTCTGCCTGGCCGATGAATTCGCCGCCCAGGCTGTTGAGCCAGGTCTTGTGATAGGCAACGCGCAAGCCGTAGCTTGAATTGGCCGAGAAGTTGGTATCGAGGTTGATGCCGTAGCGCAGGTAGTCCGGTCCCCAGCTCTTTTCCAGCGGCGAGATACGCAGGATGTTTCTTCCGCGCAGACTACGCGTCAGCGCATAGTCGACCTGTTCGTAGTAGCCGTCGCCGTAGGCGCGCAGCAACTGCGAGTTGACCGCCGCCGGGTCCATCCGGTCGCCCGGTCGGACTTCCAGGTGGCGCTCGACCGCCGCCGGGTTGACCAGCTTCAGTCCGGCGATTTCGATCTGATCGATGCGCGGAGCGTCGCGCCGGGCGATCTGCAAGCCTTGCGACCAGGCGGTGTAGCTGGCCTCGTCCACGGCCAGCGCGCGCAGGCGGTCGGCCGCCGCGCGAGCGGCCAGCGCGCCGCGATCCGCCGTTTCGCCGGTGCGCTGGAAGTCGGCGGCGGTGATTCCTTTGAGATCCGGTTTGAGGTAGATGTCGCCGGCGGTCAGTCTGGCCAGCGAGCGGGTGACGTTCTGCTCGGTCAACAGGTTGACCATCTGGGCCGAAACGCTGACCAGGCCGCTGATCTCTTCTGCGGTCAACAAGGGCGAGCCGACGTTGACGGCGATCACGACATCCGCCTGACAGCGTGCGCGTACCTCCTCGATCGGCACGTTGTCGACCAGACCGCCGTCGACGAGCTTCCTCCCGTCAACCGCGACCGGCGACATCAGGCCGGGAACCGACATGCTGGCGCGCATCGCCGAGGTCAGGCTGCCGCTGCGCATGACCACGCGCTCGCCCTTGACGATGTCGGTGGCGATGATCGATAGCGGCAGCGGCAGCGTCTCGATCATTCGTTCGCCCAGGTCGGAATGGACCAGTTGGTTGAAGAACAGCTTGATCTTCTGACCGGAAATGATTCCGGTCTGATACTTCACGCCGTGCGCGCCGATCCCCGTCTCCGATGCCGGGAGGAAGCGCTTGTCGGCGGCTTTGCGGCGATAGCTCTGCTCATAGAACGCGGGATCGTCGCGGAACAGATCGTTCCAATCGGCCTTGGCGAGTTCGGCGCGCATCTGTGCCGGCGTCAGGCCAGCGGCAAACGCGCCGGCGACGAGTGCTCCCATGCTCGTTCCGGCGACGCAGTCAACGGGAACGCGCAGTTGTTCGAGCACTTCGAGGACGCCGATATGCGCCGCGCCGCGCGCGCCACCGCCGCCGAGGACGAGACCGACGCGCGGTCGCGGCGAATCGGCGGCGCTGGCGAGACCGGCGTTGGCCAGAAGAGCGACGAGTAACAGGCGGAGGAACAGGCAGAGGAACAGGTTCGGTTTCATGTTGACCGTTCAGCCGGTGGGCGCAGCCCGCGCCGGGCGCCGACGAGCGGAGACCGACTGGCGGGCCGGCCGCTCAAGCTGGCGCCGTCTGCGCACTTCAGGAACTGCACGAGAGCATCGAACACCCGGCGCGATGCCGCGCCCAATCGGGTCGTTTGGCGCTGAACGCCTGGCGTCCGGGCTGTTCGTCGTAGGGTTGGCGAAGGACCTCGAGCAACTCGTGGATCATCTGCTCGTCGCCCTGTTCGGCGCGGTCGATCGCCTGCTGCGCCAGGTAGTTACGCAGTACGTAGCGCGGGTTGACGCGATTCATCGCGGCCGCGCGCTGCGCTGCCGGCTGCCCATCCTGGCGTGCGCGCGCAGCGTAACGTGTGAGCCAGTGCGACAGATCGCCGGCGAAGCGTCGCGCCAGGTCGGCGCGATAGAACGCCGCCTGCAGCGTCGCGCTGTCCGGGCGCTCGAGGTCGACTTGCGCCAGGCCGCGGAAGAATTCGGTCATGTCGATCTCGGCCAGGCGCATCAGCTCGAACAGGTCTTCGAGCAGTTGCGCATCGTCATGCTGCCAGGCGCGCAGACCCAGCTTGGCGGCAAAGGCAGCGCAAAACTCGCCTGCATAGACCTGATCATAGCGTTCGAGGCCGGCCGCCAGATCGCTGGCGGCGGGCGTCAGCGTGCTCAGTGCGTCGGCCAGACGTTCGAGGTTCCAGTGTGCGATCGCCGGCTGACGGGCAAAGCAGTAGCGCCGGCTGGCGGCGTCGGTCGTATTCGGCGTCCAGCCGGGATCGAAATTGTCGACCCAACCGTACGGGCCATAGTCTATCGTCAGGCCGATGATCGACATGTTGTCGGTATTCATGACGCCATGCACGAAACCGACGCGCATCCAGTGCGCGAGCAGGCGCGCGGTGCGCTGGCAAATCTCGACAAACCACGCGGCGAGGCGCTCCTCCGGGCGTCCAGCGGGCAACTCGGGGAAATCGCGGGCGATCGTGAAATCGACCAGGCGCTGCAGCAGTGCCTGATCGCCGCGCGCGGCAAGCAGTTCGAAGTGTCCGAAACGCGTGAACGACGGCGCTACCCGGCAGACGATGGCGCCCGGTTCGTCGACCGGGTGGCCGTCGTAGAACATGTCGCGGACGACTGTCTCGCCGGTGGCGACAAGGCTGAGCGCGCGCGTCGTCGGTATTCCGAGGTGGTGCATCGCCTCGCTGCACAGGAATTCACGGATCGATGAACGCAGGACGGCGCGCCCATCGGCGCGGCGCGAGTAGGGTGTTGGTCCGGCGCCCTTCAGTTGCAGTTCGAAGCGCTCGCCGCGTCGATTGATCGCTTCGCCCAGGAGAATCGCGCGGCCGTCGCCGAGCTGGCCGACCCAGTGGCCGAATTGATGGCCACCATAACAACTGGCGTACGTCGCCATGCCGGGCAGCAGCGCGTTGCCGGCGAGCGCGGCGACCAACTCCGGCCGGCTGAGCAGGTCGTCGTTGAGGTCGAGGGCAGCGGCCACCTCGCGCGAATGTGCGATCAGGCGCGGTGCGGCGACCGGCGTCGGGTCGACCGGCGACCAGCACGCGCCGTGCACCTGGCGCGGTTCGTTGCGCCGGTCGGCGTCGCCGGGCAGTTCGCGCAGGAAGCGATTGTCGAAAACCAGCATCCGGTTGTCAGTTCTGCCTGACCAACTGGACGATCTGCGCTGCATCGAGCGAACGCGCTCGCGTCTGCATTTCGGGCAGATAGCGCGCCTGCAGTCCGCGCGCCTCACCGAGCATGTCGTCGAACGATTGGCGCAGCATCTGCGTCGTCAGACTGCGCCCGCCGGCGTAGTAGCGTCGTGCGACATGGCCCAGCGCATAGGTGGTGGCGAAGCTCATTCCCGAACTGACGGCCTGTTTGCCCAGGCCGCCAAGCAGTCCGCCGCCGAGCTTGCCGAGCAGGCCGCCGAGCAGTTTGCGGCCGGCCTGTTCGAGATACTGCGAGGTCAGACCGACGCCGAGCGTCGCCAGAAAGTCCTTGACATGCCCGCGGTCGAGCTCGAAGCCGTGCGCCTGGCCAAGGCGGTAGACCAGCTTCATCTGCAGCGGGATGATCGCCATCGTGGACAGCGATTCGGGCAGCAGTTCAAGCGCGCCGTTGAGAATCGCCGCGTCGAGGATCAGCTTGTCGATTTCGGCCGGGCTCAGCGTCGCCGCGTGCATGACCGGCTGCTCGCCGGCCGCCGCCGCTGCACTGGCCGACGCGCCGGCGGCACCGGCAGGAGCCAGCGGCGCGCCAGCGATCGTCTCGGCCTGGCGGGCGTAGGCGGTCGACATCTCGGCGTCGAGCCCCAGCGCCTGGCGCAGCTCGGCCAAGTAGGCTTGCTCCGGCGCCGACTGCACACCGTCGGCGTTGCAGACGCAGACGGCCATTTCAAAGGCAAGCTGGCGCGTTTCGGGCGTGCTCAGGACGCTCGCTGCCGAGGCCAGCGAAACGCGCTTGAGCAGCACGTCCTGATAAAGCGCAGCCAGGTTGATCGTTCCTTCGCCCGCCAGCGCGTCGGCGATGCGCCTGATTTCGGCGCGTTCTGCTTCATCCTTGGCGCCGTCGGCAAAAGCCGCCATCAGGCTCAAGGTGAGAATGGCTTGCTGCTCGTTTTCGTTCATGCGTGTCTTTCTCGCGGTGGATGGGTCTCATGGCACAGGGGAGTATCCACGAGTTCCCGGTCGCCGGCAACTAAACTTGCCGTGCCGTCGGCGGGCGCGCCTACTCGCCCTGTCGGCCGGCGCCGCGCGCGGCGCGCTGCAGGCGATCGGCTATCGCCGCCCACGCTGGCGCTGCCGGTGGCGCCTCGACGATGATCAGATCGGCCGCCAGATTGTCGAGACGACGCAGTGCCGAATAAAGTCCCTCGGCGTACTCGGCGGGCTGGTCGGCCAGGCGCTGGCTGATGCTTGCTGCTGCGGTGTCGGGCAGGCGGCTGTGGCAAAGGACGGCGCAGCGCCGGCCGCCGGCGCGTGCTTCGTCGATCGCCTGCTGTACTTGCGGCGTCGACACCAGGCGCAGCGGTGTGTGCGGCGCGTAGTGTGCGGC
>WBZM01002373.1_pt1 | contig 14400 bp, 10 predicted proteins | sample 5204271 | NCBI WGS metagenome assembly WBZM01 (sample SAMN12344346, study PRJNA552823) | activated sludge metagenome | biome: Activated sludge suspended growth; feature: Nitrification reactor; material: Wastewater; isolation source: activated sludge from nitrification reactor of wastewater...
AGTAATTGCCCTGACCAGATCGCTCCAGACTTCCTTTTGGCCCTTCGGGATGGTGGCTATCCACTCGTCCAGGGCGGCTTCTGCCTGGAGCCGTGTGGTGGCGTCCCAGATGCCGTAGAAGCGCTCCTTGTGCTCGTAGGCGGCCAGCAGTTGCGGGAACGCGCCTGTCCAGGTCTCCATGATGAGGCGCTCCCGGTCTGAGACTTCGTGAGCGCGTTTCAGCAGGATTTTCCGGTCTCCCTTGAGAGTCCGGCTCTGGGACGGTTTCAGCTCCTTTCTGAGGCCCTTGCGCACTCTCTCTAGGGCATCGTTGGCCATGCGCACCACATGGAACTTATCGACCACGATACGGGCCTGGGGCAGCACAGCCTTGACCGCTGCCCGGTAGGGGTTCCACATGTCCATGCTGACGATCTCGACCTTCTGCCGGTCTTTCAGCTTCATCAGGTAGTTGGTCACCACGTCCTGGCGGCGGGTGGCCAGCAGGTCGAGCAGGGTTCGCTCCTCAATGTTGGTCAGAATGCAGCGGTAGCGCTTGTTCAGGTATAGCTCGTCAATGCCCAGGATGCGGGGCGTCTCGAAGCGGTGCCAGCGCCCCAGGAACTCGGCGCGGGCGTTGAAGATGTCGCGCACCGTCTTCTCGTCCAGGCCGGTCTGTGCCGCCACAAAGGTGTAGGGGTGGTTGAAGGATTCCTTCTCCACGTACTCATGCAGCCGCAGTGTCATACGGAATCCGTCCACCATCTCCGGTAGCTGGGGCCTGAATGTTGTCTTGCAGGCCCGGCAGGTGTATCGGCGGCGGACCACCCAGAGAGTGACCCGCTTGCCGTGGATGGGCAGATCACGATAGGGAACGTCACGCTTGCCGAACCGCACGAACTCACCCTGCACGCCGCACCCCTCGCAGGCTACTGGTGTAGGTGCTTCAAGCCGAAAATGTATGTCTTCATTCTGCTCATCAGAATCCACCAACTGGTACCCAGGAAGGCTTAACGAATTAATCATCTCCCGCCTTGATCAGAAAAACAGGTAGGTGGCGTAACCGGCAATCATCGCCATAGCAAAAATGACTGCTAAAAACGCCGCTAAAAGCTTCAGCGTGAACAAAGAGCGCAACAGAATGAGCTCAGTCAGGCTGGCTCCGGCACTGCCGATGATCAACGCTAGCACCGTCCCGGCACCCACGCCTTTGGCCATCAGAGCCGCTGCCAGAGGTATGACGGCTTCAGCGCGAATATACAACGGCACGCCGATGACAGCGGCAACTGGAATGGCAAAGGGATTATCTGGGCCTGCATACTGCTCCAATAAGTCAGTGGGCATGAAACCATAGATCACGCTGCCAATCGCAATACCGATGAGCAGGTAAGGCAACACATCGATAAAGTCCGACCAAGCTTCCCGCCACACACCACTGTACTTCCCTTCTTTCTTAACCGTGACAGTGGGTTGACTGTCACAGCATTCGCTAGACGTAGAGACTGTTGTCTTCCTATCAGCCCCGCAAGAAGCCGTCTTCGGAGTGGTGTCGCAGCTGTTGGTGCCGCAACTCGATGCGGTCGATGTAGCACTGCACGGGCTTGCTGATGAACTACATCCACTGCTCTCTTGTGTCGCCGTCCGGCGCACATAACGCTCGAAGCCAAGCGTGTGAAGCAGCCATCCGGCACCTACCGCGACCACCAAAGCGGCGAGCACATAGATAGCAGTAAGTGTCCATCCAAACGTGGCAACCAGCAGGCCGACGACGATAGGATTCAGCAACGGAGATGAGAAAAGAAACACCATCATCGGCCCAAAACCGGCCCGTGCCCGAATCAACCCTTTCAACATGGGGATAGTCGAGCAACTACAGAAGGGCGTTATAGCTCCTAAACCAGCAGCAAGAAAATAGCCTCGCTTCCCACTGGAAGTCAGTAACGCTTCCACCTTGGATGGTGGGATGTGACGTTGAAGAACTCCGACCAGCAAGCTAATGCCAATGAATAAAACCGATAGCTCGATAGCGAGAAAGGCGAACATGCCTAGAGCGTCTTGGAGTTGAGATGACATTCAATATTACTCCTATATTTCTAGTATTGTCGAAATGATGTACGCAGCCTACTTGCGTTTATCCGACCTGTCAACTATAATTCTAGAAACATCGAATTATTGGGGCGTGCTATGGATCACGAAAAGGTTGCAGCCAGCTTAGCTGAGCTAGGGAATAGTCACCGACTGTCCGTGTTCCGCTTTCTGGTCAAAGCTGGCCATGATGGGGCTTCGGTCGGAGATATCCAGAAGGGGCTGGGTATTCCTGCTTCGACGCTATCACATCACCTTGCGCGCATGGCCAAGGTAGGGCTGATCCGGCAGGAGAAACATAGCCGCACGATTGTCTGTATACCCGAGTATGGGCACCTAGAGAATTTGATCGGTTTCTTACAAGAGGAATGTTGTGCAGGTGTCCGGATTGCGCATGAACCAGAACCGCTTTGACGCTTGCCCAGCTCTCGCTGTCCTCCCTAGTCAGCATCGCTATGAAGACTCAGGCGAAGGTGGAAACAGAAAATTGGCAGTAGAGTAGGCTGAAGAGGATCAATCAGATAATCCGCTGAGAAAGATTTTCTTCTTTACATCTTTGGCATTTTATCAACCAGAAATTCCGGATACCCGAAATTCGCTGGTACTGGGTGTGTCTGAAACTCGGACATTCCAACTCCTGTAGTAAGGATAGGTCACTGAGCCATTCAACACGTGACCAAGTCGGGGTTAAATTCAAGCTGGCACGGCGAGAATGGTTGAGACTAAATTTTCTGGCATTAGAAATGCCCCAAGGTGATTACCAAGGGGCATTAAGACCATTAAGGCAGTAGTTTGGACTCAGAAGAAACCCAGCGGGTCGATGCTGTAGCTCACCAGCAGGTTCTTGGTCTGCTGGTAATGGTCAAGCATCATCTTGTGGGTTTCACGGCCAATACCCGACTTCTTGTATCCGCCAAAGGCCGCGTGCGCAGGATAGGCGTGGTAGCAGTTGGTCCACACGCGACCCGCCTGAATGCCCCGTCCCATGCGGTAGGCGCGATTCATGTCGCGGGTCCAGACGCCGGCACCCAGGCCATAGTCAGTATCGTTGGCGATGGCCAGTGCTTCGGCCTCGTCCTTGAAAGAGGTCACACCCAGCGTCGGCCCAAAGATCTCCTCCTGGAAAATGCGCATGTCGTTCTTGCCCGCCATCAGGGTCGGCTGCACGTAGTAACCGCCGGACAGATCACCGGACAGGTTGGCACTATCACCGCCGATCAGAATCTGTGCACCTTCCTGCCGACCGATCTCCATGTAGCTCATGATCTTGTCAAACTGTTCCTTGGAGGCCTGCGCACCAACCTGTGTCTCAGGATCCAGCGGATTGCCCTGCTTAATGGTCTTTGAACGCTCAACCACGATATCAAGGAAACGGTCATAGATGGATTCCTGGATCAGTGCACGGGAGGGACAGGTACACACTTCACCCTGGTTGAAGAAGCCCAGCAGCAGACCCTCCGCACACTTGTTAAGGTAGTCATCTTCATAGTCCAGAACATCCTCAAAGTAGATATTCGGTGACTTACCACCCAGCTCAACCGTTGAAGGAATGAGGTTGTTCGCCGCGCACTTGAGAATCTCATTACCCACCGCCGTCGAGCCGGTGAAGGCCAGCTTGGCAATGCGTGTACTTTGCGAGAGTGCCGCCCCCGCTTCCGCCCCGAAGCCGTTGACGATATTAACCACGCCAGCGGGCAGAATGTCCTGTATCAGCTCCATCACCAGGAGAATGGTCACCGGGGTCTGCTCGGCGGGCTTCATGACCACGCAGTTACCCGCGGCCAGCGCCGGCGCCAGTTTCCAGGCGGCCATCAGCAGGGGGAAGTTCCAGGGAATGATCTGGCCCACCACGCCGTAGGGCTCGTGGAAGTGATAGCTGGCCGTTGTCGCATCCAGTTCAGCGGCGCTGCCTTCCTGGGCCCTGATGCAGCCCGCAAAATAGCGGAAGTGGTCTACAAACAGGGGCAGGTCAGCATTCAGGGTCTCGCGTACGGCTTTACCATTCTCCCAGGTCTCCGCAACCGCCAGCATTTCAAGATTCTGCTCGACGCGGTCAGCGATCTTCAGCAGCAGGTTGGACCGGTCGGCTACCGAGGTGGCACCCCAACTTGCTCGCGCTGCATGCGCCGCATCAAGGGCCTTCTCAATATCCGCCGCCGAGGAACGGGCCACCTCACAGTACACCTGGCCGGTTACCGGAGTCACATTTTCGAAGTAACGGCCGTCAGCGGGCGCTACCCATTCGCCGCCGATGAAATTGTCATAGCGCGATTTGAAGGAAACTACAGATCCTTCCTGGCCGGGTTGTGCATACGTCATTTTATTTTCCTCATGTGATGGACAGATTGATTATGGGTTATAGGTAAAGCGAAATCAGGAAGGCGCCGGCTGTCTGAGCTGATACATCACCTGTGACAATGGACGTGAATACCTCTGGACTCAAAAATCTCCGTACAGCGGTCAAGCTCCGCGTCCGGCATGAACTTGCCTGTCCCTTCACCGAAGTCCAGACGCTGGACACTGCCGAAGCGTGGCAGCTTGTCGAGCCAAATCGGGTTGTACGGCAAGATCTGCATGTTCTTTACGCCGTTCTCGAGCATAAAGTCAGCAATGGCACTGAGGTTTTCATCCGTGTCGGTGATAAAGGGCACCAACGGGACCCGCGGCAGAACCTCGATCACCGAATCCCGTGCCAGGGCCTGGACCTTCCTGAAGTTCTCATGAATAGAATGGTTGGGAACGCCGCAGTACTGCTTGTGCGCATCGCTGTCCATCAACTTGAGATCAAAGTAGATGGTGTCGGTGTAGGGCAATACCAGATTTTCAAATACCTTGTAATTGAATAGGCCCGCTGTCTGGATCAGCGTGTGAACATTCCGCTGCTTCAGCCGCGAGAACAGTTCGCCGACCGAATCCATCTGCATCAGCGCCTCGCCGCCGGAGACAGTAACCCCGCCGCCGGAGGCCTCGAAGAAGGCCTCGTCTTCAAGCACCTTCTCCACCAGATGATCCATGTCGATGTCATTGCCACAGCGCTCCAGAGCACCGGATGGGCAGACATCAACGCACTTGAAGCACTGGGTGCATTTGTCGCGGATGATTTTGTCGGGCGAACTCAGGTCGATCGCCTGCTCGGGGCAGGCGTCAGCACAGTCGTGACAGCTGATGCACTTCTCTGCATCATAGGAGAGTTCGTAACCGGTGTTGATGCTTTCCGGATTCTGGCACCAGGTACAAGACAGCGGGCAGCCCTTGAAGAACACCACGCTGCGAATACCCGGCCCGTCGTCCAGGGTGTTTCTCTTGATGTCGAAGTACAGCGAAGCCTTCCTTGGCTCGGTAACTGCTATCGCATCAATCAGGCTTGCATCAGGCCCCATTACTGCTCCGCCCCATTACTGCTCCGGGATATCACCTCATCCTGCATTTCAGGTGATAGATCGTTGAAGTACGCCGAGTAGCCAGATACCCGAATCAGCAGGTTGGGGTGCAACTCCGGGTTGTCCCGTGCCTCAATCAGGATTTTCGGATCCAGCATATTGGCCTGCACCTGCATACCGTGCCGTTTGAAGTACACCTTGTACATGCTACCCAGTGCACTCTTACCATCGTCACAGTCGTAACTGGAGGCATCCAGCTTGATATTGAAGTTGATGCCATTGGCAAACTTCTTGAAATCGATCCGGTTCATCGAATTGATCAAGGCGGTGGAGCCACGCTTGTCTGCACCGTTTTCCGGCGCAAAACCCGAGGCGAAGGTCTCGCCGGCACGACGGCCATTTGGTGTGGCATTGATCAGCCCGCCGAAGTGGGTGTGGGAAGTGTTGGAGTACACGCCCGCCAGGTACTGGCCACCGCGGGTATTCTTGCCCAGGGCGTGAATGGAATCGGAGTAGTGATCCCCGACCCACTTCATCCAGGCATCCGCCTTGGGAATATCGTTGCCAAATTTATCGATGCCTTTCAGCCTGGTCCGCACAACCTCATCCGAGAGATTGTCTTTCAGGTGAGCGACCAGCTCCTCAAGGGTGAGCCACTTGTCCTCGAACACAGCACTCTCAATGGCCCCCAGGGAATCGGCCACGACCGCCATGCCGGTGCCCTGGATACCGGAGAAATTGTACTTCGCGCCACCCTGTGTAGAGCAAACACCCTGCTCGAGACAGCCTTCCAGCGTAGCGCTGGTGATCGGGGTGGGGTGGTACTTGGCGTGGAACTGTTCACACTTCTGCAAATCCGCGTGCAGCTTGCCCAGCTGATGCTTCACCTGCACCTTGTAGGCGTCCAATACGTCATCCATGCTCTTCATGCTGGAGACCGGGGGTGTCTTGACACCGATCTGTCGGTCAGAACCAAACTGGCACCCCTCGTTGAGCGCCATTTCCAGGGCCAGGGCCATGTTGTACATCCCGGCGTCGGTGGAACCCAGGGTCTTGCCCGGCGCCGTGGGCTCAACACAGCCGATGGCGACATAGTCCCTGGCATCCTCCAGGGAATAACCGACATTCATCATGGACTCGATGATGGTCTCGTCGTTATACATGGCGGGCGCCGAACCCGGGCCGAAGTTCACCCGGATGACCTCATCGTAGAATGCCTTGGGTGTGTTCTCGTGGAGACGGACGTGGAAGTTGGGCTGGCGCATGCGCAACTCATCGGCGAGCTCCAACAAAATGAAACTCAGTTCATTGGTCGCATCGTTGCCCTCGGAGTCCTGACCACCGATGGTCACTACCTCCCAGCTGGTCAATCCACCGAGCATGCTGGTCAGCTCGTCGGAGTACATGGGGATGGTTTCGCATAGCTTTACGCAGAAAGCTCCCAGAATATCTTTCGCCTCTTGTCTTGAAATACGTCCAGCCGCCAAATCCTCTTCATAGTAGGAATTCAGGAATTGGTCCACGCGGCCCGGACAGGTGGTTTCACCTATTGTCTCCTGGAAAATGGCGATGTGGGTGAGGGTCATTGATTGGACCGCTTCATAGAAACTGGTTGCGCCATAACGTGGTACGCGAGCGCAGACCTCCGCAATCCGCTCTAGATCAAGTTTCCGCTGAGGGTCCGCTTCAGCCTCTGCCAGCCTACGCGCCTCGGTCGCATAGCGGTCACCAAACTCTGCCAGCGCATTCATTGAGATTTTCACAGACTGGTAGAAGTCCAGCTTGGAGGGATCGTTGGTTTGTGCCTCGAAGGCCTCCACCTCGGCGATGATGCCCTCGGCACCCAGTTTGATCACTTTCTCGTAGCCGGGTGCCAGGTGAGCAATACCACCAGCCTCATACAATTGGTACTGCAGTGCTTCAATCTGCTCCTTAACAAAGCGCATCTGCTCTTCCTGCCCGTCAAAGGCAAGATAAACCATATTCTTGTCCATCCAGAACGGAATATATGACTGGAGTTTTGCCTGCTCGTCTTCGCTGATCTCGAGAGGATTGACCTTGCGGGTGGGTAGTTTGTCGACACCAATCATTATGCCCAGACCGCCCAACTCCGGATAACAGATGCCGGCGACCCGTTTGGCGGTGAAGTTGCCAACAATCAGCTCGTCAGGATAGATTTTCACCGTTTTGTTGGCCAGGACGTGGCGTGTCGCTTCAGCTATCTGAACGGCCGTAGATTTCCCATCGTTGGCCTCATCCATGTAATACTCTGACCAAAGCACTGCGCGCTCGATGCAGCCACCGTAGGTAGCCTCGTCGACAGCTTTCTTCAGGCGAGCGACTCGAGCACCATCTTCCAGTGACTGACCAACGACATTCTTTGTGCCGCTCTGCGCCCATGCGGGAAACAGCGGCGCCATGGCGAACGATGCGGCAAGCGAGCCACTGGCTTTCAGGAGCTGGCGGCGGTCGATAGTAATTGCATTCATATTTCACCTCGCGTCTCAGCGCTTGACTCAAAAGTTTAATATTGTTTTTGAAGCTACGGTTGCTTTACATGTCGCCCCGTCTTAAACGAAGCACATACTATGGAGAGTACAAGGAGTGGTAGTGTCCCGTCAAGTGGTGTAATTCCGGTCTCCAGTTTCATTGCTTCAGGCGGCCTCAGACTGTGGCAGTAGGTTGGCCTGGTCTTCCTTGCTCAGCACGCGCGCCAACGTCTCTTGGCTCATGTAGCGGCGTGTCACCTGCCATTCATCTGTTTGCTCAGCGAGTAGCGTTCCCACGAGCCGCATGATGGCAGCGTTGTTCGGGAAGATACCCACCACCCGCGAGCGGCGTTTGATTTCCTTGTTCAATCGCTCCAGGGAATTCGTCGATGCCAGCTGAGGCCAGTGCTCTTTCGGGAAGCTCATGAAGGCAAGCACGTCGTCCTCGGCGCTGTCCATGAGCTCCGCTACCTTGGCGAAGCGCTCTCGCAGCTTGTCAGCGGTTTCTCGCCACTGCTGGCGTGCCTCCTGCTGGTTCTCCTGCACGAAGGCCGTGCGGATCACGGCGGCCACCATGGAGTGCTGCTTGCGCGGGACATGGGCCAGCGCATTGCGCATGAAGTGCACCCGGCAGCGTTGCCAGGTAGCTCCTATGACCTTGGCAATCGCCTGCTTCAGGCCCTCGTGGGCATCCGAGACCACCAGTCGCACGCCTGACAGGCCACGGCGCACCAGGCTGCGTAGGAACTCGGTCCAGAAGGCTTCAGTCTCGGCCGGACCCACAGCCATGCCCAAGGTTTCCCGGCGACCTTCGCTGCTGACGCCAACGGCAACAACCACCGCTTGGCTGCTGACAGCGCCACGCTCGCGCGATTTTAGATAGGTCGCATCCAGCCAGACGTAGGCCCATGGGCCCTCCAGCGGGCGATTCAGGAAAGCCTCGACGCGCTCGTCCAGTTCCTCGCACAGTCGCGATACCTGGCTCTTGGAGATGCCGCTCATACCCATCGCCTGCACCAGATCATCGACCTTGCGGGTCGATATCCCCTTCACATACGCCTCCTGCACAACAGCCACCAACGCCTGCTCCGAGGCCTTCCGGGGCTCCAGGAAGCTCGGCAGGTAACTGCCCGTGCGCAGCTTCGGAATTCGCAGGTCCATCGTTCCCAATCGTGTCTCCAGTGTGCGCTCGCGATAGCCGTTGCGCTGGTTGACCCGGCCCTCACTGCGTTCATGTCGGCCGGCGCCGCAACGCTGCTCCGCCTCTGCATCCATCAGTCGCTGCAGGACCAGTTCGCCCAGCTCCCTCAGTAAATCACCGTCCGCATGCTTTTCAGCCAGCTCAATCAATGCCATCCTGTCCTCGGTCATCGTGGTGTCTCTCCGTGATTGGTGAAGGTGTCGTAACCTCCAGTTTACGGAGACCCACGGTGGCCGCCACCCCACCGTGAAGATTTACACCACTCATGAGGACACTACCCAACAATTGCAGAAGATGACATATGAACAAGAACAATATCATCAGCCTTACAGTTATGACCTTGCTTGCCACCGCTGTTCAGGCAGTGAGTGCCGAACAGCAACCGGGCACTGGATTCATCGAAGGCAGTCAACTGTCGGTATTGAACCGCAACTACTATTACAACAGTGACAATCACAGTGGCGGGAAGGATGGACGGGAATGGGGCCATAGTATCCTGTCCGCATTCACCTCGGGATATACCTCCGGTACAGTCGGTTTTGGCCTGGATGCCCATGCCTATCTGGCACTGAAACTGGACTCGGGTCGCGGACGCAATCGCTCGGACATGTTCCCCATGAAAAGCAATGGCGCCTCGCGTGATGAGTCCACTTCCGCCGGCGCGGCCGTGAAAATGCGTATTTCCAGGAGCGAACTCAAGTACGGGGATCTGCGCCCCTATAACCCGGTATTCGCCCTGGCCGATACCCGCATGTTCCCCGCCACGGCCACGGGCTTCATGTTTACCAGCAGCGAAATAGATGATCTGTATATCGACGCAGGCCACTTTACCTCGGGCAAGGATTACAACCAGACCCACGGCGATGGTGATTTCTTTGCCGGTTACGCCGGAGTAAAAGGAGGCAATGTCGACTATCTCGGCGGCTCCTACGGCATTGACGATAACACCAGCGTGACGCTTTACACCTCCCGCTACGAAGACCTGTGGCGTCAGCACTACCTCAACGGCAACTACACCCTGCCACTGGGAGAGCAGCGCGCACTGAACCTGGATGCCAACATCTACCGCACCACAGAGCAGGGCCAGGCCCTGGCCGGGAACATAGACGTCACTGCCTGGTCACTGGCCGCTGCCTACAGCATCGGTGCCCACACCCTGACCCTCGGCTACCAGAAGATCCACGGCGACCAGCCCCTGGACTACCTGGTGATGAGCGGCGGCGGTTTTCAGGACTCCATCTACCTGGGCAACGCCTCGCAATATGCCAACTTCAACGGACCGAACGAAAGATCCTGGCGCGTAGGCTATGATCTCGACCTTTCTGCTATCGGCCTGCCTGGCGCCAGCTTCTCCATACGGCATGTGCGTGGCAGCGATATCGACGGCACGCACACCTCGGCGGACAGCGCCTATTACGGCCTGTACGGCAAGAACGACAAACACCACACCACCGACCTCGATGCGCGTTATGTGGTGCAGAGCGGCGTTGCCAAGGATCTGCTGATTCGCGTGCGCCATGCACGGCATCGCATGACCTCCGGCAATTCGAATGTCGATGTGGATCGCTTCCGCCTGGTTCTCGAATATCCGGTGAGTATCTTCTAGGCCGCCTGGTTGTCGATTGCGCGGTGGCTGTGTGTTGCCACCGCGCTTTTCACTCGCCAGCGCAAGCTGCCCGGACCATGATCCAACGTGTTATCCCGTACGCTGTGCCTGTACGCAGAAGCGCCGGAACCCTCCGGCCAGCAGCCCATCGATCCAGGCCTCGCAGATCAGCACGGCTTCGGCGGGTGTGAAGGTATCGGGATCCAGCCCGTGCTCAAGCCACAATCCGTCCAACAATGCCGTCAGGCCAATGGCCGCCAGGCCGCTATCAAAATCGACCCAACACTGCTCCAGCGCCAGTTGCCCAAGGGCATGCGCCAGTATCGATCGATACTCCTTGTAGGACTTGTCGTGCGCATGATTGATCGCTTCCGCCGTCTTCACCGCGCCCCAGAACGCCAGCCACGCCTCCAGCAGGTGCGGGTTCAACAGTTTCTCCGAGAGCGAAGCCTGGAAAAATGCCGATAGCCGCTCGCGGGCACCCTGGCCAGCGGCATTCTGCATCGCCTCGCGCAACTGTCCCATCACCTGGCGCGTGATGGCCTGATAGGCTTCGGCAACCAACTCATCCTTGCCGGCATAATGGTGGCTGATCAGCCCGGGAGATACACCAGCCTGGGCGCAGATCTTGCGCACCGACATTCCCTGGAAGCCATATTGCTTGAGACAAACGAGGGTTGCATCGATGAGATGCGCCTTGCGCACCTCGGGGTCCATGCGGGTGAAGTGCACCTGTGACGCCATTTCATGATCCTTAACCGTCTTCGCTGGTTGTCAGTATACGTTCGCCTGTTGAATAACTGTACAGCAAACACTACAGGACGCAGCTCAGCTCCGAATCACGTGCCGCTTGTGGCTCCGATACCGGGCTACCGGTACACTGGCGAGCGTTTTCCCGTGGAATAACCCGCATGTTTCATATCGCCCTGCTCGAACCCGAGATCCCGCCCAATACCGGCAATATCATCCGCCTGTGCGCCAATGCCGGCTGCCAACTGCACCTGATCGAACCGCTGGGCTTCGAGCTGGATGACAAGCGGCTGCGCCGGGCCGGGCTGGATTACCATGAATATGCGGCAGTACGCACCCACAGCGATCTGGACAGCTGCCTGGCCAGCGTGCGCCCGAATCGGGTATTCGCGCTCAGCACCAAGGGTCGTATATGGACTCCTCCCGGTTTGCCAGTAAAAAACAGTGCTTTTGAACCAAGGTACGACTGCTACCGTATATCCGGCTTCTACTGAAGTGGTTTGTCACTTCGAGCCTTGATGAAGTAGTCGCTCATGTGCAGCTGATCGGATTAGCGGCCTTTTTATACAGCGGGCCTCCGGGTCTCTAAGCCTTCACACATGCCGGTTCGACCGGTTCGTCATCACTGTCTGTCACTGTGCAATCGTGGTGGATCTTCTACGGTGTTGCGCTTGCTGCGGTGTTGCCTGTTGCTCGGTTGCTGCGTTCAACACGCAGCGTTGTGATAGCTCTCGCCCTTGCTCAAGAGCGCCCAGATGATCCGGGCATTCTTGTTCGCCAGGGCCACTGTGGCGATGTTCGTGTTGCGCCTGGATTTGACCTCATTGATCCAGATACTGCGTGGGTCGGTCTTTTTCGCACTCGCGTTGAGGGCAGACCGGGCGCCATGGATCAGCAAGGTGCGCAAGTACGTATCACCTCGCTTGCTGATGCTGCCCAGGCGCTCCTTGCCGCCGCTTGAATGTTGGTTGGGCACCAAGCCCAGCCAAGCGGCCAACTGGCGCCCCGACTTGAACTGGCTCGCATCGCCTACCGCCGCCACCATCGCCGTGGCGCTGATAGGGCCAAGGCCCTCGATCTGCATCAGGCGTTGTACTCGCTCATCCTGACGCGCCTGCTGCTGAATCAGGCGATCCAGATGGGCGATGCGTTTGTCTTTCTCCTGCAGTTCATCCTGCAGCTCACTCATCAGCCCGCGCATGGCAACCGGCAGGCTGCTGTCTTCTTCCAGCACCTCAGCCAGCAGTGCGCGAGTAGCCGGCACACCCTTGCGGGCCGCGATCAGGCCGAACTCTCCCAGCAAACCCCGAACCTCGTTGGCCAGTGCCGTTCTCGCCCTGATCGCCCGGCTTCTGATCCGGTGCACAGACAGGGCAGCCTGCTGCTCCTCGCTCTTGACCGGCACATAGCGCATCGTCGGACGGCTACCGGCCTCGCAAATCGCCTCAGCATCGTTGGCGTCGTTCTTGCCACCCTTGACGTAGGGTTTGACGAACTGCGGAGCGATCAAGCGCACCTCATGACCCAGCGCGCGGAACTGCCGCGCCCAGTAATGACTTCCCCCGCAGGCCTCCATCACCACCAGGCAAGGCTCCAGCTGCCTGAAGAAATCAAGCAGCCTTGCACGCTTGATTTGCTTGCGGCAGACGACCTGCTCATGACTGTCTACGCCGTGAACCTGAAAAACCTGCTTTGCCAGATCGACGCCAATTCGTTTAAGTTTCATCTCGACTCCTCCCTCTGGGACCGGTTGGTAACACCTCCAGTCTGGCGCACTGACGCCGTAGGAGGGAGGAGTCCATTTCATTGGATTACGCCTTCGGCTAATCCAGGCTACGGAGCTGGTCACCGGCGAGGAAGAAATCATCCGCGAAGGCGCCACGCACTTCTGCTGTACCGTGGAGGAGTTCGCCCGCTTCCGCCATCTGCACTGGGATGTGGTGGTGGTCGATGAAGTACAGATGGTGGCTGACCCGCAACGCGGCTGGGCCTGGGTCGATGCACTGGTCAGCGCACATACGCCGCAACTGATGATGACCGGCCCCGCCCTGATTCAACCCTCCTTGCGCACGCTCTGCGAACTCTGCGAGGACAAGCTGGTGGTGCAGCGCACCAAGCGCCTGTCCCCGGTTGAGGTCGCCCGCCACGCCACGACGCTGCAGCGCCTGGAACCCGGCTCGCTGCTGGTGGCGTTCAGCCGCAAGCTGGTGCTGGAACTCAAGGGCATGCTCGAAAGCGCTGGCAAGAGCGTCTCGGTAGTCTATGGCGCGCTCTCGCCCGAGGTGCGTCGCGAGCAGGCCCGGCGCTTTCGCGAAGGCGAGGCGGACATCATGGTCGCTACCGATGCGGTCGGCATGGGCCTCAACCTGCCGGCGCACACGCTGTGCTTCTATACCGATGAGAAATTCGACGGCATTCAGAATCGTCAGCTCAAGGTGCAGGAGGTCAAGCAGATCGGCGGCCGCGCCGGGCGCTTCGGCCATCACGACAGCGGCGAAATCACCGCGCTCGATCCGCAGACACTCAAATCCATCCGTCGCCTGTTCAACAGCCCGGATGCGCCGGTGGACCTCAGCCAGTTCCAGGTGCGCCCATCCATCGATCACCTGGCCGCCATCTCCGAGCTGATGGGCGAGCTGAGCCTGCTGCGCGCCTGGCTGACCTTCAACCGCAATATCAATTACGGCGAGGCCTTCATTTCGGTGCTGCCGGACGAACTGGCCGAATGGATCGAGCTGATCGACGACCCGAAAATTCCACTCTGGCTGCGCTGGACGTTCGCCTGCACGCCGATCCGCGGCGGCTTCGACAGCCCGGCCAGTCAGCATGCCCAACGCTGGATCAAGCGAGTCGCCGAAGGCCAAGCCATTCCGATGCCCAAGCTGCTGCTCGGCAGCGATCTGGCCAGCC
>WBZM01002792.1_pt1 | contig 14398 bp, 13 predicted proteins | sample 5204271 | NCBI WGS metagenome assembly WBZM01 (sample SAMN12344346, study PRJNA552823) | activated sludge metagenome | biome: Activated sludge suspended growth; feature: Nitrification reactor; material: Wastewater; isolation source: activated sludge from nitrification reactor of wastewater...
TGAAGGTATTAACAATTCGATCAAGACAGTGAAACGCATGGGTTACGGATTTCGGAATTTTGTCAATTTTAAGCAACGGGTCCTGATCAGCTTCGCTTAACTCCACAACAATCCTCGAAGAACCATAAATATCTGAAAACTTCAAATCATCTAAAACTTGGTCGTCAGATAAAACTCCACCACATAGGGCATGGCTCCCGCGACTTCCACGGTCGCTCGCCAGTCCCGTCGCCCCATCGAGCATACCGGTAAAATCGCTTGTCCTCGCCACGTTTTATCCGCTTGTCGGCTGAGATCAAAGCGGTTAAACCCCATATTCATGTCCAACATGGTGAAATAAACTGCAACCTTTTCGACTTTAGACGCTGCCTCTCCGATGAGATTAACTTGAACGGGGAATGCCGTGAGCGATTGTACGCTGTCTCCCAGTCCAAGCGTTACGGTCAATGCCGCATCGCTGGCCGCACAAAGCTTACCGACAGGATTGCAAGCACGATCAGCGTTCAAGGCAATGGTTCGAACCGAGATAGGCTGAAACCAATGGTTTAGGCGGGGATAATACACGCTTCCCAAAACCCCCAGCAGAAACAAAACGGCAATCGCTCCACTCAGAGCCAGCCAATCTTGCCTTATCATATTCCGCTTCATAGCCTCACCTCTAATGGCCCTTCTATTGCTTTTTTTAGCCCCGATGCCAGATCACCAGAATTAGAGCCTGTACAGAAACTCTTCTCTCCCCATGGGAGAGGGGTTGGGGGTGAGGGCCTTATGTTCAATGGATTATGTTTCCAGAGGCTGTGCAAAAACGCCTCTTGGGCGCATGTCGCCAGCCTCTCACAGATCATCCAATTTCCTGCATGTGGCGCCGGTCTCATCGTGGCAGCCCCCGCTTTAGCGGGTGCGACAATTTGTCGCATTCCCGCCTCGTTCTCCACGATTTAGCATGATCGGATAACGCGAAGCGATATGCCTTTCGTGGCTCCATCCCAAAACTCGCTCGATCTCAGGAGAACCCCGCATGACCCATTCTCGCAACCGGCAGTTGTTGATCCCGATTCGAAGCGCCACCGCGTTGGGCGTCGCGCTGGCGCTGCTGGCCGGTTGCGGCGGCGGCGACGACGACGACGGTGCGGCCAATCGTCGCGCCGTGGTCGAATTCCACGCCCAGGTCAACGGCCAAGACTTCACCTGCGGCGCGACCTACAGCAATGTGGGCCTCGGCCAACCCGGCACCTATCAAGTCAACGATTGGCGTTTCTACGTCCACGATGTCGTGCTGGTCAAGGCCGACGGCAGCCGTCAGGCGCTCGATTTGGAGCAAGACGGTGTCTGGCAATACCGGAACGTCGCCCTGCTGGACCTGAGACGGGATTGCGGTGGCGGCCCGCTGCCCACCAACTCGGCCGTGACGGGAACCGTCCCCAGCGAAAATTACTCCGGCATCTGCTTCAAGGTCGGCGTTCCCTACGAACTCAACCACGTCAACGACGCCACGGCGCCCTCGCCGTTGAACAGCTCCGGCATGTTGTGGAACTGGCGGGGCGGGCGCAAATTTATTCGGATCGACGGGGTGGGCGATCCCAGCAACCTCAAGCAGGCGTTCCACATCCACCTGGGCAGCACGCAATGCCCCGGTTCGGACCCCAACGCCCCGCCCACCGCCGCCTGCGGCTATCCGAACATCGCCGAGTTCTGTCTGGACAACTTCGACGCGGACCAGGACCACATCACCATGGACATCGGCAAAGCGCTGGAGGCATCCAATGTCGCCATCGATACGGCGAATACGGCGCCGGGTTGCATGTCCGGCAACTCCGATCCCGAGTGCATTCAGGTCATGCCGCGCCTGAACCTGGATTTCACCTTCGTCGCCGGAGCCGGGGCGACCCCCGAGCAGTATCCCAAACAGGTTCCCCAGCGGCTGTTCACCGTGGACAAGCATGAATAAAGCGCTCGGTGGAACCCTCGCGCTGGGACTATTGCTGGCGGCGGTGGGTTGCGGTGGCGGTGGCGGTGGCGACGACGAAGCCACGCCACCGCCCACCACGAGTTCGGGTTTTTCCTGGTCGTTGCCCCAAGGCTTCCCCACGCCCAAAGAGTCTGCGGACAATCCTTTGTCCACCGCCAAGGTGGAGCTCGGCCGCCACCTGTTTTTCGACCTGCGGATGTCGATCAACCAGACCATGGCCTGCGCTTCTTGCCACCAGCCGGCGCGTGCGTTTACCGACGGTCGGCCGACGTCCGTCGGCGCCACCGGCGAGGCGCACCCGCGCAACGCGATGAGCCTGACCAACGTGGTCTACAACGCCACCTTCAACTGGGCCAACCCGGGACTCGCCACGCTCCACGCCCAAGCGCTCATCCCGATCTTCGGCGAATTTCCGCTGGAGCTGGGCTGGAGCGATCACGAAACCGAAATTCTGGATCGTTTCCGCCACGACGCGATTTACCAGAAGCTGTTCGCCGACGCCTATCCCGGCGAAACCGACCCCTTTGACGCCGACCGGGTGGCCAAGGCCATCGCCGCCTTCGAATCGATCCTGATTTCGGGCAATTCGCCCCACGATCAAGCCACGCGCCAAGGCAATCGCAATGCCATAAGCGATGCGGCTCGGCGCGGTCAAGAGCTGTTCTTCTCCGAGCGGATGGAATGTTTTCACTGCCACGGCGGTTTCAACTTCAGCCAAGCGGTGAACCACGCGGGGACGACGCTCGCCCAGTCCGAGTTTCACAACAACGGTCTCTACAACATCGGCGGCACAGGCGATTATCCGCTGGATAACCGGGGCCTGTGGGAATTCACCCAGCGGCCCGCCGACATGGGGCGGTTCCGCGCCCCCACCTTGCGCAACATCGAACTGACCGCGCCTTACATGCACGATGGCTCCATCGCCACGCTGGAGGAGGTATTGGACCACTACTCGCGCGGTGGGCGGCTGATCGCAGCGGGACCGCTGGCGGGTGATGGGGCAAAAAGCCCCTTCAAAAGCGAGCTGATCGTCGGGTTTTCGCTCACCGCGCAGGAAAAGCAGGATGTCATCGCCTTCTTCCAGAGCCTCACCGATTGGGAATTCCTGTGCGATCCGCGCTTCGCCGATCCGTTCGGCAATTTTCCACCCCCTCCCCGCTGCAATTGATCATCCCGGATGCAACCGCCCATGTCGAAATCATCGATGCCGCGCCGCGCCTCCCTTCGCAACCCCCTCAGGCGCTCGATCTCGCGCCGCCTTTTGATCGGCGGGTTCCTGGCCCTGAGTTTGGGAATACCGATTTTGGGCGACCCGCTCACCTTGCCGGCAGCTTATGCCCATCACGGCGGCGGCGGTAGCGGTGGCGGGAGTGGAGGCGGGAGTGGAGGCGGGAGTGGAGGCGGCGGCGGCGGCAAAGGCGACGGCCTCAACTCAACCAAGTCAACCGGCACCGCTCAGCCCTCGCCGGGCGACGGCCAGGGCAAGGGCGGGCGCGGCCTTGAGGGATTGAAATCATGAGAGCGCCGCCCAAGACCCTACTTGTTCTGGTTTCGATAGTGGCAATCGGTAGCGGCTGCGCGGTTTCGGACCAGACGAACACCGCGAACGGTTACGGCGCCGTAGCCTACGCCGCCAGCACGCAGGACTGGCGCCTGCGCTGGCAGGCAACCGATCCGCAACGGGCGCGGCAGCGGGCGTTGGCGGACTGCGCTGCGTCCGATTGCCGGGTGGTCCTAGAGTTCGGTCCCGGTCAGTGCGGCACCTTGGCCTTGAACCGACAGGGTGGATTCGGCGCGGGTCTGGGCGATACGCCGGCCGTCGCCGAAACGGCCGCTCTCGGCGAATGCCAGCGTTCCGGTTCCGGCTGCCGGGTCGCTCCCGCCGAGTGCAATCGCTGAAAAATTTCGACCCGAGATCGCGCCTATCAATTCCGGGAAATTTCAGATGACTCTGAAACGGTTTTCTTCCGCTCTCGCCATGCTGACCTTGATCGGGTTGCCGGTTTTGGCCAGCGGTCACGGCTACCGATTGGGCGACATCAGAATCGTACATCCCTGGGCGATGCCCACCGCCCCATCGATCACCGATGGCGCCAACGGCGCCGGCTACTTGGTACTGAAGAACAACGGCCGCAATCCCGACAAACTGCTCTCGGCTTCGACGGAAGTGGCCGGAAAAGTCGAATTGCACGCTCGCGACAAAGCGGGCGATACGCGGACCCTGCGGCAAACGAACGCCATCGAAATAGCCGCTGGTGGAGAAGTTCGGCTGGAACCCGGCGGTTCGTACCTGATCCTGGTGGATCTGAAGAAACCGCTGGAGGAAGGGCAGCACTTTCCGATCGTGCTCCAGTTCGAACACGCTGGAAAAATTACCGTGGATACGGTCGTTCAGACCAGCGCCAAAGAAGCGATTTATTGAGAGCGGTTTATGCGATCTTCTCGATCGCTCGCGGCAAATCAGGCCCGGAACCGCCGCACCAACCGCCACAACTGGCGCACCTCGATGGGCGAGACGGTCGGACCGTAGCGCAATTTCGCGTAGAGTTGGCCGATTTCTCGAACCGACATCGCGATCTCCGGCCGGCTGACGGCCACCCGCTCGGCGAACGCCAGCGGTCCTTCCTGGGGGTTGCGCGCCAGCCCGCGTCGGGCGAGCCGGGCGCAGAACCGCAGATAGGCGCGGGCCACCGGGTCGCGTGGAAGATGGCTTCTCCACCGGAATCCGGCGACCAGCAGAGCGAACCCGCCCAACGCCACCGTCATCGCCACCGTCATGTCGGCCCAGTCCACCGGACCAAAGCCGAGGCCCGATAAAAACTCCTTCTGCCGGTCTGGGCCGTAGGCCAACACCCATTCGTTCCAGGAATTGTTCAGGGAATCCCAGCTCATCGCCAGTTGCCGCAGCCATTCGCTGTCGCCGCCGCGCCGGACCAGGAACGGCAGCGCATCGGGATCGGCCACGGCGGCATACAGCCCTTCTTGGATCCGGTTCGGCGCCACCGCCCCCGTCGGGTCGACCCGCGTCCACCCCCGCCCTTCCAACCAGACCTCGGCCCAGGCGTGGGCGTCGGATTGCCGGACGATGAGGTAATCGCCTAAGGTGTTGCGCTCCCCGCCCTGATAGCCGGTCACCACCCGCGCCGGCACTCCCGCCGCCCGCATCAGAAACACGAACGCGCTGGTGTAATGCTCGCAAAAGCCACGCCGGGTGCGAAACAGAAAATCGTCCACGCTATCGACGTTCAGCAGCGGCGGGGTCAGGGTGTAATAAAACGCCTGCTCCCGAAACAGCAGCAAGGCCGCATTGACCAGCGCCTCGGGCCGGGCGTCGCGCTCGCGCCATTCGGCGGCCAAGGTCCGGGCGCGCGGATTGCCGCGCGGCGGCAGGCGCAGGGCGCGGGTCTTTTCGGCTTCGGTCAGATCGCCGGTCCGATACGTCGGATAAGACCGCATATCGTAGCGGTACACCTCGTTGACCGGCTGATCGCGCAGCAACAGAAACGAGGGGGTCATCGCGGCGCGCGGCGGCAGAAGGGCCGGCAAATCCAGCGCGAACAGCCAAATCCGGTTGCTCGGCTCCAGAATCACCGAATATTCGACCGCCGCCCCTTCCGGCGCGAAGGGAATGGGGACATTGGCCGGCCGGCCATCGCCGGAGGTCCAGCGCCGGCCATCGAAATTCCACAGCACCGGCCCGCGCCAATACAGTCGGTTCGGCGGTGGGGTCGGGCCGGCGAACCGCGCCCGGAATGCGACGGCATCGGACTTGCTCAGCTCGCTGACCGAGCCCGGCATCATCTCCTCGGACAAGCCGGTGCGGCCCTTGTAAGCATCCTTGGGCAATCCCCACAGCGGTCCGGGAATCCGGGGGAACAGGACGAACAGAATCATCATCACCGGAACAGCTTGCAGCGCCATCTTGCCGGACAACCGCAGCGGAGCCAGCGCCCCCAGTCCCGCGTGCTGGCGATGGATCATCACCTGCGCCGCCAGCATGAGCAGGACCACCGCGAACAGATAGGCGATCATCGGGATTTCCTGGCTATACAGCAGATTGCTCATCACCAGGAGATAGCCGAGAAACACCAGCACCACGCCATCGCGCAACTCGCGCGTCTCCAACAGCTTGCAGGCGGTCATGGCGGTCAGTAGCGCCACGCCGGCATCGCGGCCGAACAGGGTCCGATAATCGATCAACACCCCGGCCCCGGCCAGCACGGCGACCGGCAGCAACAACCAGCGAGCCGGCAAGGGCTGCCCGCGCCGCGCGAGGAACCAGCGCCACCCTAGAATGGCGACGAACAGCACCGTCAACCAGACGGACAATTCCCGAGCGTGGGGCGCCACCGCCAGCGCCAGCGCGACCAGCAGCCACGTCAACGCCAGCGGCGTCAGCGGCTCAGCCGGCGGAGCGGCCGGTTTTTCCCGTTTTCGCCGGTTTGTTCGATTCCACAGCATCATGCGGGCGGTGCATCTCATCGCGAAAAGTGAACAAAGCCAGCGCTTCCAGGCAGCGCCGCCGCTGGGCGTCGCCGTGCGCGGGCGGCACTTTCAAGCCCGGCAGGCGCAATCCGTATTCGTGGCCGTCGTTTTCGGCTTTCAGAATCCAGCGACAGATCTGTTCCAGGCGCGGCTCGACGTTGTCGATCCCCAACAGCCACCAGTCCAGCCACAACTCCGGCCGCGCCTGATCGACGAACCGCTTGACCAGCAATTGATCGGAGCGCGTGGCGGCCTTCCAGGCGATCCGGCGCGGCGAATCGCCGGGCGCGTACTGGCGAAAACCGGCGTAATCCTCGCTGCCCGATCCGAGTTCGCTCGAACCGCCGCCGGGAGTCCCCGGCAGCGCCGCCGGCAAGGGCCGCTGGCCTCGTGGCCGGGGATAGACCAGACAGGCCGCGTCGAACTCCACCCAGCTCCAGGACTGGAACAGTCCGAGGGGAAAGCGGGTCAGGACCCGCAGATGGCCCGGCCGCAACCAGCCGCGCCGCTCGGCGGGAACCGCCAAGGCGACCGTGGCCGACCCTTGCGCCGGGATATCGGCGTACAGCGGCGCCCGGCCCCGCCATTGCAGGGCGATACCGTGGCGCGGCGCCTTGCGGGGATTTTCCAGCCGGAAGTCAAAGCGCGCCTCTTGGCCGGCGAACACCGGCTCGGCGCCGCCCGAGTGGACGATGAGTCCCAGCAAATTGTCGTGCGCCTGCCACATGCTGTTCAGCGCCACCGCCGCCAGCAGAAAGGTGAAGGCGAAACCCATGCTGTTGCTGTAATTGATCGACCACAGGAACAGGAGGAACAGCAGCAGCGCGAAAGCGTAGCCCTGGCGGGTCGGCAGGATGTAGATGCGGCGGCGGTCCAGCCGGATCGGCTCGCGGGAAGGTCGCTGGTGGCGCGTCACCCAAGCCTCGAATCGTCGCCGCAACGCTTTCAGCATGACGAGGGATTCGGAGCCTATACGAATATTCCCCTCGCCCGTTGGGAGAGGGGTTGGGGGAGAGGGGATCGGCGGGAAACCGTTGAGCGTTTTTCCAATTCCATTCGTCGGGTCAATTTTCGTATAGGCTCTCAGACCGGTAAGGCCACGGCCCCGAGCAGGTGCCCGACCAGATCGGTCGCCGACTGTTCCAGGCTGTCGTCGCCGGGGTGCAGGCGATGGCTGACCACCGCCGGCAACACGGCCTGAACGTCCTCCGGCAGGACGTGACCGCGCCGGTGCAGCACCGCCCAAGCCCGCGCCGCCCGCAGCAGACCCAAGCCGGCGCGCGGCGATAATCCGCCGCGGAAGCGGTTGGACTGGCGGGAAAAAGCCAGCAGCGCCTGCGCGTAATCCAGCAGCGGCGGGGCGACGTGGACACCGTTGACCCGGGCTTGCGCTTCGTGCAACTGCTCGGGCGACATCGCGACCGGCAACCGCGCCAGCATCTCGCGCCGGTCCTCGCCTTCGAGCAGCGCCCGCTCGGCCTGGGCGTCGGGATAGCCCAGTTCGATCCGCATCAGAAAGCGGTCCAGCTGCGATTCGGGCAGCGGAAAGGTGCCGATCTGATAGGCGGGGTTCTGGGTGGCGATGACGAAAAACGGCTCCGGCAACGGGCGGGTCTCGCCCTCGATGGTGACCTGCCCCTCCTCCATCGCTTCCAGCAGGGCGCTTTGGGTCTTGGGCGTGGCGCGGTTGATTTCGTCGGCCAGAATCAGTTGGGCGAAAATCGGGCCGGGATGGAACACGAAAGTCTCGCGCTGGCGCTCGTACACCGCCGCGCCGAGAATGTCCGCCGGCAGCAGGTCGCTGGTGAACTGGATGCGCTGATATTGCAGACCGAGGCAGCGCGCCAAGGCGTGCGCCAGGGTGGTTTTGCCCATGCCGGGCAGGTCTTCGATCAGCAAATGACCGCGCGCCAACAGGCAAGCGACGGCCAGGCGGATGGCGCGCTCCTTGCCGAGAATGATCGCGCCCACCTGCCGGACCGCGAGGTCCAGGCGATCCTCCAGGACGGTCGCCACGTCAATCCTGCCGCGCAGGTCGCGCTTGAAGCGCTTGAAGTTTTCCACGTAGCGACCGGCGGTCTGCCGCATCCGTTCGATCTCTTCGTCGGACAGGGCGCGGACGATCTTGCCCGGCGAGCCCATCACCAGAGAGCCATCCGGGATGACCTTGCCTTCGGGAATCAGGCTGTTGGCGCCGATCAGGCAGTTTTTGCCGATCACCGCCCGGTTCATGATCAGGCTCTTGATGCCGATCAGGCTGTTGTCGCCGACGATGCAGCCGTGCAGCATGGCGAGATGGCCGACCGTGACATCGCGACCGAGGGTCAGCAGGATGCCGGGGTCGGTGTGCAGGACGGAGCCGTCTTGGACGTTGGTGTTTTCGCCGACGGTGATGAGGTCGTTGTCGCCGCGCACCACGACGTTGAACCAGATGCTGGCGTTCTGCTTCAAAATCACCGAACCGATGACGGTGGCGTTGTCGGCGATGAACCAGTCTTCGCCGTGAAATTCGACCTTGCGGTCGCCGAGCGCGTAGATCACCGAATCCTCCTGTCCGAGATTTGTGCTGTGGGAGGTTCAGTATAAACGAGTTGGACCGGCGGTAGGGGGCCGGGAACGGCGAATGCCGGCGGACAAAAAAAGGGTGGATTGTCAATCCGCCGCGCTTCTCCGCCGTTTCGGAAACGGCCGCGAGCGCGGCGGGATCGCGTCAGCTCATTTCAGTTTATTTGGGGACCGCCATCTTGTCGTCGTAGACGCCGGCGGCGACCTCAAGGCTACCAGCCGACATCACGTAAGCGACCTTGCGGTGGTTGCCCTCGGCGCCGGGCTTGGTCCACATGTATTCGACCCAACCACCGCCGGCCTTCTTGCCGGCGGCGCACAGCGCCGTACCGAATTCCTTGCCGGTGGCCTTGTCCTTGAGGTCGGTCAGCTTCATGCCCTTCACCTGCGGGTTCGGATGGGCTTTCATGGTGCCGCCGGCGCAATCCATCACGAACACGTAGGTATCCTTCCAGGCCCACTTGCCGTCTTTTTTGTCGTATTCGGCCAGAGCGGCATCGCCGCCCGCTTTCACGTCGGCGGCGGCGGCTTTGACCTTGGCGGTCACTTCGTCGGCGGTCGCCGCATCGGCGGCCCAAGCACCGGCGGACAAACCCATCGTACAGAACGCGGCCACGCTCAGCAGGATTTTCTTGTTCATCATCCAATTTCCTCCATTGATCTGCTTGCTTTTGGTTGGCAATACGTCGTCACGGGAAAAGCGACGCGCTTTTAACACTAGCCGCTGAAATCGCGGATAACAAGGCGCGATGCGATTTTTCGAGGGGATTTAGCCGATTTTGAGCGCCCCGATCCGTAATTTCTATTTAGAAATGTCTATATTTTAGGCGATTAATGTCGGTATTTGGCAGATTATGTGGCCCTACAAGGCATTGTAAAGCCGCGAAAAACGCTCTACTGATCCACTGATATCGGAGATACGCGCGGTTGTTTTTTAGCGCGGCAGCGAAGGGCTTCAAGGCTTCGTCGCCCACCAAATGGCCGAACCTATCGTTGATCCGTTTGAAATGGTCGGCGTCCAACATGCCCAGCCAGAACCGGAAATGGCTGCGCCGGGCGTTGCCGTGCAGTGATTCGCCGAATTCCAGCAAGCGGCAATTCTCGATAAAGCGCGCCGCAGCTTCCCCATCATAAAGTCCGACCCCGAATCGATGGGAAATCCATGGGGGGCGATTCCTCCAACCGGCCGCGACTTAACTCCAATCGCCCCAGAGAACTTGCACCGCGCCGAGCGCCGCGACGCCGGCGGTTTCGGTGCGCAGGATGCGCGGCCCGAGCCGGACGCCGATGAACCCGTCCGCGCGGGCGCGGGCGATTTCCACCGGGTTCAACCCACCCTCCGGGCCGATCAACAGCGTCACCGCGCCCTTCGGGGATTCGAGCCCGCGCAGGCTCCGTTCGGCGGAAGGGTCGAGCGACAGTCGCAAGCCCGGTTCCGCCGGCCGCGCCAGCCAGTCGGCCAGCGTCAGAGGTTCCCGCAATTCCGGTAACCGGTTGCGGCCGCACTGCTCGCAGGCGCCGATGACGATCCCGCGCCAGTGCTGGATTTTGCGCGCCAGTCGCTCGCCGGCCAGATCGACGCCGCCGCGTGCCGCAAACAGCGGTTGGATGGCGGCGACACCCAACTCGACGGCTTTTTGTAGCGTGTAATCCATCTTCTCGCCGCGCGCGATGCCCTGCGCCAGCACGATCCGCAGCGGCGATTCCGCATCGCACGGCAACGCTTCCGTCACCCGCACCCACGCTTCCCGCTTGCCGACGTCCGCCAGCGTCGCCGCGAACGCGCCACCTTCGCCGTCGAACAGAATCACCTCGGCGCCGGGCTTCAACCGCAGCACCCGCACGGCGTGATTGAAGGCGCTGTCATCGAGCGGCACCGCCGCCCCGACCGTCAGACGCCGAGGGAGATAAAGTCGGGGAACGCGCATCGGGTTTCACCGTGGCGAGCGAAAGCGAATGGAGACAAAAGCAAAGGCCCCGTCAAACGGGGCCTCGCCAAAGCCGGAACCGATGCGGAGAGGATACGTTACCTCAAGCGACCTGTTCCAACGCCGGTTGCAGGGTGGCGGCTCGAGCGGCTTCCTCGGCCCGCCGAGTCAGCTCTTCCTTGACCTTGGCCTGCACCATCTGGTTGAACAGATCCTTCACCATCATCATGACCGCCGCCGCCACGAGCAGGACGCCGGCCACACCGAAGGACATCACATAGTTACCGGTCGCGGCCTTCATCATCTCGGAAGCGCGGCCCAGCACGAAGCCGCCCATGCCCCAAGCCGTCATCAGCAGGCCGTAGTTGGTGCCGAAATTCTTCAGGCCCCAGTAGTCCTTGGTGATGGCGGGGAACAGGGCCAAGTTGGTGCCGTAGTTGAAGCCGATGCCGGTGGCGATCAAGACGATCAGCAGGGCGCTGGAAGGCTGGGCGCTGACGACCGGGATGGCGATGAACATCAGCACCGCCTGGAACATCAGCATCAGCGACAGCGTAAGGGTGCGGCCGATGCGGTCGGACAGGGTCCCCGCGACGATGCGGCCCGCCGCATTGCCCACGGCCAGGATCGCGACCGCCAGGAACGCCAGCTCGCCCATGCTCTGCTTGGCCATGCCGGCGATGCTGCCGATCACCATCAGGCCGGCGCCGGCGCCGATGAAGAACACCGTCCACAGCAGATAGAAGGTGCCGGTTTTCAGCATCTGGGAAGAGGGGACATCCTTGACTTGAGCCGCTGGAGCGGACTTGGCGGCCTGCGCCTTGGCGGCGACGCCACCGAACAGATAGCCGGCCGGAGGATTGGTCAGCAGGAGAGAGAACAGGCCGACGACCAGGGCGAACGCCACCGCGAAGAACAGCATGGTCCACTGCAAACCGCCCGTCTTCATCAAATAGGTGGCCAGCGGCGCGATGTACACCGGCGCCAAACCGAATCCCGACACCACGATGCCGGCGACCAAGCCGGTTTTGGCCGGCGGGAACCATTTCAGGGCGGGCGGCGTGGCGGACGAATAGCCAAACCCCAATCCCATTCCGACCAGAACGCCAAATCCCAGCACCCACATCCAATATTGGGTGGTCATCGACAGCAAGAAGAACCCGGCCCCGACCAGCAGACCGCCGATCATGGCGGTGAAGCGTGGTCCCATCTTGTCCTGGCATTTGCCGGCCAGGATCATCGAGAAGGCAAACACCAAGCAGCAAACCGCATACGGGTCATTGATGGACGCCAAATCCCACTGGAAAGCGCCGGAGCCGCCCTGCTTGATCGAGTCGTTGATCGCGCCCTTGAAAATGCTCCAAGTGTACAAAACGCCTAGCGCCAGATTGATACCCGTGCCCGCCAATACGACGGACCAGCCTTTGCTTTTGAGGGACAATGCCATGGGAAGTCCTCCTTCAGGATGTACTCGTTTCGATTTCAGTGGTCGGATCGGGTGCGCGGTGATTGCCACCGCTCGTCTTTTTTGAAGCTGGCGCCGAAGCCTCGGGACCGGCTCTCCCAAACAGCAGATCCATGGCCCGCGCGAGACGTACCGTCTCTTCCTGGATGATCTGGAGAAAGCGCCGTTGCGCGTCCGGATCATCGACGGGATAGCTGAGCAGTATTTCGGTAAACGAGCGAATGCTGGTCAGCGGGGTCCGTATTTCATGGTTCAAAATCGTGATCACCTCGGGGTCGAATTGCAGGGGGAACAACAGCCCACCGCTGGACAGGCACGCTCGGCGATCACGGGTGGCGAGAGCTTGGGCCGACTCGCCTCCGCTTTCGCGGAGGCGGCGGTCGCTCAATTCCTGATAATTGGCACAGTCCTCATAGCGGGAGGTACAGTGCCGGACGATAATTTCCACATGATAGGGCGATATATAGCCGGCTCCCACATCGCAGTGGTCCATTCCCTGCCCGTAATGAGGGCAAACCCGCCGGCAATTCATCTTCACCCCACTCCTTTTTGATTGGCTTGCGCCATCCATAGAGCAAGCCGTGTGCCAGCGATTACCGCTTGGAGCAAAACATGAAATACTCATAAACCTTAAATACTTATAAAAACGAGGGCGAAGCATCGGCAACGTCGCTTTCGCAACGGCGCGAAAGCGATGCCGCTCCCCACCCGGGCCGCGACCTCGGGCGCAGGGCGGCGGAGGATTAAAATACGATTATTTACAACAAATTAATTTTGATGCGGTGATGAGAGGGGCGCTTTTGCGATCTTGCGGAAACGGATTTGCGGAAACGCTAAAAACCTTCCACATCGCTCGGAGATGCCGGGCGCGAGGGTCGCGGATCGACCGCTTTCCGGGTCCGTTGGGCCGCTGGCGGCCGGAGAGCGCCGGAAAGGCCAGATCAACGCAAGCCGTACTTTTTGATCTTGCGGTAAACGGTGGCGACGTTCATGCCCGATTGATGGGCCACGTCCTCGATGTTGCCGCCGCTGGCTTGGAGCAAGCGGCTCAGATACTCGCTCTCGAACCGCGCCAGCGCCGAGGCGTAATCGGATTCACCGCCCTCGCGATCCGGCGCGGCGCCCTTTTCCGGCAGCTCGATGAGCTGGGCCACCACGTCGAGCCCGATATAGTCGCTGCTGTCGATCGCCATGGCGGCCTGAACGACGTTGCTGAGCTGGCGGATGTTGCCGGGCCACTCGTACCCGACCAGCGCTTCCATCGCCTCGCGGCCGAACCCCTTGACCTGGGTGCCGAACCGCTTGTTCTGTTCCTTGATGAAGTGGGCCACCAGCAGCGGAATATCGGAAGGGCGCTCCCGCAGCGGCGGGAGACGCAGGTGGACCACGTTGAGGCGATAGAACAGATCCTCGCGGAAGGAGCCGTTCTGCACCGCCGCTTGCAAGTCGAGGTTGGTGGCCGAAATCACCCGCACATCGACCGTGATGGGAGTGGTGTCCCCCACCCGATAAAACTCCTGCTCCTGCAAGAATCGCAACAGGGTTTTTTGCACGGTCAGCGGCAGCGTGCCCACCTCGTCGAGAAACAGGGTGCCGCCGTCGGCGGTCTCGATCAGCCCCTTGTGATCCCGATCCGCGCCGGTGAACGCCCCTTTGCGATGGCCGAACAGCTCGCTTTCCAGCAGCGCCTCCGGGATGGCCCCGCAATTGATGGCGACGAACTTGCCTTCCTTGCGCCGGGAATAATGGCGGATCGCGCGAGCCACCAGCTCCTTGCCGGTACCCGATTCCCCGCTGATCAGCACCGGAATATCGCGAATCGCCACCTTCCGCGCCGTTTCCAGAATGCCGAGCAGATGCGACGAGTTGCCGACGATGGAGCCCTGCCAAGCCGCCAGCTCTTCCTTGAGCTCGCGATTTTCCTTGATCAGTTCGGTTTGGCGCAGCGCGTTGCGAATGCGCGACAGCACGGCGAAGGTCGCCAGG
>WBZM01002794.1_pt1 | contig 14386 bp, 10 predicted proteins | sample 5204271 | NCBI WGS metagenome assembly WBZM01 (sample SAMN12344346, study PRJNA552823) | activated sludge metagenome | biome: Activated sludge suspended growth; feature: Nitrification reactor; material: Wastewater; isolation source: activated sludge from nitrification reactor of wastewater...
AAAGTCGGAGATGATGCTCCTGGATCAGGAACAGTTGCGTCTGATATTGCTCGACACGCGCAATCGGGTACTACGCACGCCAACCATCTACGTCGGCAGCCTGAACACATCCGTCATCCGCGTCGGCGAGTTGTTCCGTGCCGCCATCCGCGAGAATGCGGCCGCATTCATCGTCGCCCATAACCACCCCTCGGGCGACCCCTCCCCCTCGCCCGAAGACATCAACGTGACGCGGCAGATCGTTCAGGCGGGCAAGTTGCTCGATGTCGAAGTGCTCGATCACATCGTCATCGGCCGCAACCGGTTTGTGTCGCTCAAGCAGCGGGGGCTGGGGTTCGAGCACTGATCGGGGAGTGGTCCCGATCGTCAAACGGCAGATTATTCCACGATCAGGGCCACGTCCGACACTTCGGTCGTAAAGCTGTGGCCCGAGCCGACGAGCGTCACGCTCTCGATGTATCGAGGCGGCAGGATGCCCTGGCTCGCCATCTCCTGGATCAAGTCGACATCGTAAAAGTAGAGCTGGCCGAGAGGTACACGGTCGTGCGGTCGCTGCACGACGGCGCACGAGATGCACGCGCCCGGCGTCAGGTTATCGTCGACCGTTCCGTTGGCGAAGAAACCGTGCTGCCACACGCGGCTAATACCGCTATCATCGATGTAGTTGACGATGATGAACAGAGGACATTCACTACCCTGAACGCCGCACACGCCCAGGCTGTGGTCGACGATGCGTAAGGTGGCCGATAACCGCAACGATTCGTAGTCGGACACATCCTGGTTCACGGACTGCGTTAGCCGGACGTCGGCATGGCCTACACCCTGTCGGGTCAGTCGGAGAACGGGATCGCCGCCATTCGGCTGGACAGTCGTCTCCCCCTTGGGTTGGTCGGGAAGCTCCACCTGCCACGAGAACAAAGCCCAATTATCCAATCCTTCGGTGAAGTCACCGTTGCGAACCAGGTCCCGGGCCGGGTTAAGCGGGCCGCCGGGCACCGAGCCGAGAGAGATCTCAGCCCGCTGCCCCGGCTCAAGAACGAGCGTCTCGCCCTGGGCGGATACCGAAGCACGGCCCTCTCCCTGTACGGTCACCTGCGTCGCGTCGTTACTCACTTCCAGCATGTAGCGACCGGGATTGACAATATCGATCTGGCTGTCCTGCGGTGTTCTGACTTTCAATTCCAGCGGCCGCGAGTCAAACGGAGGAACATCCAGCCGAACGCGGCCGGTCTGCAGGTCGATGATCATGCGATAGGGCTGGTCGCTGATCCCGAAGCGCGGAGCGGCTGCCTGGTCGAGCTGGAGTGTGGAGTTGCTGGCCACCTGCACAGTCACCAATGGCTCTTCCAGTTCGGCCGAGTTCACGATCATGAGCGCCGACGCAGTCGTATCCGTGCGAATGGCGGTCTGAGGACCAATCGTCTGGGGCGGTTCGCCTACAAGCACGGCACGGCGCGGGCCGTTCGGTTCCTCAATGCCCACCGTACCTTGATTCGCCTGGACGGCGATATCGAGGGATTGGCTGGCGTTTTGCAGGAAGGCATTTATCCCCAGTGGCACTGAGATCGTGAGAAGAAGACACGTAATAAAACTACCGGTCAGTACGACCCAAGCCAATCGCTGGCGGCCGAAACGATTAGAATTGGTCATAGATAACGGACTCGAAAATCAGAGAATTCGCCCGTCGCGGCTGACCATTCGGCCGTCACTTTATCCACGCGAGCCGCTGGTGAACCTTCGTGAAGAAAACCGAGCAGTTGTCGCAAGCCGGGTTCTTCGCCCTCGGCAACAACGCGAACGGAACCGTCCTGATCATTGGCCACCCACCCCACAAGTTTCAATCGCTGCGCTTCCCGAAGCGTGTATTGACGAAAATAGACACCCTGAACTAGACCATTTACCGTGGCTTCCATGCGAGTCGCTGCGCGCGAAGACATGCATAAATTATACCGCAGAAGAAGGGTTCGGCTATCGAGCGACGGGCGGCGGTTGCTAAAATATGGGGAAAGCGCCGGTTATCGGGGACCGCCGGCGGCCAGCTCGCGCAATATGCGTCCGGCAATACCCGGCCCGCCGTATACTATGCCGGTGTAGAGCTGGACAACGGCCGCGCCGGCCGCCAGCTTCTCGCGCGCGTCGGCCGCGGAACTAATCCCCCCTGCGCCGATGATCGGCAGTGCCCCGCCGGTTTGACGGTGGGCGTGGGCGATGAGAGCTGTCGACCGCTCACGCGCCGGATGGCCGCTCAATCCGCCTGCTTCGGACCGGGCCGGCTCGATCAGGCCATTGCGCGATAGAGTTGTGTTGGCGATGATAATGCCATCCACGCCGGTCGCGCTCAACGTATCTAATATTTCGTCCAGTTCGGCCAATTCCAGGTCAGGGGCGACCTTCACCCACAAGGGCTTGGGCGCTATCTGATGAACCTCGGCCAGGCGGGCGTTCTCGGACACCAGCGTCCGCAACAGTTGTTCCAAATACCGACCGCCCTGTAACTCGCGCAGGCCCGGCGTATTGGGCGAACTGATGTTGACCGCCAGATAATCGGCATACTCATGTACAGCATGCATGACGGTCACGTAATCGGCGGCGGCGTTTTCCAGGGGTGTGTCTTTTTGCTTGCCCAGACTGACGCCGACGATATGAGTGCCGTGCTGCTCAGTCAAGACTCGCAGCCGGGGCACGGCCGCTTCGACCCCACCGTTCGGAAAGCCCATCCGATTGATGAGCGCGCCGTCCGCCGGTAGGCGAAAAATCCGTGGGCGCGGGTTGCCCGCTTGCGGGCGGGGCGTCAATGTGCCGACCTCGATGTGACCAAAACCCAGCAAGGCCAGACCGGCCACTACCCGCGCGTCCTTGTCGAATCCAGCGGCCACGCCGATTGGATTGGGGAAATGGAGCGCCCCGATTTGCACCGGTTGGGGCGGGATGCGGCCGGCGATAGCCCGAAGCACCGTCCGCCCGACCGCGTTCGACTGCGCCAATGCCAGCGCGGACAGTGTGCGATCGTGCGCTGTTTCGGGGTCCAGGCGCTTCAACACCGGGAAAAGCACTCGCTCGTAAATTGAACTAGACATGATCCTCCCGCAGCCGGTCACGTCTTGTCAGCCACGCCAGAAAGATGACCAGACTCAACGCCAGGAGCCCCATACCGGCCCGGCGGCGTGTTTTCGATTGCTGTTCCTGACGAATGGTGACTGCCTGCGCTCGCTCGGCGCGCGTCCGTGCCAACAGCTTCTTCCAGTCAGGAACGGTAGCCCTGTCCGGCAGCCCGTAGGCCGCCTCGACCAGGTCCCGATAAGCTGTCTCCTCCATTTCCCAGCGGCGATCGTCCCAGCCAAGTTCGGTCTGAACGATTTGTCGTATGCGCGGTAAATGATGCATGCCACCACGGGGCAGCAACAGCCCCAATCGGACCCGGCGAAGCAATAGATCATCTAGGTGAACCGAGGCCTCGGCTCGCGCCGCCCAGCGCAATTCAGCCCACAGCGCCGTCGTCCCTGGTATTTGTTCCATCTCGCCATGTTGGGCCGCGGCCATCAGTTCGGCTGCGTCCATCCCATAGCGGCCGAGGAGACGCCGTCGCGCATTTTCCGGCAGTTCCGCCAAGCCGGGAGCGTTCTCGTCCACCGCCGTCAGGACGGGAACCTCTTCATGCAAGAGCGCCAATCGAGACTTCTCCGCCTCGGTGTCGGCCCCATCAATGCGCTTGCATACAGCCTCCAGGGCCTGGCGGGCCACCTGACGGAAGGTGGTCAACTTACCGCCGGTGACCGTCAGCAAGCCGTTCTCCTGCCAGATCACGTGATCGCGCGACTCGTCCGACGGGTCGGCCTTGCCGCTGCCGATGACCGGTCGAATTCCGGCAAACGTGGCGATCACGTCATCCAGATTCAAATCAAGGGCCGGAAAGTGGGCCGCGACAGCGGCCATCAGGTAAGCGACCTCGTCGGCCGTGATGCATGGATCTGCATCCAGCGGCGGTGGGCAATCGACATCAGTCGTACCCAGCAGCGTTACCCCTTCCCACGGAAAGGCAAAGACCGGGCGGCCGTCGAGGGGATGCATGAAACTCACTGCCTGGGCCACAGGAAAGCGCCACGCTGGAAAGATCAGGTGGCTGCCCCGGAGAGGCCGGATGCGGGCATCGGCCCCAACCTGGACGCGCAAGGCGTCGGCCCATGCGCCTGTGGCGTTGATGATCACCCGCGCGCTCACCTCGATGGTTGTGTCCGCTACAATATTTCGCAGGCGCAGTCCCGCCGGCCGTCCTGTGTCATCGAACAGGAGTTGTTCGGCGCGCACGTAATTGAGGGCGACACCGCCGTCGGCCGCCGCCTCACGCAAGATGCGCAGCACCAAACGAGCGTCGTCGGTTTGCGCATCCTGATATTGGAATCCGCCGCGCAGCCCCGTCGGCGAAATATAAGGCGCCATCATCTGAAAGTCTTGAGGGCTGTAATAGCGATGGCTCCATTGCAAGGCCAAGAGATCGTAGACGGTCAGTCCCGCGCCATACATGAGGCGGCCGGCGGTCGCGCCGTCCCCTTCGTATTGCGCCAGCAGAAAGCCCAGCGGATCGACCAAACCCGACCCCTCGGCCAGCAGTTGTTCCCGACCCTGAACCGAGGCCCGGGTGAGGGCCACCTGGCCTGTTTTCAGATAGCGCAAGCCGCCGTGCACCAGCTTCGACGAACGGCTGGATGTGCCCCAGGCAAAGTCGCGCTGCTCGACCAGTAAAGTCCGCAGGCCCAGGCGCGAAGATTCGCGCATGATGCCTGCGCCGGTGATACCGCCGCCAACGATTACCAGGTCCCACGCCTCGACCGCCAGAGCGGCCCAGGATTCCTGGCGATAGGTCGTGTTCCACATAGGCGCGGTCGTCATGGTTAATCTTCTCCCGCCCGGTGACCCAATAGCGCACCGGGATTCATGCGGTCGTCCGGATCGAAGGTTCTCACCATCTCGGCTAAAGCCGACAGCCCCAACACGCCTTTTTCCGCTTCCAGGTAAGGCGCGTGATCGCGGCCCACGCCGTGCTGGTGGCTGATCGTCCCCCCGCCGGCCACAATCGCCCGGCTGGCGGCTCCTTTCAGCGCTTCCCAGCGGCGAAGCGTCTCATCCGAATCGGCCGCGGCGCGAAATAGATAGGTCACGTAAATGCTGGCCCCCTGTGGATAGACATGCGACAGGTGAGTGAAGACGTGCGCACGCTCGCCATCGGGCAACGCCGTATAGAGCGCCGCCTCTATCGCCTTCACCATGGCCGGTACAGCGTCCCAAGTAGTGGCCGTCTCCAGCGTGTCGACCGCGTAGCCCAATTCCCACAACGTATTGCGCAGATAAGGCGTGCGGAAGCGCCCTTCGATCCATTGATCGCCGAATCGGCGGCCAGCGCTGACGCCGCCGTGTTCCCTGGTGATATCCATCGTGGCATGGCGGGTATTGCGAACCGTATCCGATTGGCCTGTGAATCCGCAAAGCAGCATACATTTTTCGTCGCTCACCCCGCGGACGCTCAGCATCGTCTCCAGCACTCCGATGAGCCTTTCATGACCGGCCAGCGCCAGAGTGGTACGGGTCTCCATGGGTGTGCTCAGACGCAACAGCGACAGAGGCAAGCGCGACTGGACAATACGGCGCACGGCCGTCATACCATCGGTGAAGCTGGGGAAGAAGACGGCGTGGAACTCCTCGTGTTCCGGCAGCGGCGTAACACGCACGGTGACGTCCGTCAGAATCCCAATCCGTCCCTCGGAGCCAAGGACAAATTGGCGCAAGTCTGGGCCTGCGGCTGAGGCGGGAAAGGGTGGCAAGCGCATTTCACCGGCGGGAGCCAAAAGTGTGCCGCCGGCAAACAAGTTCTCGATGCGGCCATAGCCGAGCGACTGTTGGCCGCTGGAACGCGTAGCGACCCACCCGCCGAGCGTCGAAAGCTCGAAGGATTGGGGAAAGTGGCCCAATGTGAAGCCGCGAGCGCGTAATTGGGCTTCCAGCTCGGGACCGGCAACGCCCGCGCCGAATGTCGCCAATTGGCTGATCGAATCCAGACGCGCCAGTTGGTTCATCCGTCGCATGTTGATCGTCAGAACCGGTCGCTCGCCCGGCTCCGGGTTGATATGGCCGACGACGCTGGTGCCGCCACCATACGGGATCACCAGGGCATCGACCTCGGCAGCATAGGCGAGCAGCCGGGCAACATCGGCCGGGACAAGCGGGTAGGCGACTCCATCCGGAAAGGTGGGTATACGACCGCTGCGCAACGCCACCCAATCGGGCAAGCTCTGGCCACGGGCGTGGCGCAACCGTTCGGCTGCGTCGACCCGAATCAGGTCGCGCCCCGGCAGATGCCTCAACCGCGAAGGCGGTACGGTCGCCAAAATGTCGGCCAGCGGGACGTCCGCGCCCGGGATGGCAATGCCCACGGCGTCCTGTACAAAGGCCACCGCTCTGGGCGATAATGGATACTGAATTGTGTCGTCCCCCCAACCGTTCCAACGGCGCATAATGCATCCTCCTTTAGCTAGGCTCACCATTCTCCCCAACGCGCCAGATATCCACGCTGGTCTGCATCATGTAACGACATAGCTCCGCGGCCGCTTCCGGGTCGGAGGTCAAAGCAAGCCGGCGCAACTCTTTGTAGAAAAACGCCGACGTGGAACGCGCATTCACTCGCGCAAAATAATCCTGGGCAATATCCTCATAAAAACCCTGGAAACCGTTCAAAATCAACGTAAAGATCGGATTGCCGGAAAGGATTGTCAACTGCTGGTGTAAGTGCCAGTCGAACCGGGCAAAGGCGGCCGGGGTGTCATCGAGGGATTCGGCCGCGGCAAGCAAGTCTGCGACGCTCATCGCTGCCCGAGAGATCGCCAGTCGCGTATAGGCCGGCGCGAGATGCTGCCGCACTTCCAACAGTTGCGGGATGAAATCGGGGGGCAAGTGAGCTGGGCGTTCTACCATTTTGCCCAAAACATTAAGGCCACCTTTCACCCAATAATCATTGACGACGGTTGGTTTGCCGTGAGCCACGGTTAGCCAACCGTCGCGCGCCAACCGCTGGATGGCCTCGCGCAGAGTCGGCCGGGTCACACCTAACTGCGCAGCCAGTGTGCGCTCGCCGGGCAATGCCGTTCCCGGCGGAAAATCGCCATCCAGAATAGCCGCGACAAGTGCCGCTTCAGTATATTCACTGGGTCGAGCAGGTGCGTTCCAAGAGATCATGATGCTATTAACTGGTAAGTGGTCTTACCAGTTACGGCATCATAAAATAAACTGCTGTACGTTGTCAAGTGACAAAACCAATGGCTTTTTTAGTCAAATTGCCTATAGAGACGGTCGTTAATCTTCACGTATAATTCACTCGACATTTACAGGCTTTTCATCGGTGTTCGTCCATCTGGTGCTATCTTCTAGGATGGGGTTAACAGAACACCCCTCGTAATTGCGTGTCTGTCTAGGGCGGGCATGGGGAAATTGACTTCAATGACAACAAAGAAACCAACCTCCGGCAATCAGGATCAATCCGGCGAACCTGGTAATGCACAGTCCGGGAAGAAACGAAAATCGGCCGGCTTTATCGAGACCTCCGGCTTTAAACCCAACTGGCTGGAGACCGGCCCCCTATCGCCCGACATGCTCCCGGAGAATGACCCAAAAGAGAGCGCCAAGCTGACGCCGGACGAGTACGAAGCGCTCCAGAATTCGCTACAGCGTTTCTATCAGGAAGCGGCTATTGATGATGACCCACCGCAGCCTGTCATGGTCGAAGCGATCGATACAGAACTGATCGATGATACTCCCGTCGAGGGTGACTCTCCAGCCTTACCGGAGGTTCTGACCGATTTATCAGCCATGTCCGCGCCTGATACCACCCCGCCGTCCGCCGAGGCCATTGCCGCGCCGGCCCACGAAGACTGGATCGCCCCCCTGTTGGAAGCAGAAGACAATACCGGGCGCGCAGCGGCGACGCCGCCCGCTTTGGCCCAGCCCGTCACCGATTGGGTTGATGAGCCGGCTGACGTCTTCATCGAAGATGAACCCGACATAGCCGCCATCACCGCTCCGCCCGCCGCACCCGCCACCGTTCCCGCCAAGCGCCAGAAAGTGGCGCGATCCAAGACCAGGAAGCGACGCGATCGCCTGTCCACGGCCTTATTCATCGCCAGCTTGCTCTTTCTGGCTGCGGCGGCGCTGGTCTATTTCGTTAATCCTTTTTCGCGAATCGCTCTCGGCTCGGCCTCGCTGGCCCGGCCCATCGCCTCACCGTCGACAGCCGCCCCGTCGACCGGAAGCGGAGAATGGTGCCTGACCGGGGAGTTCCTGCCGGGCAGCGAGAAACCGCAACTCATCGACAGCGGCGGCGGCGGAGATATTCTGGCCGAAGATCAGGTGTTCTCGCTCGAATACGTAATCGCGCAACCTGGTACCTACGAGTGGCAGGTTTTCGATTGCGCCAACGGCGCGCTGATCTATCCCGAAGCCCCGGCCTGGGTCACTACGACGCAAGCCAACCAGCCGGTCACCTTCAATTTTGACAGCAATGAACGCGACGACCCGCTCTTCTTCCCCATCCCCTACGTTGTGAGCGCCATCGACAACACCAGCGATTACCGGGTTCTCGGCAACTTCCAGGACTGGAATCCCGAAGATAGTTCCGGGCAATTGCAACGCATCAACATCGGCCTCTACCAGCAAGTCCGGCGCATCGCCCGCTCCGGGGAATATGAGGCGTATGTTATCGCCGGCGGCGAACAGAACGCCATCGACGCCTACGGCCGAACGACTACCCCTATTCCGTTCTCTTTCGAGACCGACCGCAATGGCGACTTCGTGGTCTTTCTGGTGGATACGGATCGCGGCCGGGCGTCGGTTATGTATGACATGCCCCCGTTGTTGACCTCATTGGCCTATGGCAATGGAAACTGGATCCTGTCGGTATCTCTGGCGGGGCTGGCGGGGCTAATCTTGTTAGGTCTTTTGTTGCGCTGGCTAATCTTGAATAACAAGAGGCTGCAAATGGAATCCGGTTGTCCCAACTGCGGTCGCCACGAATTGATGCGAATTTCCCGGCGCTCGGGTGACCGGGCCTTGCACTGGGTTGGCATACCGGCCTATCGCTACCGCTGTCGCCATTGCACATGGGAAGGCACGCGGCTGAGCGAGCGTGGGGCTACCATCTCCGCGGGCGTCCCGTTGGCCTACATTGATGAGAGCTAAGCGGCGCTCGATGGCGCATCAGAACTCGCCAGATTGAGTCCTACCCGGTGAACGCGGGTGTTCAGCGGATCGACTCCAAGGGCGGCAATCACGTCATCGGGCCGGCCTGTCTGTGAGGCTGTCTGGACCAGTCTCAAAATCAGACACAACTCGCCATCCTCATTACGCCGCACGTCCATGCCGAGGATGAGCGGTCGCAAGTCTATTACCTGTGGTTTGTTCCCTTTGCCGCGCACCTTCTCGCGCAGGATGGATTCCGAGGCCAACAAGTCCGCCACGCGGGACCGCAATGCCGCTTCTTCGATCGGATCCTGGAATCTTACCTCATAGATCGATTCCGCCATCTGCTGCTGGATAGACGGTGAGTTCAGCGGAACTTCCCCCACCATCTTAACGCCGATTCCCGGCGGCATACTGGCCGCCAATCGCGTCGCGAACACGGGCGGCGAGACTGTTTCGGTCAGCCATACGTCAGCCATCTCCGCCTCGCTCGTGTATCCCAGGGGCAATGCCGCCGCCAGTGACAAGCGCGGCCGACGATTGAACCCCTGGCTATAAGCAACCGGCAATCCAGCCCGGTTGAGGGCACGCTCGACGGCGCGCGCCAGATCGAGGTGGCTGATATAACGGGTCGCTCCTTCCTTGGTAAAGGTGATTCGCACTCTCTGCATAGCAGGGGGTTGTGGGTTGTTGGTTTGCACGGCTAAAGTATTACCACGTTCCAGTGGGCCTAACAAACCACGGCCGCAGTCTTAAGATGCGGGAACCGATCCGCCGGGTTACAATTTCGGCCATGCTGTTGCGTAGGAAACTGCCGTTTCACCTGACCATATTGTTTTTGATGCCGGCCCTCTTGCTCGCAGGCTGCGTTCGCCCTGGCCCAGCGGCGACCGGGCCGGCGACACAACAACCCGCTGTCCAACCTGGCGCCTTGCCGGCCCACGGGGATGATGAGGCGCGGCCTCTGGTGGAGCAATTAGGCGCAACCGTCCCCCCTTATAGCGGGCAACCTACGGCTGACGCACCGCATTATGAAATCAACGTCGCCCCAGGCAGTACCCTGAGCAGTCACACCGTAGCCGCGGGCGAAACGCTGGGCATCCTGGCTCAACGCTACAGCACCACGGTCGAGGAATTGATGACCCTGAACGGGTTGACCAACCCCGATCTCGTCCAGGTCGGCCAGTCGCTCCAGGTGCCGGGCGTCGAGATCCGGCAAATGGTCGGGCCTGATTTCAAGATCATTCCCGACAGCGAACTGGTCTATGGCCCCATGGCTCAGGCCTTTGACGCAAGCGTCTTTATGGCCGAACTGGGTGGCTATGTGACCCGCCATCAGGAACAGGTTGAAGGTCAGACGATGGCCGGGCCCGCGATCGTGCAGCTCGTGGCCGACCGTTATAGCCTCAATCCGCGTCTCCTTCTCGCTGTTCTGGAGCACCAGACAGGCTGGGTCACCGAAGCATCGCCCGTGTCGACAACGCCCAACCTGGGTTATAGCGGTACAGGCGCGGCGGGACTTTATGGCCAGTTGAGCTGGGCGGCCAACTTGCTCAACCTGGGATATTACGGCCGCGCCGAAGGCGGGTTGCGTGGTTTCAATCTGGGGGATGACACCCAGGTAACCTTCTCCCCGCTCATCAACGACGGCACCGCCAGCGTGCAACGTTTTTTCGCCGCCATTGACGGCGCGACTTACGACACCTGGCAACAAGTTACCAGCCAGGGTGGCTTTTTTATGACCTTCGACAGGCTGTTCGGCAATCCTTTTGCCTACACCTACGAACCGATTCTGCCGGTCGAACTAGAAGCGCCGGCGATGGAATTGCCGTGGCAAGCCGGCGAGACATGGTACTTCACCGGCGGTCCCCACGGTGCCTGGAATACTGGCTCGGCCTGGGGGGCGCTGGACTTTGTGCCGCCGGCCGAGCAGGCTGGCTGCATGCCGAGTGATGCCTGGGTGACGAGCATGACCAATGGCGTCGTGGTGCGCAGCGGTCATGGCGCTGTCGTCGTCGATCTGGACGGCGATAGTTTTGCCGGCACGGGCTGGGCCATTACCTACATGCATCTGGAAACGCGGGAGAGGATAGCGCTGGGCACAGCGGTCAAGACCGGCGATCGCCTGGGTCACCCTTCCTGCGAGGGCGGCTTTTCCAACGGTACCCATCTCCACATCGCCCGCAGTTTCAACGGCCGCTGGCTCAGCGCCGACGGCGACTTGCCGTTTGTGATGAGTGGCTGGCTTTCGTCGGGCGCCGGTGCGGAATACGACGGCTATCTGACCCGCGACGATCATAGTCGCGTGGCTTGCGAGTGTCGCGAGGAGATCAATGCTATCAGTCGCTAACCCGCATCACCATCGGCCCCATGCGGCGACCGCCGACCAGATGCATGTGCAGATGGTAGACCTCTTGCCCGCCGTCATGGTTACAATTGACGATCAGACGATAGCCGCTCGCGGCGATACCCTCTTGCTCGGCGATTTGGCGCGCCGCCAGGAAGAGTCGCCCCGCCACCCGCTCATCCGCTTCGGTCAGGTCGTTGACCGTCGCAATCTCCTTGTTGGGAACGATCAGGATGTGGACTGGAGCGACCGGATTGATATCCCGAAAAGCGGTCACCAGGTCATCCTGATAGACGATGGTCGCCGGCAATTCACCACTGACGATTTTGGAAAAAATAGTGCTCAAATGGAACGCTCCTTTGGCGGCGCGGGCCACCCAGATCTAACAACCAGCCCGTTTTACCGGCATTCGCCCCGGCGTGCAAGCCTCGAGACCTGTTATAATGGGGCACGCTTATACTTATCGCTCCGGAGCGTTAACTAACCTAGAGATGACGACAGTTCCATTGCCGCGCAGCGTCACGCCTGCCATCGATATCTATATCCGGCTGGCTCAATATCCGGTGCTGGCCGACAAGATTCGCTCGCGCATGCGTCAGGAGTTGTTCAATCGCGGCATCATCGACGAAATTAAATTCGAAGCGCGAGTCCGTGAAAAAGCGATCGAATCCCAGCGACGAGAACGACTGACCGACCCCTATGGTCAGGAAGAAACACACATCTGGCAAAAACGCAAGGCCCGCGTGCGCGATTTTCAAACCGACGCGCTCTTCGCCGATAATCTGGGCAGCGCCTTGCTCGATCAAATTATTCAGGAAGTGCTGCGGAGCCAACCCTCGCCCTCGGTTTCGTCCGGTCTGAACTTTAACCCGGAGATCTCGCCGTGGGAAGTGCTGTTCCGTCAGGGCGAGATCTACGAGCGGTTGCCGACCGAAGAGTACGAACGCGGGCAGCACCATCTGGAAGAGATCAAGGTGGTCCTGATCAAACGGATGATCAGCGACCAGTTGCCCTACATCGGCGTGGCCAAGCGTATTTTTTCGATTCGAGACCTGCGCTACATATACGAACGGCGCATCGGTAGCGGCAAGATCGGCGGCAAGGCTGCGGGGCTGATGTTGGCCTGGCGTATTTTGCAACAGGACATGGGCGACGGAAACGACATCCACCCCTACATCGGCATTCCGCAGTCCTATTTCATCGGGACCGAGGTCATCTATGAATTCCGGTTGATGAATGGGCTTGACCATTTCATGAACCAGAAGTATCGGACGCTGGCGGAAATTCGCGACGAATACCCTCGTATCGTCGAAGCGCATCTGGCGGGGAGATTCCCGCCGGTCATTGTGAATCAACTGCGCGCGGTGTTGGCCGATATAGGCGATAGCCCGCTCATCGTGCGCTCGTCGAGTTTGCTGGAGGACAACTTCGGCTATGCCTTTGCCGGGAAGTACAACAGCTACTTCTGCCCCAACCAGGGCACCGAGGAGGAAAACCTGAAAGAGTTGCTGGATGCCGTTCGCCGCGTCTTCGCCAGCACCCTTAATCCTGACGCCATTCTCTACCGGCAAAAGCACGGCTTGATCGATTACGACGAGAGAATGGCAATTCTGATCCAGAAAGCGGTGGGCAAGCCCTATGGCCGCTACTACTTTCCGCTTCTGGCCGGGGTGGCATTTAGTCAGAATCCATTCCGCTGGAACAACAGGATCAGGCGCGAGGATGGATTTTTGCGCCTCGTGTGGGGGTTCGGCACACGCGCCGTCGACCGCGTCAGCAGCGATTATCCACGGCTTATCGCCCTCAGCCATCCCCAACTCCGGCCGGAGACGACAGCCAAAGCCATCCGCCAATACGCGCAATGGTACATCGACGTTATTGACATGGAGGACAATAGTTTCAAGACCCTTCACGTGCGCGACATCCTGGATGAAAAATACCCCTACCTGCGCTATATCGCCTCTATCAAACGGAACGAATACCTGCAGGAAATTTTTTCTACCGCTGCTCTACAGGATGATGACGAGTTAATCCTGACCTTCAACGGCTTGACCAAAGACCGGGGGTTTGTCAATCTGATGCGCACTGCCCTGCAACGGCTGGAGGCGACTTATCAGCGGCCGGTCGACGTGGAGTTTGGGGTCGATATCATGCCGGGCTATCCCAAAACGGAGTATCGCCTCCACGTACTCCAGTGCCGGCCGCTCAGCCAGCGCGCCGAAGACAGAACGGTCACGATCCCCAAGAATATCCCGCCGGAGTCGATCCTGTTCACGTCAAATCATCTGGTGCCCGACGGCCGCGCCGAGGGAATTCGTTATATTGTCTATGTGGATCCGCAAGCCTATTACAAACTCCACGATACGACGATCAAGCACGAGCTGGCCCGCGCCATCGGCCGCCTCAACAAGCGACTGGAGAACGAAAGCTTCATCTTGATGGGGCCGGGACGATGGGGGAGTGTCAATATTGATCTGGGTGTCCACGTCACCTATGGCGATATCTTTAATACCAGGGTTCTGGTCGAGATGTCCGTGGCCCACGACGGACACACCCCGGAGCTATCGTACGGCACGCACTTTTTTCAGGACCTGGTGGAAGCCGGAATCCACTCCCTGGCGCTCCACCTGGGGGCCGGCCCCGACAGTGCAAATTTCAAGTGGGAGTTCTTCAATACCTCGGCCAACAGCCTGAGCGAATTGTTACCCGAAGACGCCGCGTTAAGCCCCTATCTCAAAGTCATCGATTTGGACCGTCTGCCCGGAAGCCCGCGCCTGAAAATTTTAATGAATGGCGCGCGGGAAGAAGCGGTCGGCTTTC
>WBZM01002795.1_pt1 | contig 14385 bp, 13 predicted proteins | sample 5204271 | NCBI WGS metagenome assembly WBZM01 (sample SAMN12344346, study PRJNA552823) | activated sludge metagenome | biome: Activated sludge suspended growth; feature: Nitrification reactor; material: Wastewater; isolation source: activated sludge from nitrification reactor of wastewater...
TACCTATATCGTGGACAATACGGCTGATGTAGTGACCGAACTCGCGGCCGAAGGCACCGACCTCGTCCAGTCGAGCGTCACCTACACCCTGGCCGCCAACGTCGAGAACCTGACCCTGACCGGGACAACCGCCATCAACGGTACCGGCAACACCCTGGACAACGTCCTGACCGGCAACAGCGCGATCAACACCCTGACCGGCGGTGCCGGCAACGACACGCTCGATGGCGGTAGTGGTGCCGACACGCTGGTGGGCGGCGCGGGTAACGACACCTATGTGGTCGACAACACGGCCGATGTCGTCACCGAACTCGCCAGCGAAGGCACCGACCTCGTCCAGTCCAGCGTCACCTACACGCTGTCGACCAACGTCGAGAACCTGACCCTGACCGGCACGGCCGCCATCAACGGTACGGGCAACGCCCTGAACAACGTGCTGACCGGCAATACCGGCAACAACACGCTGGACGGCGGCACCGGTGCCGATACCCTGATCGGCGGCGCCGGCAACGACACCTACGTCGTCGACAACACGGCTGACATCGTCACCGAGAACGCCAGCGAAGGGACCGACCTCGTCCAGTCAAGCGTCACCTACACCCTGTCCACCAACGTCGAGAACCTGACCCTCACCGGCACGGCCGCAATCAACGCCACCGGCAATGCCTTGAGCAACGTCCTGACAGGCAATACGGGCAACAATATCCTGGATGGCGGCAGCGGTGCCGACACCCTGGTCGGTGGGACGGGCAACGACACCTATGTCGTGGACAACACCGCCGACGTCGTCACCGAAGCGGCCAGCGCCGGTACCGACCTCGTCCAGTCCAGCGTCACCTACACCCTGGCCACCAACGTCGAGAACCTGACCCTGACCGGGACGACCGCCATCAACGGCACCGGCAATACGCTGAATAATGTCCTCACCGGGAATGCGGCCAGCAACGTCCTGGATGGTGGCACCGGCTCGGATACGCTGATTGGCGGTACCGGTGACGACACCTACGTAGTCGATAACACCGCCGACGTGGTGACTGAACTCACTAGCGAAGGCATCGACCTCGTCCAGTCCGGCGTCACCTACACCCTCTCGGCCAACGTCGAGAACCTGACCCTGACCGGCACGACGGCGATCAATGGTACCGGCAACGCCTTGGACAACGTCCTCACCGGCAACAGCGCCAACAACACCCTGACCGGTGGCGACGGCAACGACACCCTGAACGGCGCCGCAGGCAACGACACCATGGTCGGCGGTCTGGGTGACGATGTCTATGTCGTCGACAGTACCAGCGATGTGGTGACCGAAGCCGCGAGCGCCGGCAACGACACCATCCAGTCCAGTGTCACATTGACCCTGACCACCAACGTCGAGAACCTGGTCCTGACAGGTACCGGTGCCATCAACGGCACCGGCAACACGCTCAACAACCTGGTGCGCGGCAATACCGGCGTCAACACCCTGAACGGTGGTACCGGCAACGACATCCTCGAAGGCGGCGACGGCAACGACATCCTGACCGACACCTCGGGCACGGCCCTGTTCAACGGCGGCGCAGGGACCGACACGATCACCGGCGGCACGGCCGCCGAGATCTTCCTTGGCGGCCTAGGCAACGATACCTATACGACCGGCGCCGGCAACGACATCGTCCTCTTCAACAAGGGCGACGGCCAGGACACCTTTGCCACCGGCGGAACGGGCAGTGACACCATCTCCCTGGGCGGTGCCGGCCTGACCTATGCCGATCTGGTGTTCACCAAGTCCAGCAACGACCTCGTCCTCAAGGTCGGTACGACCGACCAGATCACCTTCAAGGACTGGTATGCGGCCACCCCCTCGAAGCCGGTCGCCAAGCTGCAAGTGATGGCCGAAGCCATGGCCGGGTTCGTACAAGGCGGTAGCAATCCGCTATTGGACCAGAAGGTGGAGAACTTCAACTTCGCCGGCCTGGTCGGCGCCTTCGACGCCGCCCGTGCGGCGAACAGTGGTTTGACCAGTTGGGCGCTGACCAACGGATTGACCAGCTTCCAGTTGGCCGGCTCGGATACGGCAGCACTGGGTGGCGATCTCGCCTACCAGTACGGCAGGAACGGTACGCTCGCCGGGATTGGTGTCACGCCGGCGCTCGCCACGCTGTCCGACGCCAACCTGGGCACCAACGCGCAGACGCTGAATTCGCTCGCCAGCCTGCAAACCGGGTCCGTCCGCCTGTCGTAAAGCAGCCCTTGACCTGTGTGGTGGTGTGAAGCCACCACACGGGTTCTTCCAAGAAACAAGCCAATGAATGCCTTGATTTCCAACGCCGACGCCAATCCACTCGACTTCTCGCCACCCCTCCTGCGCCTACAGGAGAGCCCGCCCAACCCGCTCGGGCGGAAAGTGTTGTGGAGCCTGCTGGCCCTGCTGTTCGCCCTCATCCTCTGGGCGCTGATCGGCAAACTCGACATCGTCGCCGTCGCCGAAGGCAAGCTGATCCCCGAAACCTACCTGAAGATCGTCCAGCCGGCCGAAGCCGGCATCGTCAAGGACATCCTGGTACGAGAAGGACAAAACGTCAAAGCCGGCCAGGTGCTGCTGCGCATGGATGCCCTGATTACCGACGCCGATGCCAAATCGATCGAGGCTGAATATCAGCGCAAGCGATTGACCCTGCGCCGTATCGAATCCGAACTGTCGGAGCAGCCGTTCAAGCGCCACGACAGCGACCCACCCCAACTGGCCGAGGAAGTGGCCGCGCAGTATCACGCCAATCGTACCGCCTTCGAGGCGGCACTGGCCGAAGAACGTTCACGTCTGGTTAAAGCCAAGCAGGAAATCTCGGCGGCCGAACAGGTCAAAAAGAAGCTCGAAGAGACGGTGCCGCATTACCGCGAGCAGGACAAGGCCTACGAAAAACTGGTCAAGGACGGCTTCGCCGGTTCGCTGATGGCCAGCGACAAGCGACGGGAGCGTGTCGAGAAGGAGCAGGAGCTGCAAACCCAAAGTTTCCTGATCGAATCGGCCAAGGCCAGCCGCCAGCAGTCCGAGAAGAAGCTCGCCCAGATCGAATCCGACTATCGCCGGGCGCTGCACGTCGAGCGCAACGAGATACAGGGCCAGGCCGACAAGCTGGCGCAGGAACTGGCCAAGCAATCCCATAAACAGGACCTGCTCGAATTGAAGGCGCCGCAGGATGGCGTGGTCAAGGATCTCGCCACCCATACCGCCGGTACCGTGGTGCAACCCGGGACGGTCCTGCTGACCCTGGTGCCGAAGGATGAAACCCTGCGTGCTGAAGTCTGGGTGACCAACGAGGACATCGGCTTCGTGCGTGAGGGACAGCCGGTGAAGCTGAAGTTCGCTGCCTTCCCCTTCCAGAAGTACGGAATGGCGGAAGGTACGGTCGAGCATGTCAGCGCCGATGCGGCCGATGCCAACAACGGCAGCAGCACTACCCAGAACGATCCGGCCAGGAAGAACCAGCCATTGGTCTACAAGGCGCTGGTGGCACTCAAGGGCATGAATCTGGAGATGGATGGCGAGCGTTTCTCTCTCTCGGCGGGGATGCAGACCAATGCCGAGATTAGGCTGGGAGATCGGACGGTGCTGGAGTATCTGCTGTCGCCGGTCAGGAGGGCTTGGCATGAGGCGGGGCGGGAGCGGTAGCTTCAAAGTTAGCAACGCATGGACAGTCAGCTTGACCCCGCCATAAAGTAATCGCTGGCGGCATTCGTCGCCGTGCCACGCTGCCTGGCGGTCGCCCCCTCCTTTTTTCTATTTGCCATCTCTACAGCCAAGGTTTGTCCTTGGCTGTGTGCATTGGCACGTCCGCTTGGTACGCATGGCTTCCACGTTTCTTTGGAGATCATGCCATGAGCACCACCCCCGCCAACCAGAACAAACCGCTTTTCCCGCTGGGGCAGATCGTCTCAACCCCGACAGTACTTGCGCACTTCCAGCAGAACGACGTCAGTCCCTGGCACTATCTTGAACGCCATGTCACCGGCGATTTCGGCGATCTGGATGAAGAGGACAAAGCCGAGAACCGGCTGAGCATCGCGCACGGCTTCCGCATCCTCAGTGCTTACCGGATTGCCGGCGAGCGTGTCTGGATCATTACCGAAGCCGACCGATCCGTAACCACCTTGCTTTTTCCGTCGGAGTATTGACCCATGTCCGACATGCAGCCCAAACGCAAAGTTGGCAACACGGCAAATTCTCGACCACTTCGCGACCTGCTCCTGCTGATGCCGCATTTGCCGGTTCGGGAAAAGAGCGAGATTGATTACGCCGGCGCTGATCCGGACTTGCTAGTCGACATTGCACGCCATGCCGATACCACCTTGCGCACCGTACATCTGGGAACGGCAGCGATTGGCGAATTGCTGGTGGCTGTCTCGCCGGAAGCCGGCACGGGTGAGTTTCCTGCCAATTCCATCGAGGCCATCGGCTGGCTGCTCGCCGAGTTGGGCGACCTGGCGGCAACCGCCCATCTTCTGGTAGCAGGTTGCCAGCGTTACACCAGCGACTACGCTCCGCGAAGGGCCAAACATATCCCGCCGGCAAGACCCTGAGCCGCCCCAACTGGTCTTGACCTGCGGCATCGTGCCGCATTTTCAAAAACCGCTAACTCACGCAAAAGTACAGTTTGCGTGAGTATGAATCAGCGTCGTCAACGCGGATTCCCACGAGAAAATCACCATGAACAAACACGAAACATCGGTTGCGCCTGCGGCGTTGACCGAGGCCGACTATTTGGCCGCAGCCAAGACACACTCCACCCGCCACGAATACGGGAAGGATTTACGCTATTTTTTGGAAGCCGGCGGTGCCATTCCGGCAACGGTCGATCAGGTCGCTACCTATTTGACCAAGCTAGCCGCGCATCTAGCGGTCACGACCATCGAGAGACGCTTGGTAAGTCTGCACGTCGCGCATCTGGACGCCGGATTTCCTTCCCCGGTACACGATCCGCGTATCCGCAAAATGCTGCAAGGCATTCGGCGCACCAAAGGGGTTGCCGTCAAGCAGGCCACGGCCATTGTCAAAGACGATCTGCTGGAAATGCTGGTAGTCGCCGGCAAGGGGCGTCCGATGCAAGCAGCGCGGGATACGGCCTTGCTGTTGTTGGGTTGGGTCGGTGCATTCCGGCGCAGCGAGTTGGCAACTTTGCGTTGCGAGGATGTGGCCTGGCTGGAGGGAGGGATCGAAATCACCTTGCGGCGTTCCAAGGTCGATCAGACGGGCATGGGCTTTGTGAAGTACTTGCCTGACGCTCACGGAAATCGCTGCCCGCGATTGGCCTTGCAGGATTGGATAAAGGTCTCAGGAATCACCGAAGGTTATTTGTTCCGGCCGATCAATCGGCACGATCAGATTGCCGGCCATCCATTGACCGCGCAAGCCATAGCTCTGATCGTCAAACGCATCATCCAGAAAACTGGCCGCGATCCCGCGATGTACTCCGGTCATTCGTTGCGCGCCGGCTTCGTTACCGAAGGCGTGATGTCCGGCGTCAGCGAACACCTGTTGATGATGACCACGGCCCACCGTTCAGCGCAGACCTTGCAGAAATACGTGCGCGTCGGGAAACGGCGGCGCATCCCCTCATTGTTGTAGGAGAGAAAGCCATGAATGATTCACTCCGGTATCCGATTGCGGTCAGTGTCGCGATGGGAAAGGATCGGCGGATTCGACTGCCCAAGTTTCTGAGCATACCGGTGCCCTATGTGCTGATCGAGGATACTCGGGCCGAGCAACATTGGCTTGGCATCTGTGCTCTTGATGCGCTGGAGCGGCTGATGGCCGAATGTGCAAATCTCCGGTTGGTGGCTGAATATCGGACTTGTCGGCCTACGCTTCCCAAAGCGGTGTGCGATGGAAATGCGCTGCAAGAGGCTGGTGGTATCTGGCTGGTGGCGATGGGAAGCTGGGTCGAAATTTGGCCTGGCTCGATCTGGCAGGCCGAAATTCCGCGCTTAGCTTAGATCGTTCTGGGGTAAATGCCGCTCTAAGTCCATACCGTCATGCAGAAGCCGCAGAACATCAATCACCTTGCTGTCTTGAGCGCCGGCAACCCGGAACATAACGAAATGTCGCCCCTTGCGCCCGTTCCTCGCAACATGAAGCGTCCAGATGTTGCTACCGATTTCAGGCCTCTCCTTGACTCCGATGACTGAAGTACCGGCACTTAAGGCCTTCAACGCCGATGACAGAGTATCGGCATAAACCCGCGCCTGCGCAGAACCAAAGTTATCTACCGTCCACCGCAGAATCTGACGGAAATCTGCCTCCGCAGCAGCCGATAGGCGAACAGTCCAAGAGTTTTCAGCCACTACGCGCCAATCACTTCGGAAGCCAGTGCGGCCAGATGCTGACCAAGCATGTCTGCCGAGCTAAAACTATGGAAGTTGCCAGCCTCGATGTCAGCAATGCCCACCTTGGCCGCATCACGCAAGGCGGCAAGGCGCAGTTCGTCTTCCGATTCCCGGCGCTCAACCAGACGCAAACCTTCGCGCAGCACTTCGCTAGCGTTCTGGTAACGACCGGAGGTGACAAGCTGTTCCACAAAGTGGGCCTGGTGGTCGGTGAGGACAACATTACGTGTCGGCATGGGAGTCTCCTAAGCCAAGTTCAGTATTGGCATACTATGCCATAGACTCACGACTGACAAGGCGACGATTACCACTGGCCTTCATCCCAATCTGATTCTCGCTCAGCAGCAGGAGCTACACCTGCGCCTTCTGCCGGAATCATCTGGCTCTCGTTCACCGGAACCACCCGCAACGAGCCATCATCTAGGTAACGCAAGCGGACGTAGTCACCGGCCTTGAGTTTCATGCTCTGGGCGACGAAGGCGGGCAGCCGCAGACTCAGGCTGTTCCCGTGCTTTCCGATCTTCACTGCGGACATTTTCCGGTCCTTTTCGCGTTGATATACGATGTTGACCAAATTGCCATGCCGAACACCCGTGAGCGCAGCAAGCGGCGGCTGTGCATCGTTTGCCGCACCAGCTACCGCTTGCCAAAGACTGACAACCGTTCGGCAAACTAATCCAGACTTTCCACCGTGAGGCCTTGGAAATGGGGCAAGTTTCCGCGAACGTTTTTGATGTATCCCTTTTCTTCAAGGCGACGGCCAATCTCATGTTTGCTCATGTGCTGGTAGGTCGGATTGTCTTTTTTCCACATTAGATAGATGGGATACAGTTCCTTGAGCGCGACTTCCTCGCCTGCGGACTTTTTCAGCCTGTCGTTGATGAAGGCTTCGAGTGGATCAACCTCCTGGCGCTGACCGGTCGTAGCTGTGGTTACTTCCTGCGGCGTCAGCAAGCAGCCGCGCAGAAGATAACGCTGCGCCCCCTGCAAAAACAGATTCAGGATGCCTGAACTCTCCTTCAACAACTGGTCGCCAAGGCCTTTTACCATCTCCGACTCGGCAAATTTGCGCTGGAACGGAATTACGCGCATTCGGCGCCAGATGCCCTGGTCGTCGTCTCGCATGCGCGGCAAGGAATTGGCCAGCATCAACAGGGTGAATTCAATCTTCAAATCCTCGTTGTTCGCGTAATTGCCGCGGACGTTCACATAGCGATCCCCGGTGAGTTGCTTTACCAGGCCAGTGTCCATCATGTGCTTTTTGTCCGGTTCAGACACAACGGCCAAGCGACGCCCCTTCAGTCGTGCCAGCGCGGGAGTAGCCCCCTCCGAAACCGTGCCCTTGGACAGAATCGTCGTCGTGGGCAACGTCGCCGCATAAGGGCCAAGCATGCCCACCACGGTATCCGTCAGCGTGTTTTTGCCGTTTCCTGCCGATGGGCCGTGAAACACAGGAAAAATCTGCTCAATCGGGTTGCCCAGCAGCATGTAGCCCATCAACTCATAGAAGTAATCGATGAGTTCCGAATTGCCCTGAAAGATTTCCCGCACGGTTTTTTCAAACAGCGGGGCCTTGGCGGCGGGATCGAAAACCACCGGCGCGACCAGTTCCGGGATCGGTTTGAACTTGGCCGGCACCAAGCATTGCGAGAACACGTTGAGCACGCCGTTACTGACCCCCAAGTAGGGGCCTTGGGAAAGCAAGCGCGGTTTCGATTCGCCAACGAGCCATTCCGCAACGTGCTCAGCGACCTCATCAAGCAAGCTGTTCTTGCCCAGCTTTCCCTTGAACAGCTTGGCCGCATCTGAACTGATAGCACCGTTTTCTTGGAGTTGGGCCAGGACACGTTGGCCGGCGGCATCTACGGCCTGACGCGTTTCATAGATGGAAAGTTGGCGGTAGGCCTGCTTGTTCCAGAGGAGGAAGTGCGCTTGTCGGCGTCCTTTCTCCACATAATCGATAGCGGCGTAGTCCTTGGACATTTCACGCGCAACCTCGGCGCCAAACTCACGATCCGTCATTGGAGTAACAGCACTCCGGTCGGCGCGACGATAGCCCGGATTGCTCCAACCGTTTTCCATAGCCAATGCAAAGATCGTGGCGATATGGCCTGGCCGCTTTTGCAACTGCTGCCACTTTTTGTGGAACGAGTCTTCAGTGAATTTGCTCGACAGGGCCGAGAATTCGCGTGCCAATGCCTTGCCAGCATCACCCAAGGGCACCAGTTGCATCATGACCTTCACCCAGTTGTCGTAATCGTCGGCATACGCCTTCAGGTAGGGCAACGCAGAGCGAATATCTTCGATTTGCTCGGCCGCATCCTGGTGAGAGTGTGCCTGTGCATTAGCCCGGCGCATCTGTGGAATGCGCAGGTGCATTCCATCGATCAAGTGAAGATCAAAGCCTCTCATCAGCGTAACGACGTCAAAGGAGCGTTCAAAATCCGACGCATCCTGCAATAAGACCTCGTTGCCGTACTTGCTGTTGATAAAGCCGGGAAGGCGAATCATCTGATTGATGCGGGCAAATGCAACATCCCCGTTGAGGCGGCGAGCCATGGCCTTCAGCAAACGATCTGCACGGTCGGGCTCAATCGACTCATCCATCAGCCAGACAGCGTGAAAGCGGCTGGGGGACGTTCTGATGATGATAGACGGCTGCAACAGTGGATTTTTCAACTCTGGCAACACCCCAGCATCAAAATCACAGGCGAGAGCCCAAGTTGCATGAACGGTGTCGGTCTTGGTGCTGCACTCATCAGAAGGAGCCACAAGCAGGAATGCCTCCATGCCTTGATCGTACAGATCATCAATCTGCTGTGCGAGAGCCTGAACAGACGTATAAACCTGTTCAACACGCTCAAACGTCTTTGAATCACGCCTGCGCTGCATGGTCTGGAGCACGAAGTTGTAGTCTCCGTGGATGGCGAAGCACACATCCAAGGCCTGTTGCAGCTGGGTATGCTTGAGAGGGTAAGTTTTCATGAAATCAACCTTCGGTTGGTCGCATGAGCCGAATGAGCTTGTTTACTATTTATTTTTTTGACTGTTTTCATCGGTGAAAACAATAAATAAACAGCTCATTTGACTCACGCCACTAAATCATTTGTATGGGGAAGGGAGGGCCGCAGCCGGTTTGCCACCAGCTTTGACCCCTCCTATTCAGGACGGGGTTAGCTATTGGCAGATGCAATCGCGGAGAGCATGTAGCCGCGCAAGTCGACTACCCATTCAGACGGACTGCCTTCCGATGAAATCAGGGAAGCAGCCAGCAATTGCTGGGCATACGAACCACTGCTGCCGAGCGCATTAGCATAGAAAATCCGCGTCGCAATAGCAGCTTCACTGTCCGAGAGGCATTGTGCGAGTTGGCCGATGGATACCTGGCTAGAGAACATGGACCAAACAGGATCAAGGTCTTTCGGATCGATATTCTCCATGGCGACAGAGAGCCACATGGGCGCTTCGACAACCCCATGATGGCTATCCCAGTGCTTGTAGCGAGGGAGTGTCAGGTGAAGGGTACGGAAATCGATTTCCTCGACGTGCACATGCGGGCAGGATTCGTCTGCGCACATGGAGATGTCGATGTCGAACCCTTGCCGCTTACATTCCAGAGTCGTTCCATGTTCCAATAAGTGTGCGGCAACGGGGTCACGTCGACATTCGGCGAAGACGGCTCTAGCTTTGTTTCGCAGATCGGATTGGGAAAACATTGTCGGTTGAACGAGGTAGCGCATGTTTCGCTCCTTTAACGAGAGTTGGCTTGCTGCTGAACGAGCGTGGGCATAGGCTTGCCTGCCAAGGCATTCATCAGAACGTTGAAGGGGTCGCGTGCGAGTTGTGCCAGCTCTTCAGCCTGTACGGCGCGGTGTTGTGCGACCTGATCGGCAATGAATTTTTCGATTTCGCTGGCAAGCCAGTAATTCGTGCGGCCTCCGCAGATTTTGATGGGCCGCGGGAATTTGCCGTCGCGCATCAGGTCGCCGCGCTTGGTCCTGCCGATGCCGGTCAGTGTCTGAACATCGCGTTCGCGCAAGAAGCGATCATTTTTTTGGGTCAGTGCGTGTTGAACTTCTACTTTTTGTGTATTGATAGACATGGCAGTCTCCAAAAGGGAAACACGGCCCACGGGTAGAGACGAAAAATGTCTCTGGCAATATTTCCGTTTCTAGAGTGGGTTTGGCCAAATCATCTACACACATAGACGCCCGATATGCTCGGCGTTCTTTGCGCATGGTCGCTGTGCGGCGACTGATGCACCTCTTTGTTGCCGGCAAATCTGGCTCAAGAGGGGTGGCAGGGAGTGACGAGGGAGCGCGTGCGTCACACCCGACAGTTCATCCGAACTGTGGAACTGCCGTACCCGTTACTGGCAGTTCGTGGGTCGATTCTATACCACAGTTTTTGCCGCAAGCAACCGGCGGCTGATCCCGGTTATCGCGCATGCAGTAGTCCGCCCACACATTCATCAGTTCGCGGCGCTTTTCGAGGTAGTCACCGCGCTGATAGGCTGCTTCCGTTTTGTCTTGCAGCGCATGTGCCAGCGCCGCCTCGGCGATTTCTCGCGGGAAGGTGGTCTGCTCGGCAACGAAGTCGCGGAAGGTGCTCCGGAAACCATGCGGAACGATGTCGGTCCGGCCCATGTATTTTAGACGCATCAGCATGATGGCCTCCGAGGGATGTTTGCCCCAGGTCTGCCCGTTGAAGACGTACTTCGATGGCGTGGGATGCGCATCGTTGATGGCCTTCATGTAGCGCAGAATGTCCATCGCTGGCGCCGACAACGGAATGCGATGCGGGCGTGATGCCTTCATACGTTCTGCCGGAATACACCACAGGCGTTCTTCCATGTCGATTTCCGACCATTCGGCGGCCCTTGCCTCGGTGGTTCTTGTGGCGGTCAGGATCAAAAAGCGCAGCACCCATGCCCCGCAACCGGCGGTGTTTTCCAACACACGCATGAAGGCGGGGAGTTCTGAATAGGGCAGTGCGGGGTGATGCTTGACCTTGCGTATCGCTGCGCGCTTGGGGAATATCTCGCTGAGATAGCCCAACCAGCGCGCCGGGTTGTCACCGGTTCGATAGCCATGCACGGTCGCCCATGCCAGCACCTTTTCGATGCGTGATCGAACCCGCTCGGCGGTTTCGTTCTTGGTGCGCCAGATCGGGTCAATGACTTTCTTGACGTGAGCCACCTTGATGTCTTGAACGGCCAGATCGCCAAGCGTTGGATAGACATAGGTTTCCAATGTGGACGACCACTGGGCGGTGTGTTTCGCTGACTTCCAACCCGCTTGGTGGCTGCGGATGAACTCGGTGGCACAAAGACGGAAGGTCATGCTCAGGGCCTGTTCTGCTTTTTTGAGGTCGCGTGCGGCCAGCGGATCAATGCCGTCATCGAGCAACACACGAATCTTGCGTGCCCGCTTGGTGGCTTCGTCGAAGGAGATGCGATGCACAGGACCCAGCCCCTTGACGCGAGTCTTGCCGTTCAGGGTGTAGCGATAGCACCAGGATTTCACGCCGCTGGGCGTGACTTGCAAGAGAAAATCGGCGCCGTCGAAGCGGTAGAGTTTGCGGCTCTTGCCGGCAGGATCGGCGGCGGCCTTGTCGATTTGGTCTTGAATGAGTTTGCTGTTTTTGGGTTTCATGGAGGCGATTAAACTCACAAAATCGACTCACAGGAACGATGCCGAAATAGCGGTATTTCCCGGCGGAAAGCGGCTGATTGGGCCACGCTAACCGATTGACAGTATTAGGATTTTGGCCATTACCGGCAGTTACCGACGCTAGGCTTTTCTCGCGTCCACTCCGCCAGTTCCTTCAGGGTGCCGCGGCGCGCGCCCTCGACCAGCTGCTCTTCGCTCAGGCCGCGGGCATCCATGCAGGTGCCGCACAGGGCGACCTCACCGCCGGCCATGTGCACCATGTCTCCGGCGTTGTAATAGCCGTCGGGCACTTTCTGGCCGGCCTTGGCGCAATTGACGGCATCGCCCAGCAGGAAGACCCGCACCGTCTGGCCGCCCGTCTTGGCCAGCGCCCGTGCCAGGCGCAGCGCGTTGTAGCTGCGTTCGGTGCCATACGGGGCATCGTTGAGGATGAACAGGGTGGTCATGGTCGTTCTCCCGGGTGAATGTCGCGAAGCTGCTCGCCGTCCGTATCGGGAACAGGCGGCTGGCGCTCGATGGGCAGGCCGTTGGCCAGCCACTCGCTCACGCCGTCGGAAATCTTGTGGGCGGTGTAGCCGCGCTGGCGCAGCAGGCGGACCGCCTCGTCGGACATCAGGCAGAACGGACCGCGGCAGTAGGCGACGATTTCCTTGTCCGCCGGCAGATCGGCCAGTCTTTTTTCGAGTTCGGCGAGCGGTATTGAACGGGCGAACGGCAGATGGCCGGCCTCGTATTCGGCGGCGGGGCGGACGTCGATGACCACGACGTCGCCACTGCGCGCCTTGGCGAGCAGCGAGGCCCGGCTTTCCGAACTCAGCGCATCGGGCGCCGCCGTCAACTGCGCCAGCGCGATGCGCAGTTCGACCAGGTGTTCCTCGGCGACTTCGCGCAGATTGACCCACAGTCGGCCGACATCCTCCCCGCTCAGGCGGTAGTTGATGAACTTGCCGGCGCGGCGTGTTTCGACCAGGCGCGCCTCGCGCAGCGCCCGGAGATGCGCGCTGGCCAGCCGCATGTCGATCCGGGCCTGCGCGGCCAGGGTTTCGACGGTCTTCTCGCCCTGCGCCAGCAACTCGATCAGTTCGAGGCGCTTCGGGCTCGACAACGCCTTGCCGATGCGCGACACGTGTTCATAGAGGTGGGATTTGGTGATATTGGGCTTCATGAAAACAATCTAGCGATTGTTTGAATGAAAGTAAAGGCCGGATCCATTGAAGGTCACCGGGAAGCAGGCCGGCAGTCCGTACCGGCACCATGCGCGCTATAGCGCTTCCGATCCGGAACGGCGGATCCGGCGCGCCTTGCCGATGGTCGGCAAGGCGCCAATGCCGGTTTTTGCCTCAAACGCGGGGTTGACCGCAACAGGTACCGGCTGTAGCACGTCGCCGTTGAAAGCCGCCCCGGCCGGAATCGCGCTGCGGATCCCGGCTCAGACCGAATACGGCCGGTGCAGCCAGCCACGCACGACATCGACGTCGCGCTGCGGCAGGTAGGCGAAGCCGGCCAGGGAATCCTCGACGACCGCCTGGGCGACCCAGTGCGGGACGGCCTTGGTAGTCAGCATGTGGAAGTACCAGGCCATCGGGTAGCCGGTTTCGCGGTCGAAGTGGGTCAGCGCGTCCTGCAGCTTGAGGCCGCTGGTGCCGGTGGCGGCGGCGAATTCCGGCGGGTCGCCGGCCAGCGTGGCGATCGGCTGGGCGCGGAAGACCGGCTGGTGGTAGCGGTCGAGGTGCTCGCGGGTGGCGATCACCCAATGGTTGTAATAGGCGCTGGTGTGGGCGGCGCTGCTCTTCGCCCAGTCTTCGAGCATGCGGTGGATCGAGGCCGGCTCGGGCTTTTGCGCCAGCATGCGCTTGAGGAAGGCGCCGATGTGCTGGATGCGGCGGAAGGTGTAGAAGGGCAGGTCGACCGCCTGCGGATTGTCGGCGCCGCCGCGCGGGTCGACCAGTTCCTCGAGCGAGCCGGGTTCGTTGACGAAGAGCTGGTGGACGCGCATTTCCTGCAGGTCCTCGATTTCCAGCTGCAGGAAGCCGTCGCTCTCGTCGCCGGCCGAGGCGACCAGGTAGTGCGTCTGGCCGACCAGGCGGGTGGCGAACAGGGTCTGGTCGGCGAAGTCGTCGATCAGCCGGTGGAAATCGCCGTCGCGCTCGTCGAGCGCGTCCTCGACCCAGGCCTCCAGGTTGTCGCTGATCCGCCGGCCGTCGCCGTCGAGGATGCCGCCCAGCCGGTACCAGCCGCCGCGGCTCATCGCGTGGCGGAACTTCCAGTCGGGCAGGGAGACGCTCAGGGCCTTGACCAGGGCGCCGGGGCCGCTGCTGACCGGAACCTTGGCGCAGGTTTCGACGATGGCGGG
>WBZM01002797.1_pt1 | contig 14375 bp, 15 predicted proteins | sample 5204271 | NCBI WGS metagenome assembly WBZM01 (sample SAMN12344346, study PRJNA552823) | activated sludge metagenome | biome: Activated sludge suspended growth; feature: Nitrification reactor; material: Wastewater; isolation source: activated sludge from nitrification reactor of wastewater...
AGTCAATGAGTTCGCGTGGCGGCCAAGTCGCGGCAGCGTCTTCGCGCATGCCTTCAGGGATCTGTGGGCTCATGAGGACTAGTTTGCCCCGAAGTTGTGACCCCAGTAGGAGACGGCTGTACTTTCGCGAGCCACCCACCGGTCATCATCAACTTGGAGTCCGTCGGTGCCGAACTCGATATCGAAGCCCGCTGGTGACTTGACGTAGAAGGACACCATTTCGTCATTCATGTGGCGACCCAACGTCGCCGACAAGGTGGCGCCGTTTTTCTTCACTCGCTCCAGGGCACGTCCGACATCATCGAGACTGTCGACTTCAAGCATGACGTGCACGCACTTGCTTGGGTTGGGCATCGGCAAGAAGGCCAGCGAATGGTGCCGAGGATTGACTCCAAGGAATCGCAGCCAGATCTTGCTTCCCGGCTCCTTGCCAGCCAGCTCGCCGGGCAGGCTCATTGAGTCACGAAGCCTGAAGCCGAGCACATCAGAGTAGAAGCGCAGCGCTTCGACATCGTCGCCGACCGGCACGACCACGTGACCCATGCCCTGGTCACCGGTGACGAAGTTGGCGCCGTACGGCGGCACGACCGGACGAGATTCGTAGGTGATGCCGTGGAAGAGCTCGAAGACGTTGTCCCATGGGTCACGGAAGCGGATCAGCTCCTGCACCCGACGATCGGCCAACTCATCGGCAGTGCCCTCTTCGAAGGCAACACCTGCAGCATTCAAGTGGTCGCGCGCGGCTTGCAAGGCCTTGAGGTCGGCCAACTCCCAGCCCACACAACTCAGCTCATCCTTGTCGCCGGGGAAGACGACGATCCGAGCCGACACACTGTCGATGCGGAAATACAGATTTTCACTGTTTGGGCCTCGTCCAGTGCCCAGGCCGAGGACCTTCTCGGCGAAAGACTTCCAGGCCTCGAGGTCTGTGGAGGAGACCCGGATGTATCCCATGGATTTGATGTCAATGGTCATGATTTCTTCTCCCTTTCGACGTGACGCGACAGGAACTGCGCTGAGACTTCGAGGAACTCCTCAGCCGCCTCGATTTGGGCCCAGTGCCCGCAGTTGGGGAACACGTGGAGTTGAGCCTTCGGGATCAGCTTCAGCGCAACCATGGCGCCATCGAGCGGATTCACCCGGTCTTCACGACCCCAGGTCAGCAAGGTGTGCTTGCGCAGGCGATGAGCCTCCCGCCACAACATGCCATCTTCGAAGCTCTCGGGGTTGTAGAAGGACATCCCCATGCTCATCATGGCTTCGCGGGCGCCGGGTGCGGTGGCGTCAGCAAATCGGGCCTCGACCAGCTCATCGGTCACCAAGTCCTGGTTGACGACCATCGTGGAGATGAAGTCCTTCAACGACTCCTTGGTAGGCGACATGTTGAACTCCATCAGGCGCTTGACGCCCTCAGTCGGATCAGCATGGAAGAGATTCAGAGACAGCCCACCTGGCCCCATCAAGATCAAGCGCCCGACACGATCGGGATGTTCCAGAGCCAAGCGCATAGCGGTACCTCCACCAAGGCTATTGCCCAGGAGGTGCACGCGATCGATGCCAAGTTGATCCAACAGACCGATCACATATTTTGCGGCGTGACGGTAGTAGTTGCCCTCGACCTCAGGCTTGTCCGAGCCACCGAAGCCAGGCTGATCGATCAGAATCGTGCGGAACTTCTCAGCGAAGCCTGGCAGGGCTGGGCCAAAGTTCGACCATGACGAAGCGCCAGGCCCGCCACCGTGAAGCATCACCAGTGGCAGGCCGCCGCCCAATTCAGTCGCAGACCCGGCCTCGTAGTAGTTGATCTTGATGCCGTGTACATCGGCCGACTTGCGTACCGACTCTTGGCTGAGCGCCGCTGCCATTTATCAGTACATCCCCGGATCGATCTTGTGGCCGAACTCGCTTGCGCCATACATCTGCAAGGCGCGCTCGGGATCATTGGCAGCGTGCACCCGACCGGCGTGGGCGTCACGCCAGGCGCGCTGCAGGTAGGTGCCGGTGGCCAGTGCGCGAGCACCAGATGCCTCAAACAGGCTGTCGATCGCGTCGATGGAGCGCTGGGTGCCGAGCACCTGGTCACGACGCACCTTCAAACGCAGGGAAAGCGGGATGCTCTCCCCCTTCTCGACCAGAGCCATCTCTTCACGGATGTTGTTCATCAACAAAGCCCAAGAAGCGTCGATGTCGCTGCTGGCCTTGGCGATCCGCACAGCGGCGAAGGGGTCCAGCGAGGCCTTCTCGCCGATGTAGGCGGCACGCACGCGCTTCTTCTGCATCTCGACATGCTCTTCATAGGCGCCCTGAGCCATACCGATGATTGGCGTAGTGATGCAGGAGGTGAACAGCGAGTGGAAGGGGAGCTTGTAGAGGTTGGAGGTGTTGACCTCTTGGCCTGGGCCCTTACACATGCCGGTCTCACTCATCGACAGCGTGAACGCCTCGGGGACGAAGGTCTCTTCGACCACGATGTCATTGGAGCCGGTGCCGGCCAGGCCGACAACCTTCCAGGTGTCTTCGATCTCGTACTTGTCGCGCGGGATCATGAAGGTGCGGAAGTCAACGACCTGCCCTTCAGTGTTGAAGACCAGCCCACCGAGCAGCACCCAGGTGGCGTGCGCACAGCCCGAGGAGAAACTCCAGCGGCCGCTCAACATGAAGCCGCCGTCGGCCTGAACGGCCTTGCCCGTGGGCGCGTACGACGAGGAGAGGCGCACCTTGGGGTTTTCGCCCCATACTTCCTTCTGCGCCTCATCTGGGAAGAGGGCAACCTGCCAAGGGTGAATGCCGAGCACACTGCAGATCCAGGCGGTCGAACCGCAGGCGCCAGCGATTTCCTTGACGATCTGGTAGAAGATCGTCGGATCTTCGGCTTCAACTCCGCCATAGCGCTTGGGCTGCAGCAACTGGAAGAAGCCGGTCTCCTCGATCTCCTTGACTGACTGCTCAGGCACTTCACGCAGGCGCTCGGTCTCGTCGGCGCGCTCGCGGATGCCGGGCAAGAGGTCACGGATGCCGTCTAGGATTTCTTGGCTCATCTTGTCTCCTGGTCACAAGTCAGTAGAAGGTGTGTGCTCATACTAGAACACGTTCTAGTTTTGCGTCCACCCCCCACTCAAAAACACTCAACTTTCACATCAATTGCATCAAGGCGGCAGGAGGCCGTCGCAAGGACATGACCTCCTGCCGCCTTGGCATGAGAGTTGTCGATCAGGAATTGGCGTCTTGCTTGGCCTTCAACTCCAAAGCGATCTCGATCAGCTGATCTTCCTGACCACCGATGAGCTTGCGCTCGCCAGCCACATGAAGGATCTCCGCTCCAGACACGCCATAGCGCTCTGCCGCATTGCCAGCATGCTTGAGGAAGGAGCTGTAGACGCCGGCATAACCCATCATCATGGTCATCCGGTCCAGGCGGCACTCCTCTGGCATAGCCGGGCGCACGACATCCTCTGAAGCATCGATGATCTTCATGAAGTCGACGCCGGTCTCCCAGCCGAGCTTGTCGCAGACCCCGACGAAGGTGTCGAGCGGGGTGTTGCCAGCGCCGGCACCGAATCGTCGTACGGAACCATCGATCTGGGTGGCCCCAGCGCGCACAGCCATCACGGTGTTGCCGCAGCCGAGATCGAGATTTTCGTGGCCGTGGAAGCCAACAGTCGCCTCAGCTCCGATCTCCGCGACCACTGCTGCAACCCGATCAGAGACACCTTCAAGGATCAGGGCACCCGCCGAGTCGACCACATAGACACACTGGCAACCCGCATCAACCATGATCCGAGCCTGCTTGGCCAAGACCTCGGGCGGCTGGGTGTGGCTCATCATCAAGAAACCCACGGTCTCCAAGCCGAGCTCACGTGCAACCTTGAAGTGTTGCTCGGAGACATCGGCCTCGGTGCAGTGCGTGGCGATCCGGCAGATCGACCCGCCATTGTCTTGGGCCATCCGAATGTCGTCCATGATGCCCACACCCGGCAGCATCAAGAAGGCGATCTTGGCATTCTTGGCCGTCTCGGCCGCCACCTTGATCAGCTCTTGATCAGGAGTCTTGGAGAAGCCGTAGTTGAAGCTGGAGCCGCCCAGGCCATCACCGTGAGTCACTTCGAGCACAGGCACGCCGGCATCATCGAGCGCAGCAATGATCGAGCGCGTCTCATCGATGGTGAACTGATGCCGCTTGTGGTGCGAACCATCGCGCAGGCAGGTGTCGGTGAGCCGGATGTCGAGGTTGGACGTTGGGTCGGTGTCTCGCCAAGTGCGAGACAGTTGGTTCAACTCGGGGCTGCCAGCAAGATTGCCTTGGTAGGTCATGGTCAGTTCTCCTTGTGTGCCAGCTTGTAGCGGGCCATGCCTTCACCAGCACGGGTCGCCGCTGCGGTCATGATGTCGAGATTGCCGGAGTACGGCGGCAAGAAGTCGCCGGCTCCTTCGACCTCGATGAAGATGCTCACCTTGAGTTGGCCGTGGGTCGCATCGCTGGGGCCATCAAACTGAGGCTCCTGCAGGAGTCGATATCCCGGCACGTAGTGACGCACACCCTCAACCATCTTGTGCACCGACTCAGAAATGGCGTCTTGGTCAGCGTCTGGGCTCACAGCGCAAAAGATCGTGTCGCGCATGATCATCGGGGGCTCGGCCGGATTGAGGATGATGATGGCCTTGCCCTTCTCGGCCCCACCGATGTGCTCCACGCCCTTGGCCGTGGTTTGGGTGAACTCATCGATATTTTGTCGGGTGCCAGGACCAGCGGACAACGAGGCCACCGACGCCACGATTTCGGCGTAGCTCACGTGGGCTGCCCGAGACACCGCAGCCACCATCGGGATGGTCGCCTGACCACCACAGGTGATCATATTGACGTTGGCTGCGTCGGCATGAGCATCGCCATTGACTGCCGGGATGCACGCTGGGCCGACCGCAGCAGGCGTCAGGTCGACTGCCAAGATGCCGGCCTCCTCGTAGCGAGGTGCGTATGCCTTGTGCACATAGGCGCTCGTGGCTTCGAAGAGAAGGTCGGGCAACTCGTCTTGCTTGAGGAGCCAATCGACACCTTCGTGACTGGACTCCAGGCCCTCCTTGGCTGCACGCGCGAGGCCTGGGCTCTCGGGGTCGACCCCGATCATCCATCGCGGCTCGATCACATCGGAGCGAAGGAGCTTGTACATCAGATCGGTGCCGATATTTCCCGGCCCAACGATGGCTGCTGTGAGCTTTGACATGTTTGCCTTTCGATCAGGTGAAATTGAGGGACACGGATCCGAGTCCGTCGAACTGAGCCACGAACTTGTCACCGGGGTGCACATCAATCGCCCGGTGCACGGAACCGGGCAGGATCACATGTCCAGCTTCCAGGGTGACTCCAAAACTAGCGACCTTGTTGGCCAGCCAGGCGACCGCTGTCACGGGGTTGCCGAGTACCGCGTCTGAGCGCCCCTCGGCGACCTGCTCTCCATTGCAGAGCAAGCGAGCGTTGATGGTCTTCAGGTCGATTTCATCGGGTTTGACCCGCTCTGCCCCCAGCACATAACCGGCTGATGAAGCATTGTCGGCGATCGTGTCGCCAATCTTGATATTCCAGCCCTCAATGCGACTGTCGATCAATTCAATCGCCGGCGCCACAAACTCTGTGGCAGCAATCACATCGGCTTCGGTGCAACCGACGCCCGGAAGCGTCTCGCCCAGCACAAAACCGACCTCAACCTCTACTCTCGGAGTGCAATAACGCGAGGCTGGCACGGGGCGGTCGGTGAAGACCTCCATGTCCGACAACAGGTGGCCATAGTCGGGCTCGTCGACATCCATCATCTCCTGCATAGCCTTGGATGACAGCCCGACCTTGTGCCCGTGAATGGTGGCACCTTGAGCCAACCGCTTGCGGATATTGATCAGCTGGATCTCATAGGCATCGACCACATCGAGGTCGGGCCAAGTTTCGCGCAAAGGAGCGATTGGAGTCTGGTTGAACTCGGCGTCCCAGAGCGCTTGAGCAGCGTCTAGTCGGGCGTCATCGGAGAGCATGGTGACATTCTAGAACGTGTTACAGTTTTGCGCCATGAAGGAGTCTTACGACGTCATCGTGGTTGGCGCCGGCGGTGCTGGCATGTCTGCTGCTTTGGCTGCAGGTCACCAAAAGCTCGACACAGTCTTGATTGAAAAATCAAACTACTTCGGCGGATCAACGGCCCGCTCCGGTGGCGGAGTCTGGATCCCAGGCAATCATGCCCTTCGGGAGGCCGGGCAGGTCTCAGCTGACGATGCCGAGCAAGCGAAGCTCTATCTCGACTCCATCGTCGGCGATGCTGTGCCGAAGGTGCGTCGCGACACCTATATCGACCGCGGCCCCGAAGTAATGGACTTCATCAACAAATTCACCCCGGTGCGCTTCAAGTGGGTGCCGAACTACTCCGACTACTTGCCCGAGCAACCGGGCGGACGGCCCGAGGGTCGCAGCGTGGAGCCCGTCCCGATGGATGCTTCATTCCTTGGCGATGAGCTCGAGCACCTGCATCCGGCGTACACCAAGGCGCCGGCCAACATGATCGTGACGCAGGCTGACTTCCGCAAGATCAGCTTGGGCATGCGCACGCTCAAGGGCCCGATCACGATGTTCATGGTGCTCTTCAAGCGACTGATCGCCATGGTCGCTCGCCGCAAGATGTACGCCATGGGCAATGCGATCTGCATCGGCCTGAGGCAGGGCCTCATCGACGCAAATGTCCCCTTGATCTACAACACCCCCCTCCTCGGGCTCGTTGTCGAGAATGGCCGCGTCGTCGGTGTCGAGGTCGAGCATAAGGGCGAGCGTCGCCAGATCATGGCCCGAAAAGGGGTCATCCTCGGCAGCGGCGGATTTGAGCACAACCAGGAGTTGCGCGAGAAATGGCTACCCGCACCGACCGACTCGGGGTGGAGCACCGGCTCGAAGAACAACACCGGCGCCGGCATCGAGGCCGGTGTTGCGGCCGGGGCTGCGATTGACTTGATGGATGATGCCTGGTGGGGCCCGACGATCCCGCTACCAAGTGGCCCGTGGTTCTGTCTCGCCGAGCGCAACCTGCCCGGCTCGATCATCGTCAACTCCGCTGGTGAGCGCTTCATGAACGAAGCCCTCCCCTATGTAGAGGCCACTCACGAGATCTACAAGGCCCATGAGCAAGGCCCCGCAGCCGTGCCAGCCTGGATGATCATCGATCAGCGCTATCGCAATCGTTATCTCTTCGCAGGCCTCACCCCACGTACGCCGTTCCCGGGCCGGTGGCTCAAGAGCGGCGCCGTGCAGAAGGGCGCGACCCTGGACGAGCTCGCCGGGCGGATCGACGTACCCGCGGATGCTCTTAAGGCCACCGTAGAGCGCTTCAACGGATTTGCCACCACGGGTGTCGACGAAGACTTCCACCGCGGCGAGAGCGCCTATGACAAGTACTACTCCGACCACACGGTCAAGCCCAATCCTTCACTTCATGTGATCGACGAGGCTCCGTTTTACGCGGTCAAGATCGTGCCCGGCGACCTGGGCACCAAGGGCGGCCTGGTTACTGACGAAAACGCTCGAGTACTGCGCTCAGACGGCTCGGTGATCCCCGGCCTCTACGCCTCGGGCAATGTCTCCTCGGCAGTGATGGGCAATACCTACGCCGGACCGGGTGCAACCATCGGGCCCGCCCTGGTGTTTGGCTACTTGGCCGCTCTGGAGATCGCAGCCGAAGAGACCCCATTGGCCAAGGAGGCCTGATGCCAATCAATCCCGACGTCGCCATCGGCGCCGAGCTTCCCGACCGCACCTTCTCGTGGGGTGCATCAGATGTCTTGCTTTATCACCTCGGCATCGGGGCGGGCTCACGCAAGGGTGACAATCTCGACCCGAAGGCATTGCGCTACACCCTCGACAACGACCAGTTGCAGGTGTTGCCCAGCTTCGGAGTCGTCGTACCCACCTTTCACGAGACCAACCCGCCCCCGCTCGACCTGCCTGGTTGTGACATCAACCTTGCCCAGGTAGTGCATGGCGCGCAGTCTGTGGAGGTGCACGGCCCGATCCCAACTTCGGGGTCAGCAAAGCTCACCACTCGGATCAGCGACATCTGGGACAAGGGCAAGGCTGCGGTCATCTGGCAAGAAGGCACCGCAACCGATGCGTCAGGCCAACCACTTTGGACGGTCCGCTCGTCAATCTTCGTCAAGGGCGAGGGCGGTTGGGGCGGCAATCGTGGCGACGCCACGGCAGTCACCGTGCCAGATCACGCACCCGATCTAGACACGACCTACGACGTGACCCCGCAGCAGGCGATGCTCTATCGCTTGTGCGGTGACCGCAACCCACTGCACGCAGATCCGGAGTTTGCCAAGGGTGCCGGCTTCCCCGCACCAATCCTGCATGGCTTGTGCTCTTATGGCATCGTGCTGCGTGAGGTGACCGACGGGTTGCTCGATGGTTCCGCTGCAGCCGTGAAGGGCTTCACTGCCCGATTCGCAGGGGTGGTCTTCCCGGGCGAAACGATCCGGGTCCAAGGATGGCAAGAGGATGGCTCCGTCGTGGTCACGGCCAGCATCAAGTCAGACGTGGAGCAGCGCAACGGCGCACCAGTGCTCGCTGACTGCGTGGTTACGACTGCCTGAGCCAGGCCTCACATGACCCGGTCGAGATAGACCGCTGCATGCATGATCGATGCGACCGTCTCGGCATCGGTGATCCCACCTGTCCGGATCAGTTCAAATACCTCAAGCAACGGCACGAATGTCACCTGTGAGATGCCTTCTCGCGCCTGCGTCTGGCCGACTTGCTCCGCATCGGTGTCTGATCGGCGTACGTCAAGAGCCAGGAACACAAACCCGGGCGCCTCACAGATGCCGTTAAGCGAGGAGAATCGGCCGAGTTGGCGCCAGTCGTCGGCCACTAACCCGGCTTCTTCGAGCAACTCGCGCTTTGCCGCGTCCATCGGGAGGTCACCATCAGTGCCACCAGCGGGCACTTCCAGCGACCTGCCGATCGTATGGCGATCCAACTCAACGAGAGCAATCTCTTCGTCTGAGGTCATGGCGACCACGAACACAGCAGGTTGGTGCAGTGACACCACGCCATAGACCCCGTCTGTGCCATCAGGGCAGGTCACCTGATCTTCACGAACGCGGATCCAGTCATTGGTGTAGATCTCTTTGCTCTGCTTGGTCGGCCACGGAGACATGACTCCTGTCTATCACTCGTGTCGAGCGCAGATCGGCCACCAATGGCAGGGCATCTCAATGTGCAACACGTCACACTTGGTCGCAGATCTGCAACACTATGCCCGATCTGAACGGTTTTCCCGTCCACAGGCTGACATGGACCAGTGGTAGCACTGTCTCCTTTGAGTTTGGATCTATGCATGTTGAAGGTCATTGCCAGCACCATTTGCGGCTTGTTGCTGTGCACACTTAACGCCTGCGGCGGGGAATCTCCCAAGCCCAAACCACTCGGCGCAACATCCTCTCCGAGCCGCCCTTCTGCACAGCCCACCATCCCTGATGCCGTCAAGCAGAAGAACAAGGCCGGGGTGAAGGCAGCTGTTGAGGCCTTCGTCGCTGCTTGGAATCACGCTGCTGCCACCGGCGAGACCGAACCCCTCGAGGCGATTTCAACTAAGGACTGCGTTAAGTGCGTCGCTGCCGCCAAAGTGGTGATTGACACCTATCAGGCTGGGGGAAGGTTTGAGAATGCGGACTGGCTGATCAACGAAGTCAAGTTCAAGGGCATCGAGAACAAAATCGCCTACGTCGAACTCATGGTGCAGGTGAAACCAAACAGCTATATCGCGAGCGCCGGCGCCAGCCCAGAGCCACAACCTGGCAATAGGAACTACATGCACTTCCTGCAACTTAGATGGATTGAAGGCGCAGGTTGGAATGTTATCGCTCTCGACCCGGAGTACTCGCCATGATCAACCGCGTTCGCGCAGTCGTCGCATTCGCTTTGACGGTATCTTTTCTGGGTTCAATGCCCAGCGCTGCTGATGCTGAAGGACCAAACGTGGGAGCGAGCGGTGACTCGTTGAACATCCTCGCGACTAGCCACACACCCGGGACCTCACGCCCCGGCTCCTCAACGCAAGGATCAGGCTCACACTCAAGTGGCCCGATCTATGAGTGGCGCACCGGCTGTGGCGGCAGCACCCACAACGTGCAGGGCGGCTCCGATCCAGTTTGTGGCGGGTCCTGCCCAACCGGAGAGATCTACATGGTCCGTTGGCAGGTGAGTCCGCCACCCGTGCACAGCACACCGGTGAGCGCTTGCATGACTCCAGGCCAGGCTGCGGCGGCCTCGCTGCCTCAGGTCACGCCCGCCATGGTGAGCCAAGCGTTCAGCAGGCTGCAGATGCCGTCGTTCAGGTCGCGTGTGCAACCCTCCAACGAGACTCTGGTCAATTTCGACACGATCTTCTACACAACCGCCCGACCGTTCAGCCGCGACATCACTCTCTTGGGACAGACCGTGCACCTACGGATTACGCCCAGTCGATTCACCTGGCACCACGGTGACGGCACGACCGCTGTCACCAACTCCCCTGGCGCAAAGTACCCCGCCAAGGAGATCGTGCATCGATATCAAGATGCTCACGTCACGGTCAGGCATCACCTGAACATCAGATGGTCCGCGCGCTGGCGCCTGTCAGGTGGGTCCTGGCAAGACGTCAATGGCACCGCAACGTCAACCGGTCCAACAAGCACCCTGCGGATCTCCGAGGCTGTCCCGGTGTTAACTGGTCAGGGGCACTGACGAGAGGAGCGGCTATGAAGGTCGCTGTGGCGGGCGCAACAGGCCTGGTCGGACAGTTGGTTGCCAAGACGCTCCATGCTCAAAGCCACGAGGTCGTCCCGCTCACTCGGGGCACTGGCGTCGATCTGATGACGGGTAATGGCCTGGCGGGTCGCCTCAACGGTGTCGACGCAGTCATCGACGTAATCAACATCAGCACTCAGAGGCGAGCGGTTGCCGAGGAGTTCTTCACGACGACCACGAGACGGCTCTTGGAAGCAGAAGCTGACTGTGAGGTCCGCCATCACGTGACCCTCTCCATCGTGGGCATCGACTTGGTCCCGTTGGGCTATTACCAAGGCAAATTAGCCCAAGAGCAGGCCCTGTCGGCTGGTAGCTCGCAGTGGAGCCTGCTGCGTGCCACCCAGTTCTATGAGTTTGCCCAGCAGTCGCTCGACTTCATGAAGCTCGGGCCTGTGTCGCTGGTTCCTCGCATGCTCAGCCAGCCTGTGGCCGCTAGCGAGGTCGCGGCCATGCTGGTCGGACTTGCCGTGCAGCAACCCGTTGGCCGAGCACCTGATCTGGCTGGCCCCGAGCCCATGCAGATGGTTGACCTTGCCAGACGGGTCAGCAAGGTTCGAGGAATCAAGCGACGAGTTGTGCCGATCTCAATGCCTGGCGCAGCAGGGCGCGCCATGCGCGATGGCTCGCTGCTCCCCCAAATAGGCGGGCAACCCGCCACGGTTGGTTCAATGACCGTTGACGATTGGCTGGAGCAGTGAACTTCCGCTGACGCGGTGCGCTCACCCAACCTCTCGCGAAAGCACCAACCCACTGGTCGGCACGCCAGTGCCTGCAGTGACAAGCACGTGATCGGCATTGATCACTTGGTTGATCGATGCCCCGCGCACTTGCCGCACACCTTCAGCGATGCCGTTCATGCCGTGGATATAGGCCTCGCCGAGCTGGCCACCATGCGTGTTGATCGGCAGTTTGCCCCCAATCTCGATGGCACCATCTGCGATGAACCCAGGCGCTTCACCGCGGCCACAAAAGCCGAGCTCCTCGAGTTGCATCAGCACGTACGGCGTGAAGTGGTCGTAAAGCACGGCCATGGCCATGTCATCGGGCTTGAGCCCCGACTGGCGCCAGAGCTCACGCCCAACAACGCCCATCTCCGGCACCCCGATGTCGTCGCGATAGTAGGAAGTCATCACGAACTGGTCTGCCGCTGAGCCTTGAGCAGCCGCAGCGATGTACGCCGGGGTCTGCGGGAGGTCCTTGGCCCGCTCGGCCGACACGACAACCAGGGCGACGGCTCCGTCACTCTCCTGGCAGCAGTCGAGCAGGCGGAGCGGGTCAGCGATCAAACGGGAGCTCTGATGGTCCTCAATGGTGATCGGCTTGCCGTAGAAGAATGCATTCGGATTGGTGGCCGCATGTTTGCGGTCTGCCACCGCCACGACTCCGAAGTCACGCGAGGTCGCGCCGTACTCGTGCATGTAGCGACGAGCCTGCATGGCGACCGTCGCTGCTGGCGTGGAGAGCCCGTAGGGATAGCTCCATGCATTGTCGAGGCCATTGCTGTTGATCTGGGTGGCCGCCCACGACTGAACTTGCCCATAACGCTGCCCGCTGCGCTCGTTGAAGCCGCGATAGCAGACCACGACATCTGCCACGCCGGTCGCCACAGCCATGGCTGCCTGTTGCACGGTGCCGCAAGCAGCGCCACCGCCGTAGTCGACACGACTGAAGAAGCGCAGGTCGCCCATGCCGAGCTCGCGGGCGAGCGCGATCTCAGAGGAGTTGTCCATCTTGAAGGTGACCAAGCCGTCGACATCCTTAGGAGTCAGACCAGCATCGGCCAGTGCAGCCAAGGTCGCTTCGCAGGACAACTGCAGCTCGGAGCGCCCAGACTCCTTGGAGAACTCGGTGGCCCCGATGCCAACAATCGCAGCGGAGTTGCTGAAGCCGCTCATGCGTTCCTCGCGATCTTCACAGTGGCGTTGACGTGATTGCCGAGGGATACCGCACCCACGACGTCGATTGTCAGCGCGTCCCCCTCAATCTCCTTGACCGTGCCGGTGAAGGACAGCTCGTCGTAGGGATAGGCAGGGGCGCCAAGTCGAAGCGCACATTCGAGCACTTGATAGCGCTCCCCCACTTGCTTGCTGGCCCATTCACCGACATAGCGCTGCACCAGACCTGTGGTGGTCAAGATATTGAGGAAGATGTCCTTAGAGCCACGCTTGACTGCCAGGTCACGATCATGGTGCACGTCTTGGAAGTCACGTGTCGCCAACGCAGTGGATACCACCAGAGTCGGGGTGATCGGGAGCTTCCACTCAGGAATCTGGTCCCCGGGGTTCATGACTTCCTCCAATAGACAAGCGTGGTGTCGTCGTCGATCTTCTCGTAGGTCGCATCGACCTCATCACCGATGGCTGGATCCTCACCGATCAGCTCGCCGACCATCCGGATGCCTTCGGGCAGTTCGATCAGCCCCAGTTGAAGGGGCAACTCCTTGCCCGGCAGTTGTGGTGCGTGGTGAGTTAGGAAGGAATAGATCGTGCCTTTGCCAGAGGCCACCACATAACCACGATCTGCCGCATGGCAGACCGGGCACATCGGCCCTGGTGGATGCCTGAGCTCACCACAGGCATTGCACTTGCTGATCCGAAGCTCACCTTGCTTGGTGCCCTCCCAGAAGAACTCGGTGTCCCGATTGCGCATCGGACGGATGGTCTTTGACTTGTCGACCTTCGGGGCCCGTGCCGCAGGTTTGAACTTCAATACGCGGAAGAGCATGGTGGCCACCTCTTCGTCGCCAACCCGCCAGGTGTTGACGGTGGTGACGAAATAGCCTTCGCCAACACCGGTCTTCTTCGGCCCAACTACGGAGTCGAGCTTGGAGGTGATCGTGACCTGCTCGCCCACCTTCAGTGCTCGCTTGTAGACCTGGTCACAGTTGGTGCCCAGCACAGAGGTGAAGCCAGCGGAGTCCAACATTTGCATGGTGCCGTGGAGCGGATCCTTGGCTGGCCGTGTGGGATCGAGACCATACATCGTCCAGACCTGCGCCATGGCTGGTGGCGCCATCCCCTCTGCAAACCGAGGGTCCTGATGCCCAATGGCCTCCACCCAGTTGTTGATCATGGGCTGGTTGACCGGGTCACGAGCCAGTCTCGGCTCGGTCTCCCCCATCGCCTTGAACTCCTCGGCGCGGGCCATGATCCAGTCATGGTCCTTGACCTGCTCAGTGATCGGATCGCTCATCGGGGCACCTTCGGGAGATTGAGGCCAAACATGCAGATCAGCTCGCGTTGCACCTCATTGACCCCACCGCCGAAGGTCAGCACCAGATTGCGCTTGGAGGTGGCATCCAGGTAGTGGAGCAGACGGGCGGTCTCGGGGTCGCTGGGATCGCCGTACGTCGTGACGATGCGCTCCAACTCCAAACCAATCCGCTGGATCTCATGGGAGGCGAAGACCTTCGAGGCACTGGAGTCAGCGACTGCTTCAGCACCAGTGGCACCAGAGCCTGCGACCTGCCAGTTGAGCAACTCGTTGACCCGAAAGGCCGCGGTCGCGTAGCCAAGGATTGCCTGCACGCTCGGCTCATCGAGTACGGCGCCACCCGCGGGGG
>WBZM01002798.1_pt1 | contig 14371 bp, 9 predicted proteins | sample 5204271 | NCBI WGS metagenome assembly WBZM01 (sample SAMN12344346, study PRJNA552823) | activated sludge metagenome | biome: Activated sludge suspended growth; feature: Nitrification reactor; material: Wastewater; isolation source: activated sludge from nitrification reactor of wastewater treatment...
CCACCGCAACCAGATGGAGTTCGTGCTCGTCGGCCTGGACCTCGACGCCAAGGAGGCGTGGCTGCGCGAGCAGATGGACGCGGCGCTCGCCGACCGTCGCCCCGCCGAGGTCGTCTGGACCCGCGGACCTGATCCCGTCCCTGACGCCGACACCGAGGAGGGCGCCGCCCGGCGGGTGCGCTGCGTGGTCAAGGACCCCTCCGCCGAGGTGGTCGGCAAGGCGTTCACCGCCGCGGGGGTCGAGCTGGCCCTGGCGTCGTACCCGGGGTTCACACTCACCGCGCCGCCCGGCAAGCCGTCGCCGTTCGGGGTCTACCGACCCGCCTACGTCGACCGGAACCAGGTGCACGAACGTGTGCTCGTCGACGGCGTCGAGATCGGAGAATCCACGTGAGCACCACCCGTGTTCCGCTGGGCACGTTCGTGCACGCCCGCTCCGGCGACAAGGGCGGCAACGCCAACATCGGACTGTGGGTGCGTCAGGACCCGACCGGCTCCGAGGACCCGGAGCGCCGATCGGCCCGCATCGACTGGCTCCTCGGCTTCGTCACCACCGAACGGGTCCGCGAGCTGCTGCCCGAGACGGCCCAGCTCTCCGTCGTGGTGCACCCGCTGGCCAACCTGGGCGGCGTGAACGTCATCGTCGAAGGGCTGCTCGGCGAAGGCGTCGCAGCGTCGACCCGCTTCGACCCCCAGGCCAAGGCGCTCGGCGAGTGGATCCGCTCCCGACTGGTCGACGTGCCCGACGAGCTGCTCGACCCCACTCCGTCATGAGGAGCATCCCGTGCAGATGACCGACGAGCAGCTCGCGCTGCGCGACAGCGCCCGCCGCTTCACCGAGAACGAGATCCTCCCCCACCTCGACGAGTGGGAGGAGACAGGCGAGCTGCCCCGCTCGCTGCACCGCGCCACCGCGGCTGCGGGCCTGCTGGCGGTCGGCTACCCCGAAGCGGTCGGCGGCGACGGTGGCGACCTCCTCGACGCCTGCGCCCTGCAGGAGGGCTTCATGGAGGCCGGCGCGTCCGGCGGGCTGATGGCGTCGCTGTTCACCCACGGCATCGCGCTGCCCCACATGATCGCCCACGGCTCCCCACAGCTGATCGACCGCTACGTCCGCCCGACACTCGCCGGCGAGATGATCGGCTCGCTGGCGGTCACCGAACCCGGAGGCGGTTCCGACGTCGCGGGAATCACCACGAAGGCAGTGCGCGACGGCGACCGCTACATCGTCAACGGTGCCAAGACGTTCATCACCTCGGGGGTTCGTGCGGACTTCGTGACCACCGCGGTGCGCACCGGCGGACCGGGCCACGGCGGCATCTCGATCCTGGTCGTCGACACCGACACCCCCGGCTTCACCGTCACCCGGGCGTTGCGCAAGATGGGCTGGCACTGCTCGGACACCGCCGAGCTGTCCTACGTCGACGTCGAGGTGCCGGCCGACAACCTCGTCGGAGAAGAGGGCCGGGGATTCGTCTACATCGCCGAGCAGTTCGTGGTGGAGCGGATCTTCCTGGCGCTCATGGGCTACGGCCACGCGGCGCGGGCGCTCGCCCTCGCCGCGCAGTACTGCCAGGACCGGGTCACCTTCGGCAAGCCCCTGGTGGCCAACCAGGTCGTGCGGGCCAAGCTCGTCGAGATGCACCGCCAGGTCGCCGTCGCCCGCACCTACACCCTCGAGGTCGCCCGCCGTCACGTCGCCGGTGAGACCGTGATCGCCGAGGCGTGCCTGGCCAAGCAGACCGCCGTCGACGCCGCGGTCGCCGTCACCAACGACGCGGTGCAGCTGTTCGGCGGCGCCGGCTACATGCACGGCACCGAGGTCGAACGCCACTACCGCGACGCCCGCATCCTGCCCATCGGAGGAGGATCCACCGAAGTGCTGACCGATCTCGCCGCCCGACTGCTGGGGTACTCGACATGAGCGCTGGAACGAGCACCGACACCACCGACCCAACCGAACCCGTGTCCCGCCGTGAGGCGATGCTGGCCAAGATCGCCTCGCTGCACGAGGAGCAGACCAAGGCCGTCAACGCCGGGGCCAAGTACGTCGAACGCCACCATGCCCGCGGCAAGCTGACCGCCCGCGAGCGCATCGACCTGCTCCTCGACGAGGGCTCCGCGTTCCTCGAGCTGATGCCGCTCGCTGCCTGGGGGACCGACTTCCCCGTCGGCGCCAGCCTGGTCGTCGGCATCGGGGTCGTCGAGGGAGTCGAGTGCGTGATCTCGGCCAACGACCCGACGGTGAAGGGCGGGGCGCTCAACCCGTACTCGCTGCGCAAGTCGTTCCGGGCCGCCGAGATCGCCCAGCAGAACCACATGCCGTCGATCAACCTGACCGAGTCCGGCGGTGCGGACCTGCCGACCCAGAAGGACATCTTCATCCCCGGCGGCCGGGCGTTCCGCGACCTGACCCGGTCCTCGGCGGCCAAGCGCCCGACGATCTCGGTCGTGTTCGGCAACTCGACCGCCGGTGGTGCCTACGTGCCGGGCATGTGCGACTACGTGATCATGGTCAAGGAGCAGGCCAAGGTGTTCCTGGGCGGGCCGCCTCTGGTCAAGATGGCAACCGGCGAGGAGAGCGACGACGAGTCGCTCGGCGGCGCCGAGATGCACTCCCGGGTGTCGGGCTCGTCGGACTTCCTGGCCGTCGACGAGCACGACGCCATCCGCCTGGCCCGTCGGGTGGTCGCCCGCCTCAACTGGCGCAAGCGCGGCAACCTGCCACCGCCGACCTACGCCGAGCCGGACCTGGACCCCGACGGACTGCTCGACCTGATCCCCACCGACCTGCGCGAGCCGTTCGACCCCCGCGAGGCGATCCTGCGCATCGTCGACGGCACCGGCGACGACAACGGAGCGCCGTTCGACGAGTTCAAGCCGCTGTACGGCCCGGCGCTGTGCGTCGGGTGGGCCCGCCTGCACGGCCACGAGATCGGCATCCTCGCCAACGCCCGCGGCGTGCTGATGAGTGAGGAGGCCCAGAAGGCGGCGCAGTTCATCCAGCTCGCCAACCAGAAGGACACGCCGCTGCTGTTCCTGCACAACACCACCGGCTACATGGTCGGCAAGGACTACGAGCAGGGCGGGATCATCAAGCACGGGGCGATGATGATCAACGCGGTGTCCAACTCGAAGGTGCCGCACCTGACGGTGATCATGGGAGCCTCCTACGGTGCCGGGAACTACGGCATGAACGGCCGGGCCTACGACCCCCGGTTCCTGTTCACCTGGCCGTCGGCCAAGTCCGCGGTGATGGGCCCGGCACAGCTCGCCGGGGTTCTCGAGATCGTGGCCCGCGAGTCCGCCGCGTCCAAGGGGGAGCCGTTCGACGCCGAGGCGTTCGCCGGCATCACCCAGATGGTCGAGGCGACCATCGAGGAGCAGTCGCTGCCGTACTTCCTGTCGGGGATGGTCTACGACGACGGCGTCATCGACCCGCGCGACACCCGGACGGTGCTGGGCATCTGCCTGTCCGTCATCGACAACGAGCCGATCGAGGGCGCCATGAACTTCGGCGTCTTCCGGATGTAGAGGGGCGCCGCCGTGAGCGATGACACAGTGATCACCCGGCTGCTGGTCGCCAACCGGGGCGAGATCGCCCGCCGCGTGTTCCGCACGTGCCGCGACCTGGGCATCGCGACGGTGGCGGTGCACTCCGACGCAGACGCAGCCATGGCGTTCGTCGCCGAGGCCGACGCCACGGTGCGCCTGCCCGGCAACTCCCCGGCGGAGACGTACCTGCGCGTCGACCTGATCGTCGACGCAGCCCTACGCACCGGCGTCGACGCGGTGCATCCCGGCTACGGATTCCTGTCGGAGAACGCCGACTTCGCCCGTGCCGTGGTCGATGCCGGGCTCACCTGGGTAGGACCCGACCCCGAGTCGATCGAGACCATGGGCTCCAAGATCTCGGCCAAGGCACTGATGGCCGAGGCGGGAGTACCGGTTCTCGGCGAGCTCACCGCCACAACCGCTACGGAGGCCGACCTGCCGCTCCTCGTCAAAGCGTCCGCGGGGGGCGGCGGGCGCGGCATGCGGGTGGTGCGTGACCTGGCGGCCCTCGGTGCCGAGATCGACGCCGCGTCCTCCGAGGCCGCCTCGGCGTTCGGCGACGGCACCGTGTTCGTGGAGCCCTACGTCGAGCACGGTCGTCACGTCGAGGTGCAGGTCGTCGGCGCGTCCGACGGGGTGCTGGTGCTCGGTGAGCGTGATTGCTCGGTGCAGCGACGACACCAGAAGGTCATCGAGGAGGCTCCGGCGCCCGGCCTGTCCGACGCCACCCGCGCCGCGCTGCACGACGCGGCCCGGGCCGCGGCGGCCGCCATCGACTACCGGGGGGCCGGCACCGTCGAGTTCCTCTACGACCCCGGACGCGATCGTTTCTGGTTCCTCGAGATGAACACCCGGCTCCAGGTCGAGCACCCCGTCACCGAGGCCGTGCTCGGCATCGACCTCGTGGCGTTGCAGATCGCGGTGGCCGAGGGTCGACCGCTCGCGGAGCTCGTCGTGCCCGAGCCGTCGGGCCACGCGGTCGAGGTGCGCCTGTACGCCGAGGACCCCGCCGCGGGCTACCGTCCGCAGTCCGGCCGGCTCCGACGGTTCGAGATCGACGGGGTTCGCTCCCGGTTCGAGGGCCCCGACGTCGCCGGCATCCGACTCGACTCCGGCGTCGGTGCCGGCGACGAGATCAGCACCTTCTACGACGCGATGATCGCCAAGGTCGTCGCGTGGGCACCGACCCGCGACCAGGCGTTGCGCCGCCTCGCCGCCGCTCTGGCCGACGCCGAGATCCACGGCCTGCGCACCAACCGCAACCTGCTGGTGAACCTGCTGCGCGACCCGGTGGTGCGGGACGGCCGCATGGACACGACCTGGCTGGACGGAGCTGACCTGTCCACACTCGGCCGCTGCGTCACGTCCCCGGACGCGGTGGGCCTCAGCGCGTTCGCGGCGACGATCGCGGTGGCCGAGCAGGCCCGCATGCAACGTCCGGTGCAGCAGCGCATCACGTCCGGCTACCGCAACGTGGTCGCCGAGCCCCTGCTCGCAGCGTTCGAGGACACCGACGGCGAGCCGGTGGACGTCCGCTGGCACGGCGGAGCGACGCCATGCCCCGCCGACCGCGACGACGTCCGGGTGACCGGCGTCGAACTGCCCGTCGGGTCCGGACAGGGCGATCCCGTCGTCGTCCGCCTCGACGTCGCCGGTGTCACCCACACCTTCCGCGTCCACGTCGACGGTCGCCACGTCGACGTCGAGTCCGCGCTCGGACACGTCGCGCTCACCCGCCGACCACGGTTGGTCGACCCCGCCGGGCTGGTCGCCGAAGGGTCGCTCCTCGCCCCCATGCCCGGCTCGGTCATCGACGTGCGCGTCGGTGTCGGCGACCACGTGAGCGAGGGCGACACGCTCGTGGTCATGGAAGCCATGAAGATGCAGCACGCCATCGCCGCGCCCGCGGCCGGCGTCGTCGTCGAGCTGGGTGCCGAGGTCGGCAGCCAGGTCGACGCCGGCACCGTGCTCGCCGTCGTCGATGCCGACGCCGCCGAGTCGCTCGAGCCGGCCCACGAAGGAGAGACCCCGTGACCACCATGTTCGCCGAACCCGAGGAGCGCGTCGCCCTGCGCGACGCGGTCGCCAAGCTCGCCGGCACGTACGGCCGCGAGTACGTCGAACGCCAGGCCGCAGCGGGCGACAAGATGACCGACATGTGGCTCGAGATGGGCCGCAGCGGCTTCCTCGGTGTGAACCTGCCCGAGGAGTACGGCGGGGGCGGCGGCGGCATGGCCGATCTGGCCGCCGTGCTCGAGGAGTGCGCCACCGCGGGCGCCCCGCTGCTGATGATGGTCGTGTCTCCGGCGATCTGTGGGTCGATCATCGTGCGCTGCGGCACCGAGGAGCAGAAGCGCCGCTGGGTACCGGGCCTGGCCGACGGCACGCTGCTGATGGCGTTCGGCATCACCGAGGCCGACGCCGGATCGAACTCGCACCAGATCACCACGACCGCCCGCCGCGACGGCGACGAGTGGACCCTCAACGGCCAGAAGACCTTCATCTCCGGAGTCGACGAGGCGCAGTCGGTGCTGATCGTTGCGCGCACCGAGGACGAGAAGACCGGCAAGCTGCGCCCGGCGCTGTTCGTGGTGCCCACCGACACCCCCGGGTTCAGCCGCTCCCCCATCGAGATGGGCTGGGCCGCCCCCGAGAAGCAGTTCACGCTGTTCCTCGACGACGTGCGCCTTCCTCACGACGCGCTGATCGGCGAGCAGGACGGCGACCTGTGGCAGCTGTTCGCCGGGTTGAACCCCGAGCGCATCATGGGCGCCGCCATGTCGTGCGGCATCGCCCGCTACGCGCTCGGCCGCGCCGTCGAGTACGCCAAGGAGCGCAAGGTCTGGAAGGACCAGCCGATCGGCGCGCACCAGGGCATCGCCCACCCGCTCGCCCGCATCAAGATCGAGCTGGAGCAGGCCCGGCTGCTGTGGCAGAAGGCGGCCGCGCTCTACGACGCGGGCGACGACTTCGGTGCCGGCGAGTACGCCAACATGGCCAAGTACGCGGGCGGCGAGATCGCCTGCAACGCCACCGACGTGGCCGTGCACACCCACGGCGGCAACGGGCTCACCGTCGAGTACGGCCTGGCCAACATGCTCGTCGCCGCCCGGCTCGGCCGCATCGCGCCGGTGTCGCGCGAGATGATCCTGAACTTCGTGGCCATGCACTCGCTCGGCCTGCCCAAGTCGTACTGACCCACGACGTACTGACCCGATTCGAACCGCGGAGATCCCGATGACCGAGCTCGTGCACCACGATGTCGCCGACGGCGTCGGCACCATCACCCTCGACAGCCCGCACAACCGCAACGCGCTGAGCCGTCAGCTCGTCACCGAGCTGTTCGCCGCGCTCGAGGCCGCCCGGAGTGACGACTCGGCCGTGGTCGTGCTGCGGAGCGCGGATCGGGTCTTCTGCTCGGGAGCGGACCTGAGCGAGGCGACCGAGGGCGCCATGGAGCAGGGCACCCGGGCGCTGGTCGATCTCCAGCGCCTGATCGTCACGCACCCCAAGCCGGTGGTGGTGCGCCTGGCCGGACCGGTGCGGGCCGGGGGCCTCGGCCTGGTCGCCAGCGCCGACATCGCGATCTGCTCCGACGACGTCACGTTCGCGTTCACCGAGGCGCGCCTGGGTGTCGCCCCGGCGGTGATCAGCCTGACCGTGTTGGCCCGCATGACCAGCCGCGCCGCGTTCGACACGTTCCTGACCGGTCGCACCTTCGACGCGGCCGAGGCCGCGGCGATGGGCCTGGTCACCCGCAGCGTGCCCGCCGACGAGCTCGACGACGAGATCGCCCGGGTCTGCGACGACCTCCGACAGGCCCACCCTCAGGGGCTCGCCGAGACCAAGGCGCTGCTGGCCCGCGAGGTGGTGGCGCGCATCGATGCCGGAGCCGACGACATGGCCGCTCTCAGCGCCCGGCTGTTCGCCAGCGACAGCGCCCGCGAAGCGATCACCGCCTTCCTGCAGCGCCGCTGACCCCCACCGCCCCGCTTTGTCCCGCAGGGACGCGGTGATCACCGCTTCTGTGCGTGACAGAGCAAGATGAGCCGATGACGTTCCCGACTGCCACACCGTCATCGCAGGGGATCGATCCCGTCGCACTGGCCGACTTCGTCGACGCGGTCGACACCGATCCCCGCATCGAGGCGCACGGGCTGATCGTCCAGCGCCGCGGCCGCCGGGTGCTGGAGGCCTACTGGAGTCCCCACCGCGCCGGAGAGGCCCGGCTTGTGTACTCGCTGAGCAAGTCCTTCACCGGGGCTGCTCTGGGCCTGGCCGTCGGGGACGGGCTGGTGTCGCTCGACGACCGCGTCGCTGACCACCTCGGCGACCTGATGGTCGACCCCGGACCGCTGACCGAGCGCACACTGATCCGTCACATCGCATCCATGTCCAGCGGTCACCGCGACGAGACCCTGCTCGACGCCTTCATGGCCGAACCCGACGATCCGCTGCGCGGCTACTTCACGCTCGAGCCCGATCACGAGCCCGGGACCTGGTTCGCCTACAACCAGCCACCCGTGCTCGCCCTGTCGGCGCTCCTCCACCGGGTCACCGGCCGGCGGCTCGTCGACCAGCTCCGGGCTCGGGTGCTCGAACCGATCGGGATAGGCAATCTGCGCTGGTACCAGTACCGGCCCGGGGTCGACCTGGGCTTCTCGGGCGTGTTCACCGATCTCGACGCCATCGCCCGGTTCGGCCAGCTCCACCTCGACGACGGCGTATGGGACGGCAGGCGGCTGCTCCCCGAGGGGTGGGTGGGCTTGGCGTCCAGCATCCAGGTGACGAACGAGCAACGGATCGAACCGGACTGGAGCCGGGGCTACGGGTTCCAGCTCTGGATGTGTCGGCACGGGTTCCGCGGCGACGGCGCCTTCGGCCAGTACATGGTGGTGCTGCCGGAGCAGGACGCGGTTGTGGCGTTCTTCTCCCACACCGAGGACATGCAGTCGTTCATGGACCTGATCTGGGATCGGCTGCTCCCTGCCTTCGACCCGCCCCGGACCCCGGATCCCAGTGCCGACGCGGCGGTCGCCGAGCGCACCTCGGCGTTGCAGCACCCCACCGCCTCGGCCCGGTCGGGCTGGGCTGGGTCACCGTCGGTAGCGGTCCGGGGCTCGTTCACCCGGGCTGACGGGGTGGCGAGCCACTCGAGCATCACAGGGGTCGAGATCGACGGCGCCCACCTGCTGTTGCACGAGGGCGACCTGGTGACCCGCGTCCCGCTGAGCTCGAGCTGGGTCGACGTCGCCGGAGTCCCGATGTCGGCCAGCGCAGCCGCGGACGGAGACGGCCGGCTCACCGTGGATCTGGTGTTGCGGGCGTCACCGCACCGGTTGGAGCTGACCACCGACCCGACAACATCGACGTTCACGGCAACCTGGCCGCTGTTCCCGTTGTTCGGGATGGGCCTGGACACGGCGCTGGCCCGGATCGGCCCCCCACCGGACTGACCGCCGACCCTCCCGATTCCGCTTCTGTAGTGCGAGATCCAGGCGTTCGCCTGGATCTCGCACTACAGAACAGGCCGTCTGCGTCAGCTGATGACGGTCGTGGCCAGGATCGGGTTGGTCGCGGCGTAGCAGTTCGACGTCGAGGTGACCGATCCCAGGATCGGGATGTTGTTCACCCGGGTCTGGAACGTGAGGGCCGGATCGCCGTAGGAGGTCCCGGCGTAGGCGAACCCGAGCGACGTGCCCGCGGCGCCGGTGGCCTGGAACGTGACGGTCACCTTGGGGAAGTTCGCCGACACGCCCGCGGCGAGCGTGCCGGGGACGGTCAGGACCACCTTGCCGCCGCTCACGGCCACGCTCGGTGTCCCCGAACCCAGGTTGGAGCCGCCGCTGTACGTGGCTCCGACGAACGTCGCCCCCGCCGGCACGTTGAACCGGTACTGGACGTTGGCCACGTAGCCGATGGGGTAGCCGCCCCCCGAGGTGGGCACCGCCATCGGGTCCGGGGTCAGCTCGACGTCGAAGTCGGCGCCTGCCGCGACCGTCGTCGGCGCGAGCACGGTCGCGCCGGTGTCGTTGGCGTCGTAGCTCGTCTGGCCCGCGGCGGTCGTGTAGCAGCTCATCGCCACAGCGGTGTGCACGGGCTGGGCCGCCGGTGCGGTCGAGCTGGTCGTCGTCGATGACGTCGTGGTGCCCGAGTGCGACGGGTCCGTCGTCGCCCCGTTGTCCCAGATCCCGTAGCGAAGCCCGGCAGCACCGGAGCGACCAGCGGTCCCGGCGTTGCCGGACCCCGAGGAAGCTCCACCGCTCGGGCCGCAGCCGCCGATGTTGGCGCAGTTGCCCGGGGCTCCGCCGACTCCTGCCGCTCCGGCAGCACCGCCGTTGCCGCCCGCGGACGCGGTCGGAGCCGCTCCGATCGGCGAACCGCTGGTCGCCACAGAGCCCGACCCGCTGTGCAGCAGGCCGATGGACGGACCGCCGGCGCCGCCGCCTTCGCAGCAGGACTTGTTGCCGCCGGGACCGCCCGAACCGCCCGAACCGCCGGCTCCACCGGACTGCCCGGCCCCACCGTCTCCGGCGGTCCCCGCGGTGACCGTCACCCCGGACAGGTCGACCGAGGAGTTGTGGACGTACACGCCGAACGAACCGCCACCGGCCGAGCCTCCCGCGGTCGCCGCGGCACCGGAGACGCCGCCGCCACCGCCGGCTCCACCGCCGCCACCGCCGCCGGAGGCGGACTTGCCGCCGCCACCGCCGCCACCCGCACCGGGCGCGCCCGCCGTTCCGGCCGATCCGGCCTGACCGCTGAACGTCACGCCGGCCGCGAGGGTGCTCGAGCCTCCCTCGCCCCCGGAACCGGCCGACCCCGCCCAACCAGCGGAACCGCCGCTTGCATCGGTACCACAGCCGAACAGGCTGCCGCAGCCACCGGAGCCACCACTGGCGCCCCCACCGCTCGGGGCCCCGGACTCACCCGAGCTGCTGTAGCCACCGCCGTTGCCGCCGGCACCGGAGTTGGCCGGAGCCGACCCGGCGCAGGCGGCTCCGCCCGGGCCCCGGTTGGACCCGCTGCCGTTGCCACCGGCACCGCCGGCGCAGCCGGGAGCCGGAGCGGACGGGGCGACGGGAGCCGCCGCCCCTGCGGCCCCCGCGCCCGACTCGATGGAACCGCCGTCGATGTCGAGGACGGCGCCGTTGATCGCCCGGACGCCGTAGGCGCTCTGGCCGGCTCCGGTCGCGTCGCCGCTACGGATCACCGGCGCGGTCAGCGCGACCGTGGCACCGTCGACCAGCAGCGCGGTGGCCGAGGAACCGCTGACACCGCCGGTCAGGGTCACGCCGTCCAGGCTGAGTCCGGCGCCGGAGCCGTCGACGTAGGCCGCCAGCGAGGTGCGACCGGAGGTCGACTCGTCACCCCCGACGGCGGTGAGACCGGCGACGGTGGTCGGCGCGGTGACGTCGTGGGCGATGATCGCCGCCGACACCCCCGACGCCGGGTCGTAGGAACCGGACACCACCGTGGCCGCACCGGAACCCGTGAAGTCGGCCGAGTACCCGCCCCGCACGTCGACTCCGGATCGCACGGTGAACGCCGGGTAGCCGCCCTGGGCCGCCCAGACCTCGTCGCGGCCGGTCGCCACGGCCCGTTCCAGGCCGTGGCCGATCGTCGCGCACGGCTCGGCCGCGGATCCGCACGAGGCCGAGTCCGCCCCGGCGGTGCTGACCAGGACGATTCCGCTGAGGTCGCGCACGACCTCGATCACCATCGTCTCGGTGTCGGTCGCACCGGTGTTGGCGGTCACGATCAGGCGGGCGGTGTAGGTGCCCGGGTCGGCGTACACGTGGGTCGGTTCGGCAGCGTTCGAGCTGCCACCGTCGCCGAAGCTCCAGCTGTGGCCGGTGATGGTCCCGCCCGGCTGGGTGCTGCTCAGTCCGGAGAACGACACGGCGAGCGGCGCCGGTCCCGAGGTCGGATCAGCCACGATCACCGCCGTGGGCGACGTGTTCACAGTGGTGGTCGAACCCGGTCCCGACGGTGGGGCACACGCCCCGGCCAGCAGCACGACGGTGCCGACGATGACGACGACCGCGGTCGCTCGGATGCGCATTGGTTGCCCCGTTTCGCCCATGGAGCGGTCCGGGGGTGCCACCCCGCCGATCCGCCCGCCCCTGCCACGTCCATCACCCCGGACGTGGAGCCACGTTGTAGCGGATGTCACATCCGGGGGCAAGTCAGACCTGACGCATCGTCAGATCACGGCCGGGTCGGTAGAGCGGGGACGACGGGACCGCCGACACCGCCCGCGTCGCCTGGGGCAACCTGTCCGGCATGGACTCCCCAGGCCCTCGGATTCCCCACGACCGCCGACCGCTGCTGGACCGTCGCCGGGTGCTCGTCCTGGGTGGAGGGCTCATCGGCTCCTCGGTCGTGATCGCCGCGTGCTCCGACGGCGGCTCATCGGCGTCATCCCCGTCGACGGCGTCCACGGCCTCGACGACCGTGGCCGGGGCTTCGTCCTCCACCACCGTCGGAGCTCCGAGCGCCGCGGGAACCCCACCGACCACCGTGTTCACCGCGGCCGACTTCGAACCGCTCGACGTGTGTCGGGTGCTGCCGGAGCTGATGGCCGGGCCGTTCCCCACCAAGGTGCAGATGGAACGGCGCGACATCACCGAGGGCCGGGCCGGCGAGCCACTCCGCGTCGGGATCCGCGTCGTCGACCGGACCTGCACCCCGATCCCGGGCACCGCGGTGGAGATCTGGCATTGCGACGTCGACGGCGACTACTCCTCGTACCTCGACGGGGTCACCCCCGACGACGATGGCGAGACGACCACGTTCCTGCGCGGCACCCAGACCACCAACGCCGACGGGATCGTCGAGTTCGTGACGATCTGGCCCGGGTGGTACCCGGGACGCGCCATCCACATCCACTCCCGGGTCCACGTCGAGGACGACACGGTGCTCACCACGCAGTACCTCTTCGACGACGACCTCAACACCGAGGTGATGGCCACCGGCCCGTACGCTCAGCACGGTCCGCCCGACACCCCCAACGCGGATGACAGCGTCGCGGATGACCCCGCCGCCCAGGGCCTGTTGTTCAGCGTGGCCGACGACCGGGCGCTGAAGGGGCGGAGGGCCCTCATCGTCGTCGGGGTCGACCCGGCAGCAGAGTCCGCCTGAGCAGCTGGCAGGATCGTCGGGGTCCGTCGCTACAGTCCGGGGTCGTGTCAGGTCCCGTCCCCCGCCTCGAGCTGAGCGACCCCGGGCTGTTCGCCGGCTACGACCCCCGCTCGGTCGAGCGTGGGATCCGCTATGCGGCGGACGGCCGGGTGGAGCTCATCGACGTCGGCGACGGATGGGCCACCGCGGACGTCGCCGGCACCCGACCCACGCCCTACGAGGTCGACATCTCGTGGTCGGTCACCGCTCGGGGCGTGTCGGTCGCCGACGACTGCACCTGCCCGTTGGGCGGCTCCTGCAAGCACGCCGTGGCGGTCATCGTCGAGGTGGCGCGCCACACGAACGCCTCGGTCGGCATCGCCGGCGGCTCCCGCCGCAGCACCTCCGCGGCCGGACTGGCCGCATCCCGACCGGGGCCGACCTGGCGCACCGCCTTCGACCGCCTCCGCAGCGACGACGAACGGGCGCACACGCCGTTGGCGTTGCAGCTCACCGTCAGCCGACCCAGGGCCACGACCTACGACCCCGCGCCCGCCGCGCAGGTACTGGTCCGCCCCATGCGCCCCGGCGCCAAGGGGAAGTGGGTCAAGAGCGGGGCCGGCTGGCGCGAGGTCACCTCCGGCTACGCGTGGGAGCTGCGTTCCGTCGATCCCGAACAGCTCGCCGCGATCCAGCGTCTGGCTGCCGGATACCGCGAGCTGTCCTACTCATCGGGATCGACCGCGGTGCCCCTGGAGCGCTTCGGTCCGGGGGCCTGGCCGGTGCTGCGAGCCGCGGTCGACGCGGGGGTCGCCCTGATCGACGGACGCGGCGAGGAGACGGTGACGCTGGCGTCGGACCCGGCAACCCTCGCGGTCGACCTGGTCGCAACCGACGACGGCCTCGCCGTCAGCACCGGCTTCGTCCCGGGCGCCGGCACCGAGGTGCACGGCGAGGACCAGCTCTTCACCATCGGTCGGCCACCCCACGGCCTCTTCACCGTCCACGACACCCGTCTGGAGCTGATCCCGCTCGATCGACCCGTTCCGGCTGCGCTGGCCGAGCTGATCGGCGGACCTCCGGTCACGGTTCCCGGATCGGACCTCGACGAGTTCCTCGACGACGTGCACCCTCGGCTGGCCCGGATCGCCACGGTGGGTTCGTCCGACGGGTCGGTCAGCGTCGATCCCATCGAGCTGGACGGACTGGTCGTCCGCGTCGATCACCACGCCGTCGACGCCGCCCGGCTCGAGTGGTGGGTGCGGTACCGCCGAGGCGAGCGGACCTCCAGCTTCCCGTTGCGTCACCCCGGCGGTGCCACCCGCGACCGGTCCGCTGAACGTGCGCTTGCCCAAGGGGTCGAGCTCCCGACCGACCTCCTCGACGGGCTCGTCGACGTCTCCGGCCGACCCGCCGACGTGTCGGTGCACGGCCCCGAGGTGATCACCCTCCTCACCCAGGTGGTGCCGTGGCTGCTCGATCGCGGCCAGGTCGACGTCGAGCTCCGCGGCGACGCCCCCGAACTGCGCGAAGCATTCCAGGACCCGCTGATCGCGCTCAACGTGGCCGACCCCGACGCATCGGACGGGTCCGGAACCGACTGGTTCGACCTGTCGGTCGACGTCTCGATCGACGGCGAACCGATCGAGTTCGCCAGCCTGTTCACCGCGCTCGCCACCGGAGCGTCGGTTCT
>WBZM01002800.1_pt1 | contig 14365 bp, 14 predicted proteins | sample 5204271 | NCBI WGS metagenome assembly WBZM01 (sample SAMN12344346, study PRJNA552823) | activated sludge metagenome | biome: Activated sludge suspended growth; feature: Nitrification reactor; material: Wastewater; isolation source: activated sludge from nitrification reactor of wastewater...
GACGGAACGTTCCGTCTCGCTTGGGGAAAACGCGATGCCCATACAGCCGCGGCTGGGGTCCGACGGGAACATCTGGTTCACCGACGCGGGGCGCGGAGGTCTCGGTCGCATCGACCTGGGCGGGGAGGACCTTCTCGAGTCGGATTTCATCCCGCTGGAAGGCGCTCCGCCTCTGCTCGGCCTTTCACCACCGGATGCCCAGGGACGTCACTGGTTCACCAGCCGGGAGGCGGGCCTGGTCGGCAGCTTTGATCCGACCGCTCAGGATCCGGCCGGGTCGATCCGCCTGATCGGGGATTCCCGCTTCGACGGGCTGACCGGAGCCTTTCCGGGCCCGGACGGTCACATCTGGATCGCCAACGTCGGAGCGGACCAGATTTGCCGGCTCGACCCGGCTTCCGACGACCCGGCCTCGAGCCTGGAGTTCTACCCCGAGTCGCCCGGCGGCATCCACCCACGCGCGTGGCGGCCTGGGCCCGACGGAGGGATGTGGTTCTCACAACGGGAACCGGATCAGCTTCTCAGGATCGAACCGGGGGTCGACTGGCAGAGTTTGATCGAAGTGATAGTCGGTTCCGAGCTGGTCTCCGAGCCCGACGGACTCTGCGAAGGCGCAGATGGGAGGCTCTGGTTTGCCAACGCCGGCGGGCCTTCGATCGGAGCCCTCGACCCGAAAGCAGAAGATCCGGCTTCGACCCTTGAGTTCTTCAGCCACCCCGACCTCGGGGTTCCGTTTGACCTTCAGGCTGTCGGGCCATTCATGGCTTTCACGGACAAATCGGGCAAGGTCGGGCGCATTCGCGTGGTCTGAGAGACCGTCCTTATTTCAGGGTTTATCCGCAGGTTATCTGTACCACTCATAAGTAGTATAGATGTGCTGCCTAGCCCACGGACTGCAAGGAAAGACCAATGTCAGACAACGGTTCCAAACGAGTTGTAGTGCTCGGATCGAGCTTCGCCGGTATGACTGGCGCTCTCCACCTCAAGCACCTCCTCGACAAGAAGCACGAAGTCATCGTCCTCGACCCCCGCGATCACTTCACCTTCATCCCGTCGCTGATCTGGGTTCCCTTCGGAACCCGCAAAGCGGATGACGTGACCTTCAAGCTTGCCCCGATGTACGAGAAGAAGGGCATCCAGTTCATCAACGAGGCCGCCGCCTCGATCGACACCGATGCCCACACCGTCACCACCTCTTCCGGCGACACCATCGACTACGACCGGCTCCTCGTGGCGACCGGCCCCCGGCTGGCCTTCGAGCGGATCAAGGGCCTCGGTCCCGAGAAGGGCTACACGCAGTCCGTCTGCAATCTCGAACACGCCGAGATGGCGGGCAAGGCTTGGGACGAGTTCATGGAGAACCCCGGCCCCGTCGTCGTCGGCACGGCCCAGGGTGGCTCCTGCTTCGGAGCTTCTTACGAGTTCCTCTTCAACGTAAAGCACCGGATCAAGAAGGCCGGCCTCGAGGACGTCGCCCCGGTCAAGTTCGTCACCGCCGAGCCTTACCTCGGCCACTTCGGCCTGGCCGGCGTGGGCGACTCATCGAAAAAGGTCGAGCAGTTCTTCGACAAGCTCAACATCGAAGGGATCCCGAACTCGGTCATCGAAGAGGTCGACGACGGCAAGATCAAGCTCGAAGGTGGTCGCGAACTGCCCTTCGCCTACTCGATGATCGTTCCGCCCTTCAGCGGGGTGGATGTCGTGACCGAGACTCCCGGACTCGCAAACCACGCGGGCTTCGTCCCGGTCGACACCTTCTTCCGTCACGTCGACTTCCCGGAGATCTTCTCGGCCGGCGTTTCGATCGCGGTCGCACCGCCGGAGAAGACCCAGGTGCCTGCCGGGGTTCCGAAGACCGGTCAGATGAGCGAGACCATGGCCAAGGTGGCGGCCGAGAACATCGTCGCCGACCTCGACGGCCGGGCCACCTGGGAGCTGCCGATGGACGAGCTGGCCGCGATCTGCGTTCTGGACGCCGGAAGTGGCGGGATCATTTTCAAGGCCGACCACGTGCTCGACAAGGAAAAGGAACCGAGCGCTCACATCATGGCCGGACCCCAGGCCCACTGGGCAAAGATCGCCTTCGAGAGGTTCTTCCTCTCAAGCCGCAAGCGAGGGCACATCAACCTCTGACTCTCGATGCGTTGCCCCTGCGGGCCTCTGTTCTCAAGGACTTGATTATTATTTGGTCGTTCGTTTATTATTGGACGAGCACCAACGAACTTGAGGAGAGTGATGAGCGAAAACGGCGTTGCCACAAATGGGGAAGCGGAGTTCGAGACCGAAGACGAAGCGCTTCAGGTCCTGCTGGACGCGGACATCGACAAGGTGATGGCAGGCCTCGACCGCATCGTCGAAGCCGCCCCCTCCTACGAAAAGCTGTTCATGCGCTGGCAGCGTCAGCACTGGTCGACCGAGGATTTCGACTTCACGACCGACATCGAGCAGTGGAACGACCCGGAGCTGATGAGCCCGGAAGAGAAGAAGTTCATGCTGTTCGGCTTCTCCCAGTTCTTCCTCGGCGAGGAGCGCGTCACAGTGGAACTGCTTCCGTTCGCGATCGCCGCTCCCACTCACGAGGCAAAGGCGTTCCTGACGACCCAGATCTCGGACGAGGCCAAGCACATGGTCTTCTTCGACCGCTTCTACCGCGAGGTGCTCGGGATGAAGGCGGCTGACATCGGCGCCCAGCTGGAGGCACAGCGCGTAAACGTGAACAAGGACTGGGAGACGCTCTTTGACGGCATCCTTCACGACTGTGCCGAGCGACTCCGGCTCGACCCGACCGACTTCCCGGCGCTGGTTCGCGGGGTCACCGTCTACATGATCGTGATCGAGGGAACTCTCGCCCTGACCGGCGCCCGCTTCATCGTGAAGGCGATGAAGCAGCGTGAGTGGCTGCCCGGGTTCACGGCAGGCTTCACCGCGGTCAACCGCGACGAGTCGCGTCACGTCGGCTTCGGCGTCAAGTTCCTGGCCGACGCGATCAAGGACGACCCGGCCAACGCCCAGATCGTCCAGGACACGCTCAAGGAATGCCTGCCGATCGCGCCACTGGTCTTCGCGCCAGAGTGGGTCGAAGATCCCTACAGCTTCCAGACGCCCTTCTACCACTCGTCTGAGGTGTTCGAGTACGCGATGAAGTCGCTCTCGAAGAAGCTCGCAGCGATGGGCCTAGACCCGGCCATGCTGGCCGGAGATCCTGCCTGAGGAGCAGGTTGCCCACGGCGACGGAGGAGAAGAGAGGGCCAGGCCGGCCCTCGACCGGGGCCCGCGACCGGGTCCTCGAGGCCGGCCTGGAAACCCTCCTCGAAGAGGGTTACGCCGGCCTGTCTTACGCCAAGGTGGCGGAAAAGGCCGGCGAGAACAAGTCGCTGATCTCGTACTACTTCGGCTCCAAGCAGGGTCTCGTCGGCGAGGTCGCCCAGCAGGTCGGCCGCCGGATCACCGAGGCTGTCGTATTCGAGCTCGGTGAGCCGGAGTCGGTCCGGCAGATCGCCAGCGGGATGATCAGCGGTCTCTGGAAGGTGATGGATGACGACAAGCGGATCGCCCGGCTGTACTTCGACCTGAGCGCCGTGTCCGTGGTCGACGACGAAATCCGCCTTGCCCTCCAGAAGGTCAAGGCCCAGTGGCGCGAGGTGATCACCGGAGACCTTGCCCAGGTTGGCGTTCCGGCCGGGGAGGTCGAAGCCCTCGAAGCTTTCCTGCTCGCAGGAGTCCAGGGACTCGGCATTGAGAGGCTCTCGGCCGAGACTCCCGAAGACTTCGCCCGGCTTGATGCGGCCCGGGACATGTTCATCCGCGCCGCGGATTCGTTGTCTGATTGATCGAGACGACTCCGAAGGACTGACCGGGAAGGGTGCCCGCGCGGTGCCCTTTTCATACTGTGCTAAGTTACAACCAAATGGTTGTAGGTTTGCCGAAGAGCGATAGGAAGACTTTCCCCGGACCGGGCTTCGACGAGGAGGAAGTCGACCTGATCTTCCACGCCCTCGCCGATCGCACCCGTCGAGACATCATGGGCAAGGTCAGTCAGGGCGAGCAGTCGATTTCAGACCTCGCCCGGCAGTACGAGGTGAGCTTCGCCGCGATCCAGAAGCACGTGAGCGTGCTGGAACGCGCGTCACTCGTGACCAAACGGGTAGATGGCAGGCAGAAGCTCGTTCAGAACAACCCCGAGACGCTCCGGCGGGCGGCCGACCTGCTCGCCGAATACGAACGCATCTGGACCCACCGGATCAATGCGATCGGGCAGATCCTCGACCAGGAGAAAACAGAGGAAAGGAAGATCCGATGACCGTAATGAGCAGCACTGCCGACCGCGAGAACCTGAAGATGACAGTGGTTGCCGAATTCAATTCACCGGCCGAGAAAGTCTGGGATGTCTGGGCTGACCCGCGCAAGCTCGAGAAGTGGTGGGGCCCGCCGACCTGGCCGGCGACTTTCACCGAGTACGAGTTCGAGGAGGGCGGAACCGCCAGGTACCACATGACCGGACCCGAAGGCGAGAAAGCACCCGGCTTCTGGCGCTTCGAGCTGATCGAGGCCAAGCGGCAGATCCGGTTCCTCGACGGCTTCGCCAGGCAGGACGGGGAGATCGACGAGAACATGCCGACGATGGTCATGGAGATGACCCTGGAAGGCAACGGTGACCACACCACGATGACCACCGTCACCACCTTCAACTCGCTCGAGGATCTCGAACAGCTTCTCGAGATGGGCATGGAGGAAGGCATCCGCGAGGCAATGGGCCAGATCGACGCCCTGCTCTAGCAAGTCCCGTGGCCGGGGCGGCGATACGCTCCGGCCATGAGCATCCTTGACAGTTTCTCTCTGGACGGAAAGGTCGCGATCGTCACCGGAGCTTCCTCCGGACTCGGCGTCGCCTTCGCGAAGGGCCTGGCCGAAGCCGGCGCCGATGTCGCGATCTGCGCGAGGCGGGTCGACAAACTCGAGGCCACCCGCAAGGCGATCGAGGAGATGGGTCACCGGGTTATCGCCGTGACCGCCGACGTCTCCGAGCCGGAGGACTGCGAAAGGGTGGTCGAGGAGACCGTCGCCAACCTCGGCGGGGTCGACATCCTGATCAACAACGCCGGCATCGCCACGGCCGTTCCCGCCACTCACGAGGATCCCGAGGAGTTCAGCCGGGTCGTCGACATCAACCTGAACGGCTCGTATTACATGGCCCAGTCATGCGCCCGGGTCATGGGCAAGAGCGGTGGGGGCAGCATCGTCAACATCGGCAGCGTCCTCGGATCGACCACCGCCCACCTTCCCCAGGCGGCCTACTGCTCATCCAAGGCGGCGATCATCGGGCTCACCCGCGACCTCGCCCAGCAGTGGACCGGCCGCAAGAACATCCGCGTGAACGCTCTCGCTCCAGGCTTCTTCGAATCGGAGATGACCGACCAGTACCCCGACGGCTACCTCGACCAGATGATGTTCCGGGTGCCAGCCGGCCGCAAGGGCGAATCCGAAGAGCTGGTCCGGGCCGGGATCTTCCTCGCCTCGGATGCCTCTTCCTACGTGACCGGCGCGCTGCTTCCGGTCGACGGAGGCCTGCTCACCAGCTGATCCCCGGCGATGAATCGATTCTGTCGGCGAATAGCGCCGACAGAATCAGTTTCTCGTTTCTTCGGGCTTGCCTTCGGCGTCTTCAAGGGGGTGGAGGTCCGGCAGGCCCAGGTTCCAGACCTCGTCTTCGGCCGGGGCTCCGTAAAGCGGGGTGATGTCCCGGTCGTCGGCACCCGCCCGGCGCATGTGCCGGTACCAGCGGTGGTAGAGCGGCGCCATCAGGACGGTCAGCCCCGTCAGGACGAAAAGTCCGGCGACCAGCCACAGGTGCTCCTCGAGGATCGCGGTGCTGCCGGCATCCCAGGCGGCCAGACCGACAAGGCCGATCGAAACCAGGACGCCCATGTAGTAGTCGAGCGGGAAGCGCCAGATCCACGGCACCTCGAACCACCAGACGTTGCCCCGCTTGAAGCGTTTGACCGTGTAGGCGGGGTTGAGAACGAACCAGCAGTAATCCCAGATCACCGCCAGCAGGAAGTACTTGGCGATCGTCGCCAGCTCGGCCGGAAGTGACCACTCAACCCCCATGCCGAACGGCAGGTGGAGGATCACCAGGGGGATCGTGAACGCGTAGACGTGGTAGCCGGTCAGTGGCCGGTGGCCCATGAACCAGCCGTAGACCTTGCCGGTCTTTCCCCGCTTCAGGTACCAGGTGGGCAGGCGTTCGGCCCAGCCTCGTCCGCCTTCGATCTCGATCTCGATCGCCCCCAGGCCGAAGCACCAGAGGAACAGCAGGACGATGAGGGTGATGTTGAGTTCGTCAAACAAGGCTCAGGCCACGTAACGCTCGTCGGTGCCTGCGGCGGCGACCAGGTCGGGCACCGTTACGAAGTCATACCCCTGAGGGCGGTAGTGCTCGAGCAGGTTCCGGGTCGTCTCGACCGATCGGGACCGGTCGTAGGCGGGGTGCTGATCGAAGCCGTCGTGAAGCAGGATCACGTCTCCTTCGCCCGCCTTGAGGCAGTTCTTCGTGATCTTCTCGGTGGTGAGCTTCTCCTCCCAGTCGAAGCCGGTGACCGACCAGGTGATTCCGAGGTAACCCTTCTCCTTCAGGACCCTGAGGGTTCCAGGCCGCCGGCGTCCGTAGGGGGGCCGCATGAGCATCCGGCCGGCGATCGTCGAGAAGGTCACTCCCGCTGCCTCGACCGCCTCCCGACACGCATCGAGTTCCTCCCGGATCCGCTCGTCCGACTTGGCGGGCATGGTCGGGTGGGTGAAGGTGTGATTGCCGATCGCGTGGCCACGCGCGACAACCTCGCGGATCAGTTCCGGCTCGCGCTCCGACCACTTGCCGATCAGGAAGAACGTCGCCTTCGCGTCATGTTCGTCGAGCAGGTCGAGCAGGGCCGGGGTCCAGGCCGGGTTCGGCCCGTCGTCATAGGTGAGGCAGAGCTTCTTGCCGGCTCCCGGCTCCCGGCAGACCGTGCGCCCGAAGATCTGGGCGGTCGGGATCTGGGCTCCGTAGAAGGCGACCCCGGCGGCGCCAAGGACTCCGGCTCCGAGGGCGACTGCGGCTTTCTTCTTGCTCATCTGGGTGCCTTTCTGGCTTCGCGCCGGGCCCGGGCGCGATCGCGCCTGGAATCTTCGGCTGCTGCTTCCACGGTCCGGGTGATCACCTCGAGCGCCTCCCGGTTGCCGTCCTGCGAATAGTTGCCGAGCCGGTCGTGGAACTCGTCGAGCCCGTCCAGGAAACGGTCAAGGGCTGCTTCATCGATCGAGAGGGCGCAGGTCCCGTAGCCCTCCCGCTCGAGGTAACGGGCATTCATCAGTTGCTCGAACTGGCCCTTCAGCGGCATCGCCAGGGTCGGCTTGCCGAGGTAGACGGCCTCGGACAGAAGCGAGAAGCCGCCGCCGGTGATCACGCCACGCGAGGTGACCAGGTCCTCGAGGAAGCCGTCGATCGACCGGGGCCGGTACTCGATGGCCCCGTCGGTGGTTCCCACCTCGTCGCCGTCCCGCATCCCGTAGAGGTGAACCGGCAAAGGAGCGTTCCTGAGGGTGTTGATCAGGTCCTCACCGCCGCCCGAGTACACGACCAGGTGCTCGCCACGCGTCGGCTTCGCGGCAAGAATCTCACGGCGAAGGATCGAGGGCACCAGGGTCGTCCGGCCGCGGCAGACCTCGGGGTAGAAGAACGTCGGGATCACGTAGTCGCCGGCCTTGGGGACCATGGCCCTGGTCACCGCCTTGGCCAGCTCAAAGTCCTGGGCGGCCCCATCGGTGATCTCGCGGTCGTGATGGCAGCGGTCGATCATGTGGATGTTGTCGACACAGACCAGGGGAGTCCGGGAGAGACGGGCATAGAAACCGGTAAGCGGTTCGAAGTCGCTGACCGCCACGTCGGGCTTCCACTCGTCGACCATCGTCATCCAGTCACGCACGGTGCCGGGAAGCTGCTGCCGGGCCGAGGAAAGGGTGCCGGTGAACGATGCCCAGCGCTGGATCTCGCCCTGGTCCATTGCGAAAGACGGTCCGAAGACCTCCTGGCAGGTGTCGAAGATCTGGCTGAGGAACTTGTGGGCCGCACCCGAGGCGATGATCTTCACCTCGTGTTCCTCGATCAGCGAGGAGATCACCAGCTCGGACCGGGTCGCGTGACCCATCCCCTCTCCGTTCACCCCGTACAGAATCCTCATTCCGGCAGCCTACCTGTGGGGGCCGGAAAAGCCGGTGAATCGACATCGCATGCTGAAGCCGCCCAGCGCGGCGAGACCGAGATGCCGGCCGCCTAGTCCGGCCGGCTTTTCCTCCGGCGGATGCCGGAGAATGTGGGAATGAACGTCCGACTGCTGGGGACCCTTGCCGCTGCCCAGTTCCTGATGGTGCTCGACCAGGCGGTGATGAACGTCTCGATCTCCCAGCTGGTCGAGGACTTCGACACCACGGTCACCACGATCCAGTCGGTCATCGCCTTCTACGCACTGGTCATGGCGGGCCTGATGCTGACCGGCGGCAAGCTTGGTGACATCTTCGGCCGCAAGCGGACCTTCAAGATCGGCTTGGTCATTTACGCCGCCGGCTCGGCTCTCACCGCGGCCTCCTGGAGTGTGCCCTCGCTTGCTCTCGGCTGGTCGGTCCTCGAGGGCATCGGCGCCGCGCTCGTCCTCCCCTCGATGGTTGCCCTGGTCGCCGGCAATTTCGACGGCAAGGACAGGGCCGTCGCCTACGGTGTCCTGGGCGGCATGGCCGGCGTCGGCATAGCGGTCGGTCCGATCCTCGGTGGCTGGATGACCACCGACTTCTCCTGGCGTTACGTCTTCGTTGGCGAGGTGATCGTCGCTGCCGGGATTTTCTTCGGCACCCGCTGGATGGCCGAACCGGCATCGGACGGCAAGCGCCCGACTCTCGACTGGGTCGGCAGCGCCCTCTCGGCTCTCGGTCTCGCCGTGGTCGTCTTCGGGGTCCTTCAGGCCAGCAACTGGGGCTGGGTCAAGCCGATGAACTCTCCGGTCGAGATCTTCGGCTTCTCCCTGACCCCGTTCGTGATCGTGGCCGGGCTGGTTCTGCTTGGTCTGTTCGCTAGCTGGGAGCGCAGGAGGGAGAGGGTCGGCGAGGACCCGCTGGTCCATCTCGACCTGCTGAAGATTGTGCCGCTGAGGAGCGGCCTGACCATGATGCTCGCGCAGAACCTGATCCTGATGGGCATTTTCTTCACGATCCCGCTCTACCTGCAGGTGGTGCTCGGCTTCGATGCGCTCGAGACCGGGGTCAGGATGCTGCCTACCTCGGCCGGCCTGTTCTTCACGGCACTGGCCGGCTCGGCGCTTGCTTCGAGGTTTGCCCCCAGGAAGCTGGTCCGGCTCGGTCTGGTCGTGATCTTCGTCTCGGCTTTCCTCCTGATCGGAACGATTGAGCCTTCCCTCGACAACACGGACTTCCTCGTTGCGATGGGAGTGCTCGGGATCGGCATGGGCCTGATCGTCTCGCAGCTCGGCAACGTGGCCCAGTCGGCGGTGGGAGACGATGACCGCAGCGAAGCCGGTGGCCTCCAGAACACGGCGATGCAGCTCGGCTCCTCGCTCGGCACTGCGGTGCTCGGTGCGATCGTGATCACCGGCCTGCTCAGCGCCTTTCAGACCAACGTGGTCAGTGACCCGGCGATTTCGGCTGAGACCAAGAACGCTGTCCAGGAGAGGCTCAGCTCGGGAGGCACCTTCGTCGCTTCCGATCAGGTGCGAAAGTCGGCGACAGATGCGGGTCTGAGCCAGACCGAGACCGACGCGATCGTTTCCGGCTATGAGGACGCCCAGCTCCAGTCGTTGAAACTGGCCTTGCTGATTGCGGCTCTGCTGACGATTCCGTCGTTCTGGTCGGCCCGCAACCTGCCTGACCGGGTGCTGGGTGAAGCGCAGGCCGAGCCGGCCGCCTCAACCTGACCTGATTTCGGTCTCCTGAACCGCTACCTTGAGGCCTGAAGCGGGTTACAAAACTTGACACGGATCAAGTTTTGGCTATTCTCCCGCGTGGAGAGGCCACACAGGGAGTGGAGAGGATGAAGATGGACCGTCGTATTTTCGAAGGACTGACCGGCCGGCTTATCGCTGGTGGCGCGCTCGCGCTCGCTTTCTTCGGACTGATCATGATGGTCAGCGGGCTCCACGAGAGGGCCTGGTCGGCTCCCCGCAAGCAGCTTTCGAACTTCGGAAACAAGCCGAACATTGTCCTGATCCAGGGCGATGACGTGGTCCGTTCGGACATCCAGTACATGCCGAACGTGCGTGCCTTCCTCGGTAAGGGCGGCACCACCTTCACCAACTACCACACGCCCTACCCGCTTTGTGGACCTGCCCGTGCCGCCCTCCTCACCGGTCAGCTCTCTCATAACAACAAGGTAGTCGCGAACTTCAAGAGCAACGGTGGGGGCCACTACCAGCTGACCAGCCTGCCGGGCAAACTGAACGGCCGCAACACCCTGGCCCCCTGGCTGCGCAAGTCCGGCTACCGCACCGGCTTCGTCGGCAAGTACCTGAACGAGTACGCGACCCTCGACAACACCGAGGTCCCGCCCGGCTGGGACAGCTGGATGGGCCTGCTCGACCAGTCGACCTACGACTACTACAACTACGCGATGAACATCAACGGGAAGGTCCGTTTCTACGGCGATCCTGAGTACGCGCAGGCGCAGCTGGACCTCGGCACCATCACCTCGACCAACTCGCCCGAGTCTTTCGGTGATCTGCTCGCTGCCTTCCAGCAGGCGTTCACCCCCTGGGACTACTTCGGCTGGCAGCGTCCGCAGGATTACACGATGGACGTCAACGGAAAGATGGCGAACAACTTCGTCAAGAACTCGGTCCGCTCCCGCAAGCCGTTCTTCCTCTACTACGCGCCTCCCGGCCCGCATGCCGAGGACACGAACCACGTCCAGGGTCTCCGCCCCGGCGCACCCGGCCCCGACCCGCGGCCGCCGAAGCGTTACGAGGACACCTTCGACAACGTCGAGCTTCCGAAGCCGCCCGCCTTCAACGAGGAGGATGTCTCCGACAAGGCCGCTAACGTCCGTTCGCTGCCGAAGCTGACCGACACCCAGGTCCAGAAGATCGAGGACAACTACCGTGGCCGCCTCGGCGCGGTCAAGTCGATCGACGACCAGATCGGCAAGATCATGAAGTCCCTGAAGAACGCCCGCGAGATGAAGAACACGGTCGTGATCTTCACATCCGATAACGGCTACCTCCAGGGCGAGCACCGTCTGGCCTCCTCCAAGTTCCTGCCCTTCGAGAATGCGGTCCGGGTGCCGCTGCTGATGCGGGGCCCCGGCATCAAGGCCGGCCAGAAGCTGAACGCCCACACCATGGACGTCGACCTGACCCCGACCATCCTCGGCGCGGCCAAGACCAAGCCCGGCCGCCTGATGGACGGCATCTCGCTGCTCGGCGCCGCCCGCAAGAAGGCGAAGCTGCCCTACCGCGACGTTCCGCTCGAGGCGCTGAAGCCGATCTTCAAGTTCACCACCCCGCTGACCGCCTTCGACCTGCCCTTCTACGGGGTCAAGACGGACCGCTACAAGTACATCCACTGGTCCTTCGACGAAGTCGAGCTCTACGACCTCAAGAAGGATCCGCACGAGCTGGAGAACATCGCCGGTAATCCGGCCATGGCGGGCGTGGTCAGCAAACTCGAAAAGGAAGCCGCAAGGCTCAGCAAGTGCAAAGGAAAGGCCTGTCGTTGATCGACCCCACGCCGGAGCAGTTCAAGGCCCTCGTCGAGTCGGATGACGACTCGCCAATCGTGATGGTGAACCTGGTCCGCTTTCGTGACCAGGCGATCGGGATCGACGAAGGGATGACCGGTGCGGAGGCGTACGCGACCTACGGCAAGAACATCGCGCCCTACCTGGCCGAGGCCGGGGGAGAGGCGCTGATCGCGACCAACAGCGTCGAGAGTGTTATCGGCCCGGAAGAGCCGGAGTGGGACATGGTCCTGCTGGTCCGCTACCCCTCCCGCAAGGCCTTTATCGGCATGATCACCAACCCCGGCTACCAGAAGGAACACGAGCATCGTGCGGCCGGAGTGGAGGAAGCCCGCCTGATCCTGTCCGATCTCGCTTTCGGCGGAGCGGCTTGAGCGAAAACCCGCTGAGTGGTGTGGTCGAGGCGGGCGCGTACTGGCCCAAACCGTGGTCCGGTGAGGACGGCGGCCCCCGCCGCCTCTGCAAGCCGGAGGGCCAGCCCGGGCTCGACATCAAGCCGCACGAGGACCTGAAGCTCGACGTCTTCCGCGACAGCTTCGCCGTCGACATGCTGATCCGGCGCGAGGAGGGTGAGCTCTACGCCCTGCGCCATGACATGCCGAAGGGCGATCCCCTGGCCGGCGACTGTGAAGGCTGGGTCGAGAAGCTCGATCCGGAGACCCTCCAGCCGCTGACGGTCACTCCGCGCTTTCACGCGGGCCGCTACTGGCCCGGGGGCATCGCCGCTCACGCCAATGGCGACATCTACATGGTGTTCGGCTGCTGGGCCCGTCGTTTCAGCCCCGACCTGGAGCTCAAGGCGGAGCGCCGCCTGCCGGTCAACCGCCCCTACAACTCGTTTGTGATCCTCGACACCGGTGAACTGGTCACCAAGGACTGTGACGCCCCCCGCGGCGAGGCTTCCTCGACCTTCTCGGTGCTCGATCCGGAGACCCTCGAGTCGGTCGTGCCGGAGGTCGAGATTCCCGAGGGCTCGATCGCACGGCTGGCCTCCGATGGCAAGTCGGTGATCTGCGTTGGAACCGAGTCAGTTCTTCGTCTCACCCTCGACCGGGATGCCGGCGAGCTGGTGATCGACGATGAGTGGCGACCTCATTACGGCCGTCCCGGTCAGACCTTCGGCTGGGATCCGGTCGTCTCCGACGAGCATGTTTTCTGGATGGACAACGGCCAGAATGACGTCGACTGGACGATGCGTGATTCAGGCACCGCACCGACGCCGGTCCGGCTCTGGTGGTGTCGTCTCGACGACCAGGATTCGCTTCGTTCGGTCGAGATCAGTGGCCTGCCCTACGGAACCGAGTCGAACCCGCCGGCCTGGGATCCGGAGCGCGGAGTGGTTGTGGCCTATGACGCAGGCAACGCGGTCGTCCGCGCCTGGAAGCTGGTCGGTGACGAACTCGAACCGCTCTGGAAGAAGGACGACTTCGCCCATGCCGGCCACCTGATGCTCTTCCCGGATACCCGCGAGCTTGTGGTCCAGGATTTCCGTGACATCGAACTGACCCGCAAACGGGGTTTCCGCCGGGTCCTTCGACGCAGCATCCAGTCGCTGGGTCGGAGGGCGATCGTGCGCCGTTATCCGGTCATGGGCCGCGACAGCATGGTCGTGCTCGACCTCGACACCGGCGAGGAAAAGGGCCGCGTTGCGGTGCCTTCCCCCAGTCAGTCGTTCCTGTTTCCCGCGCCCGGATTCGACCGGGATCTGTATTACCTGTCGATGACCTCGATGGCGCGCGTTACAGTCGGGTAGTGGTTTACGACGAGGAACTGGCTGACCGGATGCGTGCCCTGCTCGATGACAGGGATCCGGTCGAGAAGAAGATGTTCGGCGGCCTCGCTTTCCTGGTCGGCGGAAAGATGGCGATTGTCGCTTCCGGCCAGGGTGGAGCCATGGTGCGGGTTGATCCGGAAGAGTCCGATCATCTCTGCGACGCCGAGGGCGTCGAGCCGATGATCATGAAGGGCCAGCCGATGAAGGGTTGGCTCCGGGTCGCCACTGACCGGTTGGAGAAGGACAGCGAACTCCAGGCCTGGATCGACCGCGGAGTGAGTGCCGCGGCAGCCGCTGGCTGAGTTACTGCGGGGCGGGAACTCTCTGGGGGAAGAGTTCCCGCCCGCAGGTCTTTGGGAGGGTGAAGGCCGCCTGAGGGGAGGCGAGGGGGTTAGCGGCGCTTCGTGTGCTTCTTGGCCTTCTTGACCGGCTTGAAGAAGTCCTTGGGCCAGGTGAACTTCTGGTAGGTGCCACCGACTCCGTCCCGCATGATCGTCGCGATGCCGGGGGCACGGAGGCGGAGCTGCTTCTTCAGCTTGATCGTCTTGTAAGACCAGCCTTCGGGCAGCGCCATCATCGGGTTCTCGTCAAGGTTGTCGAGGTTCTTCGCCCGCAGGGTCGGGTCAAAGGTGGTGGTGTACGCCTGAAGCACGTACTTCTTGCCTTCGGGCGAAACGATGTAGTGAACCTTCCGGCCCTTGTTGAAGACCCAGGTCGTGGTCCGGGCGATCGAGAGCTCGGTGTAGTAGCCGGGGTTGAGATTCGGGAGGGTGAGCACCGCGACCTGACGCATATCGAGACCGCCGATGTTCACGGGT
>WBZM01001609.1_pt1 | contig 14357 bp, 10 predicted proteins | sample 5204271 | NCBI WGS metagenome assembly WBZM01 (sample SAMN12344346, study PRJNA552823) | activated sludge metagenome | biome: Activated sludge suspended growth; feature: Nitrification reactor; material: Wastewater; isolation source: activated sludge from nitrification reactor of wastewater...
CCATCGCCATTCAACTCATTGATTTCGTTAAGCTCACCTTGGAAGAACCCGGCTCTCGGCAGGCCTTGTTGGAAAAATACTTCCTGATTTACGAAAATGCCATTGCCGTGAAATTCGCCCTCAAAGGGCTTACGAAAGATGCCAGCTATTGGCACCAAGCCTTTGAAGTATCAGAGCGAAGCAACGCCACCTTGCTACTCGAAGCTTTGCAATCGGTTCAGGCAGGCCGATTCGCAGAAATCCCAGACAGCCTTTTGGAAAGTGAAAGAAGACTCAAGATTGACATAGCCTACCACGAACGGTTGATTTTTGAGGAGAAAATGAATGCGGAATCCCCAGACCCGAAGCGTTTGGCCAAGCTGAACAACCAGCTCTTCCGCCTTCAACAGCAGTCTGCCAACTTGATGGCCAGACTCAGGCAGGACTACCCCAATTATTTCACCCTAAAATATGCGCCCGACCTGGTGGACGTGCAAGAGATTCAAACCAAGTTGCTCAGGCCGGGGCAAAACATGTTGGGTTATTTTGTGGGGGAAGAAAGCATTTTCGCTTTCGTTATCAGCGAGGCCAATTTCGAGGTGGTAAAAATCCCCAACGAGTTCCCCTTGGAGGCTTGGGTGCAGGAGTTCAGGAACAGTATCTACCGGTTCAATCCTGCGGGAGAAGAGGTGGATTTTTTAAGCCAAAAATATACGAACCTCGGCTATGAACTTTACCAACTGCTGTTCGAGCCGATAAAGTCCAAACTAACTGGCAATCAAGTAGTTGTGCTACCAGGCGGCGTCATCGGCTACCTTCCATTCGATGCCCTACTGGCCAGTCCTCCTGACGATTATGGTGCGTACGGAACGCATGACTATCTGATCAAGCATTATCAATTCAGCTACAGTTATTCCGCCACGCTGCACAAGGAAATGTTGGGGCGAAATTCGAATTGGAAGCGGGGTGGTTTCATTGGCTTTGCGCCAAGTTACGGCGGCGACTCTTTGAATATGCGAAGGGATGACCCTTGGAGGGCGGTTTTGGGCACGCTGAAGTTCAACCAGTCTGAGGTGAAGTCCATCCAAGAAGTCATGGGGGGCAAAGTCTTCCTTGACACCGCCGCTACTGAAGCGAACTTCAATAAAGTGGCCCCAAATGCGGGCATTCTCCATCTTGCAGTACATGCTAAATCCAATGACGAGCACGGCGAGTATTCCTATCTGGCATTTTACCAAACGCTCGATTCGATTGAAAATGAATTGGTGTTTGTCAAGGATTTATACTCCATGCGCATCAAGGCGGCATTGGTGGTGCTTTCGGCTTGCGAAACCGGGATTGGCGAGCTTCAACGGGGCGAAGGAATCGTAAGCCTTGCAAGGGGTTTTTCCTATGCTGGGGCAGCCAGCATCGTCACTACCCTTTGGAGCATTGACGATTTTGCCTCCTCTGAAATCATGCGCTTTTTTTACCTAAACCTAAAAAAAGGCCAACCAAAGGACGAGGCATTGCGGAACGCAAAACTCAATTTTTTTAAGAATAGGCAAGGTACGAATGCCTCACACCCGCTGTATTGGGCGGCCTTTATCCCAGTAGGTGACATGTCCCCATTGAGCGGGATTGGGATGCCGACATGGGCTTGGGTTGCAATTGGGCTGCTGGCATGTTTGTTGGCATGGTGGTTTTTCAAAAAAGGGAGCAACTCAAATCGCCCTTGAATTTGGCGCGGCCAGCTTTATATTCTTCTTTTATTGCTTCGCAACAATTCCCGAAACCACTTCCCTGCCATCTTGCAGTTTATAAAAATAAACACCTTCCGGGAAGGATTCAAGGTGCAGCACGTCGGCAACCCGACCTTGGGCTGACCATTCCTTTTCAAGCATGAGCCTTCCGTTTACGTCATAAAGCTGAAATTTAATTGGCGAACCTACATTCCCAATTTCAAGGAACAACTGGTCGTGGGCTGGGTTCGGGTAAACCTTCAATTCAATGGGGTGCTGTTGGTCAGACACACCGGAAGGTATTAAGGCAATTGCGGCTTGTACTGCGGCAAGCGCATTGACCCTGCCATGTCCATACGTATGGTTGGGCACTTCGGAACCCGGTATATCGCCGCACTGTATGTTGGTGGTTTTCGGCACGGCAGTCTGTTTGATGATATTTTCAATCACATCCACCTGACCAGCCAATTCGGGATTGGCGGAAATGACCAAGGCCACAAGGCCTGCCACATGCGGCCCCGCCATGCTTGTACCAGAGCTGTTGCCATAGTTGCCGCCCGGCGTGGTGGACCTGATGCTCACACCTGGAGCGGAAACATCTGGTTTAAGGCGGTTGCTACCATCAAGGATAGCTGGCCCTTGGCTACTGAATCCCGCTATTGTATCGTTCATGGCAGTGGCGCCAACCGTGAAGCTGCTTGCAAAAATGGCTGGGTTGGCAACCGTGCCGCAAGCTCCAAAATTACCAGCTGAAATCACAACGACCGTACCCGCAAGCCGAAGATTGGTCACTGCAATTTCCATGGTCTGTAAGTTGGAGGCGTTGCACCCTTCTTGTTCCGAGCAGTACCATGAGTTGTTGATGACATGTGGGGCCATATTCGGGTCTGGATTGTTGCCGTTCAGGTCGGTCGGAGCCAAAAACCATTCAAAGCATTCGAGGTAGGTGAAAGGTGAGCCATTGCCCCGTTCCATGTTTCGGCAAGCACACCAATTTGCATCGGGAGCCACGCCAACTTGGTTGTCCCCATCTGAGCCGACCATCGTGCCCATCGTGTGCGTTCCGTGTCCAAAATCATCACAAGGATAAGGCAGGTTCAATCCACAGGGGTTAATGCTGTCATTCGCCAAGGGGCTTATTTCATGGATAGCGTCGTGCCAATTGTAGTTATGGTTAAAACTATCAATGACAGGTATATAGCCCCTGTATTTATTAATCAATGCGGGGTGCGTCCAATCGTAGCCAGTGTCCTGCCCGCCCACTACCACGCCTTGGCCACGGTAGCCAAGTGCCCAAACGTCATCGGCATTTATCATGTCAATCCCCCACTCCACCACTACCCTATCCTGTACGCCTTCATGGTGCTGTTCAACTGGGCCTTCAAAACGGATGCTTGGGTTGTCCATCACATAGGCCACTTCTGGCATTTTGGCCAACGCTTCCAGCAAGGCTGCATCCCCTTTTACCCCAATTGCATTGACAATGAAAAATGAATGGAAGACAGCATTCTGCTGCTTTATCAACGAAATAGGTTTTTGCTGCGTGGCATTCGCTTTTTCCTTCAGTTTGTTGAAAACAAAAGTTGCTTTGCCTTCCTTGGTGGGTATAGAGCGTGCGGCCTGCAAATCGGCTTGCTCCGCCATCAATACAAGGAACTGAGATTCAGCGTGCTTGCCAATTTTTTCAATCAGCGCCTTATCAACTTTCTGCTCCCAGGGCGCTTTTCCCTGTCCATTTGCCAATCCAAAAAAAACCATGAATGCGAATAAAGTAAAGGTGAACCTCATGAAATTCTTCTTTAATTGATTTGAGTAGTGGTCAGGAAAGCGGCTTGAGGGGCAAATTTAGCTCAATAAAAAAACCGTTCTATTGCTTTATGAATCGTTTTGACAATAGATGACCATTATCAACTTGCAATTGTAAATAATAAAGCCCATTCGGGTAAGCAGACATGTCAATCCTTAGGCGGTCTTTGTCCTCAACGGAAATCGTTTCAAGCAGGCTACCGTTTGAACTACGCAAGGTCATAACGGAAGCCCTTCTGGACAATTGGCCAAGGTCAATATTTATCCAATTATTGGACGGATTTGGGGACAAAGTTACCTGCCCAGCCAGGCCAGTAGCATCCACATCCAATGGTTCCAGGAAAATGGTTTGGGAAACAGCACTGCCACAATTCGAATTGATTGCGGTGAGAATCACGTCATAATTGCCGGGGTTGTCAAAGGTGTGGGATGGGTTTTCTACTTGCGAGTTGTTTCCGTCACCAAAATCCCAAACGAACTGAGCGCCGCCACTTGAAGTGTTGGCGAAGGTCACGGTATAGCCGTCATATTGGTAAGTAAAATCAGCCGTTGGGGTTTGATAGACCTGTATGTAGTCGAGTCTTTCGAGTTCATGGCTCCCCAATGCATTGGTCACCGTGAGTTTGACGGAATAACTGCCGGGCAAGGTGTAGGAAACCGTTGGATTCGGCTCATTGGAAGTTGAGGGCATCCCGCCTGGAAACTCCCATTGGAAGCCCACGATATTGGCTCCTACTGATTGGTTTTCAAATTGAACCAGCAGTGGGCTGCAACCCGAATCATCGCTGGCGGTAAAAGCGGCCAAAGGGAAGGCACCAGTTGGAACCTCGTAGGTGATGGTAGATTCCCCGCAGTTATTGATAGCGGTCAATGTTACGGTATAGGTTCCTTGGGTGGCGTACTGGTGGGAGGGTTGAGGCTCAATCGAGGTGGTTCCGTCACCGAAATCCCAAATATAGCCAACTGTAGCGTTCAGGCTTTGGTTGAAAAAACTGACGGAAAGATTGTTCACATCAAAATCAAACGCCGCCAGGGGCGCTCCACCTACCTCAATTGCTTGAGCAAGCGTAATGGTGTCGTTTCCTACGGCATTCATTGCAATGAGCGTAACATCAAAAAGACCTTGTGAAGTATAGGTCACCGAGGGAGAGGCTGCTGTGGAAAAACTTGGCTCACCACCTGGGAAATACCATTGAAAATTGCTTGCATTTGAGGAAGAGAGGTTTTCAAATTGGACGTTTTGGGGTGCACAAATACCATTGTTTTGAAAGGTGAAATTGGCTTCGGGCGCCACTGCCACCAACAAATTGGAGGTATAGGTCTCATCTCCACATGGGCCAGTCGCCGTGAGGGTCACCTGATAGTTGCCAAAATCTGCATATTGGTGGATTGGATTGGGTTCTGTGCTACTGGTGCCGTCCCCAAAATCCCAGATATATCCGGTGGCGTTTTCGGATGCATTTTGGAATTGATAGCTCCCATTGCCAAGGGCATCCACCGTATAATTGGCGATAGTGGCCCCAACCAGTTCCAGTGATACCACGTCAGAGGTAAGCCCAGAAGAACATGGGCTGGTGACCACACATCTAAAACTGATGCCATCCATCGCGGGTGCAGGGCTGGTCAAGCTCAGGACTGGAGAATTGACGCCAACGAATATACTGTTGTTTTGAAGGTCTTCCCAACCGTTCCCGTAGTTCTGTTGCCATTGGTACTCCAAGTAATTGCCATCAACCTGGAAGCCAATTTCAAGCCCAACACCGACGCAGCCATGCGGGTCAGTTGGTTGTTGCAGCACATTGGTAGCTATGATTTCTTGATCAGATTGTGGTAATGCCTGAATCATCGCTTCAACCCCAGCCTCCCCTTCTTCTGCCCCATTGGATGGGCCATCGCATTGCCCAGAAGCGGTTAGATTGACACCTGGTTGGCCTGCCTCCAAGTTGATGTTGAGTCCTTGAAGCGATTTGGCGAGGAGCCTGCCACCGCTGCCACCACCGCCTGGGCCGTTGCAACGGTTAGGTACATTATTGGTGTCACTTCCATTACCACCTTTGGCTTCTATGGTCAAATTCCCTTGTACATCGTTGGCAAGGAGCAGGATGGTGCCTCCCGCACCGCCACCTCCTGCACCGTCACCTGGGGCTGTCAAAGGCGTTGCACCATTTGACACAATTGAAAAACCATTCGCTTCGATTGTGTTGGCAATGACTATGGCAATACCCCCGCCATTTCCCCCTGAACTTCCAGCACCATCGTCATCAAAATGACCTGCGCCGCCGCCACCGCCAAGGTAAATCCTGTTTGGTTCGATTGGGCACGCCTTCCCTCCCCTACCTGGATAGTCGCCATCACATCCAAATCCAGACACGCTTTGCTTTCCTCCTATACCTCCATTGGTAACGTTGCCGCCACCTCCACCACCGCTGTTGTGGTCATTGCCGCCGCCGCCGCCATTGGCTTGGGCACCCCGTCCATGTTCCTTGCTTTCCACTAAGTTGGCGATTCCCTCACCTTTGGGCGACCCCCGCCAATTTGTCGTATTGTAATGGAACCCATCTGCGTTCGTCAAGAAATTACAATCACTGGTGACGAGTTTTTTCTCTGCGCCCCGAAAACCCAACCCTGTCACATCTATATCAGCGGAAAACTGAAGGTTGTCGGCTTCGAAAATCAAGACACCTCCAGTTTCCCCGTCCCAGGACTTTGCTGTTAAGACGTTGTTTATCAAGGCGTTATCATATCTTGGAACAGTGACCAACTGCAATCCTTGCGACGGGTCGTATGGACTTAACAGTTCATTCTTCAAATAAATATCGTTGCCACTCACTGACTTGACTTCGTTCATTTCATAAAGGCCAGCACCTCCAATTTCATCAATATTACCAAAGCTGCCCGAATTGGATGTGTTGATGGTAGCGCCCTTCATTTGAACCAAAAGCAGTTTGGCATCAGCCGTAAAGTCGGATGGGTCGGTTACGGTCACCTTTGCCTCACATGGTTCAATGGCGAGAACCTTGGTGTAACTGTTGATGATTCCAGCGATTTGTACTTGTGAAAAAAGCAAAGTAGGCAAGCAGGACAGAAGGACTGTCAGGGTTATAGTGTGCATTAGTAAAATGGTTGATTTAAGGGGAATTCTCAAAAGTGCATGCAATTTTCAAGGTTTTTATCCATAAAATCAAGTTCATCACAAAAAATCAGCTTGAATAAAACAATTCAAAGATAAAAAAACTTACTTTTGCGCCCGCTTAAGCCCACCGCCTGCTTTGACAGGGTAAGTGGGGATGGTGAAATCGAGGTTTTGCCAATTGTATTGGGTGGAAAAGTCCGCCTAATTTAATCGCAACAACCTCATTATCAAACATTTAAAATGGCAGTTAAAATCAGATTGCAAAGAAAGGGCAAAAAGAAAAAACCTTTCTACCACATCGTAATCGCCGATTCCCGTGCGCCCCGTGACGGCCGCTTCATCGAAAAAATCGGCACTTACAATCCATTGACCCAACCAGCCACCATCGAAATAGACCGTGACAGGGCTTATGAGTGGTTGATGCAGGGTGCTCAGCCAACCGACACTGTCAGGGCTATGCTCCGCTTCAAGGGTGTTTTTTACCGCAAGCACGTTATGCGTGGTGTTGCAAAAGGCGCCTACAACGAAGAGGTGGCCATGCAGAAATACAACGATTACGTAGCGGCCAAAGAAACCAAGACGGCTGCCCGTGCTGAGAAAAAGACAGCTGAAAAAATCGCCTTCCGTGCAAAAGTTGCAGGTCTTAACATCACGGTTGCCCCCAAGAAGGAGGTTCCTAAAGTTGAGGTGGCTGCTCCAGTGGTGGAAGAAGCCGCTAAGCAGGAAGAGGAATAATCAAAGACAAGCATCACTTCTACTACATAAAAGCCTCGGTTGGTTGCAAACCACCGAGGCTTTGTTTTTTGCTGCACCAGTGCAGCTATTTTCCAAAATCTTTAAACTGCAAAACTCTCTCCGCAGCCACAAGTACGGGCTGCATTCGGGTTATTGAAGTAAAACCCTTTCCCCTCAAGGCCACCGGAGAATTCAAGCGTGGAATTGAACAAATACAAAAAACTCTTTAGGTCGGTGACGACCTTCGTGCCATTGTCTTCGAAAACCTGGTCGTTAGGCTGGCTTTCGTTATCAAAGTCCATGTTGTAGGTCAGGCCGGAACACCCCCCACTCGTCACGCTTACACGAACGAAATAATCGTCGCCAAAGCCTTCCTTTTGTTTGATTTGATGAATGCGCTCTTTGGCGCTGTCTGCCACAAATAGCATAACAATCTAATTTGCCATTAACTGAAGTTGTGCTGAATCAAGCATCTTTGAAAGCTATTCAATGCTAAAGCAACAAACCTGATGCACCAATTATAGAATGTCGCCTTTAAAATTGATTGTTCATTATGAAAAACCATTGATTATCAACACAATGACTTCAATGACCAATGACTTTTAATGACGAGTATCCATAAATAGGTTCGCAGCAAATGGCATCTTAGAATGCCACAACTTCAGAACGTTTTAGTTAGGCAACAGTAGCAGCTTCGGCTGCTACTTCGATGCCGTTCTTTTGCTTGTAATCGGCAATTGCCGCCTTGATGGCATCCTCTGCCAATACAGAGCAGTGAATCTTCACAGGTGGCAAGGCCAATTCTTCAACGATGTCCATATTGTCAATCTTCAAGGCATCGTCCACCGATTTACCTTTGAGCCACTCAGTGGCCAATGAAGAAGAGGCAATCGCCGAGCCGCAGCCAAAGGTCTTGAACTTGGCGTCCTGTATGACACCAGTTGCCTCGTCCACTTCAATTTGGAGGCGCATCACATCGCCACATTCGGGAGCTCCTACAAGGCCCGTGCCTACGTTCTTTTTTGCTTTATCTAAAGTGCCCACGTTACGGGGATTCTGGAAATGGTCAATAACTTTATTTGAATAAGCCATTTTGAATTGCTTTAAGGTTGAATTGTTGAATTGCTACCGATTTAGCGCAAGCCAGTATGAGTTAAAAAACTGACGTGCCACCTTTTTAATGCGCTGCCCACTCAATCTTGGAGAGGTCAACGCCCTCTTTGTACATCTCCCAGATGGGGCTGAGGTCACGCATGTGGTTGACGCCTTTCTTCACCGCTTCGATGGCATAGTTGACATCTTCATCTGAAGTGAAACGGCCAAGGCTGAAACGAAGGGAGCTATGTGCCAGGTCGTCCCCAAGGCCGAGGGCCACCAATACATAGGATGGCTCCAAGGAAGCCGAAGTGCAAGCAGAACCAGAAGAAAGGGCGATTTCTTGGTTGAAGGTCATCATCAAGCCTTCTCCTTCGACATGTTTGAAGGAAATGTTGGTGACGTGCGGCATACGGGAACCTACGTTTCCGTTGACATAGACCTCTTCGAGTTCAAACATGGCTTTTTCCAGTTTGTCCCTCAGTTGGCTCAGACGGACGGCATCCTGTTCCATTTCTTTCATGGCTATTTCGGCTGCTTTGCCAAAGCCAACGATACCGGGCACATTCAATGTGCCGGAGCGCATGCCACGCTCATGGCCACCACCGTCCATTTGGGCAGTCACCTTGACACGGGGGTTTTTCCGGCTCACGTAAAGCGCACCCACGCCTTTGGGGCCATACATTTTATGGCCTGTGAAAGCCATCAAGTGCACGCCAACTTCACGGGGATGGGTCTTAATTTTTCCAACGGCTTGGGTTGCATCGCTGAAAAAAAGCACACCATGCTTTTCGCAGATGGCCCCTATTTCCTTCATCGGCTGGATGACGCCTGTCTCGTTGTTGGCCCACATGACCGCCACCATGATGGTATTCGGTTTAATGGCTGCCTCCAATTCTGCGAGGTCAATCATGCCGTCATTCTTCACATCCAAGTAAGTAACCTCTGCGCCATGCTTTTCCAGCTTGTTGCAAGTATCAAGAACAGCCTTGTGCTCGGTCTTGACGGTAATGATATGGTTCCCTTTTTTGGAATACATTTCATAAACGCCTTTGATAGCAAGGTTGTCGCTTTCTGTTGCACCGGAGGTGAAGATGATTTCTTTCTCATCGGCACCGATAAGCTTTGCTATCTGTTCACGAGCGTAATCTACAGCCTCTTCTGCTTCCCATCCGAATGGGTGGTTGCGGCTCGCTGCATTGCCGTGGTGCTCAAAGAAGTAAGGCACCATAGCCTCCACGACCCGTGGGTCGCAAGGGGTGGTGGCGTTGTTGTCGAGATAGATTTTTTTACCTGCCATACAGGATCGCTATGTTTATTTAGATTTATTCTAAGTGCAAAGATAACAGAATACGTAGGATTAGGTTTGCATGAAAGTCATTTTTTTAATTGGAAAATATTCCAGTGCGAAAAAGGCAGGCCAATGAGAAGAAATCGAAGTTCAATAATTTCATCCACTGAACGAATTTGGGGCTCATGTCGTCTTACAGTGAAAACAGGGGTTTGGGGCGGAACGCCCCAAGAGCGCACTCCCCCCGGCAGAGCCGCCGGGGGTGAGATGCGTTTGGGGGCGGCTGCGCTCGCCCCCAAACCCCCTTAGCTTTCACGCTAACACTTCATGAGCCGAATTTGGAAATAGCCTCCTTAACGATTTTGCCTTTAAAACAAGAATTCGCTATGTTTACACCTTAATATTCTGGCCACTGTCCAAGTCAACATGAACGCACCAGAGGAAAACAACCACCGCATCAGGCAGCTTGAAGTAGAAAACCTGCGACTAAAGGCAGAACTGGAGGCCAACAAAATGGCTAACTCGACCTCTGCGGCTGTGCGCAAATTCGTAGCCACCTCCACCACCCGATTCTTAGCAGGCAGGGGGTTGAAAGATAGCTTCAAACAGCTATTGGACGAATTGCCAGGTGGCAAGGTCTCCAAGGAAACGCTGTCCGAAATCATGGCCCAAGTCATTTGGCGCCTTACCCGAATCGGCTCGTTTGCCATTCTGGCAGCCGTGGCACCATTGATGATTATGGCCGTACAAACTTGGATGCTTTCCCGACAGAACGAGAAGTTGGATACACAAAACGGCCTGCTTGGACGTCAAAACGAGCGCCTGGACCAGCAAATCAACCTCGAAGAAGGCAACCGCCGAAGCTCCCTCATCTTTTTCATGAGCAATATCATGGACAAATTGGACATAGAATTGCGGAGCAACAAAGACCGGGCACTCAGCGATGCGCTGATAGGCAGGATTGTCTCCCTTAGCCAATCCATGCGCCCCTACCGCTACCTTGAAAACGACTCACTCACGCCCCGGCAACTCAGTCCAGAACGGGGGCAGTTGCTGTTCTCTCTCGTTAACAGCAACCTCGACCAAGCCACTTACGACAAAATATATGCGAGGGCCAATTTCAACTACGCTGATTTGCGGGAAGCGAATTTCTCAGAAGCTTACCTGCGGGGCGCAAAACTGGCGCATTCGTCCTTTTCCAATGCCAATTTCAACTATGCCGACCTGCAAGGGGCCGACCTTTCCAATGCTTGGCTCGAAAAAGCCATTTTCAGGAACACGGCCATGGACGGCGTCAACCTATCCAATGCCAACCTTCGGGAAAGCCGAATGGAGCATATTTCGCTGAAGGATGGAGACCTGAGCAACGCAGACCTGCGTGAAATCTACCTTGAGGGCGACTTTTCTGGAACCAACTTGGAGGGTGTCAAAATGCAGAATGCGTCGCTGGTGGACGTGAACCTGGAAGGCTGCTATTTTCAATCGCTCGGCTGGATAGATAGCCTCAAGTACTTGGATGTGAAGGGGTTGCGGTTCGTCAGGGATATTTATGACCCCAATCCAGAAGTTCGGAAAAAAGGGTTTTTGATGGACACGGTCTATGCCCTTCGCTTCGACCCCAAATCTGATTTGGCCAAAATGCGGACTTGCAATGATGCCATCGAAGCTGTTGTGTCGAGCAATTCCAAGCTGCAGGAACTCCAAAAACAAGCAAGGCGAGAGGGACAATCTCTTTCCTTGTATGCAGCCAAGAACCCAATTGGGATGGAAGACCTCGGAATAGGAAAGGATTCCGTGTGGCTTTACAGGCTCAGTACCAACCAACTGGACTTGGCCAGCACGGTAATGTGGGTACAATACAATCCAAAGTCGAATACGCTCTGGGAAATCTTTCCTGGAGGGGGCGGCAAAAATTCTCCACTGGATTTCGACCGTTCGCTATTGCCCATGATTGGAAAGAGCTGCGAATAAGCTTTTTTGCAAAAAACATGTTGGATTAGTGTGTTTTTAAAAAATCACGGTTAAATTTGACCCACGATTTCAATACACATCAACGATAGGAGCTCCATTACACTTACCTATAGTTCGTTCGAAGGACAATCTATTCTGTGCGATTTCAAGTCTGTGATTTTTCTCTAACACCAGTGGCAGACCTATTGGCTTGATTGCTTTGAACATGCAGCGAAAGTAGCATTTCAACAGTCGAGCCGAGTTTTGGCTTTGCCTAAAACCACTTTCCATGAACAGCTTTAGCTTACTGAAGGCCAGTAACTGGCGTGTCTTGTTCCAAACTGTGTTTTATGGGGGCAATATTCCCACCCATTGGGAAATTGCCAACAAGCATCATCTTGAACGAAATTTGATAGATAACCCATAAGTCCGGCGAAACACCTTCTCTATTTAACTTGCGTATTTACAGCGGGCGGTGATTCAATCATCGCCCGTTTGCTTTTTCACGAAAAAACTATCTTTGCCCGCCCAATTCATCATTTGATTGGTTTATCATTTATCATTCTGAATCCATGTTCGATAATCTATCCGAGAAACTTGACCTTGCCTTTAAATCGCTCACTGGGGAGCGCAAACTGACCGAGTTGAACGTTGCCGAGAGCATCAAGGAGGTGCGTCGTGCGCTCGTGGCAGCTGACGTCAATTATTCCATTGCGAAGGAATTCACGGAAAAAGTGCGTGAAAAGGCACTTGGCACTGAAAACGTGTTGAAGGCTGTGAACCCCGGACAGTTGATGGTCAAAATCGTGAGCGATGAACTGACCTCGCTCATGGGTGGCCAGGCGGCTGGCATCAATTTGAAAGGCTCGCCTTCTGTCATCCTCATTTCAGGCTTGCAGGGTTCTGGTAAAACCACTTTCAGTGGCAAATTGGCTCATTTCCTAAAGACAAAGCGCCAAAAGAAACCGCTGCTCGTGGCTTGCGACGTGTACCGCCCAGCGGCCATTGACCAGTTGACGGTACTCGGCGAACAAATCGGCGTACCCGTTTACAAAGAAATCGAAAACAAAAATCCGGTTGATATTTCCCTGAAATCCATCGCACATGCGCAGGCGCACGGCTTCGATGTGGTCATCGTGGATACCGCAGGCCGCCTTGCCGTGGATGAGGAGATGATGCAGGAAATCACAAAGGTCAAAGAGGCCATTTCGCCAAATGAGACCTTGTTCGTGGTGGATTCCATGACTGGCCAGGATGCCGTCAACACGGCCAAGACCTTCAACGAGCACCTGAATTTCGATGGCGTGGTGCTCACCAAATTGGACGGTGATACTCGTGGCGGTGCGGCCCTTTCCATCAAATACACCGTAGGCAAGCCCATCAAATTCGTGAGCATGGGCGAGAAGATGGACACCCTCGATGTTTTCTATCCCGACAGGATGGCACAACGCATCCTTGGCATGGGTGACATCGTCAGTTTGGTGGAAAAGGCGCAGGAGCAGTTCGATGAGGAAGAAGCCAAGCGTCTGGAGAAGAAAATCATGAAGAACAAGTTCGACTTCAATGATTTTCTTAGCCAAATCAAGCAAATAAAGCGCATGGGTGACATGAAGTCGCTCATCAACATGATACCTGGTGTAAGCAAGGCGCTCAAGGATGTGGATATTGACGACAAGGCGCTGGGCCGGGTCGAGGCCATTATTTTCTCTATGACTCCGCAGGAGCGGGGCAATCCAGAACTGCTCAACATGAGCCGCAAAAAACGCATCTCCAAAGGCTGTGGACAAGATTTGAACCAAATCAACCTGTTCATAAAGCAGTTTGACCAGATGCGAAAAATGATGCACCAAATGACAAAGATGCCTGGTTTTGCCCAAGGAAAGATGCCGGCGGCACCTAAGGCTGGCTTCAGAAGGTAATGCAAAAATGGAGGGGCTTTATTTAAGGTGTTCAACAAATTGGTTTTGATTTTAAAACACCCTGATACAGCCCTTTCATACTTAACTGCACTGCAAATGGGCCTTCTCACCCTCGCCAACGGGCATTTTGAACTGCCGAGCAGGCTCACCCTCTCCCCTTCCGCTACTTTAGCAGATTTTGAGGCGGCCTTTGGCAAAGGCTTGTTCCAGCCCAGATGGAAAGACAATTATGCTGGATTGGAAGAGCATTTCCTTTCCAACTCCATCCAAATAGTCAAGGAGACCTACCTATTCACTTTCTTTTTCAAATTCGGTCAGCTTATTTCCACGCATTTCCATGTAGAATCTTCTGAACCCATCATTACCCCTCCCGATGAAGAAGCCACTTACGCCTATTATCGTGCTTGGCTCGAACGGGAGGTTGGCGAGCAAAGGACTTTCGATTGGGGGTTTTGTGACCTTCGTTTCGACCCAAAATCCCAATTTGGATATATTGAGTTGAGTTATCTTCAATGACAATGCGCTCGACCTTGACAATCATTTGATTTAATAAGTTTTATAGTTTAGCTTTACGACCTATATTATCACCAAGGTTATTGCTCCAAATGAAAATCGCCTTCACTTCCTGTACCCGTTATGAAGCGTTCCCACACCAACCAGAGTGGAAATACCTATTGAGGCAGAAACCCGACTACCTCTTTCTGCTCGGCGACAATATCTATATGGAC
>WBZM01002703.1_pt1 | contig 14357 bp, 15 predicted proteins | sample 5204271 | NCBI WGS metagenome assembly WBZM01 (sample SAMN12344346, study PRJNA552823) | activated sludge metagenome | biome: Activated sludge suspended growth; feature: Nitrification reactor; material: Wastewater; isolation source: activated sludge from nitrification reactor of wastewater...
TCCTCTCTTGAACATCCGACCAGCCCTGGTGAGGAACCGGTCCGTACAGGCTATGACGAGTCGGCGACCACCGGGGTTCCGCCGAGGTCGGCCGACCGCGCCGACCAGCGGTGCCCGTGCCGCTCGATGACCAGGGGCAGGTCGAACGTCGCCGAGAGATTCTCAGGGGTGAGCGTGACCTCCAGCGGCCCGGCCGCCACCACTTTGCCCCCGCGCAGCAGCAAGGCGTCGGTGAACCCCTTGGGGATCTCCTCGACGTGGTGGGTCACCAGCACCAAGGCCGGCGCACGCACGTCGCTGGCGAGCTCACCGAGCCGGGCCACGAGGTCCTCGCGGCCGCCGAGGTCCAGGCCTGCGGCTGGCTCGTCGAGCAGCATGAGTTCCGGGTCGGTCATGAGGGCTCGGGCGATCTGCACCCGCTTGCGTTCTCCCTCGGACAACGTGCCATAGCGCCGGTCGGCCAGATGCTCGGCGCCCAGGGCCAGCAGCAACTCCATGGCCCGCACGTAGTCCTGGGTGTCGTAGTGCTCGTTCCACCGCCCGACGATGCCATAGGCGGCCGTGACGACGACATTGCCGACGATCTCGCCGTCGGGGATGCGATCAGCCATCGCCGCACTGGCCAAGCCGACACGAGGCCGCACCTCGAAGACATCGACAGCGCCGAGCTTGTCGCCGAGGATGCGGACCGTGCCGCTCGTGGGATGCATGCGGGCGGCGGCCAATTGCAGCAAGGTGGTCTTGCCGGCTCCGTTAGGGCCGAGGATGACCCAGCGCTCGCCCTCCTCGACCTCCCAGGAGATGTCGTCGAGCAAGCGGGTCTTTCCGCGCACGACGCTGACGCCCTGGAAGGCAAGGACATCACTCATGGCCTAAACCCTAGTTCAGCCGCCCAGTTCACAGGGCGACGGCCCGCCGGGCCGCCGCATCTACAGTTCCGGGTATGCCGTCCCTGCCCCTCAGTGTCAGTGCCGCACTCTGGGCCACCGCCCTGCTGCACGGATCGGCGACCCGGGCCGAGTGTCTCCGGGCGACTCACGCGGGGAGCACCGATGTTGCGGGCGACCTGGACTGGCCGACCGAGTGGCGGGATCTCGGCGAGACGCTGGCGGTGGCCGTGCTGCCCCGCCCGGGCCGCCCGGGCTGGATCTCCGCGGGAGGCGGCGCAGGCGTGGATGCCGCTGCCGAAGCGACGGAAGCGGTGCTCGCTGCGACGACGGGGCACCTCGCGGTGCCGACCATCCAGGAGTACGGTCCGGCCGGCGACCGCGGGGTGCTGGTGACGTGGACGGCATACCCCGGTATGCCGGTGCCCCGCCACCGACTGGAGGCGACCGACCTGCGCGAGATGACCCAGCGATTCGCCACCGCGGTGCGCGAGGCCGCCGAGGACCTGGAGGTCGCCGGCGGCACCCCCTGGACCGCTTCGGATTTGCTCGCGGCGGGGCGCTTCGGGGGGCTCGACCGGTTGCCGGCCGGCATACCCTCCCGAGTTGTTGAGCTTCTGGCTCGCAGTGCCTTGGTGAGCGAAGCCGCACACCAGGGGCTCACCGTAGAGGCCGAGGGCCCGGCGTTGGACCTGCAGACCTCGATGCGGCGCGAGCAGGTGTTGCGCCACCTCGCCGCGACGGCCGACGACACCCTGGAGGGCGCGGCTGCCGTCGCCGCGATGGCGATCGCCGGGTGGATCCCGAGTGACCGGAGTCGCTGAATCGATCAGTCGCCCGGTTGCTGTCAGCCGAGCACCGAGCGGTAGACCTCCATGGTCTTGTCGCCGATGGACGCCCAGGAGAACTGCTCTACCGCGCGACGGCGACCGGCCAACCCCATCTCGCGGGCCCGGGTGCGGTCGCTGACGGCGTCGGTGAGTGCAGCGGCAAGGTCGTTGACGAAGCGATCGGGGTCGACCGGTGTGCCGGTGCCGTCCTGGACCTGCTCGATGGGCACTAGCCAGCCGGTCTCACCGGGGACGACGACCTCGGGGATGCCGCCGGTGGCGGTGGCGACGACCGGCAATTCGCAGGCCATCGCTTCGAGGTTGACGATGCCGAGGGGCTCGTAGACGGACGGACAGGCGAAAACCGTCGAGGCGGTGAGTAGCGCGACCACTTCGTTGCGCGGCAACATTTCTGGGATCCAGACCACGCCATCGCGAGTGGTGCGCAGCTCGGCCAAGAGGCCCTCGACCTCGGCCTGGATGGCGGGTGTGTCGGGTGCACCGGCGCAGAGGACGACCTGGACGTCCTTGGGCAGCAAGGCGGCTGCGCGCATGAGGTAGGGCAGGCCCTTCTGCCGAGTGATCCGGCCGACGAAGATGATGGCCGGACGGTCCGGGTCCATGCCGTGCTTGCGGCAGATGTCGGCGTCGTCGATCGGCTGCCAGAGCTGCGAGTCGATGCCGTTGTGGACGACGGCGACCTTGGCCGGGTCCAGCGACGGGTAGGAGCGCAGGATGTCCTGACGCATCCCGGCACTCACCGCGATGACGGCGGCCGCGCCCTCGTAGGCCGCCCGCTCGGCGAACGATGAGACCCGGTAGCCGCCGCCGAGTTGCTCGGCCTTCCACGGCCGCATGGGTTCCAGGCTGTGGGCGGTGACGATGTGCGGCGCGCCGGCCAGCATGCCTCCGAGGTGGCCGCCCATGTTGGCGTACCACGTGTGTGAATGGACGATGTCGGCGCCCTGGCAGTCCTGCGCGATCTGGATGTCGACCCCGAGGGTCTGCAGGGCGGCATTCGCTCCCGCCAATTCCGGCAGATCCGGGTATGCGGTGGTGCCCGCTTCATTCCGATCCGCGCCGAAACAGCGCACCCGGACGTCCGCATCGCCCCGATCGCGCAATGCCCTCACGAGTTCGGCGACATGCACCCCCGCTCCCCCATAGACGGCCGGCGGGTACTCCTTGCTGATGATGTCGATGCGCACAATATGAGACTAGTCCGAAGGTCCCCGGCGACACAGCGTAGGAAGGTCCTAGGGTGGTGACATGGCCCGTCGCAGAACGAATCCCAAGGTCCTTGCCATCGTCTTGGCCGGCGGAGAGGGCAAGCGGTTGATGCCCCTCACGCGCGACCGCGCCAAGCCCGCGGTGCCCTTCGGCGGCATCTACCGGTTGGTCGATTTCGCGCTCTCCAACGTCGTCAACTCCGGCTATCTCAAGGTCGTCGTCCTCACCCAGTACAAGTCGCACAGCCTCGACAAGCACGTCACCAAGACGTGGCGGATGTCGACAATGCTGGGCAACTACGTTGCCCCGGTGCCGGCCCAGCAGCGAGTCGATAAGAACTGGTACCTCGGCAGTGCCGACGCCATCTTCCAGTCGCTCAACCTCATCGACGACGAGCGTCCCGAGATCGTCGTTGTCGTGGGAGCTGACCACGTCTACCGGATGGACTTTTCCCAGATGGTGGCCCAGCACATCGAGACCGGCGCCGGCCTCACGGTGGCGGCAATCCGCCAGCCGATCCACCTGGCCGACCAGTTCGGTGTCATCGAGGTCGACGACGCCGACCCGATGAAGATCGGCGCCTTCCGCGAGAAGCCGTCCGACCCCAAGGGTTTGCCCGACAGCCCGCACGAGGTGCTCGCGTCGATGGGCAACTACGTCTTCACCACCGATGCCCTGGTCAACGCGGTCACCGACGACCACGACACCGAGGGCAGCAAGCACGACATGGGCGGCGACATCGTGCCGCGCTTCGTCGCGCAGGGTGACGCCTACGTCTACGACTTCAAGGACAACGACGTTCCCGGCGCCACCGAGCGCGACCGCGGCTACTGGCGCGACGTCGGGACGCTGGACTCCTATTACGACGCCCACATGGACCTCATCTCGGTCCACCCGATCTTCAACCTCTACAACTACGACTGGATGATCTACACCAATGCGCCGGCCTATCCCCCGGCCAAGTTCGTCCACGGGTCGCACGACCGGGTCGGTGAGGCGCTGTCCTCGGCGGTCTCCCCCGGTGTCGTCGTGTCGGGTGCCCAGGTCAACCACTCGGTGCTCTCGCCCCGGGTCAAGGTGCACAGTTACGCGACGATCGCCGACTCGGTGCTGCTGGACTCCGTCGAGGTGTCCCGGTATGCCGTGATCCGCCGCGCGATCATCGACAAGGGCGTGTTCATCCCCGAATACGCGCGAATCGGGGTCGACCACGAGCACGACCGGGCTCGTGGATTCCACGTCACCGAGAACGGTGTGACGGTCATCGGCAAGGGACAGCACGTCCCGCTGTGACCCAGGCCGACGGCATACCTGCCCTCCCGGTCAGTAGCGGCGACCCGCGCCAAGCGCGGGTCGCCGTTCAGGTCGCTCCGCAACACGCCCCGTATGCCGTGCTCCGCGACACCGTCGTAGCGCTCGAAGAGCTCGGCGTCGACGTGGTCCTCACCTGGGACCACTTCTTCCCGCTGTCCGGTGATCCCGACGGGTCGCACTTCGAGTGCTGGAGCCTGCTCGCCGGATGGGCCGAGGCCACCGAGCGGGTCCAACTCGGCCCATTGGTGGCCTGTACCGCTTTTCGCAACCCCGACCTGCATGCCGACATCGCCCGCACCGTCGACCACATCAGCGACGGTCGGGTGATCTTCGGGATCGGGGCAGGGTGGTTCGAACGGGACTTCACGTCATACGACTTCGAATTCGGCACGGCCGGAAGCCGATTGGACGCACTGGCGGCTGACTTGCCGCGCATTCGGGCCCGATGGGACCATCTGGTGCCTCCTCCCGCGGGGAAACTGCCGATCCTCGTCGGCGGTGGTGGCGAGCGAAAGACGCTGCGAATCACCGCCGAGCACGCCGACATCTGGCATGGCTTCGGTGACCCGGAGCTCATCGCGCACAAGCATCAAGTGCTCGATGCCTGGTGTGCCCGGATCGGCCGTAACCCGCTGGAGATCGAGCGCTCGGCCGGGGTGGCCTATACGCCGGCTCGGCTGCCGGAGCGCTCCGACCTCGATTTCGCCGGCCAGGCTCAGGCGCTCTTCGACGTGGGCACTCGTTTGCTCACCCTCAGCCTCACGACGCCGCCCTATGACCTCGGACCGGTGCGCGAGGTGCTCGCCTGGCGCGATGAGGTCAATGCCGGAGGTTCTACCCTGTCGGGGTGACCGACGGACTGCAGACGCTGCGCATCACCCTCACCGGCGACGACCGACCGGGTGTCACCAGCGCCTTGCTCCAGGCCGTCGCGCCGTTGAGCGCCGACGTGCTCGACCTCGAGCAGATCGTCGTGCGCGACCACCTCACCCTCACCCTGCTGTTGCGCACGGCGGGCACCGCGGACGCGAGGCGCGAGCTACGCAGCGCCGTCCAAGCGGTGGCCGATCGGCTCGGTATGCAGGCCAAGGTCAGCGAAGGGGTGGGCGACAGCCACGAACGGCCCGCCGGGCGGGCGCATGTCGTAGTCCTCGGTCGTCCGTTGGGTGCTGGTGCCCTGGGGGCTGTGACCGCCCGAATCGCGGCCCATGGAGCCAACATCGACCGGATCCGACGCCTGTCGCAGTACCCCGTGACCACCCTGGAGTTCGACGTGTCGGGGGCCGATGTCCCCGCGCTGCGCGCGGAGTTGGCCGCGGTCGCTGCTGCCGAGCGAGTCGATGTGGCAGTCGCCCCTGCCGGACTCGCGCGTCTGGGTGCCCGGTTAGTGGTCATGGATGTCGACTCGACGTTCATCCAGCAGGAGGTCATCGAGCTGCTCGCGGCCAAGTGCGGCCGGGAGGCCGAGGTGGCCGCGGTGACCGAGCGAGCGATGCGCGGGGAACTCGACTTCGCGGCCTCCCTGCGTGAGCGGGTCGCGGTGCTCGCCGGGCTCGACGCGGGGGTGCTGGATGACGTCCGGCAGGAGATCATCCTCACGCCGGGAGCGCGCACCTTGGTGCGCACCCTCAAGCGGCTCGGCGACACCATCGCGTTGGTGTCCGGCGGGTTTATCGAGATCGTCGGGCCGATCGCGGCCGATCTCGGCATCGACCACGCGCTGGCCAACCGGCTCGAAGTGCGCGACGGCGTCCTCACCGGACGGGTCGAGGGCGAGATCGTCGACCGGGCCGGAAAGGCCGCAGCCTTGCGCCAGTTCGCCGCCGAAGCGGGTCTCCCGCTGTCCCGCACCGTCGCGATCGGCGACGGAGCCAACGATCTCGACATGCTGGAGACAGCCGGGCTCGGCGTCGCCTTCAACGCCAAGCCGTTGGTGCGGGCGCAGGCCGACACCGCGGTCAACGTCCCGTATCTCGACACGGTGCTCTTCCTGCTGGGCATCACCCGGGAGGACGTCGAAGAAGCCGACGCGCTGGACGGCATACCGACGCCTGCCCCGCAGCTGCCCTGAGGCGCGCGAGCGGCAGTCAACCAGCGGGGGTCAACACCCCATGGCGTGCACGCCGCCGTCGACGTGGACGATCTCGCCGGTCGTGGCCGGGAACCAGTCCGACAGCAGGGCCGCGCACGCCTTGGCGGTGGGCACCGGGTCCGCGACGTTCCACCCGAGCGGGGCGCGGGTGTCCCATTGCGCCTCGAAGACCTCGAAGCCGGGGATCGACTTGGCGGCCGTCGTGCGGATCGGGCCGGCAGCGACCAGGTTGCAGCGAATGCCCTTCGGCCCGAGGTCGCGGGCGCAGTAGCGGTTGGTCGACTCGAAGGCGGCCTTGGCCACGCCCATCCAGTCGTAGACCGGCCAGGCGAAGCTCGCGTCGAAGGTCAGCCCGACGATGGACCCGCCCGCGCTCATCAGCGGCAGCGCGGCGACGGCGAGGGCCTTGAGGCTGTAGGCGCTCACGTGGATCGCGGTGCTGACGTCCTCCCAGGTCGCATCGAGGAAGGTGAAGGCACCCTGGGGGGCGAACCCGATCGAGTGCAGCACCCCGTCCAGTCGGTCGGTGTGCTCGCGTAGCCGGTCGGCCAGGGTGTCGAGGTGCTCCTGGTTGCTCACGTCGAGCTCGACGACCAGAGGTGTCACGGGCAGCCGCCGGGCGATGGTCTGGGTGATCTTCATGGTCCGCCCGAAGGAGGTGAGGATCACTGTCGCGCCCTCCTCCTGGGCGATCTTGGCGACGTGGAAGGCGATCGAGGAGTCCATGAGGACACCTGTCACCAGGAGGGTCTTGCCGTCGAACATGCCCATGGCCGGCTCGCTTTCGCTTGAGGTCTTCGGTCGGTCGGTCAGTGGCCCATGCCAAGGCCGCCGTCGACGGGCAGCACGGCACCGGTGATGTAGGCGGCTTCCGGGGAGGCCAGGAAGCGCACCGCCGCGGCGACTTCCTCGGGTGCCGCGAAGCGGCCCGCCGGGATGGAGGAGAGGTATGCCGTGCGCCGCTCCTCCGGGAGGGCCGCGGTCATGTCGGTGTCGATGAAGCCGGGCGCCACGACATTGGCGGTGATGCCGCGTCCGCCCAGCTCACGGCTGATCGAGCGGGCCAGGCCCACGAGAGCGGCCTTGCTCGCGGCATAGTTGGCCTGGCCTGGGGAACCATAGAGGCCGACGACGCTGGAGACGAAGATCATCCGGCCGCGGCGCAGCCGGATCATCCCCTTGCTGGCCCGCCGAGCGCAGCGGAAGGCGCCCGCGAGGTTGGTGTCGATGACGTCATCGAACTCGGCGTCACTCATCCGCATGAGCAACTGGTCCTTAGTGATGCCGGCATTGGCGACCAACACCTCGACCGGTCCCCCGAGCAACCCTTCGGCGGCGGCGAAGGCCGCATCGACGGAGGCCGTGTCGGTCACCTCGCACGGCACTGCCTGCAAGCCTTCGGGGGCGTCGCCGGAGCGGGTGGTGACCACCACGCGGTCCCCCGCTGCTGAGAAGGACCGGGCAATAGCCAAACCGATCCCGCGGTTGCCACCGGTGACGAGCACCGCTCGTCCAGCTGGGGGCGGTGTCTGGGTCATGGGCCGGTGGTCCTTCCTTAGAGACGCATCGTGCTCGGCGCAGCGATGTTCGACCGACGCTACGGGTTACCCGCGCGTAGGACGTAACGGCGCACGGCATACCCGGCGTAGTGTGGGGAGCGTGAGGCTGCGGCGGAAGGGACCCGAGCCGGTGGTGCACACCGTGACCACCGCGCCGATGTCGCTCGCCGAAGACAGCGACATGCGAATGCGCCGCTACCTCATCACCATGGGCATTCGCACCGCCTGCTTCCTGTTGGCCGTCGTCACCGAGGGCTGGCTGCGCTGGACCTTTGTCGCCGGCGCCGCGATCCTGCCCTACATCGCCGTCGTGCTGGCCAATGCTGTCGGACCGCGCTGGGGCGCCCAGATCAGCGGTGCCGACCGGTTCACCGAATCGGGGCCGGGGCTGTCAGCGCCCCCGACCCACATCCACGCGGTCGGTCCGATCAGCCACAGCCACTGACACAGCCAGCTCACCCACCGATGGCCGACATCGGACGCTCGGGCTGGTGGAATCCGGGGCGACCGATCCCGTGGCCGTGCGCCTTACGCCACATTTCCTCGCGAATGAGATCGGCGAGGTCGGAGTCCGAAGCGCCAGCCCGTAGCGGTCCGCGCAGGTCGGTCTCGCGCTGGGAGAACAGACAGTTGCGCACCTGGCCGTCTGCGGTGAGCCGCGTGCGGTCGCAGTCGCCGCAGAATGGTGCGGACACGCTGGCGATGATGCCCACGGTCGCCGGGCCGCCATCGACGAGGTAGCGCTGGGCTGGTGCACTGCCCCGCGCCGAGTCGGGCAGGTCGGTCAGGGTGAACCGCTCGGCCAGCCGCTCGCGGATCTCGGCGGCGGTGACCATGACCGACCGGTCCCAGCCGTGTTGTGCGTCCAGCGGCATCTGCTCGATGAAGCGCAGTTCATAGCCTCGCTCCAGGCACCAGGCCAGCAGCTCGCACACGGCCTGGTCGTTGACCCCACGCATCGCCACGGCATTGACCTTGACCGGTGCCAGGCCGGCTTCGGACGCCGCCGCGAGTCCCGCGACGACGTCACCGAGCCGGTTGCGCCGGGTGAGGGCAAGGAACTGTTCGGCGTCGACGGTGTCCAGGGACACGTTGACCCGGTCGAGTCCAGCGGCGGCCAGGGGTGCGGCGAGCCGGGCGAGGGCGGCGCCATTGGTCGTCATGGCCAGAGTCGGCCGCGGGGTGATCTCGGCCAGCGCACGCACCAGGTCGATGATGCTCGGCCGCAGCAGCGGCTCGCCACCGGTCAGTCGGACCTGGGTGACCCCGAGACTCACGAAAACCCGCACCACGCGGACGAGTTCGTCGTCCGTGAGCAACTCGGCCGAGGGCAACCAGGGCAGTCCCTCTGCGGGCATGCAGTACGTGCACCGGAAGCTGCACCGGTCGGTCACCGACACGCGCAGGTCTCGCGCGACCCGGCCGTAGGTGTCGATGAGAGTGCCGCCGTCCGGAGGACGCAGCCTCGGGTCGGGCAGCCGGGTCATGCGCGCCACCCTAACCCGGGTACGGTGAGTCGGTGTTCAGGGAGATCTTCACCAAGCGCATCCTGGGCGCCATCGCGTTTGCCATCGTGTTCGGCCTGGCCTGCTATGCCCTGGGGATGTGGCAGTTGTCGCGTTACGAGGCCAAGGACGCCCGCGCCAATGCCGTCGAGGCCAACTATGCGCGCGCGGCGGTGCCGCTGGCCCAGGTGCTGCCCTCCCCCGCCAGCGCATTGGGTGAGGACCAGATCTGGTCCAAGGTCACCGTGACCGGTCGGTATGCCGTAGACCGCACCCTCGTCGTGCGCACCCGCTCCCTCGCCAGCGCCCTCGGCCTGGAGGTGCTCGTTCCCCTGCGGGTCGGTGACGCGACCCTCTTGGTCGACCGGGGATGGGTGCGCCTGGGCGAGACCGCCGCCGAGTTGCCGGCCTTCCCCCCCGCTCCGACCGAGGAGGTCACGGTCACCGGGTGGCTCAAGCCGAGTGAGGACGATCGCGGGCAGAACCTCCCCGCCGGACAGCTCGCCTCAATCAACCTGCCCCAGGCTCAGCGTCAGATCGGCGGGACGCTCTACCAGGCCTACCTCGTCATGGACACCGAGCGCACCGCGTCTGGCCTGACCCCTCAGCGTCCGGCCCCCTTGGAGCCACCCTCAGTGGACCGCGGTCCGCACTTTGCCTACGCCTTGCAGTGGTGGCTCACCGCCGGTCTGGGAATCGCCTTCGTCGTCTTCCTCTACCGCTCCCGTCCCGGTGCCGCCGAGCGTCGCGCGGAGGCAACTCCCAAGCCCAAGAAGGTGCGGATCTGGGACGAAGAGGACGGCTGATCGAGCTCTCGGATGCCGTCAGGCCGGGGTGCGCTCGTCGAAGTACTGCGTGCGATAGAGATCGGCATACAGTCCCCCGCGCTCCAAGAGTTCGGTATGCCGTCCGCGCTCCACGATCCGACCGTCGTCGACAACGAGGATCTGGTCTGCGCCACGCACTGTCGAGAGACGGTGGGCGATGACAAACGCGGTGCGGCCCTGCAGGGCGGCATCCAGAGCCCGCTGCACGGCGACCTCGGACTCGCTGTCCAGGTGCGCCGTCGCCTCGTCCAGGACGAGAACCTGGGGCTGCTTGAGCAGCAGTCGGGCGATGGCCAATCGTTGCTTCTCCCCGCCAGACAGTCGGTGACCACGGTCGCCGACGACGGTATCCAGCCCCGACGGGAGTTCGTCGACGAGGGTGAGCACCTGAGCTGCGGCCAGGGCCTGCCGCATCTGCTCCTCGGTGGCATCGGGCTTGGCATACGCGAGGTTGCCGCGGATGGTGTCGTGGAAGAGGTGTGCCTCCTGGGTGACCATCCCGACGGTCTCGTGCACCGACCCCAGCGAGGCCTGGCGCAGGTCGACCCCACCGACCCGCACCGTGCCGATCGTCGGGTCATAAAGCCGGGCCACCAGCGAGGTCACGGTTGTCTTGCCGGCTCCACTCGGCCCGACGAGGGCGACCAGCTGGCCCGGCTCGGCGCGGAAGGTGATGTCATGCAGGACCGGCCCCCCGCCCGCTCGGTCGCCAGTGGCGGCGGCCTCCAGCGAACGCAACGACACCTCGTCGGCGGACGGATAGGCGAAGCCCACCCCGTCGAACTCCACGTCGACCGGGCCCGACGGGATCGCCACCGGCGACGGGACTTCGGCCACCAGCGGCTTGAGGTCGAGCACTTCGAAGACCCGCTCGAAGGACACCAATGCGGTCATCACGTCGACTCGCACCCCGGAGAGCGCGGTCAACGGACCGTACAGGCGCGACAGCAGTGCGGCCAGGGCGAGCAGGGTGCCCACGGTCAGCGTTCCCGACACGGCCATCAGGCCGCCGAAGCCGTAGACCATCGCCGTCGCCAACGCCGCCACCAATGACAGTGCCACGACGAACGTGGTGCGGTTCATCGCGATCCGCACCCCGGTGTCGCGGACGGCTGCCGCGCGGACGGCATACTCGCTCTCTTCCCGCACGGGGGTGCCGAACAGCTTGACCAGCAGCGCACCGGCCACGTTGAAGCGTTCGGTCATCCGGGACCCCAGCTCGGCGTTGGCCGTCATCTGGGTGTGCATGAGCGCCGACAGCCGCCGACCCATGTACTTGGCCGGGACGAGGAAGAACGGCACGAGCAGCAGCGCCCCGAGGGTGAGCTGCCAGGAGAGGGTCGCCATCGCGGCGACGATGAGCACGAGCGACACCGAGTTGCTCACCACCGAGGACAACACCGAGGTGAACGCCTGCTGGGCGCCGATGACATCGGAGTTGAGCCGGCTGACCAGCGAGCCGGTCTGTGAGCGGGTGAAAAAGGCGATCGGCTGGCGCAGCACATGACCGAACACCGCAGTCCGCAGGTCGTAGATGAGCCCCTCGCCGATGCGCGCCGAAAACCAACGCTGCGCGATATCGAGGACTGCGCTCGCCACCGACAGCACGGCCACCAACAGCGACAGGCGCACGACGACGCCACCGTCCTTGAGGAGGACGCCCTCATCGACGATGTTCTTCAACAGCAGCGGCACGGCCACCACGACGGTGGCGTCGATGACGACCAGGGTGAGGAATCCGGCGATCCACATCCGGTAGGGGCGGGCGTAGTCGAGCACGCGGCGAGTGGTGTCCCCGCGCAGCCGCACGTCGAGCACCGATTGGTCGCGCACCATGCTGCGCATGACGCCATGTCCACCCTGCTGGCTCATCTGGGCCTCGCCTTCTCACCCATCCGGAGGCGACCCGGGTGGTCGTCAGGGGTTGGTCCGTGTGTCACGCCCCGCAACGACGGGACGGGATGCCGCATTCCCCCCACGTGCGCCGGGCGGGTCGTTCAGGAGCGTCCGACGCCCCGGGCCATCCCGTGCAGGAGAAATCCCTGAGCGGCGCGCTCATGGGCCAGTTGCTCGTCCGGGGTGCTCGTGATGGCCTGACGGAGCAGGGGCTTGAGGGCGCGCAGCGCCGCAGGGGACGCTGCCAGCAGGGCGGCGACGAGGTCGGCGGTGGCGGCATCGAGGTCGGCGCGTGGCACAGCCGCAGTGGCCAGGCCGATCGCGACGGCCTCGGCTGCGCCGACGACGCGGGCCGTCGCACACAGTTCCAGGGCGCGGGAGTAACCGACGGAATGCACGAGCGTGGCGGTGCCGCCGAGGTCAGGGATCAGCCCGAGGGCGATCTCCTTCATCGACATGGCGACGTCGTCAGCGACGATCCGCAGATCGGCCGCCAGGGCCAACTGGAACCCAGCGCCGATGGCGTGGCCCTGGACCGCGGCGACGACCACGGGGGTGATCCGGCGCCAGGCGGCAAAGCCCTCCTGGAAGGGCGCGATGAGGGCCGTCATCGCCGCCGGGCTCTGCGCTGCGGCCGCGATCATGTCCGGCTCACCCGGCATACCGCCTGGCATGAGCAGGGAGCGATTGAGTCCCGCCGAGAAGGCCCGTCCCTCGGCCCGCAGCACGACCACGCGGGTCGTGTCGGGCAGCCCGTGCGCGGTGTCGGCGAGCGCCGCCCACAGCGACGGGGTCTGGGCATTGAGCTGGTCGGGGTTGGCAAGCGTGACGGTCGTGACCGCACCGTCGTGCTCGACGCGGAGGCCGGGGTGGGGCTGGGTGCTCACCCCGCCAGGCTATCCGTCGGCCGGTGGCGGATTCGCGCCGGACCAGGTGCGACCCAACAGGCCCAGGTCGGCGCCAGTGTCCTCCCGGTATGCCGTGTAGCCCGCGTCGAAGGGCGTGCGGGCGTGGTAGGCCCAATGCGAGCTGTCCCACACGGTCAGCAGGCGCCCAGCCGCTCGACTGAAGAAGTCGCGGTGGTCGACCATCCGCAGCTGTTCGTTCCAGCGCACCCGCTGCAGCGACTCGGTCCGCGCGAGATAGACCTGCTCGATCATCTGCCGCACCGGGAGGCCGTTGACGAGGTCGCCCCATGGGCGCAGCGGCGGTTGGTGGCCGGGGAAGAGCGCATCCGGGCCGTGGTCGATGGCATACCACCGGGGCAACTCGACCCGCATGATCCCGACGACGTCCACCTCGGGGGTGGCGTCGAGGTAGGCGATGGCCTGGGTCAACCCCAGCGCGGCGCTGAACACGATGTCGTCGTCGGCGACGAAAGCGAACTCGGTCTCGACCGCGTCAAGGGCAGCATTGCGCCCGACACTCACGCCGCTGTTGAACGGCAGCGGCAGCACGGTGACCATCGGGTCGCCGGGAGCCATCGGCTCGCGAGAATCGTCGGCGATGACGATGCGTCCGGAGAACTGCGGACGCAGCGACCGCACCAGCCGTCGCGCCACGTCGGGGCGTTGGAAGGTCTTGACGGCGAAGGTCACCCGTCGCGCGGCGTCCGCGCGGTCTGCCGCGGTCGGCGCTGCCTCGAGCCGAGTGTCGCGCAGCCGGAGGGCGGCCAGCTGCGCAGTGGTCACCGCCCCGTATGCCGCTCGCAAGGGTCCCCCGGCCCGGGAGTGGAGAGCAGCGCGCACCTGGTCGGCGCGCGCAGCGGACAGGCGCGGGCTCATCGGAGATCGTCCGTCGCCCAGAGGGAGCTCACGCCTGCGGTGTCGGTGGTCACGGCATACATCGTGCCGGATGCGGTCTGCGCGGCAGAGGTGACCACTCCGGGCGGCCCGGCGCGGGTTTCCCAGCCGCTGGCGCCTGAGCGCAGCACGAGGGACGCCGCTCCGGTGGGCAGGAGGATGGTCCACCCGTTGCCGCGCCAGACCGGGGCAGGGATCGTCGCGCGGTCGGCGATGGTGACAGCCGGTATGCCGTCCCGCACCGTAGGGGCGCGGCTGTCGGCAGACGGGAGGTCCCACACTGCCAGTCGGCCATCAACGACGCCGACAACCACACACCCCGCTGCCCGATCGTGGCATCCCACGGCGACCGCCTCACCGGTGCGGCCCGTCATCGGCAGCGTCGCGCGCCGCCAACCGCTGTTGCCGCGGGTGG
>WBZM01002801.1_pt1 | contig 14353 bp, 12 predicted proteins | sample 5204271 | NCBI WGS metagenome assembly WBZM01 (sample SAMN12344346, study PRJNA552823) | activated sludge metagenome | biome: Activated sludge suspended growth; feature: Nitrification reactor; material: Wastewater; isolation source: activated sludge from nitrification reactor of wastewater...
GAGTCTATCCCTGCCGGGCTGGCGTGTCAAGTCTGCCCGGTCATTTGCTTCTGCGCACTTCATGCGCTAAGATAGCACCGTCGTTGATCCACATATTTCCTCAGGAGGCTGCCATGCTCAATCTTGCGATGCTGTTGGAGTCCAGCGCCAGGGCCAATCCAGCGCACCTGGCCGTCATTTTTAACGACACCAAGCTGACCTATGCCCAGCTCAACGGAGCGGCCAATCAACTGGCCAACGGCCTGCGCAAACTGGGCGTCCAGCGCGGCGACAAAGTCGCCCTCTCCTGTCCCAACCTGCCCTACTTCCCCATCGCCTACTACGCCATTCTCAAAGTGGGGGCGGCCGTCGTACCGTTCAACGTACTGTTCAAGGGCCGCGAGGTGGCCTATCACCTCAACGATAGCGATGCAGTGGCTATGATCGCCTTTCAGGGCACGCCTGATCTGCCCATCGCGCAGATGGCCTTCGAGGGTTTCCAGCAGGCGCCCAACTGCCGGAACCTCATCGTGGCAACGGTCGATCCGGCTGCCGCGCCGCCGGTGGAAGGTGAAGGCGTCACGACGCTGGGCCGGGTCATGGCCGGCCAGCCGCCTGTGTTCGACACGGCGCAGACCATGCCCGATGACACGGCGGTGATCCTCTACACCTCCGGCACCACGGGAAGCCCCAAGGGCGCCGAACTGACCCACGCCAACATGATCATGAACGCCGTAGCCACGCGTGACATGGTTGGGTTCAACAAGGACGACGTGGCGCTGGCGGTGCTGCCGCTGTTCCACTCCTTCGGCCAGACGGTGATCATGAACACGGCCTTCACGTCGGGCGCTGCCATCACGCTGCTGCCACGCTTCACGCCCGATGCGGCGCTGGGGATCTTGCAGCGCGACAGCGTGACCATCTTCGCCGGCGTGCCGACCATGTATTGGGCGCTGATGAGCTATCCGGAGGCTGACAAGTTCGACCTGGCCAGGATCGCAGCCAACATGCGCATCGCCGTCAGCGGCGGTTCGGCTCTGCCGCTGGAGGTGATCAAGGGCTTCGAGGCGAAGTTTGACGTGCCGATCCTGGAGGGCTACGGCCTGAGCGAGACCTCGCCCGTTGCCTGCTTCAACCAGCTCGACCGGCCGCGCAAGGCCGGCTCCATCGGCCAGCCCATTTGGCTGACCGACATGCGCATCGTCGACCCGATGGACGAGAATCACACCGCTCTGCCGGCCGGCGAGGTGGGCGAGGTGGTGATCCGCGGCCACCAACTGATGAAGGGCTATTACAAGAAACCGGAGGCCACGGCCGAGGCGATCCGCAAAGACTGGTTCCACAGCGGCGACATGGGCAAAACCGACGAGGATGGCTATTTCTACATCGTCGACCGGCTGAAGGAGATGATCATCCGCGGCGGTTTCAACGTTTACCCGCGCGAGTTGGAGGAATACTTCATGACCCATCCCAAGGTCTCTCTGGTGGCCGTCAAGGGCGTGCCGGATCCCAAGATGGGTGAAGAGATCAAAGCCTACATCGTGCTCAAGCCGGGCCAAAGCGCAACCGTCGACGAAATGCTGGAGTTCGCTAAGGTTGGACTGGCAGCCTACAAGTACCCGCGCTATATCGAATTCCGCACGACCTTGCCTATGACCGCCACGGGCAAGATCCTGAAGCGCGAGCTCGCGGATGAGTAGCAGGTGGCAAGTACCAGGTTGCACGCGGCGAGTGGCAGGCTGGATGTAACGTCATGGCATGTGCCAGTCATCTCAGAGTCATCACGTGGCACGTGAAACGTGTCACGTGATACTTGACACTCGACACTGAAGATAAGGACGAACCATGACGAAGCACGTCAACGTGACCTGGTTGCAGAAAAGGCAGTTCGTTGGAGTTGGCGGTTCCAAGCGGGCTGTGGTGATGTCAGGACAGGACGAGGACAACGCCATCGGCGTATCGCCGTCGGAGATGCTGCTGCTGGGCCTGGCCGGCTGCTCGGCCTACGATGTGGTCGGCATTCTCGAGAAGCGCAAGGCCAGACTGACCGGGTTGGAGGTCAAGGTCACGGCCGAACAAGAGGCGGACCCGCCCTGGCCCTACCGCCAGATCCACCTGGAGTACATCGTGCGCGGCCAGGGGCTGACCGAGAAGGCCGTGGGCGACGCCATTCACCTGTCGGAGACCAAGTACTGCTCCGTGGCTGCCACCATCCGGCCGACAGCCGAGATCACCACCAGCTTCCTGATTGTCGAAGACGAGTAGTGGGACATCGGTTCAGGACCAGAGTTGCCAACTTATCCCAAAGTTGGCAACTCTTTTGGCGCGCGAATCGTTGGACGAACACCGGCTTTGTTGTATAATGGACGCGCCAATGAACATCGCATCACCGACTGAACTCGCAAAGGAGTACCCCCGATGCCGCCCTCTTCCTCAGTCAATCCCATTGATCTTCCTGTCATCGTCGCACCGGGCCTGTGGGACGCGCTCCTGACCGGCGACGCCAGGGCTGAGCTGGAACAGGTACTGCCCGGCTACCTGCTGCCGCGCCGCTGGTTTGGCTCCAAGGCGCGCACGATGGAGGCTGTCAGGATGGCCGAGGCCATCCCAATGGACCTGGGCGTCTACCTGACACTGCTGGAGGTGCACTTCACCGAAGGGCAGCCGGAGACCTACGTGCTGCCGCTGGCCTTTGCCACAGGCGAGCAGGCCAGCGCGTTGGTCGAAAAGCGCCCCAATGCTGTGATAGCCAGCCTGCATACAGCCGATGGCGAGGGGGTGCTGTATGACGCAGTATGGAATCCTGACTTCGATATGCTCCTGCTGGAGGCCATCGGACAGCGACAGGTGTGGAGCGGCGCCGCGGGCGACATCGTCGCTACGGCCACGATCGCCTTCACCTGGCTGCGCGGCGATCCCAGGGAGAAGCTGACACCGCACGTGCTGGGTGTGGAGCAGAGCAACACCAATGTGCGCTATGGCGAGCGGCTGTTGCTCAAGCTCTTCCGCCGCCTGGAGGTGGGCGTCAACCCTGACCAGGAGATCGGCAGCTTTTTGACCGAAAGGGCGGCTTTCGGCCATGTGCCGCCGGTCGCCGGCGCGCTGGAGTATCACCGCAAAGGCGCCAAACCGGGCGAACCGATTTCGCTGGCTCTGCTGCAGGGCTTCGTGGCCAATCGGGGCGACGCCTGGCGTTACACGTTGGATTCGCTCCAGGATTACTTCGATCGAAGTAAGGTGCACTACGCGCCGCCATCGTGGGTGACGGACCTGCCCCAGGAGCCGCTGCTGGCGCTGGCCGCCAGGCCGATCCCCGACCTGGCTGAGGAGGCCGTCGGTCCTTACCTTCAGTCGGCGCGGCTGCTGGGGCGGCGCACGGCCGAGCTGCATCTGGCCCTGGCCTCGCAGCCGGAAGATCCGGTCTTCGGGCTGGAGCCGTTCACCCCTGCCTATCGTCAGCACCTGCGGCGCGATATGCACAAGCTAACCAGCACGATCTTTCGGCACCTGCGCCATCATCTGCACAGCTTACCTCCGGCGGCGCATGAGGCTGCACTGCAAGCGCTGGCCCTGGAAGAGCGCATCGTTCACGACTTCGACGCGCTGCTGGAGGGTGAGATCTCAGCCCGGCGTGCGCGCATCCATGGCGACTATCACCTGGGCCAGGTGCTGTATACCGGCGACGACTTCATGATCATCGACTTCGAGGGGGAGCCGGCTCGCCCGTTGAGCGAGCGCCGGCAGAAAGGTTCGCCCCTGCAGGACGTGGCCGGCATGCTGCGTTCCTTCCACTATGCCGCCTACGCAGCCTTCTTCTACGCCATGGATCGCCCTGACCAGTCGCCACGCGCCGCCGACCTGGAGGCATGGGCGCGCTATTGGCATCTGTGGGTTTCCGTGGCCTACCTGCACTCCTATCTGCAGGTTGTGGCCGGCGCTCCCTTCATTCCGGCCGATTTCAAAGAACTAAAGGCCCTGCTGGACTCTTACTTGCTCTCCAAGGCCGTTTACGAGTTGGGCTACGAATTGAACAACCGGCCGCATTGGGTTGCGATTCCGCTGCAGGGTATCGTGCAGACTGCGCAAGCGGTGCAGTAGCAGGACGCAGAGAAGTCGGGTTTTTTCCGAAAAACCCGACTTCTTTTGTACTGCCGACGGAAAAATGACCCGTTTGGGTATTGTGAACACGCGGAGCGCTGCGTATAATGGTGCAATCTGCACGCATGCGCGCGTCTTCGTGCGCGCGTTTCCACGCCACTCCAAGGACTCTTACCATGAGCGCTGCCATCCCCAACGGGCAACCGCCGCTGCTGGCTGATTACGACCCTGGCCGGGCCTACGACGAGCTGTTGCTGCAAACCGGTCGCGAGCCGAGGGAACACTACCGGGCGTTGTACAACCATCTGCTGGCGCTGCCGCCGGATGAGCTGACCCACCGCCAGAGCGCAGCCGATCTCTCGTTTCTCAACCAGGGCATCACCTTCACCGTCTATAGCAGCGCCGAGGGCACCGAGCGCATTTTTCCCTACGACCTCATCCCGCGCATCATCCCGCGCCGGGAGTGGACGACTATTGACCGCGGCTTGCGCCAGCGCCTGACGGCCCTTAATCTGTTCCTGCACGACATCTACCACGAGGGTAAGATCGTCAAAGATGGTGTGGTGCCGGTGGACATGGTCTACAGCGCCAGACACTACCGGCGTGAGATGCGTAACGTGGACGTGCCGCGCGGCATCTACGTGGCCGTGGACGGCACCGACCTGGTGCGCGTCGACGACGGTGAGTTCCTGGTGTTGGAGGACAACCTGCGCGTCCCCAGCGGCGTCTCATACATGCTGGTCAACCGCCAGGTCATGAAGCGCGTCTTTCCCCGCCAGTTCCGCAACTACGGTGTGCAACCGATCATGCAGTACGGCCAGGCGCTGCTGACCACGCTGCAATCGCTGGCGCCGGCTCACGTCGACAATCCCACCATCGTCCTGCTGACGCCAGGCGTGTACAACTCGGCCTATTTCGAGCACACTTTCCTGGCGCGCCAGATGGGCATTACCCTGGTGGAAGGACGCGACCTGCTGGTGCACGACAATTACGTCTACATGCGCACCACGGCCGGCCTGGAGCGGGTGGACGTGGTCTATCGGCGGGTAGACGACGACTTCCTGGACCCGCTGGTGTTCCGGCCTGACTCGTCGCTGGGTGTGCCCGGGCTGTTCAACGCCTACCGCGCCGGCAATGTGACCCTGGCCAACGCAGTCGGCACCGGCGTGGCCGACGACAAGGCCATCTATGCCTACGTGCCGGCGATCATTCGCTACTATCTGGGCGAGGATGCCATCCTGCGCAACGTCGAGACCTACATCCTGACCGACGAGAAGCAACGCCGGCACGTGCTGGACCGCCTGGACAGCCTGGTGGTCAAGGCGGTGGGCGAGTCGGGCGGTTACGACATGTTGATCGGCCCGCACAGCACAGCCGAGGAGCGCGAGCAGTTCCGCCAGCGCATCTTGGCCAGCCCGCGCAACTACATCGCCCAACCGACGCTGAATCTGTCCGTGGCGCCCTGCTACATCGACGGCCGCGTCGAGGCCCGCCACATTGACCTGCGACCCTTCGTGCTGTCCGGGCAGGAGATCACCATCGTTCCCGGCGGGCTGACGCGCGTCGCCTTGCGCCGCGGGTCGCTGGTGGTCAACTCCAGCCAGGGCGGCGGCAGCAAGGATACGTGGGTGTTAAACGACTAAAACTTTGGAAGTCGTCGGTACGTCGCCGCACATCGGGCTTCAGATCGAGCCGGCGACTTCCGAAGTTTGGAACAGGAGCCAGCGCCATGCTCTCACGCGTCGCCGATCACCTCTATTGGATGTCCCGTTACCTGGAGCGCGCCCAACACACAGCGCGGCTGCTGGACGTCACCCTCGACCTGGTGCCTGACCGCACGCCGCTTGCAGTGACCCAGGCGTGGGAGCGTCTATTCCTCAGTCTGCACCTGCAGCCGCCGGCCGCGCTGCCGCTCAAGGGCCGGCCGGTCACTCAGTTGCTGGCGCTGGACGCCAAATATGATAGCTCTGTCGTCCATCATATTGCGGTGGCGCGCGATAACGCCCGCCAGGTGCGCGAGTTGATCAGCACCGAGATGTGGGAGCAGATCAACCGCATGTATCTGGATTTGCAGCAGGCCCATATGGAGCGCATCTGGGCCGAGCCGCATCCGTTCTTTCAGTCGGTCAAACAGGGCGCGCATCTGTTCCAGGGTATCACCGATTCGACCATGGTGCGCGGTGAAGGGTGGCACTTCATCCACCTGGGCCAGTTCATCGAGCGCGCTGGCAACGTGGCCGCCTTGCTCAGCGCGTATCTGGCCGTGGAGGAGACCGGCCTGTCGGCGCTGCACGCCAGCGATCTCTACGTGGAGTGGCTGGGCCTGCTGCGCAGTTGCACCGCCTTCGAGGCATTCTGCAAGGTCTACAGTGCAGACCTTCAGTTCGAGCAGATCGCCGAGTTCTTGCTGCTCAACGACAGCTTCCCCTTCTCGGTCAACTTTGCGGCCAGCGCCATGCGTTCGGCCATCGAGGGCATCACCGACACCACCGACACGCGCAAGCACAACGCCATCCTGCGCCGCATCGGCCGGCTGAAGGCTACGCTGGACTACGAGCAGATCGGCGACCTGCTGGCCGCGGACCTGGGCCGCACGCTGGACGCCATCCAGTCGCAGTGTGCGCAGGTCCATAACGACGTCTTCGAGAGTTACATCGCCTACCCGGTAGATGCCAGGCTAGCCGCCGCCTGACCCATCTCTCCGTCCCAATCTACCAATCCGCCATCCCACCCGCCTCTGCGCTTTTCATGTCTTACCACATTCGCCACATCACCCGCTACCGCTACAGCGCGCCGATCCGCGAGAGTATTATGGAGGCGCGCATGCAGCCCCGGTCCGATGACAACCAACATTGCAGCGACTTTCGACTTGACGTTGTACCCAGGGCCAGGCCGACCTGCTACCACGACCATTTGGGCAACGTAGTGCATCATTTCGACATCCCCGGTGAGCACCAGGAATTGTATCTGCTGGCCGAGTCTACCGTCGATGTCAACCCGCTGCCCGCGCTGCCGGCAGCGCTGCCGTATCCTGCGTGGCAGGAGATCGACGCGCTGGGCAGCGATGGCCTCTTCTGGGACCTGCTACAAGCCAGCGCCTTCGTTCATCCGACGCCTTTGCTGGACGATCTGGCCGCAGTGCTGGCCGTGGACAGGAGTCATGACCCGCTGACAACGGCGCTGCAACTCAATCAGGCGCTGTACCGGTCGTTCAGCTATGTGCCGCAGAGCACGCGGGTCGACTCCACCATCGACGACGCCATAGCCCATCGTCGCGGCGTATGCCAGGACTTCAGCCATATCATGCTGGCTCTGCTGCGGCGGCTAGGCATTCCGGCGCGTTACGTCAGCGGCTACCTGTACCACCGCAAGGAGAACCACGACCGTTCCGAGGAGGATGCCAGCCACGCCTGGGTGGAAGCCTACCTGCCAGGGTTGGGCTGGCGGGGCTTCGACCCCACCAACAACCTGGTGGTAGGGGAGCGCCACATCCGCGTGGCTGTGGGCCGCGATTACGCCGACGTGCCGCCGACGCGCGGCGTGTTCAAGGGCCTGGCGGCCAGCCAGTTGGGCGTGAGCGTGCGCGTCAGCCCGACTCCTTTGCCCATCACCGCCGAAGAGCAGGTGCTGCTCAACACGGTGAGCGCGCCCGCGCCTCGGCCCAGCCGCCGTCTGGACGCGCAGGCGCAGCAGCAACAGCAGCAGTAGAGAACAGATTGACGCACAGTGTTGGCCGAGGAAATGGGGAACCACATGGCTTGGCTTGAGCCAGCGGCCCACGTTATCCAAAAATCCGTGCAATTTCATCCACTGCAAACTGGGGATAGGACACGGACTGGCCGCCGCGGCGGGCGTGGAGTGGGCCGCCGGGGATCGTGGCCTGGCCGATGACCTGAGCCGGAATGCCTGCAGCCAGACACGCTCCCAGCAGCTTGCCGGTCTCCGCCGGCGGCAGCGCGACCAGCAGCGCACCGGAGGCGATCACGCCCAGCGGGTCCAGCCCGTAGGCCGCACACAGCGCCTGGCTTTCCGGGGGCACGGGCGCAGAGTCGAAGTCTACGGTCATGCCTACGCCTGACGCCCTGGCCATCTCCCATATCCCGGTGGCCAGCCCGCCCTCGGTGGGGTCGTGCATGGCGTGCACCGCGGCCGACGCAGCCGCCAACTGCGCCGCCCGCACCACGCTGATGCCGGGGTCGTGCAGGAAGCCCTGCGCGCGGCGCAGCAGCGCAGCGTCGAAGCCGCGGCCCAGCAGGTCGGACTCTTTTTCGCGCGCAAGGAGCGCCGTGCCCTCGATCGGGATGTGACCCAGCAGCGCCAGGTCGTCGCCCGGCTGCACGCCCGACGAACGCAGCAGCCGCGCCGGCGCCACCTCGCCCAGCATCGTGCCAGAGACGATGGGCCGGTCCAACCCCAGGGTGATTTCCGTGTGCCCGCCGGCCAGCGCCACGCCCAGGTCAGCGCAGGCTGCCGCGATTTGCTCGTAGATAGCCTCAGCCAGCGCGGCCGAAGCCTTGCCGGCCGGCAGCAGCACCGTGGCCATGAACCAGCGCGGGGTCGCGCCCATAACTGCGATGTCGTTGGCGTTGACGTTAACCGCATACCAGCCGATGGCGTCGGTGGCGAAGGTGATGGGGTCGGTCTTGGCCACCAGGTAGGTGGCGCCCATGTCGATCACGGCTGCGTCCACGCCCATCTGCGGGCCGACGAGGAGGCGCGCGTCGTCGGCGGTGAAGCGGCGCAGCAGACGGTCCAGCAGCGCGTTGGGCAGCTTGCCGGCGGGGAGAAGGTCGGAATTCATCATGCGCTGTTGGGAGGAGTGGGCTTTGTCGGCTGGTTGCGATGGCGACTCATCTGCTCCACAAAGGTCTCAGGAGCCAGCCGGACGATCTCGCGGATGCTGTCGAAATGTTTGTCGACACTGAGAATAGCCGTAATGCCGTTGTTTAGCATCACGGCTGCATGGACGAGATCGCGCGCAGGAAGTGTCGGGTAGATGCTGCTCAGGTCTCGGGCCTTCACGATATCGGCAAGATCGACCGCAAGGGTGCGGGGAACGATCGACTGGAGTGTTTCACTCACCGATCGGGCGTCTTCCGGCCGACCCAAAGAGAGGTAACGATGCAATATTTCCTGGTGAACCTCGGTGCTGGCGACTGCCTCCACAACTTCTTGTGCGATCAGCGCCAACGCTTGGCGACAAGTCTCCTGGTGTGGGTGTTCCCGACCCGCGACATACATCAGAATGTTGGTATCGACAAAAACCACCGCTTTCTGGTCGCGTTTATCTGTCATGGCCGCGATACCTTCCATCCATGATCTCGCCTTCCATGACCTCCCAGTCATCTATGGGCAGGTCCATGGCTGCCAGGCGGGTCAAGGCTTCGGTCTTCATGGCCAGGCGCGCCTCTTTGATGAGCTGTTCTTCAACAGCCTGGCGCACCAGGGCAGATACGGACTGCTTTTCCTCCGCAGCCAGGCGCTGAAGGATATCGAAAGTTTCAGAGGGCAAGAGAACTTGCACACGTTTCAAAGGCTGCGTCACTATCATCGCGTACCTCTTTTATACATATCGCAGAGTGAGTAACTGTCTCTGAGTATAGCATTCATGCGCCATCTGGTCAATGTTGTTGCGTCCAACATTTCCGAAGTGCGCGAGGTTGGCCTATAATCGGGACACACGTTTGCCGCCAACAAAGGAGCATGTGGTTGTGATCGAAATCATCGACCTCAACTTCCAGGGCCAGCCGGCCATCATCGCCAGCTACGTCCTGCGCGGGCCGAGGGGCGTGGTGCTGATTGAGACCGGGCCTGCGTCCTCCTATCCCGCGCTGAAAGCCGGGCTGGCGGCGCTGGGCATTGCGCTGGCCCAGGTGACAGATATCCTGGTGACGCACATCCACCTGGACCACAGCGGCGCGGCCGGCTGGCTGGCGCAGGAGACGGGCGCCACCGTACACGTCCACGCGGTGGGCGCGCCGCACCTGGCCGACCCGGCCAAGCTGCTGGCCTCAGCCCGGCGCATCTATGGCGCCGACATGGACCGGCTGTGGGGCGAGACGCTGCCCGCGCCGGCCGGCCAGGTCCATGCGCTGGCGGACGGCGATGTAATCGACGCGGCCGGGCTGCGCATCACCGCCGTGGACACCCCCGGCCACGCCTGGCACCACATGGCTTACCTGCTGGACGGCCTGTGCTGGACCGGCGACGTGGCCGCCGTGCGCTTTCCCAGCCTGCCCCACGTGCGCGTACCCACCCCGCCGCCCGAGATCGACCTGGCCGCCTGGCGCAGCAGCCTGGCGCGGCTGCGGGCGCTGCACCCCGACCAGTTGCTGCCCACCCACTTCGGCCCGGTCGCCGCAGATACCCTGAGCCACCTGCAAGCCGTCGAGGAGCAGCTCGATGCCGCCGCCGCTTTCGTGCGCGAACGCTGGCAAGCTGGGGAGGTCAGCGAGGCGATCATCGACGCGTACCGGGCCTGGATCGCCGCCCGCGCCCTGGCCGACGGCGCCGACGCGGCGGCCGCCGCCCGCTTCGAGGTCATCGTGCCCTCGGAGATGTGCGTGCAGGGGCTGGCGCGCTACTTCCAGAAACAGGCGGGTTAGCGGCGCGAGGTCACCAGCAGAAACGATACCTGACCAGCACTTGCGGCGCCTTCAGGTTTTCCAGCAGGAAGATGTCCTTGTAGAGCGTGCTATCCAGGATGTTGCGCTCCGGGAAGGCGAAGTAGTCGTCTGCGCGGTGGGGTCGTCCAGCGAGTGAATGGAGTGACAGAGTTCTATGCGCGCGCCAGGACTGGCAGTCCTCCGAAGGACTGCCAGTCCTGATGCGCCTACTCCACCAGCCGGCGCTCAGGCGCGGCAGGAGGGGGATGGTCAGCCGCCAGAAGAGGGCGTAGACCGTCACCCCGTTTGACACACGTTCCCTCTCCGTGCTAAAATTGCGCCGTTTTTGAACCCACGCCGCCGCAGGAGGAGCACAGCTATGGATCGTACTGCCGATATCGTTGCCTCGGAGCATGAAGTCTATTACCCGTCGACGGAAGTCGTCGCTCACGCGCACATCAAGGACTACGACGAGATCTACGCCCGCGCCCTGCAAGACCCCGAAGCCTTCTGGGCCGAGCGGGCCAGTCATCTGGAGTGGTACAAGCCCTGGGACAAGGTACTGGACGACTCGAACCCGCCTTTTTATAAGTGGTTCGCTGGCGGCCAGACCAACATCGTGCTTAACGCTCTGGATCGCCACGTCAAGACCTGGCGCAAGAACAAGCTGGCTCTGATCTGGGAGGGCGAGCCGGGCGACAAGGTGCTGCTCAGCTATCTGGGCTTGCAGCGCGAGGTCAATAAGTTCGCCAACGTGCTGCGCAGCATGGGCGTGCGCAAGGGGGACCGGGTGACTATCTACATGGGCCGCATCCCTGAGCTGCCCATCTCCATGCTGGCCTGCGCCAAGATCGGCGCGGTGCATTCGGTGGTCTACGGCGGCTTCAGCGAGCAGGCCCTGGCCGACCGCATCGAGGACGCGCAGAGTCGCGTGCTGATCACGTCCGACGGCGCCTGGCTGCGCGGCAAGACGGTCGACCTGAAGAAGATGGCCGACGAAGCGATCCACCGCTCCCCGGTGGTCGAGCACGTCATCGTGGTCAAGCGCACCGGCCAGGAGGTCTACATGGAGGCCGGCCGCGATTATTGGTACCACGATCTGATGACGCTGCCGATTGCCTCGGCGCAGTGCGCCACCGAGGTGATGGACGCCGAGGACCCGCTCTTCATCCTCTACACCTCCGGCACCACCGGCAAGCCCAAGGGCCTGCTGCACACCCATGGCGGCTATGCCGTCCATATCAGCACCACGCTGGGCTGGGCCTTCGACCTGAAAGAGGAAGACCGCTACTGGTGCGCGGCCGATCCGGGCTGGATCACCGGCCACAGTTACATCGTCTATGCGCCGCTGATCCTGGGAGCGACCAACTTCATGTACGAGGGCGCGCCCAACCATCCTTACCCCAACCGCTGGTGGAAGCTGATCGAGCACTACGGCATCACCATCCTCTACACCGCGCCGACGGCCATCCGCGGCCTGATGCGCTTTGGCGACGCCTGGCCGGCCCGCCATGATCTGAGCAGCCTGCGGCTGCTGGGCAGCGTCGGCGAGCCAATCAACCCGGAAGCCTGGCGCTGGTACCACACCGTCATCGGCAAGGGCAAGTGCCCGATCATCGACACCTGGTGGCAGACCGAGACCGGCGGCTTCATGATCACGCCCCTGCCCTCGGTGCCGCTCAAGCCCGGCTCCGGCACCCGCCCCTTCCCCGGCATCGAGGCCGACATCGTGGACGAGGACGGCCATCCGGTGGGGGTCAACGAGGACGGCTACCTGGTGATCAAGCGCCCCTGGCCCGGCATGGCCCGCACCGTCTATGGCGACCCGGACCGCTACGTCAGCCAGTATTGGGAACGCTTCAAGGAGCAGGGCTATTACCTGACGGGCGACTCGGCGCGCAAGGACGACGACGGCTACTACTGGATCATCGGCCGCATCGACGACGTGATCAAGGTCAGCGGCTACCGCTTGGGCACCGCCGAGGTGGAGAGCGCGCTGGTCAGCCATCCCGCCGTGGCTGAGGCGGCCGTGATCGGCATGCCTGACGAGGTGCGCGGCAACGTGATCTGGGCTTACTGTATCTTGCGCAGCGGCTTCGAGGGCAGCGACCGGCTGGTGGACGAGCTGAAGGATCACGTGCGCCACGAGACCGGCCCCATCGCCATGCCCAGCAAGATCGAGTTCGTGGACATCCTGCCGAAGACGCGCTCCGGCAAGATCATGCGCCGCGTGCTCAAGGCGCGGGCCATGGGCAAGGATGTGGGCGACGTGTCGACGCTGGAAGCTTGATCCATCACCGTGATCGCGAGGGCGTCTCGCCCGGCTTGACCCGGCGGGACGCCTGGCTGATCGAAGAAGACGCGGAAATTTTGGCCACAACCAGTTCAACACCACTCACAGGTCTCACCGAAGCCGAGGTCGCGCAGCGGCAGGCCCAGGGCCTGGTCAACGTCGTCCGGGTCCGGGTCGGCCGCACCTACGCGCAGATCGCCCGCGACAACCTGTTCACCTTCTTCAATCTGGTGCTCTTCAGCCTGGGCCTGATCCTGCTGTTGCTGGGCAGCCCGCGCGACGCCTTCTTCACCGCCGCCATCGCCTTCCTGAACGCCATCGTCGGCACGGTGCAGGAGGTGCGGGCCAAGCGCAAGCTGGACCAGATCGCGTTGCTGACCCGGCCTCAGGCCACGGTGATCCGCGCTGGCCAGACGCAGCAGATCGATCCGGCCCAGGTGGTGGTGGACGACCTGCTGGTGGTCGGTCCAGGGGACCAGGCGCTGGTCGATGGGGCGGTAGTGCAGGGCGCGGCCGACTTCGACGAGGCGCTGCTTACCGGTGAGGCCGATCCGGTGGCTAAGCGGGTGGGAGATCAGGTGTTGTCCGGCAGCCACGTGCTGCTCGGCCGGCTGGTCTTCCAGGCGCAGCAGGTGGGCGACGCCAGTTTCGCCAACCAACTGGTGCAGCGCGCCCGCCAGTTCAACCGCGAACAGACCCCCTTGCAGAAGGAAGTCAACCTGGTGGTGCGGGTGTTGCTGCTGGTGGTGGCCTTCTTCGGCGCGCTGATCACCATCAACCAGGTGATCAGCAGCGACCTGGATCTGTTGCTCAGCGTGCAGGCTGCTTCGGTCGTCTTCGGCCTGGCGCCTAGCAGCCTGTTTCTGATGATCGTGGTCACCTACGCGCTGGGCGCGGTGCGTATCGCCGACAAGGGCGCTCTGGTGCAGCGCGCCAACGCGGTCGAGTCGCTCAGCCACGTCGATGTGCTCTGCCTGGACAAGACCGGCACCCTGACCGCCAACCAGATCCAGCTTAACCATGTGCTGCCGCTGGGCGAGCTGGACGATGCGGCTGTGCGACGCAGCCTGGGGCGGTTTGCCCGCAGCAGCACAGCCGGCAACCGCACCAGTGATGCCATCGCCGAGGCTGTGCCCGGCGAGAGCCAGCCGTTCGTGGAGGAAGTCGCGTTCTCATCGGCGCGCAAATGGAGCGCGCTGGCCTTTGGCGGGGCCGATCTGCCCGGCGTGTACGTGTTGGGCGCGCCGGAAATGCTGCAAAGCAGCCTGGCTGCCAGCGCAGTGGACTGGCGAGAGCCCGCCGGCGAGCTGGCCGCCCAGGGCCAGCGGGTGCTGCTCTTTGCCTGCCAGCCGGAGTTGGTCTCGTTGGCGGTGGATGG
>WBZM01002803.1_pt1 | contig 14351 bp, 13 predicted proteins | sample 5204271 | NCBI WGS metagenome assembly WBZM01 (sample SAMN12344346, study PRJNA552823) | activated sludge metagenome | biome: Activated sludge suspended growth; feature: Nitrification reactor; material: Wastewater; isolation source: activated sludge from nitrification reactor of wastewater...
TCTCTTCAAGGCTGGAGATCGGCAGGCGCTGGCAGAAGCCATCGCGGGCCTGCTCAACAACCGGCAATACTGGCCGGAGCTCAAGGCCAACGGCCGCCAGTTTGTGGAAAATGTCCGCAACTGGCGCAACAGTGTTGCCAACTACCGTTCCACTTACCTGACTCTCACGGGAAAGTGCAGCGAATGAATACTTGGCACCGGAGGCGCCCCAAGGCTCCTGACTTTTCAGAAAGTATTGTGATTACTATGGCAGAATCCAAACGTGAAAGATGCAAAGCAACGTCGGACGGCCGTAGCCACTCGCACGAAGCGCTTCAGGTGATGCGTCATCGGGCAGCGAAAGCGAATCACGAAATTGTCTCGCTGCTGCCCATCGCGTCGTTGTGCGCAGTGTCTTTCGCTGGTTGGCAGGTGTTGTCGAGCGTGGACAGAACCCGCTCCGTGCCAAGCCAATCTCCGGTCGCCCGCCAAAGGCGAGCGAGAAACAAATGTGCTGGCAGGCGCAGGCTGTGAAAGACAATGCAGCGCTGCCATTCAGGGTTGCGTACGGGTTGTGGACCTTGTCGCTGATTGTGCTCCAGTTTGAACAGCAGTTCGGCAAGATAACTAACCTCGAAATGTTGAGCAATTTCCTCGGCTGGAAACTTCAAACAGCCAACTCGATCTGTTCCGGACGATAACGAATGCGTGACATTCTGGTTGTGCTTCTTTTCGCCTGCGGCACCCTGTTTGCACTTCGCCGACCCTATATTGCTGCCTTGCTCTGGGTATGGATCAGTCTGATGAATCCGCATCGGCTGGCATGGGGGTTTGCATATTCATTGCCGATTGCCATGGCCGCCGCAGGAGTCTTGTTCTTTTCGATGGTGCTCAATTCCGGAAAGGTACGCTGGACACTGGCCTTCCCGGTTCCAGTACTCCTGGCATTAGTTGGCTGGATGGGGGTCACAACGGCTTTTGCCATACTCCCTGAAGAGAGCTATACAAAATACGTATTCGTCTTGAAGGTTCTGTTGATGTTGCTTCCGATCGCTGCCGTCGTGCGTACCCGGGAAGAAATCCTGGGGCTGATCGTGACGATCGCTGGATCGCTGGCATTTTTTGGTGTTAAAGGAGGACTATTCACGTTGCTGGCAGGAGGGGAGTTTCTTGTGTGGGGTCCCCCATCCAGCGCTGTCGAAGGCAACAACGAACTTGCGGTTGCGCTGCTTATGACCGTACCCCTTCTTTACTACCTGACCAATCAAACACTTCAACTTCGTAGCCTACCCATTATCGGAAGGATCCCGGAGAAATGGGTGAAACGGTTTCTCTACCTCTCCATGCTTCTCTGTCTGGCCGCAGCCCTCGGCAGCCATTCACGAGGTGCTCTCCTCACAATGATCGCCATGGGGAGTGTCCTTTGGTGGCGCAGCAAATCAAAGATGATGCTTTTCGTTATTGCGGCGCTGGTAGGTGTCATGGCTGTCACGTTTATGCCGGAGAAGTGGTCTTCGCGCATGGGAACCATTGAAACCTATGACCAGGATGCATCGGCGTTGGGTCGTATCAACGCCTGGACAATGGCAGCAAACATCGCCAACGACAGGCTTACCGGCGCCGGATTCGTAACTGACTCCCAAGCGATCTACGATAAGTATGCGCCAAACCCTGATTTCGTGATCGTCGCCCATAGTATCTATTTCCAGATCCTCGGCGAGCACGGCTACATAGGCCTTGTTTTGTACTTGACATTCTGGATAGCCACTTACGTCCTTGCCGGCCGGGTTTCCCGTAGATCTGCCGGGCAAGAGAATCTGGATTGGGCAAGTTCTCTCGCTACTGTGATCAAGGTGAGTCTGATCGGATTTGCGGTGGGCGGCGCCTTTCTGAGTCTGGCCTACTGGGATATGCCATTCTACTTGTTCGTAGTGCTTCTTTGCACGGATCGCTGCGTCAAGGAAGTCACTAATCAGGCACTCGCCAAAGAAAAAGGAACCAGCGCATCCGAGCGAATCCCGACTACGGTATCCGAAAAAGGGTACACCGCGAGTCGCCACTATTGAACAACGAAACCCATGTCCAGACACAGGCCTGTTAAACCGTGATCCGTTCGAGCACTTGCCTACTCATTGCAAACATCTTCGCGCCGATTCATGGCGGCTCAGCCAACGTGTATGCCAGCCTTTGTCGCCTCTCCCCAAAGGGTTCGATGATTGTCCTGGCGGCTCGGCAAAACTATGACCGAAATGAACCGATTCGCGGTTGGGAAGAGCACGACAGGGATTGCGGATACCAAGTCGAGCGCTTGGCGTTGCTGCGCCCGCCGATATTGCCCCCACCGCGCAATAGACTTGTTTCAGCCTGGCGTTTTCTCTCGATTGACTTGCCAATAGCGTTGCGGGCACTCACAGGAGCCGTCAGGCTGATAAAGAAGCACCAAATTGGCGTCGTGTGCATCGGCGAACTGAATTCATCGGCCTGGCTCGGTGAGCTATGCAGGAAGTTGAGCGGTTGCCGCGTGATCTACTATATTCACGGAGAAGAAGTTACAACCAGATTCGAAGCAGGCTCATTCGGAAGAAAGCGGCTTCAGCATTTGAGCCGCGCCGACGCGATCGTTGCCGTTAGCAACTTTACCCGAAAGACCTTGTTGGAACTTGGTCTGCCAAGCGAGCGCATCCATCTGATTGAAAACGCCGTTGATACCGAGCACTTCAGCCCTGGGCCAGTCGATCACCAGTTCAGAAAACGCTGGGGAGTGGAAGACAAGCGATTGGTGGTTGGCATTGGACGGCTGGTACCCCGAAAGGGCTTCGATAGAAGTATTGAAGGATGGCCGTCGGTCTTGATGCAGCACCCGGACGCTCACCTGATGATTGTTGGCGATGGTCCGCAGCGTGGCGAACTCGAATCGCTGATTGCGTACCATGGTCTTCAGAAATCGGTGACGTTGACCGGTCCGCTATCAGTAGCTGAGTTGCTCTCAGCATATCGCAGCGCCGAATTCTTCATGATGCCCAATCGAACGATGCCGGACGGAGACACCGAAGGTTTTGGACTGGTCTTCCTTGAAGCTAACGCGTGTGGCCGTGCCGTTATCGGCGGCAAAGCTGGTGGAGCCGTGGAAGCAGTAAAGGACGGTGTAACCGGACTGCTGGTCGACGGCAATTTGGTCGGGGAAATCGCGGTCGCCGTCATTCGCCTGTTGGCCGATCCCGAACTGCGTTCTCGGCTTGAAAGTAAAGGTTTGGCCCATGCTCGAGCAAACAGCTGGACTGTTCGGGCACTCCAGTTTCATGAGCTATGTCGGAACATCGCAGTGCAGGCTCCCTAATGAAGAACGATGAAATCCGGACCCTGTTGGTTATCGCAGGAGAGTTTCCCCCCTTGAAGACCATCGGTCGTATCCGAACCGTCAAGTTCGTCGACCACCTTCGTGCCTATGGGTGGAAAGCCATTGTTGTCACATTGGAACCTTCCACCAGGGAGCCCAACTATGACGCAAAGTTGTGTGGAGAAATCGCCGAAGGTGTTGAGGTTGTGCGCCTTCCTCTTCCCGACATCGAAGGCAAGATCGCACAAACGGTCAAGGGTTGGCTTCGGAGACTACCGAATGACCCCCAAAGCGCAACAGTAAACAGCCAGCACGCCAATTCGCTGAAATTGCCGACGGCAGCGAAGCCTGCACCAAGCGTTCTTGACTGGGCCCATGACACCCTGCGCTGGTTTTTCAAGAATTTCATATACATACCCGACAACTACCTTCCCTGGGCAAAGGCTGCGACTAGGGAATGCCTGAGGATTTGCACAGAACGCAAGATCGATGCTATCTACACGACGCTTCCGCCATTCTCCAGCGCCTGTGTCGGGTACGATCTGCGGCTTGCTACCGGCCTGCCTTGGATAGTTGATTACCGCGACCTTTGGTTCGGCGACGTCCTTCGCGAATGGCTGCCTGAATGGCGAAAGCGCATCGAACTGAGGATGGAAAAGCGACTACTGCGTGCCGCGGATGCCATTGTTACCGTATCGGAACCCAAGACTTCCTACATGCAGCACCTCCACCCGAAGCTCAAGGCACGGTGGGAAACTCTCACCAACGGTTACGATCAAGACACCTACGCAAATCGGGAAAGAACCCGAAAGTTTGGGCAAGGCCCCATCGAATTCGTCTATACCGGGCGACTCTTCAAGAACCGCCGCGGCTTTGCATTTGCCGAAGCGCTCGGTCGCTTGCGGAAGACCAATCCAACCCAAGTCGAGAACGTCAGGGTCCGTATCCTCGGCGGAGTGGCGCCGGAGATCCGGGCACGCTATGACGAGATACTGGCCGACCATGCGATAGCCCACCTTTACGACTTTGCTGGTGACGTCAGTTACAACACAGCAATGGACGCCCAGATCAACTGCGACTATCTGCTACTGATCGTCGATACCGGTGAAACCTCCGATGGCGTCATCCCCGGCAAACTTTTCGAGTACGTCTCCGCTCGTCGTCCGATCTTTGCGCTTTGCGACCCTGGCGCTACCCAGCAAATCATCGAACGCGCCCGGCTAGGGAAAGTTGTTCCTGCGGAATCGGTCGAGGGCTGCGAAGCGATGCTGCTTGAATGGCTGTCTGCGCCCGTACCAGAGCACGTGGATGCTGACGATGACTTTCTGGCTCAATTTGACCGTCGCGAAGTCACTCGTCGATTTGCCAACCTGCTCGATGAAGTGGTAGCCACCCACACGGCCACACAAAGCTAACGATGATCGCTGCCCTCAAACCCGTTATCAAGAACTGGCTAGCCAAGACCATTTGGGCATATGGCCCGGATGAATTATCCAGAAAGCTGAAGGAGATTGGCGTTGGCCATGGCACAACACTCGTTATCCATGCCTCCTGGCGCATCCACAACGGCTTTCGTGGCAAACCTGCGGATCTGGTCAAGGCATTGAAAGCAGTGATTGGCAATGAAGGTCTGCTCGTGATGCCCTCCATGCCTTACCAGAATATGAGTTCCGCCGAGTGGTTACTTGGAGGCAAGCCCATGGATGTGCGCCGCAGCCCCTCAATGATGGGACTCATCTCCGAAGCATTTCGTCGCTCCGAAGGGGTTCACCGCAGCCTGAGCGCCACGCACCCTTTGCTCGCGTGGGGCAACGATGCCGAAACCTTTGTCACCGGCCACGAGAATACCGACCGCCCCTTCGGACCGGACTCCCCATTTCAAAAACTTCTTGAACGCAATGCTCTGATCGTCGGATTTGACGCACCATTCTCGACGTTCACCTTTACCCATTTCGTCGAAGACCACCTCGGCGAAACACTGCCTGTGCCTCTCTATGAACCCAGTCCAGTGACAGGAAAGGTCATCGACGCCAGAAGAAACGAGAGCCTGCAGACCGTTCGCGTCATATCGGCCCAAGCCAACGGCTTACGCCGTGAAGATCGCCTGGTCGCCAAATTGGAGCAAGAGCAATCGTTGCACAGGGGACAAATCGGCAATACCGGACTTGTATGGGTACGCGCCCAATCCCTGCTGGCAGGTGCCAAGCACCTTGTCCAGGAAGGCAACCATTTCTTTGACAATCCGTAAGCGAATTTCGTAGGTAAATCCAAGGAAACTCATGGGAATCACTGAATCGATACGTTTGAAGCGCCTGATACTGAAAGATAGGCTCGGATTGGGCATGACCTCCCCCACCGATAACAAAACCCATCTTGATGCTGCCATTTCCTGGCTCAAACATGCTCAGGATGTCACAGGCAATGGCGGCGTCGCCCAAACCTACCTTGTCCGTCATCAACGCTGGGCCCCTTCCTACCCGGAGACGACTGGGTACATCATCCCAACGCTTTACCGCTACGCAGCACTCACGGGTGACGATGACTCACGCCGCAGAGCCCGCCGCATGGCCGACTGGGAGATCGACATCCAACATACTACGGGTGGCGTTCTTGCCGGCGCCTTGGGCGACTCCGACCAACCCACTATCTTCAACACCGGCCAGGTTGTTTTCGGATGGGTCCGCGCCTTTGAAGAAGAAGGTGATGAAAGATACCGTCTGGCCGCAGTTCGAGCCGCAGACTGGCTGATCAAGGCCATGGATGATGATGGCTGTTGGCGCCGGTTCGGGTCACCAATGACCGGCAAGCAAATTAATACGTATAACACCAGAACGGCCTGGAGCCTCGCCCGGGTGTTCGACATCAGCGGAGAGCCGCACTATCTGCAAGCCGCAGTCAAGAATGCCGAATGGGCAATGACCCAGCGGAACTCCGTGGGCTGGCTGGCCCAAAACTGCCTTCAGGACAACAACCAGCCCTTCACACATACCATTGCCTACGCTATGCGTGGGTTACTCGAGATTGGTGTAGCAGCGGGGCGAGATGACTTTATCGCTGCCGCCGAGGTTATCGGAGACGCCATGCTCGCCGGACTGCAGTCTGACGGCCATTTGCCCGGGCGCTTTGACGACAGATGGCAGCCGACGGTCAAATGGTCCTGCCTCACCGGCGACTGCCAGTTAGGCATCAACTGGGGCCGTCTTTATCGGATCACCGGCAAGCGGAGGTATCAGGAATCCACTTCGCGCATTCTCAACTATGTCAAACGCACGCAACAGCTGAATGGTGACGACAAAGACACCCTAGGTGGAATAAAAGGATCCCACCCGATCGATGGGGGCTACCATCCTTGGCAGTATCCGAACTGGGCCACCAAGTTCTATGCTGACGCGCTGATGATGGATCTCGCCAATGCAAGAGGAACCCGCTATGGACTGACCGGACAACCCGATAGAAATGACTGATATGCCTAATGCAACAGCGGGGCGGGTGCCACGCCATCTTCCTTGTGAGTGCGTCAAGCTAGGTAGCGTCTATTGACAGGACAGTTGCGCAGTGAAGGAGGGAAATCGCCCCGGATAGAGGCTTTTGGCAAGTAAGCCGGTTCGTCCGGGTTCGACGACGATATTCCTGACGTCCCTATTCGCGAGGTCAATCGATTCGATTCTCCTAATAGCTGTCATTGCGGGCGGAACACCGCTTGCCTACAAGTTGCCCACGGCGCTAAAGCCATTGTGCGTTTCAGTTCGGGAATGTCAAAAAGCATCTCTACGGCTACAGCCTAAACATAGTCCACCTTGGCGGCTGTCCAAGCTACCGTGCCCACCGCGGAAATCCAAGTGGAATGCTAATATCATTATGGCCTCTCTCAAGAAATCACTCTTCTATTCCGCTGGCGAAAGATACCTGAACTTCGGAATTCAGTTTGTATCGTCGATCATTATCGCCAGATTGCTGACGCCACTTGAGATCGGAATATTTTCGATCGGTAGCATTATTCTGTCGTTCTCCCATATATTCAGAGATATCGGTATCTCAAATTACATAATACAAGAAGCCAGTTTGACCGAGGAGAAGCTGCAGACCGCGCAAACATTGCTTTTCATTGCCAGTTGGTCGCTTGCTGCAATCCTCTGGCTTGCGAGTGGCCATGTGGCGTCTTTTTACGCGGAACCCGGGGTCGGAGAAGTCATTCAGGTTCTCTCCATCAATTTCTTGATACTGCCTTTTGGGGCGCTCGCATCGGCGCTCTTGAGACGGGACATGCGTTTTGATTCACTGTTCAAAATCAATACCAGCGCCGCCATCGTCCACGCGCTTACCGCGATCGGCTTGTCTTCAATGGCCTTTGGATTCATCAGCCTAGCTTTGGCCGGAGTAGCAGGTACGATCACGACCGTAGCGCTCACCGCCTATTATTCAAAATTCAGAGTTGCCTTGCTTCCAACGCTTTCCGAGTTCAGGCACGTAATGACCACCGCCGGCCGCTTCAGTGGAGCCTCGCTACTAAATGAATGTGGCCAAGTCGGCCCAGAACTGATCGTGGGAAAAATGATGAGTCTCGAAAGCACTGCCTTCTTGGGGCGTGCCCAAGGAATAGTCGGACTGTTCTCCAGAACCATCGTTGAAGGCCTGCTTCCGGTACTGGTATCGCATTTTGCCCAGACCCAACGTGAGCAAAAAAAGGTTGGCACTTTGCTTCTTGCAACGCTCGGTAGCGTTTCCGCTGTAGTACTTCCGATTTTCGCTTGTCTTTACATCGTAATGGATTCGGCAATAACACTCTTGTATGGCACACAATGGACTTCGAGCGTTGAACCTGCACGCATTCTCTGCATCGGCGCCGCGGGAATAAGTATTGCTTGGGTTATAAATTCGGCCCTCAGTGGAATGGGCAAAGCGAAAGATTACTTGAGAGGTCAGTTATTTGGACAACCAACCAAGTTAGTACTAGTAGTCGTCGGAACTTATTATTCTATCCGCCACGTTGCATCGGCGATTGCATTCGCTGACATATTGATTCTCGCATATATGGTGCTAATATCAAAAAAGATCACTGGTTTCAAGTGGAAGGCCTTTATTTACAACATGGCTATGTCAGGATCCATTGCCGCATGTGCTGCAATTCCTTGTTTCGCATTCAAGTCCGTTGCCAGCGGAGCAGGAAATGGCACCATCCTCACAGGCTGTGCGTTTGCATCGGCGCTAGGGTGGCTGCTGGGTATCGTCGTGACACGCCATTCACTCGGCCGTGAGCTGCTAGAAACAGTCAGAACGATGCGAAAATAAAATGAAGGTATATTTCGTAAAATTCGGCTTCATGCCATTAATTGCGCAGCGTTTCATTAATCTGAAACAACTGAATTCGCGGGAAGATCAGGAAGAGGATTCTTCTTAATCGGATGCACCTGTGGGAGGGGGCGACCAGCCCTCTCCAACTTTCCTCGAAGTCCTGGCAACATGAATCCAGCACGCTCGGCTTTAGCACCATATTCGTACGCTTTATCCCAGTTTTTCATATCAGCATGCAGTAGCCCAAGATTGTAGTAAAAGTTCGGCCCGTCTTCCCCCAATGACTCTGCCAACTCATACTCTGCAAGCGCTTCCTTCTGCTTTCCTCTCTGTTGTAGATGAATACCATGAACCATCCGAACCGCTTTGTCGTTGGGTCTGAACCTCAAGGCACGATCAAAAAAGCAGTCGGCTGTAATCTTCGGAGTGAATTGCGTTGCGGTCCGCTGCGGTAACTTGCCACCCGCCATTCTCTCCAGCCTAGACATCGCAAGTAGTGCACGCGGATGATTCGGAAACACTCTTAACGTGTAATGGAATTCGTCAGTCAATCGATCGATTGAAAAAAGCTTGAGATTTAGTTTCTCCATTTCAGGTTGAAAATGTACATTTTCAACCTGTCTAATGCGCCCCCTGGGGGCCTCACCCGTCCAAGCTGAGCTACTGGCGTCTGCAAAGTCAAAAGGTCCGATGTCGCCATAATTCTTCAGGACGCCGCACTCAGAAACATCCGATCTTGCTTGACTCGAGACGACGAAGAAAACCACGAACAATACAACTGACAGCCAAAGTGGCAAATTTTTTCTAGAGCGTAATGGGTTCACTTTTCTCTCACGCTATACGGGAACGGTTTGTCGACAAATCGAAATTTCTTGAAAGCGGGTTCGAAACCTTTGCTCAAGCATCATCGAAATCCCTATCATTTCACGGTAGTATGTAACCATGTCTGAACAAGTGTTTGGTCGTCAACGGATCAGCAGAGCCCCGGGGCACAATGCTTCGATCTACCAACCCAAAAAAATGAATCGGTGGCACGCGCTCTCAGGGCTTCGTCTAGAGTGACCCAAACCCGACACGGCAGTTCAAATCCTTTCTTCCTTTTCGCGATGACTTCGTCAGGCAAAAAGACCCCGCAAGTCACCATCAAGAACCATGGTAGTTTCAAGCCCTTAAGCAACCGTGAACCGCTATTGGAAAGCGAGTTCCCGATCAATGTTGCTAGTGGTTCGCGCGCTGCCCCAGTCTTGGCACTGTCACTCCAACAGCATTGAGATGTCCACCCGCCCCAGAAAATCCCGCGTCCTGGCTTGCTTGAAACCGGAACGCAGCGTTGAATTATACATCTCCAAGCCGTCAGGGGCTCAAACAGCCGTGACGTGCGGCGATCCCGGTCGTTTGGCCAGCCACCGGGCCGTTGCCAAGACCTGGACGCCGCCGCGTCCGCCGGGTCGAGGCAAACCGGGCAGTTATTCGGAGTTGCCAGACAAACCTGCCTGACGCTCAAGACCCTGTTCCGTCGGCCCTACCGTGGCACCGAAGGCCTGCTCAAATCGCTGATGCACCTGTGTGCGCTGGACCTGCCGGTGCCGGACCACACCCATATGTCGCGCCGGGCAGCGACACTGGAAGTCAAGATACCCCGTCGTCCGAGAGTTGGCGCCACGCATGTCGTGGTCGACTCCAGCGGGCTGAAGATATTCGGCGAAGGCGAGTGGAAAGTCCGTAAGCGCTTTTTTGACGACATCTAGCCGGCGGCGGGTGGAACGGTGAAACTTGTGTCCACGAGAAAGTGAGTGGGCACGAAATGGTGAAGGACGAAGAACTGGCAAGGCGGTTGGTGGTGAGGCGTGGAGCGAGCGGGAACTGCACCTATGACGAAGGCGCGAAGCGCGAACTGATCGCGCTATGTCACAGTGGCACGGTTTCGGTGGCCAAGGTGGCACTGACCTACGGCATCAACCCGAACCTGCTGCACAACTGGATCGCCGTGAATCGCAAGGAAGGCTCCGGCAGATTGCCTGCACCGGTGCGAGAGACTTCGACCTGCGCGCCGTCACCGTTCATTCCGGTCATTACGTCGCCGCTGCCCCCGGCACCCGAGCCACGGGAGTTGCGGCTGGACATTACGCTGGACAACGGTACCCAGGCCGACCTGCGCGGCCTGAGCCGTGACGATGTTCTTGCAATATTGCCTGTACTAGCGAATCTGCCATGTTCCACTTCGACCCGACGCTGAAGGTCTTCCTTCACCGGGAAGCGGTGGATGGAAGGAAGAACATCAACGGGCTGGCACTGCTGGTTGAGCAGGCGCTGGGGCTCAATCCCTTCGAGCCGGCACTGTTCGTCTTCAGCAACCGGCGGCGTGACCGGATCAAGATCCTGCTGTGGGAACGTACCGGCTTCTGGCTGATGATCAAGCGACTGGAAGCAGACCGGTTCAAATGGCCGAAGGACGCCGAAGTCGTCACGCTGAACGTGGAACAGCTGCACTGGCTGCTTGCGGGCATCGACCTGGCGGCGATGCAGCCCCATCCCGAAAGGAAATATTTGCAGGCAGGGTGAACCGCCCATGATGCCATTGGTCTAAGCTCGTACATGGCGACAGTTACCCTGACCACCGAAGAATACGCAGCGCTCCTCGCTGATCGGGATGCGCTGCGCGGCGAGTGTGACGGATTGCGTGGCGAGGTACGTACGCTGAAGATTGAGGTCAGCCTTCTCGAAGAACGTCTGAAGGCACACCTGCGCAAGCTGTTTGCCGCCAAGTCCGAAGCGCGGGGGGCTGAGCAAAAGGATCTGTTCTTCAACGAAGCCGAAGCGACGGCCCCGGCAGGTACGCCGGTCGCTGAAGAAGCAACCCCGGAGATCGACGTTCCTGCGCACACGCGCAAGAAGCGCGGACGCAAGCCACTCGACCCGAACCTGCCGCGCGAGATCGTTCGCCATGAGTTGCCGGAATCCGAACGAATGTGCGCCCACGACGGCGCGGCCCTGGTCGAGATGGGCGTCGAGATCAGCGAACAGCTCGACATCATTCCGCAGCAGGTACGGGTCATCCAGCATCAGCGGGTGAAATACGCCTGCCCGTGTTGCGATCAGGGCATCAAGGTGACGCCGGCGCCGGCACGGATCATCCCCAAGGGATTGCTGACCGAATCTGCCTTGGCCTGGGTGGTGACTTCCAAGTACATGGACGCCTTGCCACTGTATCGGCAGGCCGCTCTCCTGGGTCGCTTCGGTGGCGACCTGTCGCGCAGTACCCTGGCGGCGAGCATCGTCCGGATTGGCGAAGCGATACAGCCTGTGATCAACCTGTTGCGCGACCACCTGCTCGATGCCGATCTGATCCATGCAGACGAAACGACCCTTCAGGTACTCAAGGAGCCCGGGAAGAAGGCGCAGACGAAGAGTTACCTGTGGGCGCAGGTCACCGGTAGCGGACCGCCGATCCGCTTGTCCGGTTATGCGCCGGGGCGTGGCACGACCCATGCCGATACCTTGTACGCCGGCGTCAAAACCGGCGCGGCACTGATGAGCGATGGCTACGAGGTCTATGGTGGCATCGCCGCAGCGAACGGCCTGATCCACCTGGGTTGCTGGGCGCATTGCCGGCGCTACTTCGTCGAAGCCGAGGCGGCGATGCCAAAGGATTCCCGAAGCCCTGAGCAAACAGCCACGCAGTTCATCTCGGCCATCGGTGAGCTGTATGCCGTGGAGGCGCGTGCGCGCGATCTCGATGCAGCGGCGCGCCAGAAGCAGCGCGAGGCGCATAGTCGGCCAATTCTGCAGCGGATCGAGGCGATGCTGCTCAAGCATTTGCACGCCGTCTTGCCCGGCAGCCTCTTGGGCAAGGCGCTGCATTATCTGTCGGCGCAGTGGCCAAAGCTGATCCGCTATGTCGAGAATGGCGCCTGGCCCATCGACAACAACCTTTGCGAGAACGCGATCCGCCCCTTCGTGGTCGGTCGCCGTAACTGGTTGTTCGCCGATACCGTGGCCGGCGCGAATGCGAGTGCCAATCTCTATTCACTGATCGAGACCTGCAAGGCCAACGGCATCGATCCCTACGCCTACCTCTTCAGCCTCTTCCGGAAACTCCCCGCCGCCAAATCTGCAGACGACTTCGAGGCCCTGCTACCCTGGCGTCTGGCGACCACCAGCAAATAGCGCCCATCCCTACCCCGGCAGACAAGGCAACGTCAAGGACGGCGTCAAATGAGCGCTTACGAAAGTCCGCCAGCACGGCGTCGGCAAGCGCCGGACCTGGCGCAAGATTCACCTGGCCGTCGATGAAACCGCCAAGGACATCATCGGGATCGAAGTGACGACGGCCGACTGGCACGACAGCGAAGTCTTCCCGGATCTGTTGGCCCAGGTCGGCGGTGACCTCGGCCAGGTCTCGGCGGATGGCGCCTACGATACCGCAGGGACGCATGCCGCCATTGCCGAGCGGGAAGCCAGGGCGACGATTCCGCCACGCCATGATGCCGTGCCCTGGGGGAACGACCATCCACGGGATGCCATCCTAGCCGAGATCGAAACCACGGGACGGGCGGGCTGGAAGGAAGCCTCCGGCTACCATCGCCGCAGCATTGCCGAAAACATGATGTTTCGGCTCAAGCAATTGGGGGATCGACTCTCCTCCCCTGCGTTTGACCGGCAGGTGGCCGAGAGCCACGTCCGGGCAGCCATCATCAACCGGTTCACCTACCTCGGCCTGCCGAAGTCTGTCCGGGCTGGGCAAATTGTGCCGGCGCTGTGAATCAGGATGGGGGGTGGGGAAACTCATGCCGAAAATCACGAACGTAGGTCATTTTTATATAAGGAATATCTAATTGTGCTTCAGCGCCGTTGAGTTTGACTCTCCCGGGTCTTATAACGATTGCATCGACCGCTGTGGTGCTTTTCAGGATCGTCGCATACGCAGGAGGGCTAAAGTTGAAAGTGGTGTATGAGTTCAGCGAAGAGGCTGGGGTTGAAAAGGTGGCATGTCTCTACTGAGAGTTGATTGTCGAGATCGATGTTCAGCAACCAACGAGGACACGCCAGAATGAACGATGCGAAGAAGGGAATTGCCGAGCAATCGGAAATGGGACTGTCGCTGGAGGACCTGATTCGGCGCGGAGCGCGAGAACTGATCCAGAAGGCGATCGAGGTTGAGGTGAAGGAATTGCTGGAGGAATACGGCAACGTGAAGATGCTGGGCGGGCAACGCGCGGTCGTCAGGAATGGCTATCTGCCGGCACGGGAGGTGCTGACGGCGGTCGGCAATGTTGAAGTGTGCGTACCCAAGGTTCGTGACCGTTCGGGCACGGGTATCAAGTTCAACTCGGCGCTGGTGCCACCGTTCGTGCGCCGCTCGCTGCGGATGTCGGCGGCGCTGCCGTGGCTGTACTTGAAAGGGATTTCGACCGGCGACATGCGTGAGGCGCTGGCGGTGCTTGTCGGCGAGCAGGCGAAAGGCTTGAGCGCCAACGTCGTCTCGCGCCTCAAGGCCGAGTGGGCAGCGGAGTACGCAGGCTGGATGAAGCGCGACCTGTCGTCGCAGCGCTACGTTTATTGGTGGGCGGACGGGATCCACACCGGCTTGCGCCAGGAAGACGATGCGAAGGCGTGCCTGCTGGTGATCATCGGCGTTACGCCCGACGGCCGCAAGGAACTGGTGACGATCGGCGACGGACTGCGCGAGTCGAAGGAGTCGTGGCTCGATGTGCTGCGCGACCTGGTGGCCCAGGGGCTGGCG
>WBZM01002805.1_pt1 | contig 14341 bp, 12 predicted proteins | sample 5204271 | NCBI WGS metagenome assembly WBZM01 (sample SAMN12344346, study PRJNA552823) | activated sludge metagenome | biome: Activated sludge suspended growth; feature: Nitrification reactor; material: Wastewater; isolation source: activated sludge from nitrification reactor of wastewater...
ACCCGCGTGCCCCCGGGGAGCGCCTAAGCGCCCGACCGCGAACGCGACGCCGACAGCTCGCGGCCCTGGACGAGCCGCTTGATGTTGTCGGTGTGGCGGACCAGCACGAGCGCGCCGAGCGCGGCCGAGGCGACGACCTCCCAGGCGGGTGCGCCGGTGAGCGCCACGCCGACCGGCAGCCCGAGGGCGATGACGAGCGAGCCCAGGGAGGCCTTGCCGGTGAGCTTGCGCATCGCCACCCAGATCGCGGTGAGTGCCACGAACACGAGCGGGTGCAGGATCACCAGCCCGCCGCCCACGGTGGCGACGCCCTTGCCTCCGACGAAGCGGCGGGTGATCGGGAACATGTGGCCGAGCACCGCGGCGGCGACCAGCGCGTAGGTGGCCTTGGGCTCGTCGAGCAGGGTGCCGACGAGGGCGGGGATCGCGCCCTTCAGCCCGTCGAGCACGAACACGAGGATGCCCCAGCCGCTGCCCATGGTGCGAGCGACGTTGGAGGCGCCGGGGTTGCGCGACCCGACCGAGGTGATGTCGATGCCCTTCGAGCGAGCCACCATGACCGCGCTGGGGAACGTCCCGAGCAGATAGGCGATCGGCACGAGCCCCCAGACCATGCGCCGTACTGTACGCAGGCCGCCCCGCCATCGGGAGGTCCGGCCGGTGAGAGCGCGGTGAGGATCCGCCTCGCCGTGTCCTCCGCGCCGACTCGGTCGCCGGCGCGCTGGCTCAGTTGCCGGCGACGGGGATCAGCTTGCGCGTCAGCTGCACCGGCTTGCTGTGGTCCATCGCCGGCTTCGGCGCGAGCGCGACGTCGACGGCGGCCAAGGCGTCGTCGGCCGCACCACCCACGCACTCGGGGTCGGGGCCGTCGAGCGGCAGGCCGGTGAAGAACTTCGCCGCCATGCACCCGCCCTGGCAGGCGTTCCAGCTGCCACAGCTCGCGCACGCACCGGCCGACTGGGGCTCGCGCAGCGACGTGAACAGCTCGCTCTGCTTCCACACGCGGGTGAAGCCGCCGTCGTCGCGGACCGAACCCGCCTTGAACTCGTCGTGGATGACGAACGGGCACGCGTACACGTCGCCGATCGGGTCGATCAGGCAGACCACGCGGCCCGCGCCGCACATGTTGAGCCCGGGCAGCGAGTCGCCGAGGGCGTTGAGGTGGAAGAACGAGTCGCCGGTGAGCACCTGCTCGCCGTTGGCCATCAGCCAGTCGTAGATCTGCCGTTGCTGTGCGTTGGTGGGGTGCAGCTCGTGCCAGGTGTCGGCACCGCGACCGCTCGGGCGCAGGCGCGTGATGCGCAACTGGGCGCCGTAGCGATCGGCGAGGGCCTTGAACTCGTCGAGCTGGTCGACGTTGTGGCGGGTGACGACGACGCTGATCTTGAACGGCCCGTTGCGCTCGACGAAGCCGGCGTCGCGCAGGTGATCCATCGCCCGGATCGCCAGGTCGTAGCTGCCCACGCCGCGTACCGCGTCGTTGGTGGCGGCGTCGGTGCCGTCGAGGCTGATCTGGATGTCGAGGTAGTCGAGCGCCGTGAGGCGACGGGCCTTGTCGGCGTCGATGTAGGCACCGTTGGTCGAGAACTTGACCCCGATGCCACGCCCGATCGCGTACTCGACGAGCTCGAAGAAGTCGCGGCGCACCATCGGCTCGCCGCCGCCGATGTTGATGTAGAAGACCTGCAGGTCGTGCAGCTCGTCGAGCACCCGCTTGGCCTCGTCGGTGCGGAGCTCGCGCGGGTCGCGCTGACCGCTCGACGACAGGCAGTGCACGCACGCGAGGTTGCAGGCGTAGGTGAGCTCCCAGGTGAGGCAGATGGGGGCGTCGAGCCCGTGCTTGAGCTGGGCGACGAGGGATTCAGCGCTCACGGACGATCTCCGAGGACTCGAGCGAGGCGAACGCCATGGCGAAGCTGCGACGGCGGGCCGGGGCGATCCCGCACGCGTCGAGCGCGGCGGCGAGGGACGGGTGGTCGGCGAGCGAGCGTGCCACCGTGACCATGTCGCGGTGCTTCAGGAACACGAGCCGGCGGTTGCCGTAGTGGTAGGCCAGCGCGCCGAACGGCTCGGGCCGCAGCGCCACCTGTGGGTGCAGCTCGAGCGGGGTGGCCAGGAGCGCGTCGAGCGACGCCTGGTCGGTCGTGCGCGCGGTGGTCGCGGCCACCGGGGCGCCTGTGGTCATCGTGTCGGCCGCCGCGGGTGGGGCGTCAGTAGACGCCGCACATGCCGTCGATCGAGATCTCCTCGACGAGCAGCTCGTCCTCGACGAGCTCGACGGACTCCACGGTGGCTTCGGTCTGGACGGTCTCCTGCTCCATGGGGCGAGCGTAGCGGCCGGGAGGCGCGACCGTCCTCCCGGCCGCTGGCCGCTGGCCGCTGGCCGCCGGGCAGCTCTCGGTTCTGGTCGCGGATCGTCTCGGAAATCGAGACGACCCGCGACCGGAACGAGCAGTAGCGTCGAACTCCCTGTGTCGGCGACCGATCCGTTCCCCGAGCTCGACCTCGAGCGCGACCGCCTCGAGTTCTCGCGCGCCTGTCGCGACGCGATGATCGAGCGCTTCTCGTCCGTCGATCCCGACGCGTCTGCCGACGCGATCACCAAGGAGTACGTCGAGGTCACCGTCGCCGAGGCGCTCGACGACCTGCGCACCCCGGGCGCAGGCGAGTTCTTCGGGCGGATCACCGAGGACGCCCCCGTGGGACGACCGCGCGACACCTGGTACATCGGGCGCCGCCACATCGAGGACGAGGCGCACGAGCCGGTGGTGGTCGACTGGCGTGCGCCGATCGCCGCGCCGTTCTACCGCGCCACCGGTGTCGACCCGCTCGGGCTCGCGCACCGTCGCCGGTTCACGCTGGCCGACGGCGAGATCCAGGCGTACCTCGACGAGCACCTCGACGACCCCGACGCGGCCGAGGCCGCCACCGGTGTGCCCGATCCGGTGCTGGCCGAGATCGGCGCCGCCCGCACGGGCGCGATGCGCGAGATCGTCGCCACCATCCAGGCCGAGCAGGACGTGGTGATCCGTGCGCCGATCGACCAGTGCCTCGTGGTGCAGGGCGGGCCGGGTACGGGCAAGACCGCGGTCGGCCTGCACCGTGCCGCGTACCTGCTGTTCGAGCACCGGCGACGCCTCGTGCGCGACGGCGTGCTGGTGGTCGGGCCCAACGCGGTGTTCCTCGACTACATCGCCAACGTGTTGCCGAGCCTGGGCGAGCGGAGCGTGCAGCAACGCACGGTGCTCGACCTGTGCATCCCGCGCCTCGACGCGATCGACGGCGTCGACCCCGACGACGCTCGTCGCGCGAAGGGGTCGCCCGAGATGCTCGCCGCGCTCGAGGCGGCGGTGACGCGCCACGTGACGCTGCCCACCGAGCAGGTGCGCCAGCCGTTCGGCGCGCGCACGCTGGTGTTCGAGGCCGACGAGATCGCCTCGTGGATCCTCGCCGCGCTCGACGGCAACCTGCCGGTGAACCGACGCAAGGACTCGCTCAAGCCGATCGTCGATCGCGTGCTGCTGCAGCGCACCGGCAAGGACGGCGCCTACACGAAGATGACCGAGCTGCGGAAGGTGCTGCAGAAGTGCTGGCCGTCCGTGCAGCCGGTGAAGCTCGTCGACCAGCTGCTGCTCGAGCACGGTTTCGGGCCCGGCGGCAAGCGGCGCCGGTGGACCGTGGCCGACCAGCTGCTCGTCGACGAGGCCAACACCCTGTTGAACGGCACGCCGTTCACCTACGGGCACGTGGTGGTCGACGAGGCGCAGGACCACTCGGCGGTGGCGCTGCGCGTGATCGGCCGTCGCAGCCCGAGCGGCTCGATGACCGTGCTCGGCGACCTGGCGCAGAGCACCACGCCGGCCGGTCAGGACGACTGGGACGTCGCGCTCGGCCACCTCACCCGCGCGGCCGGGTCGGTCGAGCACCTCACCATCGGGTACCGCGTGCCCGGCCCCGTCCTCGACGTCGCCAATCGGTTGCTGCCGCACACCGGTGTGCGCACGGTGGCCAGCACGAGCGTGCGGGTCGAGGGCGACGAGCCGGTGGTGGTGCAGGTCGACCCCGGCCAGCTGGCGGCACGCGTGGCCGACGAGGTGGTGGCCGTGCGCCACCGGCACCACAACACCGGCGTGGTGGCGCCCGATCGGCTGGTGCCGGCACTGACCGAGGCGTTCGCCGCGCGGGGCCTCCGCGTCGCCGGCCGGGTGCAGCACCTCGAGCGTGACGAGGTGCCGATCTTCGGTGCGGAGGCGGTGAAGGGCCTGGAGTTCGACGGCGTCGTCGTGGTCAACCCGGCCGAGATCGTGGCCGACGGCGGCCCGCACCGCGGGGCCCGTCTGCTGTACGTCGCGATGACCCGCGCCGTGCAGGTGCTGCACCTCGTCAGCGACCGACCCCTGCCGGCGGAGCTGGCTGTGACAACGGCACAGTCGACTGGCTAACGTCCCGGGCAACGTCGTTTCGAGACCTGGGGGGTCCAACGTGAAGACCAAGGCTGCCGTGCTGTGGGAAGTCAACACGCCGTGGAGCATCGAGGAGGTCGAGCTCGATCCGCCCGGTCCCGGTGAGGTGTTGGTGAAGATCGCCGCGAGCGGCATGTGCCACTCGGACGAGCACCTCGTCACCGGCGACCTGCCCTTCGCGCTGCCGATCATCGGTGGTCACGAGGGTGCGGGCGTGGTGCAGGAGGTCGGCGAGGGTGTCAGCTGGCTCAGCCCCGGCGACCACGTCGTGTTCGGGTTCATCCCCAGCTGCGGTCGGTGCCCGAGCTGCTCGACCGGCCATCAGAACCTGTGCGACCTCGGCGCCCTGCTCGGCCTCGGCCGCCAGGTCGACGGCACCAGCCGCCACCACGCGAAGGGCCAGGACCTCGGCCTCATGTGCATGCTCGGCACCTTCGCCCACCACACGGTGGTCAACGAGGCCAGCTGCATCAAGATCGACAACGACGTGCCCCTCGACCGCGCCTGCCTGCTCGGCTGCGGCGTGGTCACCGGCTGGGGCTCGTCGGTGTACGCCGCCGAGGTGAAGCCCGGCGACACCGTCGCCGTCGTGGGTGTGGGTGGCATCGGCGCCAACGCGATCCAGGGCGCCAAGCTCGCCGGCGCGAAGCGCGTCATCGCGATCGACCCGGTCGAGTTCAAGCGTGAGAAGGCGATGGAGTTCGGTGCCACGCACACGTTCGCGTCGCTCGAGGAGGCGCTGCCCGGCATCCAGGAGCTCACCTGGGGCACGATGGCCAACAAGGTCATCATGACCATGGGCGTCGGCTCGGGCGAGGTGATCGGCCAGGCGATGGCGATCGCGTCGAAGCGCGGTCGCGTGGTCGTCACCAACATCCACCCGGCGCTCGAGTACTCGGCGTCGATGAGCCTGCTCGACCTCACGTTGATGGAGAAGCAGCTCGTCGGCTCGCTGTTCGGCTCGGGCAACCCCCGCGCCGACATCCCCAAGCTCGTCGGCCTGTACCGCGAGGGTCAGCTCGACCTCGACGGCCTCGTCACCAACGAGTACCCGCTCGAGGGTGTGAACGACGGCTACGACGCGATGCGCGCGGGCACCAACATCCGCGGCGTGCTGAAGTACGACTGATGCCCGACGGGTCGGCGGGGCTCGTCGACCGCCTGCTCGGGCAGGTGGTCGGACGTCGTCGCGAGCTCGAACTGGTGGTCGCGGCGCTGGCGGCCGACCGGCACATCGTGCTGGAAGGCCCGCCCGGTACCGGCAAGAGCACGCTGCTGCGTGCGGTCGCGCATGCGCTCGGCATCGGCTTCGAGTTCGTCGAGGGCAACGCCGAGCTCACGCCGGCGCGTCTGGTCGGTCACTTCGACCCGGCGCGGGTGCTCACCGACGGCTACACGCCCGACGTGTTCGTCGACGGTCCGCTGGTCACCGCGATGACGAGCGGCGCGCTGCTGTACGTCGAGGAGATCAACCGGATCCCGGAGGAGACCCTCAACGTCTTGATCACGGTGATGTCCGAACAGGAGCTGCACGTGCCCCGGCTCGGACGGGTGGCGTGCGCGCCGGGGTTCCGGCTCGTGGCGGCGATGAACCCCTTCGACGCCGTCGGCACGGCCCGCATCTCGAGCGCGGTGTACGACCGGATGTGCCGGCTGTCGATGACGTACCAGTCGGCGCCGGACGAGGTCGCGATCGTGCAGCGCGAGATCGGCGAGCAGGGCGTGGCCGACATCCCGGCCGAGTGGCTCGGCAACGTCGTCGAACTCGTGCGCCACACGCGCGACCACGCCGATCTGCGCGTCGGCTCGTCGGTGCGCGGTGCGATCGATGCGGCCCTGGTGGCCGCGTCGCTCAGCCAGCTGCGCGGCCAGCCGGTCACGCAACCGTCGATCGGGCTCGATGCCGCGATCGTCGCGTTGTCGGGTCGCGTGCGGTTGCGCGAGGGCAGCCAGCGCACCACCGAGGGCATCATCACCGAGCTCTGGGAGGACATCTTCGGCCGGGTCGCGGGCGACGGCGACGCCGATGGTGATGGGGGAAAAGGTGGAGCCCCGACCGGGGCCACCAGCTCCCACTGAAGCAGCCGCCGCGCGCGAAGGAGGGGGCCGAGGCCGAGCAGGCAGTGGCCGACGCGCAGAAGAAGACGACGTCGCGTCGTGAGCTCGCGCGCAACCCTCGCTTCGAGCAGATGTCGCCCGAGGTGGGCGAGCTCGACGAGGCCGCGGTCGACGAGTCGATGCGCGACGACCCGGACGAGACGATGGCGATGCTGGCCGACCTGACGGCCGCGACCGATCCGAAGCTGCGCGAGCTCGCGCGTCGGCTGGCAGGCCGGCTGTTCCTCGAGATCAGCCGTCGCGGTCCGACCCGGCCGAAGGGTGTCGGCAAGCTCGTCGAGCAGCGCTACCGGCCCGACGCGGGCGATCTCGACATCGACGCCAGCATGGAGGCGATCGTCGACGCGGGCGGCGATCTGCGCCGGGTCGACGCCGAACGGCTGCGGGTGCGCGGCTGGGTGCAGCCGGGCACCGCGCTGTGTCTGCTGGTCGACCGCAGCGGGTCGATGGGCGGCAAACCGCTCGCCACCTCGGCGGTCGCCGCCGCTGCGGTGGCCTGGCGGGCGCCGGTCGACTACAGCGTGCTGGCGTTCGGCAAGGACGTCGTGGTGGCCAAGAGTCAGGACGTGGTGAAGTCCGGCGAGCAGGTGGTGAACGACGTGCTCGCGCTGCGCGGGTTCGGCACCACCGACCTCGCCGGCGCGCTGCAGGTGGCCGGCGAGCAGTTGCGCCGCAGCCGAGCCGGGCGCAAGGTGGCGATCCTGTTGAGCGACTGCCGGGCCACGGTCGAGGGCGACCCGGTCGAGGCCGCACGCGGGCTCGACGAGCTCGTGATCGTGGCGCCCGAGGGCGACAGCGACGAGGCCGCCGCGTTCGCTCGCCGTGCCGGCGCTCGGCTCACCACCGTGAGCGGCCCGAGCGGCATCGTCGAAGCGCTGAGCGAGGTCCTCGGCTAGCTCGCAGCCCGGGACGGATGTGCCCGGGGTGGGCGTGTTCGCCCCGCTGTGGGCGGGGGGTCAGCAGGTGACGTCGCGGGGCGGGACGATGCCCTTGGTGTTCTCGGCCGGATCGGTGACGGGCGGGCCCTCGACCACCGTGGTCGTGGTGGTGCTCGTCGTGGTGCTGCCGCGGGTGGTCGTGGTGGGACCCGACACGGTGGTGGTGGACGCCACGGTGGTGGTGGTCTCGAACACCTGCTCCGGCGCGGCGGCGAGCGACGCCTCGCCCTTGAAGATCGCGAGGATCGCCTGCATGTTGTCGCCGTTGATCTTCGGGATGAGCACCGAGTTGCCGCCGACGTTCGCGCCCGTGGCCTCGATCTGATAGGTGGCGATGCTGCCCGGGTCGAAGTTGCGCAGCACGCCGACGAACTCGAGCATCTTGTTGATCGTCAACCCGCTGTCGACCACCACGTTCTCCTGCGCGGCCTTGATCAGGCTGCGCGCCACGTCGGGATCGGTGATGCCCTTGTCGAGCGCGGACGACAACACCCGCCGCAGGAAGTCCTGCTGGCGCGACACCCGACCGAGGTCGCTCACCGGGTCTTCCTTCCACTTCCCGTTGGCGTCCTGGTACTGGTAGTGCCGCGACCGCACGTAGGCGAGCGCATGGTCGCCGTCGAACACGAAGCACTGGCCGCCACCGACCGGCACGTTCAACCCCGTGTTCTTGTCGCGAGCCGGGTACTCGAACGGCACCGCGACGCCGCCGAGGCCGTCGACGATGGTCTTGAACGCACAGAAGTCGATCTGGATGAAGTGGTCGACCTCGATGCCGAAGTTGTTGTAGATCGTGCCGAGCAACCGGGTCGGGTCGTTCTTCACGTAGGCCGAGTTGATCCGGTTGTTGCTGTTGCGACCGGCGATCTTCACCCACAGGTCGCGGGGGAACGACAACACGGCGGCCCGCTTGGTGGACGGGTCGACCCGCATGATCATGATCGTGTCGCTGCGCTCGCCCATGCCCTCGCGATTGCCGAACGCCGCCGCGTACGGCGAGTTCGGGTCGATGCACGCGTTGTTGTCGGCGCCGGTGATGAGGAAGTTCTTCGCCTCCGGGTCGGCCTCGGGGAACGTCTCGGGCGGCCCGCCGTCGCTGGTGGACGGCTCGTCGATCACGATGGTGCCGGTGGCGAGGGTGGTGCCGGGCTCGGTGACCGGCGCACCGGGCACCGTGGTACCCGACGCGAAGGGGTTGTCCGACGCGTCGGTGAGCTCGACGCGGTTGAGCGTGTTGCCGTAGTAGCGGCTGACGACGAGCCCACCCGCGGCACCGAAGCACGCCACGATCACGAGGACGTTGAACGCCAGCAGCAGCCGCTGCGGCCACGTGCGCCGACGGCGGTGGTGCACGGCCTTGGACAGCACCGGCACCTCGGCCGGCACGGTGGCGTCGGTGGGGCCGATCGCCGGCGGCTCGGAGGGCGGGACGGGCTCGGACATGGCGTTGCGAGTCTACGACGGCGGTCCGGCGCGGCGCCGTCAGCTCCGCGCCGACGCGCGTCAGTAGACGATCACGCCGCGGATGTTCTCGCCGTCGCGCATCGCCTGGTAGCCGACGTTGATGTCGTCGAGCGAGTAGCGCTTGGTGATCAGCTCGTCGAGCTTCAGCGTGCCCTCGCGGTACATGCCGAGCAGGCGGGGGATGTCGGCGCGCGGGTTGAGCGAGCCGAAGATCGTGCCCTTGATCTCCTTGTTCCACATCGCGAGCTGGAACAGGTTGACCGCGGCCTGGGTCTGGGTCATCGGCGCGATCGCGGTGACCACGCAGGTGCCGCCCTTGCCGGTCATCGCCAGGCCGAGCTCCATCATGTCGCCGTACAGCACGCCGGGGGTCATGATCACCTTGTCGGCCATCTGTCCCCACGTGAGCTCGTTGAGGGGCATGACCGCCTCCTCCATCGACGCGAAGGTGTGGGTGGCGCCGAACTCCATCGCCTTCTCGCGCTTGAACTCGAGGGGGTCGATCGCGATGACGCGCTTGGCGCCGGACATCTTGGCGCCCTGCACGGCGTTGATGCCGATGCCGCCGATGCCGACGACGACCACGGTGTCGCCGGGGCCGACCGCGGCGCGGTTGGCGGCCGAACCCCACCCGGTGGCGACGCCGCACGACACGAGTGCCACGCACTCGAGCGGCAGGTCGTCGTCGACCTTGATGAGCGAGTTCTCCGACACGCACGCGTGGTTCGAGAACGTGCCGAGCTTCGCGAGCAGGCCGACCGGCTGATCGCCCTTGACGAAGTGGCGATGCGTGCCGTCCGTGATCATGCCGCCGCCGAGCGTTCCGGAGCCGTTGTCGCACAGGTTCTGACGGCCGGTGCTGCAGTAGCGGCAGCGGCCGCAGCTGGGCACGAAGCTCGCCGACACGTGGTCGCCGGGCTTCACCGTGGTGACACCCGCGCCGACCTCGACCACCACGCCTGCGCCTTCGTGGCCGCCGATGAGCGGGAAGATGCTCTCGAGGCCCATCATCGCGAGCGCCTCGGGCGGCGGCACCATGTCGCCGGTGACCATGTGCTCGTCGCTGTGGCACATGCCTGCGACCTTCCACTCGACCAGCACCTCGCCCGCCTTCGGCGGATCGATCGTGATCTCCTCCACCTGCCAGGGCTGATCCGTCCCCCAGAGCACCGCTGCGCGTGTCTTCATGTCCGCGGGTCTAGCAGGTCGCGACGTGACGATCGTCACCCGGAGAGGGACGGCGATCGGACCGCGGTGTCAGGGCACCACGACGACGGCGGTGCCGATCTGGGCCCAGCCCCACGTGATGATCGCGTCCTCCGTGGCCTGCCGGACGCAGCCGCCCGACAGCGGTTCGCCGAGCTGGTCGGAGGTCTGCATGGGCACGCCGTCGCGCCGCGGGATCTCGTGGAACCCGATGTTGTCGCCGCGGCGGCTGTACGCGAAACGCACCATCCAACGCATGCAGATGTTCGAGTGGAGGTTGCTGCACGTGAACGGGCTGCGCGACCACACCGTGTACGTGCCGTAGTTGGGCTGGTCCATCCGGCCGGACACCCGGTGCGTGTGGAAGATGGTGCCGTCGTCCTCGATGAGCCAGACCCGTTGGATGCCCTTCGAGTACACGACGCGCCGTCCGCTGCCCGAGTCGGCGGGGATCTCGAGCGAGTCGCCGAGTTCGGTGCTCGGCGGTGCGAGGGTCTCGGCCACCTGGACCGCCGTGCCGCGGTCGGCCGTGCCCGTGCCGTCGGCACCGTCGGCCACGCTGTCGACCGCCGGCCCGGGGGCGGCACCGTACGCGAGCGGCGCCGCGATCGCGACGGCGGCGGTGCAGACGAGGGCGACGAGCCGAGGCAGGCGCATCCGACGGATGGTAGCGATGCTCAGTCGGCCGGCGGGGCGAGGGTGACGGTGCACTCGACCTGATCGCCCGGCTCGAACACGACCGTGTCGATCGAGCCCGCGTCGCGCAGATCGGCGAGCGCCGCGTCGATCGCCGCGCGAGCGGCGTCACCGGAGCGGATCAGCAGGGTGTCGACCGCCGCGCGCTGGCTGACCTTGGCCTCGGTCTTGGCGCGGCGCACCTGTGCGAGCACCTCGGAGACCGGCTCGATCGCGGCGCCCGCATCGGCCGCGGGCAGTGCGGCATCCAGCTCGCCGGCGGTCGGCCATCCGGTGGCGTGCACCGAACCGACGTTCCACCAGCGCCACACCTCGTCGGTGACGAACGGCAGGAACGGGGCGAACGCCCGCGTGATCGCCGAGAGCGCGAGACGCAGTGCCGCCCGGGCCGACTGGGCGCCGGACTCGTCCTGGGTGCCGTACGCCCGAGCCTTCACGAGCTCGACGTAGTCGTCGCAGAACCACCAGAAGAAGTCCTCGGTGCGTTCGAGCGCGCGTGCGTAGTCGAAGCCGTCGAACGCCGCAGTCGCGTCGTCGACGACGGCGGCGAGGCGACCGAGCATCGCCCGGTCGATCGTGGCGGTGACCGCGGCGTCGGCGTCGGGTTCGCCGAAGCCGAGCACGAACTTGCTGACGTTGAGCAGCTTGAGCGCCAGCTTGCGCCCGATCTTCATCTGGCCCTCGTCGAACGCGGTGTCGACACCCGGGCGTCCGCTCGCCGCCCAGTAGCGCACCGCGTCGGTGCCGTACTGCTCGAGCAGGTGCATCGGTGTGACCGTGTTGCCCTTGCTCTTCGACATCTTCTTGCGGTCGGGGTCGAGGATCCAGCCCGACAGCGCGGCGTGGCGCCACGGCGGGGTGCCGTGCTCGTGATGGCTGCGCACCATCGTGGCGAACAGCCAGGTGCGGATGATGTCGTGGCCCTGCGGTCGCACGTCCATCGGGAAGACGCGGTCGAACAGCTCGCCGCCGTCGGCGTCGCCCCAGTCACCGGCGATCTGCGGGGTGAGCGACGACGTGGCCCAGGTGTCCATCACGTCGGGGTCACCGACGAAGCCGCCGGGCACGCCGCGCTGGTCGGCGGTGTAGCCGTCGGGCACGTCGGTGCTCGGGTCGATGGGCAGCTGCTCGTCGCGCGGGACGAGGACGGTGTCGTAGTCGGGGTTGCCGTCGGCGTCGACGCCGTACCAGACCGGCAGCGGCACGCCGAAGTAGCGCTGCCGGCTGATGAGCCAGTCGCCGTTCAGCCCGCCGACCCAGTTGTCGTAGCGGTGCTGCATGTAGCCCGGGTGCCACGTGAGCTCGCTGCCGCGCGCGACGAGCGCCTCGCGGAGCTCGGTGTCGCGGCCGCCGTTGCGGATGTACCACTGGCGGGTGGCGACGATCTCGAGCGGGCGGCTGCCGCGCTCGTAGAACTTGACCGGGTGGTTGATCGGGCGCGCGTCGCCGAGCATCTCGCCCGACGCCTGCAGCAACTCGACGACCTTCTTCTGGGCCTGCTTGGGGGCGAGGCCGGCGAGCTGCGCGTAGGCATCCTGCCCGGCCGGGTCGGTGATCCACTCGGGCGTGTCGGCGGCCATGCGGCCGTCGAAGCCGATGAGGGCACGCGAGGGGAGATTCAGCTCGCGCCACCAGGTGACGTCGGTGACGTCGCCGAAGGTGCAGATCATCGCGATGCCGGTGCCCTTCTCGGGGTCGGCGAGGTGGTGCGCGAGCACCGGCACCTCGACGCCGAACAGCGGCGTGCGGACGGTGGTGCCGAACAGCGGCTGGTAGCGCGGGTCGTCGGGGTGCGCCACCATCGCGACGCAGCTGGGGAGCAGCTCGGGGCGCGTGGTGTCGATGACCAGATCGCCCTGCCCGTCGCTGCGATGGAAGGCGAGCTGGTGGTAGGCGCCGGGGACGTCGCGGTCCTCCATCTCGGCCTGTGCGACGGCGGTGCGCTCGTCGATGTCGTACAGCGTGGGCGCGTCCTGCTGGTACGCCTCGCCGCGGGCGAGGTTGCGCAGGAACGCGCGCTGGCTGACGGCGCGGGCGCGGTCGCCGATGGTGGTGTACAGCAGCGACCAGTCGAACGACAGCCCGAGGCGGCGGAACAGCGCCTCGAACGCCTGCTCGTCGAGGTGCGTGATCTCGCGGCACAGGTCGACGAAGTTGGGGCGGCTGACCGGGACGGCGCGGTGGTCCCTCGGGACGTCGCCGTGGAAGGGGGCCGAGAAGTCGGCGTCGAACGGCAGCGACGGGTCGCAGCGCACCCCGGTGAAGTTCTGCACGCGGCGCTCGGTGGCGAGGCCGTTGTCGTCCCAGCCGATCGGGTAGAAGACGCGCTTGCCGCGCATGCGCTGGAAGCGGGCGACGGTGTCGGTGTGGGTGTAGCTGAAGACGTGCCCGATGTGCAGCGAACCGCTGACGGTGGGCGGCGGGGTGTCGATCGCGAAGACCTGGTCGCGGGTGGCGGAGCGGTCGAACCGGTATACGCCCTCGGACTCCCAGCGGTCGGCGAGGGAGTCCTCGATGCCGTCGAGGGTGGGCTTCTCGGGGATGCCCGCAGGGGTGCCGGATGACGTGCTCATGACGGGCCAAGGCTACCGGCGCGCCGATGCGCGGCCGGTGGTGGTTCTGCGGCTCCACGGAACCCACCGGGGAGTGGATGAGGTTTCCTCGTAGGATTCGCGCCCATGCTGCACTTGTACGACACGGCCACGAGGGAGGTCCGCGAGCTCGCGCTGCGCGAGCCGGGCACCGTGAGCGTGTACCTCTGCGGCCCCACCGTCTACGGTCCGCCGCACCTCGGGCACGGCCGGGCCACCCTGGTCTACGACGTGCTGCGCCGCTACCTCGAGTGGAGCGGCCTGCGGGTCCGGCTCGTCAGCAACATCACCGACATCGACGACAGCATCATCAACCGCGCCAACCGCGAGCAGCGGCCCTGGCAGGAGATCACGCACAAGTGCGAGGCCGTCTGGTTCGACGCGATGGGCAAGATCAACGTCGCCCGCCCCACCGACGTCCCGCACGCCACCGAGTACGTCGAGCAGATGGTCACGATGATCGGCGAACTCGTCGCCAACGGCACCGCGTACCTCACCGACGACGGCGTGTACCTCAGCGTCGAGCGGGTGCCCGACTACGGCCTGCTCGTGCACCAGAGCCTCGACGACATGCTCGCCGGCGGCGGCGACCGCGACGTGTTCGGCGCCGACAACAAGCACCACCCGGCGGACTTCGTGCTGTGGAAGTTCTCGAAGCCCGGCGAACCCGCCTGGCCGTCACCGTGGGGCGAGGGCCGACCCGGCTGGCACAGCGAGTGCGTGGTGATGAGCCTCGACCTGTTGGGCGAGGGCTTCGACCTGCACTGCGGCGGGCAGGACCTCAAGTTCCCGCACCACGAGAACGAGCGGGCGCAGGCCGTCGCGCTGGGCAAGCGCTTCGCGAACCACTGGATGCACCACGGCT
>WBZM01002806.1_pt1 | contig 14334 bp, 12 predicted proteins | sample 5204271 | NCBI WGS metagenome assembly WBZM01 (sample SAMN12344346, study PRJNA552823) | activated sludge metagenome | biome: Activated sludge suspended growth; feature: Nitrification reactor; material: Wastewater; isolation source: activated sludge from nitrification reactor of wastewater...
CCATCGTGCTACCTATTATCGCCGCCATCTTGATGATCGTCTTTCTAGTCGTGGTGCTCTCATCTATCCGTCGCTGGCGACAACGAAAAATGGTCGCTTAATCTAGAATTTAATGGAGGAGGTGATGCGCAACCTAGCAAAGCAGGAAATCAGCGACTTCAAGAGTTTTCATACGGGATAGTTTTAACATCCCACTATTTAGCGGAATTTTCTGGAGGTAAACATGTTTCAACGCATTATGGGTGTTTTTAAGCTGGACAAGGCGACTTTCGCGGAGATCGAAGGCGACCAGTCGGCCACTTCGCAAGCAGCGATCGTGGTCGTCCTGGTGGCTCTGGTAGCGGGAATTGGCGCAGCCGTGGCCGCGGTGATGCTGAACCGGACGATGCCCGGCTTGATGGAAGGGCTGAGCGAGTCGGGGATCGAGGGACTGGACTTGAGCATGGTCCCGCAGATGAGCCCAGTCGGCGCGTTTCTCAACGCGGTGATCGGCGCGATTCTGTCCTGGCTGGTGTGGTCGGCCCTGACCTACTTCATCGGCACCAAGCTGTTCGGCGCGACGGCCGATATGGGTGAGATGCTGCGCGTTATCGGCTTTGCCCAGGCGCCGCGCCTGCTGTCAGGTCTTAGCTTCATCCCCTGCCTCGGCGGCATTCTCAGCCTCGTCGGTCTTGTATGGGCGCTGGCGGCTTCTTTTGTCGGTATTCGCGAAGGGTTGGACCTCGATACCGGCAAGACGCTGATCACGATTATCATTGCCTTCATCGGCGCGATCGCCGTCAGCTTCTTGATCGGTCTGGTGATGGCTCCAATATTTGCGATCACTGGCTAAGACCCGCCTGCATCGAAAATACGACTCAAAAGCCGCCACGGAGTTCCCTGTGGCGGCTTTATTATTTCATCGCGGCAGGCGGCCGGACGAGACCAGTTCCTTAAGCTGTTCCACCGCGGCCAGCGCTGGAGTCCTTTCTGCGGTCTGTAAGTCAAGGGCGGCGAATTCATCCTCGTCGAGCAAGCGAAACGTCCCGTCGAGGTCGATCCATGCATCCAGGGCCAGATCATCACAGCGCACGGCCGAATCGCTGATTTCCGCCGGGCGGCAAACGTTGCCATACCAACCCTTCAACTCACCGTTGTCGCGGTCATAGACGGCGAAGATGTTGTACCAGCGATCGGCGTAGAAGAATTCCACGAAGCGGTCGCCGCGCTTGAAAACAGCATAGTCGAGGTCCATGTCGTCGCGGTTGAAGAACGCTTCCAGGCGCACGTGGTTCGGCCCGCGCTCGATTACTGTCGCCGGGTATTGCCAGACCTCGCGGCCGTCGTGGTCGAGTTTATAGACGGTGATTTCCAAAATGAAGGTTTTCCCGAACACCGCTGACCCAGCCAGGTACGAACCAGGGATATCAGTTAAGCGCCAGGCTCCAGCCGGCGGGTCAGGTCAACAATCTCCGCTGACAGGTCCTGGAGCGTCTTGTGACGGGTAGTTAGCCGGTCGCGCTCCGAGCGGACAAAGCGGTCGAAGGGGGCGATGGTGTCTTCAATGCGCTGGGTGCTGCGATGCATCTCGCGATCGAATTGCTGCTCCAGGTTGCTTACCAACTTGGTGCGTAACTCGGTCAGCTTTGCGCTGAATTCAGACTTAGCCTTGCGCTTGCGAGCCGGCAGAATGAGCAGCCCCAGCGCCGCCGCGGCTACGCCGGCGATAATACCGGTGAAATCGAGAAAGGCGGTGTGGGCGATGATTGCCACGATGACGCCCAGGCTGGCGCCGACACCGGCCAGCCCGGCATTGACCACCGCTTGCCGGGCCGAAGCGGCCAACTCGGCCGCCTCGCGGCTCTGGTCATAGCTCTCGACGGCCTGGCGGGTGGTGCGACCGATAGAGTCGATGAGGCGCTGCCGGTCCCAGGCGAGCGTACCCTCGCGCGGTGCGTCGCCCACAATGCGACCGTGATGGGTGTCGCGCTGGCGACCCATATGATCGGCTACGGCCGTCCATTGGCGTAAATCCTGCTGGACCATCCAGTCGACCAATTCGTTGACGCGGTCTTCTATCTGCCGTGGCGTATCGGCCACAACTTCTTTTTGGAAATCCTGCTCCAGTTGCTTGGAGCGCAACAGATCGGGGATGCGACCCAGGCGCAACCGGTCATCGAAGAATTCGAGGCCGCGATTCTCCATGCTCAGCAAGAGGTTGTCGATTTCGCCGATGCGCGCCTTGAAGTTGCGCTGCATATCCTCGTCGTAGTAGACCATTTGGCCGCGAATATCCTCGAGGACCTTGCTGTCTTCAGCCAGCGTGGCCAGGTCAGCGCCGAGGCTATTCAATCGATCACGCGTCAGGCGCGAGCCGACACCCAGCGGGTTGAGCAGCTTGAGTCGGAAGCGGCCTTCGTCGTCCAGCGTGTCGCGGATGTAAGCTTCCAACGGCTCGAAGCGACTGGGCGCCCACTTGTCGGGCTGACCGCTCTTGGCCGCCTGAGCCAGCCGCGCCGACACGGGGAAGACCGCGGCCACATCGCCGATTAATGCCTTTGCCGAGGCGGTGACGAAGTTGATCACCTGCTCCAGGTCGGCGTCGGTGCCGAAAATGTCTATTTTGTTGATAACCAGGACGATCTTTTTACCCCAGTTGCGGATTTGTTCCAGGAATGCCCGCTCGCTTTCGGTGAACGGCCGGTCGGCCGAGGTGACGAACAGCACCAGATCGCTGCGCGGGATGAACTCCGAGGTCAACGCCTCGTGCTCGCGGACGATGGCGTTGGTTCCCGGCGTGTCGACAACCGTCAGCTTGCTGAGCAGTTCAACCGGAGCGGTCTGGACCCAGATGCCATTCTCGCCGGGCACGCGTTGTTGCGTTTCGCCATAGCGCAGCAAGTAGATCTGGTCGGTTGTCGGGGTGACGCCTTCCGGTTGCAGTTTTTGGCCGAGCAGGGCGTTGATGAAGGCCGATTTGCCGGAATTGAACTCGCCGGCGATGACCAGCAGGAACAACTCATCCAGTTGGCGTATCGACTCGATAAGGGCCGCGCGACCGGCGGGGTCGGCGTCGTCGCTACTCAACGCGTCGCGCAGCCGGCCCAACGTTTCGCGGGTTTGTTTTAACAGGGTTTCCTGGGCTTTGGTCAGGATCGCATCCATAGTCATCCAGTCGAGCGTGACGGCCGCTCGTTCGTGGGTAATTATACCCCTAATTCGTCGCTTGTTGCGAACCGGGAGCAATTTGTTACGTATAGTGTCATGTAGAACAAAGTTGCCGCACGATCCGGTCAACCGGATCTCAGTCAATAGGAGGTCGTTGTGAAATTCATCGTTCGGATTCTTATTAACGCGGTCGCGCTGGGCCTGACGTTCTGGATCGTCGATTTGTGCTGGAACGGCGAGGTGCTACCGCTGCTGATCATTGCTCTGATCTTCGGGTTGGTCAATGCGCTCGTCCGGCCACTGCTGACGATACTGACCTGCCCGCTGGTCATCCTGACGTTGGGTTTGTTCCTGGTCATCATCAATGCCCTGATGCTGTGGCTGACTATCCGGCTGTCGATGGCTTTCGGTGTCGGATTTACCTGTGTTCCGGAGTTCTTCTGGAATTTGATCATTGGCGGCGTTGTCCTCAGCCTGATCAGCGGTCTGGCGACGGCTCTGGTGAAGGACGACAGAGAGTAGCAGCCGGCATTATGGGCTGAATGGTGATAGACCGTCCGGGTTCCATAACCCGGACGGTTTATTTAGGGTCGCTCCAGGGCAAAGATAGCCGTTCGCGCGCGCAGGTTGGGCCGGCGCTCGATATGACGTTCGCCAGACAGGTATATCTCTTGCCGCAACGTAATGTCGCGCTCGCGGCAAAAGCCCACGAAATCGGCCACGGTAAAGTGCTGACGGCGCGGCGAATCGTGCCAGGCTTGCGGGTAATCGGGCGCGGATGGAATCCGGCCTTCGGCCAATAGCTGGAGCCGGCAGCGCCAGTAGCCCCAGTTTGGGAAGCTGACGACTGCCAGACGGCCGACGCGCAACATCTCGCCCAGTATCATCATCGGGTCATTGAGAAACTGGAGCGTCTGGCTGAGGATGACCACATCGAAGCTCTTGTCGGGGTAGTCGGCCAGTCCTTCCTGCAGGTTCCCCTGCCGCACACTGAGTCCCCGTCGCACACAGGCCAGCACGCCCGTCTCGCTGCGTTCGATTCCACGTCCTTGAACGCCTTTTTCGATTTTTAGATGCTCCAGCAGAGCGCCGTCGCCACAACCTAAGTCCAGCACGCGCGCGGCCGGTGGAACCAGACCGGCCACAACGCGCAGGTCAGGCCGCAATGGGATAGCTGATGAATTCGTTATGGGCATATCAGTTAGCTTTAAGGCAAGGCCGCGAGGACGCAAACTGTGGTTATCATTAAGGTAAGGCTACGCCTTCCTCATCGGAAAGCCGATCGAGGAAGCTTTCCAGCAGCCGGGTCATCGTGTCCACTTCCAGCAAAAATGCGTCGTGGCCCCAAGTGCTCTCGATGTCGAGGTAGGTCGCGTCGGCCCCCACGGCGTGGAGCGCCCGCACCAGTTCCTTGCTATGGTAGGACGGATAGAGCCAGTCGCTCGTGAAACTGACGACGAGGAATTTGATGGCCGCCGAACCGGCGAAGGCCGCCGCGAACGAGCCTGTTGGCCGGCTCAGGTCGAAGTAGTCCATGGCCTTGGTGACGTAGAGATAGCTGTTGGCGTCAAACCGGCGGGTGAAATTGTTGCCGTTGTATTTCAGATAGCTTTCGATAGCGAATTCTGTCTGGAACTCGTACCCGTATTGCTCGCGGGCCTGCAGGCGGCGGCCGAACTTCTGCTGCATCGACTCGTCGCTGAGGTAGGTGATATGCCCGACCATCCGCGCCAGCGCCAGCCCAGCGTCGGGTTTTTTACCGTTGCCGTAATAGTCGCCTGCTTGCCAGTTTGGGTCGGCATAGATAGCCTGCCGGCCGACTTCGCTCAGGGCGATCAGCATCGGGCTGTGGCGGGCCGTCGTCGCCAGCGGGATGGCCGCGCGCAACCGGTTCGGGTGGTGGGCGGCCCACTCCAGCACTTGCATGCCCCCCATCGAGCCGCCGGCGGCGCACAGCAGCCGGTCGATGCCCAGATGGTCGAGCAGGCGCACCTGGGCGCGGACCATGTCGCCGACGGTGACCACCGGGAAATTCAGGCCGTACGGCCGCCCCGTGGCCGGGTCGAGGCTGCTGGGGCCGCTGGAGCCGTAGCAGCTGCCGAGCACGTTACTGCAGATGATGTAGTAGCGGTCGGTATCGAACGCCTTGCCGGGGCCGATGCACTCGTCCCACCACCCGGGGCGGGTGTCCTCGGCCGAATGATAGCCCGCGGCGTGGGCGCTGCCGCTGAGCGCATGGAGGATGAGAATGGCGTTGCTGCGGTCGGCATTCAATCGGCCGTAAGTTTCATAGGCCACTGTCACCGGCCCGAGCGTCGCGCCACTCTCGAGAACAAAAGGTTCATCTTCGGCAAAGGTGAAGAGCTGTGGAGCGATTACCCCGACTGAATTTGTCGTTAACATAGTTACGAGATACGAGATACGAGATACAAGATACGAGATATGTTTTAAGAACGCGCCTGTTCTTTGCGTATCTCGTATCTCGTATTCGGTTTTAGGCTGAGGCTTCCAGCGCCTGGTCCAAATCCCAAAGAATATCCTCGATATCCTCCAGACCGACGCTGAGGCGCACGAAGTCGGGCGTGACACCGGCAGTGAGGCGCTCCTCGCCGGTTAGTTGGCTGTGGGTCGTGCTGGCCGGGTGGATGGCCAGGCTGCGCGCGTCGCCGACATTCGCCAGATGGCTGAACAGCTGCAGGTTGTCAATAAACTTCTCGCCCGCCTCGCGGCCGCCCTGGATGCCGAAGCCCAGGATAGCTCCCGGTCCTTTGGGCAGAATGCGCTTGGCGCGCTCGTGGTCGCCGTGACTCTTCAGCCCAGGATAGCATATCCAATTGACGCGCGGGTGATTCTCCAGGAACTCGGCCACGCGCTGGGCATTGGCCACGTGGCGGTCCATGCGCAGGCTCAGAGTCTCGATGCCCTGGATAGTCAGCCAGCTATTGATGGGTGCCTGGCAAGCGCCGATGTCGCGCAGGACTTGCACGCGAGCCTTGAGGATGAAGGCCGGCGCGCCCAGGTCGGCGTAGACCAGCCCGTGATACGACGGGTCGGGGGTTGTGAAGTTGGCGAACCGGCCGCTGGTCCAGTCGAAGGTGCCGCCGTCGATAATAACGCCGCCGATGGACGTGCCGTGGCCGCCGATGAACTTTGTCGTGCTATGCAGAACGATGTTAGCGCCCCATTCCAATGGCCGGCAAAGATACGGCGTGGCAAACGTGTTGTCGATCACCAGTGGCAGGTGATGCTTGCGGGCGATAGCCGAAACTTCTTCGAACGGGAAGACGCTGATGTCGGGGTTGCCCAGCGTTTCGCCGTAGATTAGCTTGGTGTTGGGGCGGATGGCCCCTTCGAACGCTTCGGGATTCGCCGGATCGACAAAGCTCACGTCGATCCCGATGCGCGGGAAGGTGTAGTTGAACTGATTGTACGTTCCGCCGTAGAGACGGCTGCTGCTGACGATATGGTCGCCCGCCTCGCACAGTGTCAGGATGGCCATCGTCTGAGCGGCATGGCCGCTGCTGGCCGCCAGCGCGCCGACGCCGCCTTCGAGGCTGGCGAGACGCTGTTCCAATACGTCGGTCGTCGGGTTCATGATGCGGGTGTAGATGTTGCCGAATTCCTTCAGGGCAAACAGGTTGGCCGCGTGCTCCGTGTTTTGGAACTGGTAGCTGGTCGTCTGGTAGATCGGTACGGCGCGGCTGCCGGTGGTCGGGTCCGGGGCTTGCCCGGCGTGCAACTGCCGCGTGTTGAATCCGAAAGTGCGTTCGTTGGTTGTCATGCGAAATCAATCTCCTACAGTTTGTTATGTTTCGACGGCAACCGTCACTTCGTCCTGGCCTCAGACCTCTGTCCGCTTAAAATCAAAAAGACCCTCGGCGTAGAGTCCAGAGGGTCCGTTGTGGCGAGTATTCCGGTTGTATGTTAGCGTGGCGGGATTGCGCGTGTCCCTGTCGCTCTCATCTTCCAGAATCGTCTGCCGGAGTTGGCACCCTGTCGATTGAACGAATCCCTATCGTTCAATCCGGGTTGCCGAGGTTTCATTGGGCCGGTCCCTCCACCTCTCTGGATAAAAGTGACGTTATGCAGTTGTTGGGAGGAACTATAACGGATGGAATGATGGCTGTCAATGCAAAAAAGTGTCTAAAATTTGACGCCGGAATTTGGGTCATTGTGGTGAAAAGCGCCGCAAGGGTCTGTGAAACTCGTCGTGGCAATTTGCCGGCAGCCGCGCGTGGGAGGACAATCTCCCCGTGGCCCTCCTTTGTTAACATCATCAGTGACTCTATCGGACTTTTTATGATCCATTCTTTACGTGATGATTTTTTGGTCGATCCCGAGGTCGTCTTTCTCAACCACGGCTCATTCGGCGCGACGCCGCGGCCGGTTTTCGAAACCTATCAGGAATGGCAGCGGCGGCTCGAATGGCAGCCGGTACAGTTCCTGGGAACCGACATTGGTGAGTATCTGGCCGAGGCGCGGGTGGCGCTCGGCCGGTATCTGAACGCGGCCGCCGATGATCTCGTCTACGTGCCTAACGCCACCTTCGGCGTCAATGTCGTCGCTCGTTCGCTGCGACTGGGGCCGGGGGATGAGGTGCTGGCGACCGACCACGAGTACGGCGCGTGCGAAAACGCCTGGCGCTTCATGAGTCGCGATCGCGGCTTCACCTACAACAGCCGGCCCGTGCCGCTGCCGTTGCCCGATGCGTCCGAGCTTCTTGAACAGTTTTGGGCCGGGGTGACGCCGCGAACGCGGGTCATCTTCCTGAGTCACATTACTTCGCCGACAGCCGTGCGCTTTCCGGTGGAGGCCATCTGCGCCCGCGCCCGCGAGGCCGGCATCCTGACCGTCATCGACGGCGCTCATGCCCCGGGCCAGTTGCCGCTCGACCTGCCGGCCATCGGCGCGGACTTCTATACGGGCAACTGCCACAAGTGGCTTTGCGCCCCAAAAGGTTCCGGGTTCCTCTATGCCCGACCCGAGGCTCAACACCTGATCGAGCCGCTCATCGTCGGCTGGGGGTGGGGCGAAGGCCGGACGTTTACCTTCGGGACAGATTTCCTCGACTCACTACAATATCCAGGCACGAATGACTATGCTGCCTATCTTTCCGTACCGGCGGCTATCGAATTTCAGGCGAGCCATGATTGGCCGTCCGTCCGGTCTCGCTGCCGCGAATTGGTGGAGCAAGCGATCGGCCGTATCGATGCGCTGACCGGTCTGCCATCTCTCTACCCACAACCAGCGGGCGATGCCTACTGCCAGATGGCGATCGCCGCGCTGCCGCCAATCATTGATCTGCCGGCGTTCAAGAAACAGTTGTATGACGATTTTCGGGTGGAAATTCCTTGCATCCAGTGGGGCGGCCGCCAGTTCATCCGAATCTCGATTCAGGGGTATAATACCGTGGCCGACGTGGACACTCTGTTGATGGCGCTGGAAGCGATGCTGGTTGGCGAAGCGGCCGGGGCATCGCTGCGTTGACCCTTATCCCCGACAGGAGAAGTTGATTATGACGAAGCGGAAAGGCGGATTCCTGGATAGCCTCGGCGATTTGATCGAGAAAGGTATCAAAGAGTTGAGTCAGGAGGTCTATGATCAACCGGCCGGCGGTAATCCTGAGCCGGTCACGCGGCGGGTGTCGCTCATTATCCACAACCCGCGCGTGCCGAGCGCCGGCAACGAGCGGCTCGACAAGGTACTGCGCTGGAATGACACCGGACGGCTGGTGGAAGGATACATCAAGGATTTGCGCGAATGTAGCGGCGGCTATCTCAACTACGAGATTGTCGAGAATATCACTGTCGACAAGTTTCCGCGCAAGGCCGACGGCTTCACCTATACGGCCGATGGATTCGTCAAGGCCTGGACCGAGCGGAAGGGTTTCCACAACCCTGACCTGGTCGATTATGATGCCTTGCTCGCGGAGTTCGACATGGTGCGTAAGGTGGATGAGGGTCTGGTGGACGAGTTTTGGCTTTTTGCTTTCCCCTATGCCGGGTATTATGAGTCGATCATGGGCGGGCCAGGAGCGTTCTGGTGCAACGCGCCGCCGCTGACGCAAACGGCCCACGCCGGAAAACGCTTCGTCATTATGGGCTTTAATTACCAGCGGGGCGTGGGCGAGATGCTCGAGGCATTCGGCCACCGCGCCGAGTCAATCATGAAATATACCTTCCGGCAGGAGCGCGGCGACGACAATCTATGGGAACGCTTCTTTCGCCACGAACACAAGAATCCCGGACAGTCCGAGGTGGGATGGATGCACTACGCCCCCAACAGCGAGCGGGATTATGATTGGGGCAACAAGCGCAAGGTGCTGAGCCGCTGGCGCACGTGGCGCAACTTCCCAAATCTGGAGGGTGAGGCTGAGACGGTCGACTGCCGCGATTGGGGCGACGGCGACATCCGACTGCACCACAAATGGTGGTTCGAATTGCTGCCGAAGATAGGCGGCTCCAAGAATGGCATCGCCTATAATTGGTGGCAATATATCGTTGATCCGAATACGGTGCGCTAGTGCTTTCTAGCTCGATGCCGTATAGACCTGTCAGGTCTGACATCAGCAATAGGGATTCTTTACGCTACAGTGCGCTAGCCGTCAGGAGGAACCGAGATGAAACTTTCTCTCACCCATGTGCTCCTAATCGTCATTTTAGTTCTGGGGATTGTGGCATTCTTTCTTTTTACGCGCGATGCCGCGTCGCCGGGCGCGGAGCCGACGGCCGCTGTAGAGGAGCCGACAGGTGGGCCGACCCTCGAATCGGCGACCGCGGAGAGCGAGGGAGCGCCGTGCCCGGTAGCCACCCCGGAGTTTTTCACCGTCGAACCGGTCACATCGCCGACCGGCGAGTTGAGCCAGATCATTACCGTCGATCTGGGAAACGGCGAGACCATTACCATTACCACTGAGTCGGGTACGTTTACCGCGCCGTTTGATACCTTCCCCAAGGAGATCGAGATCGATCTGCTCCCGGACACCACTCACAATTTGACGGTTGAAGGCCGAGTGCGTGAGGTAGTGCAGGGGGAGTGCGTTTACGGCGGCTATACGTTGCGCACGACGACTGATCGCTATGGCGATCCACTGGTGATTGAACAACAGCCCTGATTTAGAGAGATTAGGGACCGGAGATTATCCGCAAGAACGCCAGTTTGCTACCTCCTGATTGCACTCTTGGACAGAGTGAATCATCGCCTCGAAGGGTGTGGGACAAGTAGCCCCTCGGATTGATCTTCGCCTTTCCTCACTCTACCACTCCGTCAGCTTCCATATCTCCGGCTGCCAATCGCCCGATTCCATCCCGATTTCGGCATAGATCGCCACGGCTTGCTTCAGGCTGGTCATGGACGCTTCTTCGCGGCCGGCGCGGTGGAAAATGTCGGCCCGGTGGTTATAGAGGGCAGCCTCGCGGTGGCGGTCGCCTTCGCGGGTGCAGAGGATAATGGCTTGCTCTACCAGCGCCAGCGCCTCGTCGATTTCGCCATCCGATTCGAACAGGCGCGCCATATTATTGAGGGCGGCCACTCGCACAGAGGTCGTGCCGGCCGCTTCGGATAGGGCCAGACTGCGCTCCAGATGTAATCTGGCGGCCGCCGTCTGACCAGACTGGCGAGCCAGGATGCCCAACGTATTATGGGCCTGTGCTTTCGCGAAGGTATCGTCCGTCTTATCAGCCTGGGCCAGGGCTTCTTCGGCCAGCACGTGGGCAGTATCGAATAAACCCCGTTGATAGGCGACGCGGCTCCGGTCGACGTTGAGGCGAGCCTGTTCATTTTGCTGACCGGCTGCGTGGTAGCGGGCCAGCGCCGCGCAATAGTGGCTTTCCGCCAACTCGCGATTACCGCGCCGTTCGTGAACATGGCCTAACTTGTGCTCCAGCCGGCCAATTTCCGATTCGGTGGCCTGGGCGGCGGCGGCCTCATACGATTGCAACGCCGCCTGATATTCACCTAAGAGCGTCCTCAGATCACCGACCGCCTCATGGAGGGCAGGCGCATCGGGATGGCCCAGGGCTAATGCGGTCTGGAAGTGATCAAGAGCATCGCGATTGGCGAACAAGGAGCGGGCGTGATGGCCGGCGCGGCGATAGTAATCGGCGGCGACGTCATCCTGGCCGCCCAGACGCAAGTGCCCGGCAATCAGCGATGCCAGCGCGTCACCCAGGTAGCCGCGGGCGCGCGTCTGGAGTGCCGCGGCCACACGCCGGTGGAGCAAGCGCCGCCGCGCCAGGTTGATTTCGTCGTAGACCAGCGAACGAAGTTGGGGATGGGTGAAATCATAATGAGGCTCTCCGTCCAGCTTCGTTCCTGTCAGTTCGCCCTGAGCGCGATCAATTTCCCGGATGAGGCCGCTGTTCAACAGCCGTTCCACGCCGTCGATGACCTCGTCTTCGCTGCGGCCGCTGGCTTCCAACAGGGTGGTGTAGTCGAAGGACCGGCCGATGACCGCGGCCGTCTGCAGTAATTGCAAGCCGGCCTGATCGACGCCCGTCAGTCGTCCGGCCAGCAGGTCGCGTACGGACGGAGGCATCGTCCACCTATCCGGTGCGTCACTCAGAGCGTCCAAATATTCCACCACAAAGTAGGGCAAACCTTCCGTCTCGCGATACAGGCGGTCGGTTATTTGGGCAGCTATCGGCCTCAGATTTTCGCGTGACGCGACCAGTTCGAGCACATCGGACGGTCGCCAGCGGGACAAAGGGATCACCCGGCTGGTTCCGGCGCGCTGAGTCTCGGTCATTAAGCGCCGCAGGCGGATGCTATCGCCCGTATTGCCACCACCACCCTCGATCCAGCTCAGGATGACCAGGATGGGCAGGTCGCTCAGACGCCGCGCCAGATAGGCCAACAAGTCGAGCGTCGCCTCGTCGGCCCAATGAACATCATCCAAAAAGAAGACCCCGGGCGTTGCGCCATTCAACAAGTGGCAGAGGGTTTCGCTGATGCCACTGAAAAACCGGGTCTGCGCCCCAGGCCCACCTGTAGCTGCTTCATCTGGACGCTCACCCGGTATCCCTTCAATTTCAGGGACGAGCCGAACGGCTTCAACACGCCAGTGTGAGGGGACGGCCGCCAACCGTTGGGCGGCCGAGGATGGGCGCAGTAAGGCACGCAGGGCAGCCGTGATCGGCGCATACGCCAAATTAGCTTCACCCTCATAACAAGTTGCCGTGACGGTGCGGGCACCCTCCGTGGCCACGTGTTCCAGGAACCTGGTGATGAGATAGGTCTTGCCAATGCCCGTTTCCCCGGTGACAACCGCCAGGCGACCGCCGCGGTCCACATCCTTATAAATACTCAATAGATTGGCCCACGCAGATTCGCGGCCGGTTAGTTGCGGTAGTTCCGTCCGCGCCGCACTATTTTCTGCAATCGATGGCCTTTCGGATGCCTGTTTCGATAAGGTTACAGGTTGGGGGAGTCGGCCTTCCTGAATCGCTTCATAGAGTGCGGTTGTCTCCGCCAAGGGGCCGACGCCCAACTCCTCATCCAGGATACGGACGGCCTCGCGATATTGGCGCAGGGCGGCGTCACGCGCGCCATTCCACGCGTATAGTTTCATCAACCAGCGGTGTGTTTCCTCGCGCAGGGGATCAGCCGCCAGCCACAGGCGTCCAAAGTCGAGCGCCCGTCCCGGTTCTCCGGACTGGCTGTACGTCTGCACCAGCCAGCCCAGCCCGCCAGTATACGCGCGTCGCAGTTGCTCGGTCATGGCCAATTGCCAGTCGTCAAATTCAGCGCTATCGCGCAGAGAAAAGCCGCTCATAAAGGGGTCGCGGTAGAGCGCGATGGCCTTTTCCGCTTCTGACACGCACTCGGGACAAGGCGTTCCTACTCGTGCGTGATGAGCGACAGCCGTTATAGCTGTCTGAAAAGCAGTTACATCGCACCAGACCCGATCGTTATTCACGGCGAGCCCGTCGCGGGTGACGTAAAGCGCCTCATTACCAACAGAGGAGCGCAACGCGGACAGCGTTCGCCGCAATCCGGCTCGGGCGCGCTCATCATCCATCTCCGGCCACAACAAAGCGGCCAGCGTCTCACGCGATTGATACTCGCCGGTGACGGTCAGATAGGCCAACAATGCGACGGCCTTGCGCGTGTCCGTTTCCACAATGCGGCCGTCGCGCTCGATGCGCGGTGTGCCGAGCAGGTAAAGATGAAGCGTCATTGCAGCGGGATTATGATGGAATCGTCTCAAAGATTCAACAAATCCGGGATTCGTAACGATTTCCGTAACGATCAGGAGACGATTGCCTGTTATCCTGTAGGCGACTTGATGATTAGGAGACGTTAACATGGCAAATGGAACAAGTTTCGTAACGCATCAAAAAAAGACAATCGGTGATGTGGCCGTGGATGGGTTGCTGGCGGGGATGGCCGGCGGTCTCGCGATGGGGGTGGTGCTGGTGCTGTTGGGTTTACTGGATGACACCGGCCCTTTGGAGACGCTCGGCCGTTTTGATCCGGCCAACGGCGGTTCGGCGGCCATCGGCGGGTTGCTCCATCTGGCGGTGTCGGGGATTTATGGGGTGTTTTTTGCATTGGGCTATCATATTCTAAGCCGCCGGTGGCCGGGGATGAATCGCTACGGCTGGTGGATTGGCGCGATCTTCGGTGTGGGTCTCTGGCTGGCGGCGCAGTTTATCTTTTTGCCGGGGTTGGATTCCGCGCTGGCCGATCTTGCGCCGCCATATTTCGCACTGGGGCATCTGGTCTATGGTCTGGTTATTGGCTATCTAGTGGGCAAGCACCGCGTAGGTTAAGCATTGCACAGGTAATTGGCGAGACGGCTTATGTGACCTGGGATCTGCCGCCGGGCGAGTATACAGTGATTTGCTTCCTGCCCGACATCGCGGGTGACATGTCGGCCCATGCGGCGCACGGCATGGTAGCGAACCTGACTGTGACCGATCAAAAAGAGGCGCGATTCCCCCGGGACGCAACGGTCGATAAAGTCAAAACCTTTGCGTCCCGGCGACCTTGCGTTACATTTCCGACCTGTTATGGATGTAAACGATTTCACACAACAGGACATGTCCAAATCAACTGATCGGTTTGACGTGGTCGTCATCGGCGGCGGCCCGGCGGGAGTAACGGCCGCCTTGCGCGCTCGCGAGCTGGGCGCTTCCGTGGCCCTGGTCGAGCGCGACCGGTTGGGTGGTACGTGCACCAACGATG
>WBZM01002808.1_pt1 | contig 14324 bp, 17 predicted proteins | sample 5204271 | NCBI WGS metagenome assembly WBZM01 (sample SAMN12344346, study PRJNA552823) | activated sludge metagenome | biome: Activated sludge suspended growth; feature: Nitrification reactor; material: Wastewater; isolation source: activated sludge from nitrification reactor of wastewater...
ACCGATTCCAATTCGTCTGGCGAGTTGGAAAGCTCATGGCGTTCCCCTTTCTAATATTGCCCTTTGGCGCTTTACGCGGCGCCGTCTAGGCTTGTGCTTGAGGACGATGGCGGGCTATTGGCGGCGAGGGCCTGCCGCCGGGCACGATGGGCCCGGGCACGCGGACTGAGGCTGGCCTCGCGCTCGGCGCGCACGGCCCACCGGCTGGGCCAGATGGTCTCGGGCGCGACGCCGATGGCGGCAGCGATCAGCTTTTCACCCTTGAGCCAAGGGCGATTGATGGCTGCCGCTAGCTGGGTGGGGCTGTACCCGTGATGGATGGACAGCCGACGCAGTGACCAGCCTGCTTTTCGCAAAGCAGCAACGATGTCCGCCTGGTGCCAATCCTCATGAATGGCAGACGCGATGGTCAGCGACCCTGTCGTCTTGGCCCGTTTATCGTTTCTGTTCGTGTGTTTCATGTGTTAATCATCAACCCAAAAAGGAGGCATGTCAACACAAATGCGAAAGCCAAACCCACGTTCATGCGAGTTTCTTTTCTCCAGAGAATGGAAACTGGGCATCTTGCTAGGGGTTTTATCAAATAATGAACAATTCCATAGACATACACAGAATGGAAACTGACGATGAGGAAACCTCGCCAGTTTCCATTCTCCCAGAAGGAAAAGAAACCGCCGGAACAGGAGAAGAGGAAGGGTCGACAGGCTTCAGGGAGCGCCTAAACGTGGTAGCCAACGCCGTCGGCGGACCCTCCAAGCTTGCGAGGATGTCCGGGCTGCCAGACTCGTCTGTTCGTAAGTGGATTGACGGCCCCAGCGAGCCAAATAGACCAAGACTTGTGAAGCTCGCGCGCGGAGGCGGCGTAAGCGTCGAATGGCTCGCCACGGGCGAAGGTCCGCGCGAGCGTCCAGCGGCGGACGGCACGGCCCCGGTAGGGAGCGGAGAGGGGCGGGAGCGACGGCCAGCGCCTGAGCCGTCAGGAGATAAGTCGTTGCGCTATCATGGGTCACGCGGGACAGGCCAGCGCCAGGAAGGACCTCCGCCCATCCCGACCTTCGATCCCGGGCAGCCGTTAGCTGGGTTTGACCTGGTGAAGTTGCAGCGCCTGGCCGCGTGCCTGGCGGCGGCTCAGCGCTTGCCCGAGGATCTGGAAACCGGAGCCCAGCTCATGCTGGCCATCAGGATTCAGGCCCTGATCGACTACCTGGTCGCCCAGGGCGCCGACCAGGGCCTCATCGACCAGGAGGACATCGACGCCATGGCCCGGCTGCTGTTTAAGCTGATCAAGGACCAGGAGGGAGGGCTGAAGGAGGGTTAAAGGCCGGTTACGTTCGTCTCAAAGCAGCTTGCGCTCTTGGCCTTGCTGGCCCGGATCGGCAAGTTTCGTCTCAAACCTCCTTGTAAGCCCAGTCTGTGGATAACTAGGCAATCGGTCCTGAAAAGTCGTTATTTATCAGTTTTCCGGCCCGTTTTTTCCCGCTTTTTCCAGCCACTTCCCGTTTCTCAAATCAGATTGCGGGGAACAGGGGGTGATGGGCCTGACCCAAGCGGCGGCCGGGGAGGAGCCGGTGCCGGACCGGCCCAAGCGGAGGTTGATCTGGTTGGGGCGGAAGCGGGCGGGGTGATGTTGGGAGAGGTGACAGTACGCCTGGCCTGATGCGGGCCCGTAGCGGGTACAAACAGGCCCATCGTCCAGCGATCGGTCTCGATCCGCAGTTGCCCCTGGTCTCGAATCAGGTACGGGACCGTCGTCTCGTCGTGCGCGTCTGTGGGGTCGGGGTCATCCCTTTGGTTGCCCCCCCGCCCTCTGGCAGGATACCGCATCAACCACGGCAGTCCCGTTGGGCCCGACACATTCGACCTGACCTGCAGGCAAGGCCGCGCGATTTGAAGGCTATCTTTGATCCGCGCCTTGTGGCAGAGGGTCTAGTTGCCGGGCGGACGTCGGGAGCCGCCGATGATCGCCCCGAGGCCCCGCCTACGGAGCCGCGCCCCGCCAGGATCGCGGGGCGGCGGAGCGCCGCCTGGAGCGCGGGGGGAGGCGATGCGGCCCCTCATCCCGGCGCGCTGGGGGGTCGCCCGGCCGGCGGCCTGGTCGGCGCGGCCCCGCCGCTGGGCGCAGGAGCGGGGCCTCGCGGACCGCTCCCCGGCGCCCCTCGCCGGCGATTACCGCCGCGCCAGGGCCATCGCCGCCGCCTGCGGGCACTGGCTCGCAGGGGAACCCCCCCCGCAGGGGGGCCGTGGACCTCACCGACCCCCTCGCGCCCCGACCCCGCCCGTCGGCGGCAGACCGGGCGCGGCGCCGAGGGCGACCGCCTAAGCGCGCTGCTCGCGGGAACCCGAAGTCAAGCGGGGCTGCACCTTGTGTCCGTCATGCGTTGCCCCCGTGTGCTTCGGGATAGGCAAGATTGAATAGATTTTGGGAGCCGTGAACCACCCGCTCGATGCTCACACGATCGGCAAGAATCCGATACAAAATTAGATAATTCCCATGAACCACAAGCCGCAGGTCCGGCCGGATGTCTGGGCGCAATTGATAGAGGCGGGGATTTTCACCGATCAGGTAAAAGCATTCGGCGATTTCATCAATGAAACTCACCGCCCGCGCCGGATTATCCGCCGCGATGTAAGCCGCAATTTCGTCAAGGTCTGGCTCGACGTAGGCGGAAAGTTCGACTCTCATTTGTCGCTCGCTTCGACGAAAGCCCGATACTTCCCGCGAAGCCGCGACAAAACCTCCTCGGGGGGGACCGGCGGGCGCGGATCATTTAGCGCTTCATCCCACAGGGCCCGCAACTCGTCTAACCCGCGTTGCCGCAGCTCGCGCCGATAAGTCCACTCCCGCAAGGCGTCCCGTATCACTTCACTGGTGGAAGCATATTCCCCGGCCTTCACGACTTGGCGCATGAGGGCGGTCATTTCTGGTGGTAGGGCAATGCTGATTTTTTCGACGTTCTGCATGGTGTTTCTCTCCCGATCTCGCGAAGTAGTAATAAGTCATACCACGCAAGGTGTCAACCGCTTTTCCTTTTCCTGCTGGCGGCCGAAAGCCCCGTTCGGGGGCGGCAGCCTTCGCTTGAGTGGCCATTTTCCGAGCGGCGGACAGCGGTTTCCCTAGCCCGAGCACCTCGGGCGACAAGGCGAAGGTGCGCAGCAGATTGTGGACGAGGGCATGGAAGAACAGCACGCAGCGGACTTTGGCGGTGCCGCGGACCCTGAATTGGTGTAAGCCGCGGTCGCGGGTCTGGGCATTGACCGCAGTCGCACCTCCGGCGGACGTGGCGTGCCAGCCATGGGAAGGTGGCGGCGAGGGTGTGGCGGGCTGTTCCTTGATCAAGCCGGTCGCGAAGCGGCGGCGGGTGGTGAGGTGCGTCCGATAATCCTCGGCAGGTGGAGGTGCGGGCGTCGTGCCGTCGGGGCGCAGGGGCAGTCACGTCCCCGCGCCGCTCAGGCGCTGAGCGCCTGACAATAGGGGGCTGGGGGGGTCCCGTTTCTGTTGAGCACGGCGATACGCCGAAGGGGGGGATTTCCACAACCGGCGCCCAGGTGCGAGCGGAGCGACGGTCCCGGCCCTGCGCCTGGGCGGCGGCGAGGCGAAAACGTCGCGGGCAGAGCGTTACGTCGGACGACAGGTTTTGGCCCGTGGGGTTAACCAGGTCGGGGCCTGCCCCCCCCCAAATCGCGGAGGGGCTGACCGCCCCTCCCGCCCCCCGGAACGGCTCTGGAGGGAGGGGGTAGGTCCCGACCCAGGCGGCGCGAGACCCGAGGAAGTGGTCGAGCCCGGCTTGGACCTCCGGGATGCTCCGGGCCAGGAGGGCCAGCCCTCCCCCGCGCCGCACCTGCTCCAGAAATGCCCGCTGCAAGGGGCGGACGCACCCGCCCCGGCGCTTGACCTCGATCGCCAAAAAGTGGCCGGTGACCAGTTGGCCGAGGATGTCGGCGCAGCCGGGGAAGGCGTAGCGCACGAAGCGGCGCTTGACCTGGCCGGCGGGGTCGGTGGTGGTGATGGCGTGGGCGCCGATGTTGAAGCGATGCGCCCAGGCGACGCGGTTATCCCAGGCCAGATAGACCAGGATCGAGCCCTGGATATCGTGCTCCCGGGGTTCCAGGGGGGTGAGTGGGTAGGATTCCATGGGTGACTGCCCCCGGTGGGGTTGCCGGGTGGCCGCTGCTGGAGGCGGCGCAGGTAGGCGCGCATGGCGAGGAGGTGGGCCTGGCCGGTGCGCGGGGCGGCGAGGGCGGGCAAGGCCGGCGGTTGGGGCCGGGCGGGCAGGTGGTCGAGCAGGTCGGGCCCTAGCGATGGGTCGGGTCGCCAGCCAGGTCAGGGCGCGGTCGAGATCGGGATTAGTCAGGGCGGTCCGGTGGGGCCTCGATCCAGCGGGACCAGCCCGCCTGTTTCACCGGCGGCGGAGGGCGCCTTGACCCAGAAGGACTAGCAGTAATTGAGATTGCCTGGCATCGAAGGTCTCAAACAGCCGGTTCGTGCGGCCTTACCGTCAACTCGACGCCCAGGGCTCGCATGACAGAAAGCATGGTTTTGAGCGTGGGGTTTCCCTGCTCGCTGAACGAACGGTACAACTGCTCGCGAGACAGGCCCGTTGCTCTGGCCAACTCCGTCATGCCCTTGGCTCGCGCCACCACGCCCAGCGCCTTGGCGATGTATGGCGCATCACCCGTCTCCAATGCGTCAGCGAGGAATACGGCGATCGCCGCCTCATTTTCAAGGGCCGCTGCCGGGTCGTAATCGTAGATCTGGTCGCTCATGAGGCCTCCCACTCTGCTGCAAGACGCTGTGCGGTATCGATATCGCCTTGCTGCGTACTTTTATCGCCACCGCACAGGAGGATGAGGATTTCGTTGCCACGCTGCTTGAAATACACCCGATATCCCGGTCCATGATGAATACGTAACTCGCTGACGCCTTGCCCCACTGGCTTGACGTCGCCTGGCAAGCCATTGGCCAGACGGAAGATGCGCGCTGCAACCAACGCCTTGGCGTGATGATCTCGAAGCTTACGCTCCCATCTTCGATAGGTATCGGTCTGTTTGATATCTAGCATGGGCTAATCGTAGTTTATAAAATACATAAATACAACCCAAAAGGCGTACCCGCGATCGACTCCAGGTGCATCACACCCAGGCCCCCCAGCCCAGCAGCCCCCGCACCCCCGCCAGGCCACGCTCCAGGTCAGGATAGGTCAGCCGCCAGGCCGGCACCCGCGTCACCCAACGGGCCAGGGCCGCCAGCTTGGCCTGGGTCAGGTCGCGGATCACCGCCGCCGTGGCCCAGAACCTGCGCATCAACGACGTGGCCCGCGCCGAGGGTAACGCCGGCACGACGCCCTTCACCTTCACCCTGACCCTCAGCCCGGCCAGCACCCAACCGGTAACTGTCAAATACGCCACCGCCTCGGGGACGGCCCAGGCCGGGACGGATTTCACCCCCGCCCGCGCCTGGGTGACCTTCGTGCCGGGCCAGATCAGCAAGACGGTAACCATCGGCGTGACGGGCGATACGGCGCGGGAGGGCAACGAGGTCTTTTACGTCAACCTCAAGCAGGCCTCGGGCGCCAACCTGGCGGATGCCCAGGGCCAGGGGACCATCCTCAATGACGATGGCCCGGTCCTGGCCATCGCCGATGTCACCCTCGCCGAGGGCCATAGCGGCACCAAGAATGCCCTGTTTAAGGTCAGCCTGTTGCGCGCCAGTACCAGCGCCGTAACGGTCAAGTACGCCACCGCCAACGGCACGGCCCAGGCCGGCAGTGATTACACCGCCACCAGCGGGGTGCTGACCTTCCCGGCCGGTCAATTAGTGCGGACGGTGAGCGTCGCGGTGCGGGGGGACCGGGTTAAGGAGGGGAATGAGACCTTTTACGTCACCCTGAGCGGGCCGAGTGGGGCGACGCTGTTGGATGGGTCGGGGCTGGGGACGATTGGGAATGATGATTAGGGGGGATAGCGGGCGGGGTGATTGGCGGTGACGGTGCGGGATGGCCCGCGAAAACCCCAGAAGACAAGCGCCCAGGTTCTCCGTCCGGCCAGGCCGGTTATTTGCCCGCGGGTGCGAACAGGTCCTTCAGCGGTTGATCCCGCAACAAGGCCTCAGGTCGGTCGCGCAGTCCGGCGGTCCAATCCGCGATCATGCGGTCGCGTTCCGCGTCGATCATGGCGTGAAGATGCTGTTCGAACTCCTCGCGATTGAAGTATTCATCGATATTCACCACCGCCACGTCCGCGAGCAACCAGGCCCCGATTGCCCCGACCACGCCGCCCAGTAACGATCCGATCGGTCCGACGGTCAACCCGACCGCCGCCCCGGTCCCCGCGCCGCCACTGATGGCCACGGTCTTGACCACTCCCTTGGCGGCGGCCTTGGCGGCGACCGTCGTGGCGACCTTCTTCGCCATGGCGCTGCTGATGACCTTGATAGCCGCCGCGCCACCCGTCATCGCGGCCACCCCGGCTAGCGGCGCCGTCACCCGCATGCGCTGCTCCATTGACGCCAGCACCGCCTGCGTCGCTTGGTCGAGGACGTCCACTTCCGGCGTCGCGGCCAGCATCTTGCCGGTCTGCCGCTCTAGTTCGGTCGCGAAGGCTGCGACATAGGCGGTATCGATCCGGGCGGCGGCGGCTTGCAGTTGCTCCTCCATCCCGCCGAACAGACGGGTGCTCAACTCGGACTCCATCCGACCGAGCACCGCCCCGGCCAGTTCGGTGTATTCGCCCAGCACCGAATAGTGGAATTCGGCATAGGCGGGGACGGCCAGATGGGCGGTCATGAACGCCTCCTCCACCGCGGCTTTGATCGCCGGGGTTACCGATTCCATGGCCGAGTTACCGGCCGCGCGGAGGATACGCTCCAATTCCGTCGGCGCGGGCCGGTAGACGGTGGGCCCACCGCCCGCCGCCCCGGTCTGCGCGTCCGACGCCGTGGGTCCGCGCAACGCCACCCAACCGACCAGACTCAGTGACAGCAGGGCGAGGACGGCGATGGTGGACCAGAAGGCGATATTAAAGATCCGGCCCGGGGACATTGGTACGGACGGGGGTGGGGGTGGGGATGGAGGTGGATCGGAATCGGTCATGGCCCCTCGCGCTTGCCGAATAGGCTGTGGTGACAGAAGATGCGAACCGAAATGGCCACCTGGGCGACCGACAGCACGACCAGCGCGCCCATCACCAGATGGATGATGATCGCCAGGGGCCACAGGCTGCCGAAGGGACCGGCCGGGTCCAGATGCGCCAGAAGCCAGAGCCGGACGGCACCGCCGGCCTGCGCCAACTGCAACGCCTCGGTAACCCATCCGCCGGGCCCCGGCACCTGCGCCAGCGCACGTTCCATCGCCGTGGCAAAGGGCAGGTGCATGGTGCCCGGTACGACGGCGGTGAACCAGTCCACCCCGACATGGAGGACCAGGAAGAGCCCGCCAACCGTCACCAGCGCCAGCCGGACGGCCAGCGCGCCAGCATAGGCCGGGATCACATGGGCCAAGAGTCGGCGCGCGAGGACACCTTGGGCCAGCCCGGCGACCGGCACCAGCGCGGCGATGAGGGCCAGTTGCGGGAGCGGGGCCAGCGCGACCTCCGCCGCCATCACCGGCACCGATACCAGTGTTATGACAAGCGTCACCGCGAACGCGGAGATCCGGCCACGCAACCAGGGCGCCAGCGGCGAGGCCGGAAGGAACACTAGGCCCGCCCAGGCGCCTTGGCGTGCCGACTGAACCGAAAAGGTACCGAGGAACACCGCCACAGCCATGGGCAGCAGCAAGAGGGCCGCCCCGTCCCAATGGGGCTGCGCCACCCGCCACGGCACCAGCGTCACCAGCAGAACCAGCGTCCCGGCGCCGGCACTCGTCAATTTCTGTCGCATCCTCGTCTCCCGCGCTCCTTCACCATAAAGATTATAGGGATAAGGGTGGTGGCGGGGAAGTCCGACATACGGCTAAAGCTGACTGATGGCCGAGAGGCTAGCGATCTCCCGCTCGACCCGGGCGCGCACCTGGTCTTCCAGGGCAGCCTGGGTGCCCGCGAACTGGGCTTGGACCTGGTGCGCCACCTGCGCCTTAATGTCCGCGCGCAGGGCCGCGATCTTGCCATCCGTCAGTGCGCGGGCAATGATCCAGACGGGGGTCCCCTCCCATTCCTCGGCAAGACGTTTGGCCTCGTCAACCCCGTAATGCAGCATCAGGGCGCCGACCGCCAGGCCGAGGACCGCGCCGATCAGATGCCCAAGCGGGCCTGTGGCGATGAGCGCGGTGCCGGCGCCGCCGCTGATCAGGGTCACCACCACTGCCACGATGGTTGCGGATAGGCCCAGCACCACTCCGGAGATTTCGCCATAGACATCTGGGTCCGCGATCCGCAGGCCCGCGCCCAGGTCCGTTGGCACCCCGGCGTGATCGAGTTCCTTGCGCACTCTGAGCCCATGCTCCCCGTACCAGGCCCGCATCAGATCTGTGCTGTCCGCGGCGACCCCGGCCAGCACCCGGGCGATCTGGGTCTTCACGATTGCCGCGATCTCGGGTTCAAAGGCCGCCGCCGCGCCCGCGAGCTGGGTCTTGAGTGCCGCCACCGAGCCGCCGGTGGCGCGAAAGCCTTGCAGCACGGGGGCGATGCGGGTGTCGAACAGCCCCACTGCCACCGACTCGCCGATCCGCTCGCCCGCCGCGGTCAACCGCTGCACGATCATGGGGCCGATGCGCTCGCGGACAAAGCCCGGCAGCTCGGCGCGCAGCGCCTCCTGGGTGGCCGCCAGTCGCCGTTGCAGGGCCGGGATCGTGGCCAACCCCTGGGACACGGTCACGTAGGGGCGGTCGCTGTGTACCAACCGCGGTGCCCGGTGCAGTTGGCCCAGTTCCTCGTCGAGGATGGACGCCACGAAGGGCCAGGCGCTGCTGCCCCCGGTGAGGATCACGCACGCCAGTTCATGCCCGCGCACCCGGTCGTGGGCCAGGCCCTTGCGCAGGGTCTGGCGGAACCACTCCAACAGGTCGCGGCCCTGGTCACCCCCTTGGAGTTGCTGGTGGGCCTGCGGATTCACGGCTTGCAGATAGGCCGCGAAGGTCGCCGAGGGCCGGTAGCGGCGCGCCCGCGCCAGAAAGCCCTCCCAGGTCGCGTCGCTCAGGCGGCCGAATTCACCCACCGCCTTGCGGAAGGATTGCGCCGGGTCCAGCGCCATGGCCAGGGAGAACTTTTCCTTCAACTCCCGGCAGCGGATGGCCAGCACAAAGAACTCCGCGGCCTCCTCCCGCATGGCGGCAACGGCACCCGGATGCTGCTCGATGAACCATTGGTAGAAGAGGTCATCGAATAGCCGTCCGCCCAGGTGCATATCGCCCCAGGAGTGCAGGACCTCGCTCCCGGCTACCAGGGCAAAGTCGCAGGTGCCCCCGCCGAAGTCCACCACCAGGGCGCCGGTGAGCGCCTCCACGGGGCTTATGTCTCTATGCTGCAGGTGGAAATAGATGGCACCCTTGGGCTCGTCCACGGTCTTAACGACGCCGAAGCCGGCCTCCTGGGCGACCGCCCGCAGGACCTCCCGGTAGGCCTCGGGGGCCTCGCTCGGGACGCCGAAGATCACCTGACGCTGCGCGGGCGCGATGTCCTTGTTCTGCTTGCGGGCGCAGTCCAGCAGGGCGATCAGAAAGTCGCGGGCATAGCCGCGGGCAGCGGCGCTGGCGGCCAGGTCCGGCTTGAACTGGGTATGGATGCGGTAGCCGGCACGCGCGGCACCGGCGTCACCGAATTCCTCCAGCGCCACGTTGCCAATCAGCGGCGGCAGGCCGTCGCGGTAGAGGATCGCCGTGGCCAGGCCGTCGCGGCCGTCGCCGAAGTCCACGCCCACCGGGTCCTCCCGGTCCCCTGGGCACTTGGTGACATAGGTGTTGGAGGTCCCGAAGTCGAGGGCGAGGACCGGCAGCACCGCCCCGGCGGTGGGCGGCAAGGGGTTACACCCGGATTTTGCGGACACGGCCCTTCTCCACCAGGTGGCCATTGACGTACACCGGCTCGTCTTCGACGATCACCGTATCCCCCTCCTCAATCAGGCCGAAGGTCTGGTACTGCTCGCCCATCTCCGCCTTCCAGATCAGCCGCGGGCGGGCCGCCGCTGGCTCTGGCCGCAGGAAGCGGGGCGGTGTCCCCACCCCATCGAGGCCCAGTCGCCGCGCCTCCAGCAACAGGGACTCAGCCGCGGTCGGCAGACCGGGGGCGTCGCTGTGGTGCAACTCCAGGAAGGCCCGCGCCAGGCCGGCGTCCAGGCTCCCGCCCGAGGGGGGTGACGCGGGCAGCGCCGCCTGCTCGGCGGACAGGGTCCCAAGCAGCAGCGAGGAATAATCCACCAGTGGGCGGATCATGGCGCCGATCACCCGACGGTAGGCGCGGGTGTCGTAATGGCCTTGTCCCCGGGTCAAAGCCAGCACAGCCACGACCGCAAAATAGACCAGGGAGCGCCGCAAGAGTCCCATGGCCCCCAGGCGCCCCCAGAGGGCACCCAAACCGAGAGTCGAGGCCTTGACCAGCAGATCCGCGGTGAAGGCCGCCCCCATCAGGGTCGTGAGGGTCACCCGCAGGGTGCGACTGTCGGCCAGCTTGACGACCAGGTAGATGGCCGCCGCGGCACCGCCGACGGCCCCCAGGGTCATGCCGAGCGGGCGCAGGTCGAGGGCCAGGTGCAGCACGCCACCCAAAAGGATCATACCGAGCAGGCTCCCTACCCCGGCGGCGACCGCCAGGCGTTGGGCCGGAAGGCCTAGGCTGACGGGTGGGGGTGGTAGCTGCCAGGCGGGGCTGAGGCACCGCCAGGAGCCGCGCAGGGCCTCCTGGGCCCCCGCGGTGGCGGGCGGGCGCGGCAGGCTGTCGAGCACCGCATCCGCGGTCAGACCCAGATAGACCTCGTCCTGGGCCGCGGCCGCGGCGCGCGCCATCTGCTCGGGAGACGGAGACTGTGTCGGATCCCCAAGGACGGCGATGTAACGGTCGGTTGCCCGCTCGGTCAGGCTGACGAGCAGGGGCTGGTGCGCCGCCAGCCAGTCGCGCAGGGAATTTTCGAGAAGGATGGCCATGGTGACTCCTCAGCGCCAGGTCTTGGGCCGTGCCCGTGGCGCGCCAAACTAGGGCCAGACCGGTGCCGACCCAAGGATGGTCGGAGTGGGCGCCCACCGCAACAGTGTCAGGTTGAGGGGGTTAGGAACCGCAACCGCGCGACGGTTGGATGGGGGAACCTACCACCGTCGGATGGCGCTTGCAAATGCCCGCGGAACATCTCAAGGAGGCGCGCGAACGGCTGCGGCAAAATCCGACCAACAGCTCGCGTCCTCCCAGCAGCTGAGCGCCCTGTGAGCGCCCGGGCGTGGACCACGAGGCGTTGAGCGACGCCGCCGAGGCGAACCCGGCACGGGAGCCGGATCGGGCGGATGAGGCGGGTGCCGCCCCGGAGGAGAAGCCGTCCGTTCGACCCCAGACTCCGACCCCCACGCCCGAGCCGCCCACTCGTAAGCCCGGCAAACCGCCCGGTGCGCCCGGGTTCGGACGTACCCAGGTGTTCAAGGCCCATGAGACGCTCGTCCATCGCCCCGACACCTGCGCCGCCTGTGCCGCGGCGCTGCCGGCTGACGCCCCGAGTGTCGCCTACGCCGGCTTCCAACCGATTGACCTGCGGTGGGGGGATCCCGAACAGCCCGGCCTGCATCTGCGCTTCACCGATCATTGGTTCCAAGACCGCCGCTGCGGCTGCGGCCCTCACACCCGCGCGCGCCCCGGCGTGGGCTTGAACGCAGAACTCAGCCTGGAGCCGGTCGCCTTGAGCGAGTGGCGCCTGATCGGGCCGGGGCTGGCGAGCATGATCGTGGCGCTGCATCTGCGCTTTCGGATGTCGTACCGGCGTATCGCTGAGTTTCTCCACGACTGGCTCGGCTTAAGCCTGAGCATAGGCACCCGCAACGGCACCGTGCAGGAGGCCACCGCCGCGACCGCACCGCTGGAGCAAGAACTCATTGCGGCCGTGCTGGCCAGCGACCAGCTGCATGCCGATGAGACCTCCTGGCCGCAAGGTCGCGAATTACGCTGGCTCTGGGTGTTTACCAGCGCCACCGTCACCCTGTTCGTGGTGGCCAAGCGCGGGCGCGATATCCTCGACCGCCTCCTTCCGGGCTTCGCCGGCTGGCTGTGTGACCGGCATGCTAGTCGGCTAGTTGGTGCAAGTCCAACCGTGGCCCTTGGGAGAGGGGAACACGTAGGCGAAGGCAAGGGTGCCCGAAGAAACTCCCCCTGCACCTTAGGGACGAGGAGGACGGCAAGGCCCCTGCCGGACGGGAGCCAATGAGGGATCTGAAAGAAGCCGGAGTCCAAACTCGCCACCTAAGCGAGAGCGAACCTTTGTTGAGGCGTACCGGGTTGGGCGAGGTGCCGACGACCACCGAAGCCCGATCATCTCCTCGTAATCCTGGTGCGTAGAGAAGGTAGGTGGGCGGGAACAGAGGCGACTAGCTTACCCGGTGAAGGGCCGTTGATCCTGGGTCGGTGTAACGACGACACCTTAAGCCCTAAGCGACGCGGTAACGCGGGCGTGATAGGACGGGGGCCTGCAGATGAAGCCGTAGTAATCGTAAAGCCCGGTACCGAAGAAGCGGCGGCGACGCCGATGAGGGTAAACCATCGGGTCAGCGGCAAGGAGGCCGGAGGTGAAGGGCGGAACACGTAAGCGGTTGATGAAGCTTGTTAGAGACTATGGGTCCTCGATCAGCCCCAGGGGAACCGGCGAGTGTCCGAGACGTAGATACCGGGCGAATCGCCGGTGCGATGACCAAAAGGCCCATGCAAAGATGAAGTGTGAAATGAGCGGAAGAGACCTATTGTCTGACGAGCGCAGACTCTACGAGGACCTGTGCACCCGGGACTACCTGGTGGCGGGATTCCAGCGCGTGAGGAAGAACAAGGGAGCGCCCGGGATCGACGGCGTGACGATTGCCGAGTTCGAGACACGTCTGGACGACGAGCTAAGCCGGCTGACGGTGGGACTGGAAAGCTGGACTTACAAACCCTCACCGGTGCGACGGGTAGAGATACCCAAGCCTGGTGGGCAGGGCATCCGCTTGCTTGGGGTGTCAATCGGCTTTAAAAAGTTTCCAGGGGTGAGCGCCCAAAAGTTTCCAGTTGAACAGTTGGGTTATTGGGGGGTGATGCTCTTTTTTCGCTGCTTGAAACGGTAGGAGTCATTCCCCGTTTCGAGGATGTCACAGTGATGGGTAATGCGGTCGAGTAGCGCCGTTGTCATCTTGGCATCTCCGAACACCTGCACCCACTCAGCGAAGCTGAGATTGGTTGTGATGATCAAGGACGTCCGCTCGTAGAGTTTGCTGACCAGATGGAAGAGTAAGGCCCCCCCGGCGGCGGGGAACGGCAGGTAACCCAACTCGTCGACTTATGTTGAGCTCAACATAAGTCGACGAGATCGGGTACCTGCCCATCGAACGCCAAGGGGCCAACCTGGTCTTTCGATTGGTCTCCCGCCGCTACGAGCGCGGGCCCATGATTCTGACCAGCAACCAAAGCTTCGCCGCGCGGGGCGAGGTCTTCGGTGATCGCCTGATTGCCACCGCGATCCTCGATCGGGTGCTCCACCATGCCATTACCCTGAATATCCGCGGCCACTCCTACCGTCTCAAGGACAAGCTCAAGGCCGGACTGGTCCGGGTCGAAGAAACCACTCCCATCACTTAACCAACGTAACCCGGGTGGGGACTTTTCGTTGACCACGGCTGGGGAGATTTGGGTGACCGTTGACAAACAGGCACGGCTCGCGCGTCGGGGAGGCTAGAACGAATTAGCCGTGGGCTGAGGTCGGTCTCATACCGCACGGCGGTCTGGATGCACTTACCTAGGGAGGGGGCGATTGGGCCCCACGGCAGGGGTCATTAATTGGAACAAATGCACCATTTTTATTTTCACAGCGTGAGCCCTTGCTGTGGGGTGTCTTGTGGTTTATGATGGCTTTAGATGGGTATGGAGCATCGGCTAACTTGCGTGTAACCTTATGTCCGTGTTATAAATATGCTGGTTTACAGTGGCCTGCCAGTCTACCGTCGGAAGGCGACTTTTCCCTTCACACGGGAGGGGTCACTGGTTCAATCCCAGTATCGCCCACCAAATTCAGCAAGTTAAAAAAAGCCGGCCCATTTGCCGGCTTTTTTTTCATCGCGCTACTTTCGGCTTCAGTACAGTTAATTCAATGCAGGCTCCCTGCCTGCGGCCAGCCCCAATAGTCGTACTTCATCTTTTAGCTAGACCAGGACGTTACTTCCCCTCCCGTGCGCAAGATC
>WBZM01002809.1_pt1 | contig 14323 bp, 14 predicted proteins | sample 5204271 | NCBI WGS metagenome assembly WBZM01 (sample SAMN12344346, study PRJNA552823) | activated sludge metagenome | biome: Activated sludge suspended growth; feature: Nitrification reactor; material: Wastewater; isolation source: activated sludge from nitrification reactor of wastewater...
GTCAAAGCCCTCAACACCGAAAAAGCCAAGGCCCTTCAGGCGGCGCTGGCGCAGATCGAGAAGCAGTTCGGCAAGGGTTCGATCATGCGCCTCGGCGAGGGCGAGAAGATCGAGGACATCGAGGTCGTCTCTACCGGCTCGCTGGGGCTGGACATCGCGCTGGGCGTCGGCGGCCTGCCGCGCGGCCGGGTGGTCGAGATCTACGGCCCGGAATCCTCCGGCAAGACCACGCTGACGCTGCAGGTCATCGCCGAGATGCAGAAGCAGGGCGGCACCTGCGCCTTCATCGACGCCGAGCACGCGCTCGACACCGCCTACGCCCAGAAGCTCGGCGTGAACCTGCAGGAGCTGCTGATCTCGCAGCCCGACACCGGCGAACAGGCGCTCGAAATCGTCGACGCGCTGGTGCGCTCCGGCTCGGTCGACCTGGTGGTGGTCGACTCGGTCGCGGCGCTCACGCCCAAGGCGGAAATCGAAGGCGAGATGGGCGATTCGCTGCCCGGCCTGCAGGCCCGCCTGATGAGCCAGGCGCTGCGCAAGCTCACCGCCACGATCAAGAAGACCAACACCATGGTCATCTTCATCAACCAGATCCGCATGAAGATCGGCGTGATGTTCGGCAGCCCCGAAACCACCACCGGCGGCAACGCGCTCAAGTTCTACGCCTCGGTGCGCCTGGACATCCGCCGCATCGGCTCGATCAAGAAGGGCGAAGAGGTCATCGGCAACGAGACCAAGGTCAAGGTCGTCAAGAACAAGGTCTCGCCCCCGTTCAAGACCGCCGAGTTCGACATCCTCTACGGCCAGGGCATCAGCCGCGAAGGCGAGGTGATCGACATGGGCGTGAACCACAAGATCCTCGAGAAGAGCGGGGCCTGGTACGCCTACAACGGCGAGAAGATCGGCCAGGGCAAGGACAACGCGCGCGAGTTCCTGCGCGAGAACCCCGAGCTGGCCCGCGAGATCGAGAACAAGGTGCGCGACGCCGTCGGCATCCCGCAGCTGCCCGGCGGCGAGGGCGCAGCCGGCGAGTGAAGGCCCGGGCGCCGCGGTCCCTGAAGGGGCGGGCCCTGCAGTGGCTCGCCCAGCGCGAACACAGCCGTGCGGAGATGCAGCGCAAGCTGCTGCCGCATGCGCGGGCACTCGTGGCGCAAGCCGCGGCCGGTGCCGGCCCCGACGTGATCGACGCGCCGGAGCCGGGTGACGTGATGGCCCGCGTGACCGAGGTGCTCGACTGGCTCGAAGCCCACAACTACCTCTCGCAGCAGCGCTTCGCCGAATCGCGCGTCCACGCCCGCGCAGCGCGCCACGGCAACTTGCGCATCCAGCAGGAGCTGGCCCAGCACGGCATCGCACTCGATGCCGAGGCGGCCCAGGCACTCAAGGGCAGCGAGTTCGAGCGCGCCCAGGAGGTGTGGCGGCGCAAGTTCACGGCCCCGGCGGCCGATGCCGCCGCGCGCGCCCGCCAGGCGCGCTTTCTCAGCCAGCGCGGCTTCTCCGCCGAGACGGTGCGGCGGGTACTGCGCCAATCCGGCGCCCCGGGCGAAGACGACTGAAACCAGCCCCCGGGGCGATGCCAGCCAGCCGTCAGCTTTGACGCAGCGCAGCATGCTACATTGCCCGCCGTTCGCGCTGGTGACGGTGGAGTGACTGCCCCGCTGCGTACCGCGCCCACTGCCACAGCACCCACCGGTCCGTTTCCATGGCACTGCCGCCTGCCTCGCCGCAGCGAGCGCTCAAGCACCGCCGCAGCATCGACGTCCACGTCTATGCGCGCGGCAATGGCCTGTGGGAAGTCGACGCCGAGATCCGCGACGTCAAGACGCGCGACGCGAAGCTCGCCGGCGGCCTGCGTCTGGCCGGCGACCCTATCCACGACATGCTGCTGCGGCTGGTGGTCGACGAGCGGCTCAACATCGTCGAGGCCGGCTCCGAGACGCGCTGGATGCCCTACCCGGGCCTGTGCAACGACCACGGCGACGCCTACGGCGCGCTGGTCGGCCTGAACCTGATGAAGGGTTTCCGCGCTGCGCTCAAGGAGCGCCTCGGCGGCAGCCAGGGCTGCACGCATCTCACCGAACTGGCGCAGGTGCTGCCCACGGCGGTGATCCAGGCCTTCGCCGGCGAAGTGATCGACACGCGCGAGGACAGCGAGCACAAGCCCTTCCAGCTTGATCGCTGTCACGCCTTGCGCTCCGACGGCGAGGCCGTGAAACTCTTCTATCCACGCTGGTACCGGGGCTCGCCAGACCCCGCGGCCGTTCCCTCCCCTCCAGAAACCTAGGCAAGCGAGACTCCCATGAAGATCCACGAGTACCAGGGCAAGGAAATCCTGCGCCAGTTCGGCGTGCCGGTGCCGCGCGGCTATCCCGCGTTCAGCGTGCTGGAAGCCACCGAGGCCGCGCAGAAGCTGGGCGGCCCGGTGTGGGTCGTCAAGGCGCAGATCCACGCCGGCGGTCGCGGCAAGGGCGGCGGCGTCAAGCTCGCGAAGTCGCTCGACGACCTGAAGACGCTGGCCGGCCAGATCCTCGGCATGCAGCTCAAGACGCACCAGACCGGCCCCGAGGGCCAGAAGGTGCGACGCCTGTACATCGAGGAAGGCGCCGACATCAAGAAGGAGTACTACGTCTCGCTGGTCACCGACCGCGCGACGCAGAAGGTCGCCTTCATCGCCTCGAGCGAGGGCGGCATGGACATCGAGGAGGTCGCGCACAGCACCCCCGAGAAGATCATCACCGAGGTGATCGATCCGCTGACCGGGCTGGGCGAGGCGCAGGCCAAGAAGATCGCTGCCGCCGTCGGCCTGCCGGAAGGCTCGCATGCCCAGGCCGTGACGCTGTTCCAGAACCTGTACCGCTGCTACATGGAGACGGACGCCTCGCTGGTCGAGATCAACCCGCTGAACTGCGACAGCAAGGGCAACCTGATCGCGCTCGACGCGAAGTTCAACTTCGACTCCAACGCGCTGTTCCGCCACCCCGAGATCGTCGCCTACCGCGACCTCGACGAAGAGGATCCGGCCGAGATCGAGGCGAGCAAGTTCGACCTCGCCTACATCCAGCTCGACGGCAACATCGGCTGCCTGGTCAACGGCGCCGGCCTCGCGATGGCGACGATGGACACGATCAAGCTGTTCGGCGGCGAGCCGGCCAACTTCCTCGACGTCGGTGGTGGCGCCACGGCCGAGAAGGTCACCGAGGCCTTCAAGATCATGCTGTCCTCGCCCAAGGTGAAGGCCATCCTGGTCAACATCTTCGGCGGCATCATGCGCTGCGACACCATCGCCGAAGGCGTGATCGCGGCCTGCAAGGCGGTCAACCTGAAGGTGCCGCTGGTGGTGCGCATGAAGGGCACGAACGAGGAACTGGGCAAGAAGATGCTCAAGGAATCCGGCCTGCCCATCATCAGCGCCGACACCATGGCCGAAGCCGCGACCAAGATCGTCGCTGCCGTCAAGTAAACCCGCCCGCACGAGAGAACCGACATGAGCATCCTCATCAACAAGGACACCAAGGTCATCACCCAGGGCATCACGGGCAAGACCGGCCAGTTCCACACCAAGGGCTGCCAGGCCTACGCCAACGGCAAGAACTGCTTCGTCGCCGGCGTGAACCCGAAGAAGGCGGGCGAGAGCTTCGAGGGCATTCCCATCCACGCCAGCGTGGCCGATGCCAAGAAGGCCACCGGCGCGACCGTCAGCGTGATCTACGTGCCCCCGGCGGGCGCGGCCGACGCGATCTGGGAGGCCGTGCAGGCCGACCTCGACCTGGTGATCTGCATCACCGAGGGCATCCCCATCCGCGACATGCTGATGGTGCGCAATAAGATGAAGGCCAAGGAAGCCGCCGGTGGCAAGAAGACGCTGCTGCTCGGCCCCAACTGCCCCGGCCTGATCACGCCCGACGAGATCAAGATCGGCATCATGCCCGGCCATATCCACAAGAAGGGCCGCATCGGCGTGGTGTCGCGCTCGGGCACCCTGACCTATGAGGCCGTCGCGCAGCTCACCGAGATCGGCCTCGGCCAGTCGAGCGCGGTCGGCATCGGTGGCGACCCGATCAACGGCCTGAAGCACATCGACGTGATGAAGGCCTTCAACGACGATCCGGACACCGACGCCGTCATCATGATCGGCGAGATCGGCGGCCCCGACGAGGCCGACGCTGCCCGCTGGTGCAAGGCCAACATGAAGAAGCCGATCGTCGGCTTCATCGCCGGCGTCACCGCCCCTCCGGGCAAGCGCATGGGCCACGCCGGCGCGCTGATCTCCGGCGGTGCCGACACCGCCGATGCCAAACTCGCCATCATGGAAGAGTGCGGCTTCAAGGTGACGCGCAACCCGTCCGAGATGGGCCGGCTGCTGAAGTCGCTGCTGTGACGCCGGGGGCGCGTTCGTAGTTGTACGAACGCACCCGGTCGGGGCGGCTGCCTAGAATCCCGGCAGCTCGCAACAAGAGGAGGGCCCACGCGGCCCTCCGTTTCATTCCGACAATCGGGCCTCGTCATGGACCTCACCTCCGGCGCCTTCTGGGCCGCCCTGGGATCGATCATCCTCGCCAACGTGGTGCTCTCCGGCGACAACGCCGTGGTGATCGCACTGGCGGCACGCTCGCTGCCGCCGCACCAGCAGAAGAAAGCGATTTTCTGGGGCAGCGGCGCGGCGATCGTGATGCGCATCGTGCTCACGCTGATCGCCGTCGAGATGCTCAAGTGGCCCTGGCTGAAAGTGATCGGCGCGGTGCTGCTGGTCTACATCGGCGTCTCGCTGCTGCTGGAGGACGACGGTGACGGTGAGGGCGGGCACGAGGCGGGCGGGATGATGGCCGCGATCCGCACCATCCTCGTGGCCGATCCGGTGATGAGCCTTGACAACGTGCTCGCGGTGGCCGCCGCGGCCAAGGGCGATACGGTGCTGCTGGTCGTCGGTCTGGCGGTGAGCATTCCGCTGATCATCTTCGGCAGCACGCTGCTGCTCAAGGTGATGGAGCGCTTCCCGATCATCATCACGCTGGGCGCGGCGCTGCTGGGCTTCCTCGCCGGCGAGATGCTGCTCACGGACCCGGCCGTCACGGCGCGATTCGGTGAACTCTCGCACGAGGTGGTCAACGGCGCCGGTGCGGTGGGTGCGGTGCTTGTGGTCGGGCTCGGGTTGTGGCTGCAACGCCGCTCGCGCGAGCGTGCCGAAGCCTCCTGAGTTTCGGTAATCCCTCACTTGCAGCGCGTTCCGGCGGGCGCCTATACTGCCGCCCAGAAGGGGAGTAGCTCAACTCCACCGCAGCGCTCTCACGGGCGTGCGAGAAAGTTTCGCCAGATCGTCAATACGAAGCCTCGGCTTCCGGTCTGTCGGGCAACAACAAACGACTTCAGCCGAGCAAGACCTTCGATGCAAGCCGCATGAGCGGCAGGATCGAAGCCGTCTGACCCGCCTCGGGCCACACACACCCTCGTTCCTCCGCCCATGCGGCTTGCACCGTTCGTCGTGCAATCTGCCTGGAGCCGTCATGGAACTCTTCTCCGCACCCTGGTGGTCCGCCCTGCTGGCCATCGTCCTGATCGACCTCGTTTTGGCCGGCGATAACGCCATCGTCATCGCGCTGGCCGCCCGCAACCTTCCTGCGCACCTGCAGAAGCGCGCCATCCTCTGGGGCACCGTCGGCGCGATCGTCGTGCGCAGCGCGATGACGCTCGGCGTGGTCTGGCTGCTCAAGATTCCCGGCCTGATGCTGGTCGGCGGCATCGGCCTGGTGTGGATCGCCTACAAGCTGCTCGCGCCCAGCGAGGGTGGCGACGAGCACTCGCCCCAGGCCAGCACCTTCTGGGGCGCCATGAAGACCATCGTCATCGCCGACGCCCTGATGGGCGTGGACAACGTGCTGGGCGTCGCCGGCGCGGCCAAGGGCAGCTTCGATCTGGTCGTCATCGGCCTGCTGATCAGCGTTCCGATCGTCGTGTGGGGCAGCACGATGGTGCTCAAGCTGGTCGAGCGCTTCCCGATCATCACCTACCTCGGCGCGGGCGTGCTCGCCTACACCGCCGGCCACATGATCGTCAGCGAACCGCTGCTCGACGACATCTACGACCCGAGCCTGATCGGCCGCCTCGCCACCTATGCCGTGCTGATCGTCGGCGTGCTGAGCGCCGGCTGGTGGTCGACGCGCCGTGCCGAGCACCGTGCCGAAGCCTCGGCCACCTGATCACCGCCCGCCCACGAGGAGCCTCGAGATGGAAACGATCGCCGTGTTCGTCAACGATGCGGAGCACGCGCTGCACATCTTGCAGCCGATGCTCAAGGGCGCGCCGCGCACCCACTGGATCATCGTCGCTGCGCCGCCGACCCTGACGCGTCACATCGGACGCTGGGTCTCGCACTCGGCGCGCAAGCAGTGGCTGGAGCGCTGGAGCGTCGACCTGTTCGCGACCCTCGAACCGGCGCTGCGCGAAGTGCCGGGCAGCAAGGTCGAGAGGATGATGGTCAAGCGTCCGCTCGCGGAAGTCAGCGAGCGGCTGCGTACCCGTCATGGCCAAGTGCGCTTCCTCGATGCGCGCCGCCCGAAGGTGGGCAAGGCCGACGAGCCCATCAGCAACGACCAGCCCGCCGCCGGCCAGTGCCCCTGGGCCTACCCGGTGGCCGCCACCGCGGGGTTGAGCGCGATGCTCACGCTGGCCGACTGAAACCCGCCGGACTGCGGCGCGGCCTGCGCCCTGTGCTAAGTTCCCGCCACGATGGGAGTGCACGGGCGCGACGACATGCGCCGCCCCGGGGAAGGGGCGGCATGACCCAGGCCGAGGTGCTCGGAGCGCTGGGCCTGGTTGCCTGCCTTTCTCTGGCCGCGGCGCATCTGCTGTGGCTGCTGCCGCGCCTCGGGGCGCGCCCGGCCTGGGCGATCACCTTGGGCCTCGGCCTGCTGGCAGCGCTGGCGGCGCTGGCCACCGGTGCCATCTGGCCGCTGGCGGCAGCGCTGGCCCTTCTCTTCGGTCACGCCGGACACGCGCTCGGCAGCGCCCGCGCTCGGGCGGGGCTCGAGCCGCCGATGAGCGTGGCGCCCGTGCCGCCCGAACGTACCGCGGCCACGGCGCCCAGCGCGGCGCGGCCTGCCACGCTCGGCCGCTACCGCATCGAGAGCGAGATCGGACGTGGCTCGATGGGCGCGGTCTACCTCGGCCGCGACCCCCAGATCGGTCGCGTGGTGGCGATCAAGACACTGGCGCTCGGTCGCGAATTCGCGGCCGACCGCATCGGCGAGGCGCGCGAGCGCTTCTTCCGCGAGGCCGAGACCGCCGGCCGGCTTCAGCATCCCGACATCGTGACCATCTTCGACGCCGGCGAGGCCGACGACCTCGCATGGATTGCGATGGAGTACGTGCGCGGTACCGACCTGCAGCGCTATACGGCGCCGGGTACGCTGCTGCCGGTGCCCCGTGTGCTGGAGGTGATCGCCCGGGTGGCCGAGGCGCTGTCGTACGCGCACTCGCAGGGGGTGGTCCACCGCGACATCAAGCCTGCCAACGTGATGATCGATCTCGAGGGCAGCCTGGTGAAGGTGATGGATTTCGGCGTCGCCCGGCTGGACGACGCGAGCCGCACCCGCACCGGCATCGTGCTGGGCACGCCGTCGTTCATGTCGCCCGAGCAGATGTCGGGCCGCCGCGCCGACGGGCGCAGCGACCTCTATTCGCTCGGCGTCATGCTGTTCCAGTTGCTGACTGGAACCCTCCCGTTCGAGGGGTCCAGCATGGCCGAGCTGATGCGCCGGATCGTCAACGAGACGGCGCCGGACGTGCGCAGCCTGCGGCCGCAACTGCCCCAGGCCCTGGCCGACGTGGTGACCCTCGCCCTCGAGAAAAGACCTGAAGTGCGGTATGCCGACGGCATCCAGATGGCGCAGGACCTGCGGGCCGTGGCCGCCGAGATGCTCGCCTCGGGATCGGCTGCACCCGTGCAGGATGACGCTTTCGAGAAAACCGTGACGTTCGGGCCCATCGAACCAAGGCACAATTCCGCCTCATGAGATCCTGCGCCGGGTACGCGCCGCCCGGCCTTCCCGTTCCATGCCGCTGCCCGACGCCGACCCGACCATGACCCTGGAGTACTTCAGTGCCACCGACACGGGCCGGGCGCGCAACAACAACGAGGATTCGGTAGCGGTCGACGAGGAATCGCACCTCGTCGTTCTGGCCGATGGCATGGGCGGCTACAACGCCGGCGAAGTGGCCAGCGGCATGGCCACCTCGTTCATCAAGGCCGAACTCGGCCGCTGGCTGGCCGAGGCGTCGGACAACGCCTCCGACACCGACGTCCGCCGGGCGATGGACATCTGCGTCGACAATGCCAACCGCGCCATCTTCAACGCCGCCAACTCCAACCCGCAGTACGCCGGCATGGGCACCACCCTCGTGGTCGGCGTGTTTCGCGACGGGCGCCTGCTGATGGGCCACGTGGGCGATTCGCGCGGCTACCGGCTGCGCGGTGGCCGCCTGGCGCAGATCACCCACGACCACTCGCTGCTGCAGGAGCAGATCGACTCGGGCCTGATCACCGCCGAGCAGGCCGCGTTCTCGGCCAACAAGAACCTGGTCACGCGCGCCGTTGGAGTCGAGGACACCGTGCTGCTGGAGACCCATCTGCACGACGTCATGCCCGGTGACCTGTACCTGCTGTGCTCCGACGGGTTGTCGGACATGCTGGACGACGAGAGCATCGCCCAGCTGTTGCAGAGCAGCGACGCACTGCCCGAAGTGGCCGCCGCCCTGGTGGACGCCGCCAATGACGCAGGCGGAAAGGATAATATCTCGGTGGTACTTGCAAGGGTACGCGGCCCGGCGGGACCGGCGCGATCGTGGTGGCCCTTCCGGCGGTGAACGAGCCGCCCAGGGACGGACATAACTCATAAGACACGGATCACGAGGACAACGAGCATGGGCAAGCTGGTCGTTTCACTGGATGGCGTGGTGATCAAGGAAGTTCAGATCACCAAGGACAAGACCACCCTCGGCCGCCGGCCCTACAACGACATCGTGATCGACAACCTCGCGGTCAGCGGCGAGCACGCCGTGTTGCAGATGGTCGGCGCCGACGTCTTTATCGAAGACCTGAACAGCACCAACGGCACCTACATCAACGGCAAGGCGATCAAGAAGCAGCTGCTCAGCCACAACGACACGGTCGAGATCGGCAAGTACAAGATCAAGTACCTCGTCGAGGACGGCACCGACTACGAGAAGACGATGATCATGAAGCCGGGCGCCGCCCCGGGCGTGGTCGCGGCGGCGCAGTCATACCAGCCGACCCAGGGCTTCGGCGCGTCGGGCTTCGGCTCGCTCGGCTCGGGGTCCGGCCCGGCCTCCATCAAGGTGCTCAACGGCGCAGCCGCCGGCCGCGAAGTCATGCTTACCAAGGTGGTCACCACCGTGGGCAAGCCTGGCGTGCAGGTGGCCTCCATCACCAAGCGCCCGGGCGGCTACGTGCTGGCCCACGTCGAAGGCGCCCTGCGTCCGACCGTCAACGGCTCGCCGGTGACGGGCGAGACGGTGCAGCTCAAGAACGGCGACGTCGTCGAGCTGGCCGGCACGCAGATGCAGTTCGTCCAGGCCTGACGCCCACCCCGGTTCGCCCGCGCGCATGAGTCCGGGCGCGCTGCGGCTGCTGCGCGCGGCCCTGCTGGGCGGCGCGCTTGCCCTCGGCCTGATGCATGCGAGCGGCCTGGCTCCGCTGCGCTGGCTGACCCAGATCGACCTCGCCATCGACGACGCCCGCCTGCGCGCGACGTTGCCCGGCACCCGCGACACCCGCATCACCATCGTCGACATCGACGATGCCAGCCTGGCGCGCATCGGCCGCTGGCCGTGGCCACGCGATCGGCTCGCCGCGCTGGCCGACGAGCTCTTCGAGCGGCAGCGCGCCGCCGTGGTCGGCTTCGACATGGTGTTCTCGGAGCCCGAGGCGGGCGATGCCGCCCTGGCTCGCGCGTTGGTCGGCCGACCGGCGGTGCTTGGCTACTTCCTGGCCGACGGCCCAGGCGCGCCGCGCAGCGGCGTGCTGCCGGCACCCGTGTTCACCGGCGGCGACCTCGCCGCGATGCGCTGGCGCGGCCACGTTGCCAACGTCGCGCCACTGGCCGGAGCGGCGCCTGCGGCCGGCTTCTTCAATGCGTTGCCGGACAGCGACGGCATGGTGCGTCGGCTGCCGCTGGTGGCCGACGTCGACGGCGCCACGCGCGAATCGCTGGTGCTGGCCATGCTGCGACTGCACACCGGGTCACCGCAGGTCCGGCCGATGGCCGGCGCCATCGAACTCGAGCAGGCCGGCACGAGGTTGCGCCTGGCGATCGACGCCGACGGCGCACGGCGCGTGCCCTACCGCGGGCCCGGCGGCCCGGCGGGCGGCTCGTTCGACTACCTGTCCGCCGCCGACCTGATCGATGGCAGGCTGCCGGCCGGCCAGCTGGCGGGCCGGCTCGTGCTCGTGGGTTCGAGCGCACCGGGCGTGTTCGACCTTCGCAGCACGCCGGTGGCGCCGGTCTATTCCGGCGTCGAGGTGCACGCCAGCCTGCTGTCGGGCCTGCTCGAGGGTCGCGGCCCGGTGACGCCCGACTGGGCGCGCGGCTACGAAGTGGCGCAGCTGCTCGGCGTGGCGGCGCTGCTCGCGCTGCTGCTGCCGCGCCTGCGGCCAGCGCGCGCAGCCGCGGCGAGCGTCGCACTCGCCGCGTTGCTGGTGATGCTCGACCAGTGGTTGTACCGCCGCCAGGGTCTCGCACTGCCGCTGGCCTCGGCGTTGCTCCTGACGCTCGTGGTCTACGCCGGCATCACCGGCTGGGGCCTGGTGGTGGAGGGCACTCGGCGCCGCGAGCTGGCGCGCCTGTTCGGTACCTACGTGCCGCCGGAACTGGTGGCGCAGATGGCGCGCGACCCGCAGCGCTACGGCATGCAGGCCGAGAACCGAGAGCTGACGATCCTGTTCTGCGACATGCGCAACTTCACGCGCGTGTCCGAAGCCCTGCCGCCGGAAGAGCTGCGCGCGCTGATCAACCGCTTCTTCTCCGCCATGACGCAGGAGATCCGGGCGCAGCGCGGCACGCTCGACAAGTACATCGGCGACGCGATCATGGCCTTCTGGGGCGCGCCGGTGGCCGACGACGCCCATGCGCCGCGCGCCGTGCAGGCGGCGCTGGCGATGCTCGAACGCATCGATGGCCTGAACCGCGAGCTGCGCGAGCGCGGCCTGCCCGAGATCGGCCTGGGCATCGGCATCAACACCGGCCTGGTGTGCGTGGGCGACATGGGCTCGGACATCCGCCGCAGCTACACCGTGATGGGCGACGCGGTGAACCTGGCCTCGCGCGTCGAGGCGCTGACGCGCGTGTACGGCATCGACATCCTGCTGGGCGAGGCCACCCGCGCGGCGATCGGCGAACGGCTGCCGCTGATCGAGGTCGACCTCGTTCGCGTCAAGGGCAAACAACAGGCCGTGACGCTTTTCACGCCAGTCTCCGAGGTTCACGCGCGCAATGCGCGATATGCCGAGGAAGTGCGACTTTGGAACCTTGCCTTGGACGCCTACCGCCGGCAGGATGCCAAGCAGGCGCTGACTTCGCTGGCCACGTTGCAAGACGGGTTCAGAGATTCGCCACTCAGCGGCCTGTACCGTCAGCTCGCCGAGCGCGTAGAGCGCTGGACGACACACCCCGAGCCGCCCGACTGGGACGGCACCCGCACCTTCGACAGCAAATGATCGTCAAAGTCCTCGGCTGTTCCGGCGCCATCGCGGCCGGCAGCAGGACCACGTCCTTCCTCGTCGATGACGACGTGCTGATCGACGCCGGCACGGGCGTCGGCGACCTCTCGCTCGAGGCGCTCGCGCGCATCGACCACATCCTCATCAGCCACTCGCACCTCGACCACGTGCTGGCCATCGGCCTGTTGGCCGACAGCGTGATGCGCGCTCGCCGTGCAGCCGGCCGCGGGCCGATCAAGGTGCACGCGCTGCCCGAGACGCTGGCCGCGCTGCGGGAGCACATCTTCAACGGCGTGATCTGGCCCGACTTCACGCGCCTGCCCAGCGCCGAGCAGCCGGTGCTGCAGTTCGTGCCCTTCGCCGTGGGTAACCAGATCGAGGTGGCCGGCAAGCGCGTCGAGGTGATCACCGCGTCGCACACCGTGCCAGCCTGCGGCTTTGCGGTCGATGGCGGCGAGCCGGGCTGGTGGGTCTACACCGGCGATACCGGGCCCAACCCGGCGCTCTGGATCCGCCTGCGCCACATGAAGGTGGCGCACCTCGTCATCGAGACGGCCTTCAGTGACGAAGAGCGCCAGCTCGCCTACATCAGCCGCCATCTGTGCCCGGCCGCGCTCGGCCACGAGCTGGCCCAGATGCCCGGCAGCGTGGAAGTGCACATCACGCACATCAAGCCCGGCGAGACCGAGGCGGTGATGAGCGAAGTCGGCAAGCTGGCCAGCAGCCACCGCATCCGCGCCCTTTCTGCCGGCCAGGTGATGCGCCTCGGCGAGTCGTGACGGGCTTGGCAGCGCATTGCAAGCGAGCGCTGAACAACGGGCCTGCGGGCCCGTTTTTCGTTGGATCACAAGCACTTGGCTCGGGTGACGATTTGCGTCAGTCGCGACCGGGCCCGTCCGGACGGGCGGACCGACTGTGACTGTTTGCGTCAGCCCTGCGGCTGCATTTCACGGAATTTCGAGCCGATTTCGATGGCACGGCCTTCGCATCGGAGAACGCCGTGTCCCTCCCCAACCTCTCAGGAGTCCTCATGAAGCGTCGTATCCAGCAAGGTTTCACCCTCATCGAACTGATGATCGTCGTGGCGATCATCGGCATCCTGGCCGCCGTCGCACTGCCGGCCTACCAGGACTACACGATCCGCGCGAAGATCACGGAAGGTCTGTCGCTCGGTTCCGCCATCAAGGCTGACCTTTCGAGCAGCTATGCTTCGGACGGCAACAACGGCGTGATCGCCTATGCGGCTCAAGTTGCTGCTGCGCCCCCGCAGTCGAAGTATGTGACTAGCATTGCCATCGATGCGACTCCGGGCGCGACGCTGGGCGATGTCACCATCACCTACAACTCCAACAATGTTGGACGCGCAGTTGCCGCTGGTTCTACGCTGGTGCTTTCGCCGTTCCTGCAAGTTTCGGGCGCTGTTCCGGTTCGTCTGGGCAACGCAGCAGCGGGCGCGACGGGTTCGGTTGACTGGGTGTGCTCTTCGCAACTGCACGCCAATGCGGTCGCTCGCGCCGCCCAGTTCGGTGGCGCTACGCTCGGCACCCTTGACCCGCGCTTCGCGCCGGCCGAGTGCAAGTAATCGCCTGATGGCGCCCGCGAGGGCGCCCGCTGCGACCGACCGGCGTGCCCCGTGCACGCCGGTTTCTATTTGGGGCACGCACTTTCACGCAGAATCTACCGCGCATGAAATTGTCCGACCCTCTTCGCTACCGATTGCTGGCGGCGGCCAGCCACCTCGGCATCTCCGCGCTGATTGCGGCAGCGGTGGCTCTCGTGACCCTCGGTCTCTGGTACCCCAGCGCCTTCGCCGAAATGGCCGGCGGCCGGCGCCTCTTCCTACTGATCCTGGGCGTCGACGTCGTCATGGGGCCGCTGCTCACGCTGATCGTCTTCGACATCCGCAAGCCGCGCCGCGAGCTCATGCGCGACCTCGCGGTGATCGGTGCGCTCCAGGTCGCCGCGCTCGGCTATGGCCTGCACACCTTGTATGGCGCCCGCCCGGTCGCGGTGGCCTACGAGCCTGGGCGCTTCCGCGTCGTCGCCGCCAACGATGTGCCGGCCGACCAACTTCCCGAGGCGCGCCCCGAGTACCGCAGTCTCCCCTTGACCGGGCCGTGGATCCTCGGCACCCGGCCCACCCGTCCCGAAGAACGCCTGGCTTCGCTCGAGATGGCCCTCAAGGGCGTCGACATCGGCCAGCGACCCGAGCGCTGGCAACCCTACGCTGAGTCTCGCTCACAGGTATTGGCCGAGTCCAAGCCCATCGAGACGTTACTTCAGCGTTATCCCGACCGGCGCAAGGAACTGCTTGATCGAGTCGCAACGCTCAAGCTCGATCCCGCCCGCACGCGCTTCCTGCCCATCGTCGCCCGCGGAGACTGGGTGGCCTTGCTCGACGAACGGGGCGACATCGCGGGTTACGCTCCCTTTGATGGCTTCTGAGCCCTACCGCGGCGAGCCGCTGGCCGGCCGCGAACTGCACCTGGCCGCTGCCGCCGCCGCGGTGGCCGCGCCGACCCTCATCGCCTTCAACCTCTCGCCCTCCGCCACCTTCCTCAACCAGGCGGCGTCGCTTGTGGGCTGGGGCGC
>WBZM01002811.1_pt1 | contig 14320 bp, 9 predicted proteins | sample 5204271 | NCBI WGS metagenome assembly WBZM01 (sample SAMN12344346, study PRJNA552823) | activated sludge metagenome | biome: Activated sludge suspended growth; feature: Nitrification reactor; material: Wastewater; isolation source: activated sludge from nitrification reactor of wastewater treatment...
GAACTCCAGCTCACCGCCAGGCAAGATCCGCGCCCGGTCACCGGTGGCATAAGCCCCCGGCGCCCGCTCCCAATACTCCCGATCCACCAGCACCGACGGCGCATCCAGGCCGACCATGAGCCCCGCCCACGGGCGCGTGACGACCAATTCACCGGGCGCACCATCCGGCACGGGAAGTCCGTCGCGATCGACGATGGCCTCGCCGAGATCGGGCATCCCGCCGGCGCGCACCGGGTTGTCCAGCCGGGTGATCCCGGCCAACTCAACCTGACCCCACCCGTCGGCGACGCTCACCTCACCGGAGGCCAACCCGTGCCGCGCCCACTCCCGGATCTCGGCGTCCACCGGCTCACCGAAGGACACCACCCGCCGCAACGATGCGATCCGCGGCGGCTGGCCCAACTCGCCCGCCCAGGACCGCATCGACCGCAGCACCGAGGGCGTCGTCATGAGGGTGGACACGGCATACCGATCGATGAGCTGCCATGCGCGGGCGAGCGTCGGCACGTCGAGCGTCCCCTCGTAGACGACCGCAGTCTCGCCCGCCGCGAGCGGCCCGTAGACCCCGTGGACCTGCGTGCCCAGCCATGCCCCGTCGCCGGCACACCAGAGCACCGACCCCATCGCCACGCCGCCGCGATGGACGGCCAGCGCGGTCGCAACGGTCGCCGCCCCGCCGAGCGACACGGTCACCGGTCGCCCGCCGCGGTGGGCCAGGCTGACGAGCACCAACGGGTGGTCGGCCGGCAGGTCCTCCGGCGCAGCCCCCGTGTCGGATCGCGTTGCACCAGAAGCAGATCCGGTATGCCGTGCCCGTCCCGGTCGCGTCGCGGCGACCAAGTCGTGATACCAGCGATCACCCTCGAACCAGCCGATGTCGATGCCGGTGCGCCGCACGACGACGGTGTGCTGGATGCCACCGACTGCGCTGAGCGCCTCGTCAGCTCGCGCCTTGAGCGGCAAGACCGTGCCGTGCCGCCAGGCCCCGTCCTGGGTGAAGAGCACCGACGCCCCGAGAGCAGTGAGGCGGTCAGCCAACGCCTCGGCCGGCAGTGGCGTCGGCACCACAGCATGCACAGCGCCGATCCGGGCGCAGGCGAACATCGCGACAACTGTCTCGGGCAGCCAACCCAGGTGCAGCGCAACGACATCGCCCACTCCGACACCCAGAGACCGCAGCCCCCGAGCCAGCGCGGCGACCTCGTCTTCCAGGGCGGCATAGGTGATCGTGCGGCGGTCGCCAGGTTCGCCCTCCCAGCGCAGCGCGACCGCTTCGGGCGTGCGTTCGGCGTGCACCGAGACACAGGCAGTCGCGACGTTGAACCGACCGCCCGCGAACCACCGGCCGTGTCGCTCCCCCGGAGTCCACCAGCCGTCCGGGCGCCGCGCCCAGGGCAACTCCTCGAAGGTCGGCAGCCAGGCCCGCAGGTCCGGCCCCATCGGCCCAGGCTCGATCGAATCAGCCATGACCGAGGGTCCGCATCGCCGCGGTGACCGCCCGGCGCAGGTGCGCGACCGCTTCCGCCACCTGCCCCTCCGACGCCCCCGCGGGCAGGTCGACCGCCAGGGCCGCCAAGACCGCCCCCGCGGCATCGACCACCGGCACGGCCACCTCGACACACCCACCGGGTTCGACGCCGGCGACGACCAGCGACCCGGCCGCGGCCCAGGCGTCCCGCGAGTCGTCGGCCAGCACTCGCGTCTCGTCGTCGGCATCGAGCAAGGCGGCCTTCCACTGCTCGTCATCGCCGCGGGCGACGAGCAGCCGCCCCCCGGCCGACGCCAGCGCCGGCAGCACCGCATGTGGATCGCGGAAGACACCCGAATGGGGACCGTCGACCCGGTCGACACCCACGGCCGACGCGTGGACGAGCACCTGCACGTGGACAGTCGCGCCCAAGGCGTCACGGATCTGCGCGAGATAGGGCGACAGGGCGCCGAGCACCGGCAGCCGGGCGAGGTAGCGGTGGGAGAGCCGGGTCAGCTCGGGACCGAGTCCATATCGTGATGAACGCGGGTCCTGTTCGACGAGATCAGCCAGCACCATGGACCGAAGCAAACGATGCACCGTCGGGACCGACAGTCCCGAACGCTCGGCCAGGTCGGTCAACTGCTGGTATGCCGGCCCCTCACCGAGCAACTGCAAGAGCAGCACCGCATTACGCACCGTCCCGAGCGATCCGGGAGCTTCCTGCAGGGCCTCGCTGAGCGGCATACGTCACCCCGGTTTCACGAATTCGGACTGGGCGCCAACGGCATACACGAGTGACCGACGAGCGGCAGACGACAGCCGCACTGTACTCCGGTACCGGCTTCCACCAGAAGCCATTGCGTTTCCACTATGTGAAAACCTATGCTCAGCACACCAAGCCACATCCGCTCGGTGAGGTCGACGATGACCTGGGAGGTCCGCAGTGCGCACACGCGCCTACGAACACACACTCAACTCTTCCACGGTGCCCGCAGGCAGCCCGGCGCTGGAGATCCGCGACATCGAGCTCCGCTTCGGCGGCGTGGTGGCCCTGCATGATGTGGGGTTCACCGTCACCCAGGGCCATATTCATGCGGTCATCGGCCCTAACGGCGCCGGCAAGTCAAGTCTGCTCAACTGCGTGAGTGGGCTCTACCACCCGCAACAGGGCTCGATCACCCTGCACACCGGCGATGGCGGCACGACCCACGAGCTGACCAAGCTGCCGCCGCACAAGATCGCCCGGCTGGGTGTGGCCCGCTCGTTCCAAAACATCGAGCTCTTCTCCGGCCTCACTGTGCTGGAAAACCTCATGCTCGGCCGGCATACCCACATGAAGCAGAGCATCGCCGCGTCGCTGCTGTGGTTCGGGCCGGCGCAGCGCCAGGAGATCGCCCATCGCGGCCTGGTCGAAGAGGTCATCGACCTGCTCTCGCTGCAGGCCTTCCGGCACAAGCCGGTCGGCTCGCTCGCCTATGGCATCCAGAAGCGCGTCGAGCTCGGCCGAGCCCTCACCGTGCAGCCCTCACTCCTGCTGCTCGACGAACCGATGGCCGGCATGAACTCCGAGGAGAAGGAGGACATGGCCCGCTATGTTCTCGACGTCCACGAGCTCGCCGGCGTCACGGTCATCCTCATCGAGCACGACATGGCGGTGGTCATGGACATCTCCGACCGCGTCTCGGTGCTCGACTTCGGTCGGCTTATCGCCGATGGCACGCCCGACGAGGTCAAGGCCAACCCGGCGGTCATCGAGGCATACCTCGGGGCGGAGGAGCACTGATGGCTGCTGACACCTTCCCGCGGCTGCTCACCGAGCTGGCCGCCACCCGGCCTCACGACACCGCGATGCAGGAGAAGCGCTACGGCATCTGGTCGCCGATGAGTTGGAGCCTGTATGCCGCGCGCGTCCGGGATTTCGCGCACGGCCTGGCCGAACTGGGCATCCAGCGCGGTGACATCGTCGCCGTGCTCGGTGACAACCGACCGGAATGGCTCATCGCCGAACTCGCCGCCCAGAGCATCGGCGCCGCGGTCGTCGGCATCTACCCCACGAGTATCGGTGAGGAACTGCTGCACATCCTCACCCTGGCGCGGGTCAAGGTCGTCGTCGCCGAGGACCAGGAGCAGGTCGACAAGCTCATCAAGCTCATCGAGGACGAGCGCGACGGGCGCCGACCGAGCGAGTATGCCGCGATGCCGCCGCTGCTGCTGCAGACGGTGATCTTCTACGACCCGCACGGCCTGGAGCAGTACGACCACGACTTCCTGCGGGACTTCACCCATGTCGAGCAGGTCGGCCACGCCTGGGGGTCGACCCGCGCCGGCTGGCTCGACGAGCAGATCGCCGCCGGCAAGGCCGAGGACATCGCGGTCATCTGCACCACCTCCGGCACGACCAGCCGGCCCAAGCTCGCCGAGCTGAGCCACACCAACCTGCTGGCCATGGCCGACCACCTCACGACCATCGACCCGATCGACGCCAAGGACCGCTATGTGTCCTTCCTGCCGTTCGCGTGGATCGGCGAGCAGATGCTCGCGGTCGCGTGCGGGTTGTCGCGGGGGTTGACGATTTCCTTCCCCGAGGACTCCTCGACCCAAAAGACCGACATGCGCGAGATCGGGCCGGACGTCATGTTCAGCCCGCCGCGCATCTGGGAGTCGATGCTGTCCGAGGTCCAGGTTCGCATCGACGAGGCCGGTTGGCTCAAACGCAAGGTCTTCGGCTGGGGTTACGACATCGGTGACAAGGTGGCCGAGCGCAAGATCAAGGGCCAGTCCGCGGGTGGCCTCAAGGTCCTGCACGCCATCGCCGACCAGGTCGCCCTGCGCCCGGTGCGCGACCAACTCGGGCTGGCCCGCAACGGCCACGCCTACACCGGCGGCGCCCCGCTCGGACCCGACGTCTTCCGCTTCTTCCACGCAATCGGCGTCAACCTCAAACAGATCTACGGCCAGACCGAGATCTGCGGCATCGCCGTCGTCCACCGCGACGACGACATCGCCTTCAACACCGTCGGCACGCCGATCGCCGGCACTGAGATCAAGATCGCCGAGAACGGCGAGATCCTGCTGCGCTCGGCGTCGGTCTTCCGCGGCTATCACCGCAACCCGGAGGCCACGGCCGAAGCCGTCGACGCCGAGGGCTGGCTGCACACCGGTGACGCGGGTTACCTCGATGACAAGGGTCACTTGGTCGTCATCGACCGGCAGAAGGACGTGCTCACCACCGCCGACGGCGTGCGGTTCTCCTCCGCCTTCATCGAGAACAAGCTCAAGTTCTCGCCCTACATCGAGGAGGCCGTCACCTTCCCCAGCGACCACGGCATGACGGCGATCATCACCATCGACCCGATGACCACGGGATCCTGGGCCGAGCACGAGCGGCTGTCCTATACGACCTACACCGACCTCGCCGCTAAGACCGAGGTGCAGGACCTCATCTCCGAGGAAGTCAACCGGTCCAACGAAGACCTGCCCGACGGCATACGGGTCAAGCGGTTTGTGCTCTTGCACAAACAATTCGACCCCGACGACGACGAGATCACCCGCACCCGCAAGGTGCGCCGCAATGTCATCGCCGACCGCTACGGGCTCATCATCGACGCCCTGGCGCGCGGCGACGAGCGAATCGGCATCACGACGACCGTCACCTATCAGGACGGGTCCAAGGTCGACCGCACCATCGACCTGCGGATCGTCGACCTCACGAACTACCGCGAGCCCGAGGGCCGCGGCCGACGCCCCGTCTGGAGTGGACGCCGATGAACACCTTCATCTCGCTCACCGTCTACGGCCTGGCCGACGGTGCCATCCTCGCCCTCGCCGCGCTGGGCTTCGTGCTCATCTACAAGGCGACCCGGGTGATCAACTTCGCCCAGGGCGAGTTCCTCCTGGTCGGGGCTTACACCTTCTACTCGGCGTTCGTCCTCATGGGGCTGCCCTGGGTGCTCGCGAGCCTGGTCGGGGTGGTCGTCGCGATCATCCTCGGTGTCGTCGTCGAGCGCTTCGTGCTGCGCCCGCTCATCGGTGAGCACGCGATCAGCGTCATCATGGTGACCATCGGACTGTCCGCCGTGCTCAAGGCCATCGTCCAGATGTTCTTCGGCACCTCGGTGCGTGAGCAGCCCAAAATCCTGCCGACCAACAGCATCGAGGTCGCCGGGGTGACCGTGCCGCTCAACCGGCTCCTGGTCATCCTCATCGCCGGCATCGTGCTGTTGGCCTTCACCATCTTCTTCCGGCGCTCACGGCATGGCATCGCGATGCGCGCAGTGGCCGACGACCAGCAGGCCGCCCTCACCATGGGCATCTCGGTGCGGCAGGTCTTCGCCCTCGCGTGGGCCCTGGCCGCCGTCAGCGCGCTCATCGCCGGTGTGCTGCTCGCCGACCTCTCGGCCGTCGAACAAGGCATCGCATCCTTCGGGCTCATCGTCTTCCCCGTCGTCATCCTCGGTGGCCTCGACTCGGTGCCCGGCACCATCGTCGGTGGTCTCACCATCGGGCTGCTCAAGCAATACGTCTCCGGGTATGCCGATCCGGGCCTGGCCGAAGTGGTCCCCTACATCGTCCTGGTGGCCATCCTCATGGTGCGGCCCTACGGCATCTTCGGCGAGACGCGGATCGAGAGGGTCTGACCGATGGCGACTGCGACCGGCATACATCACCGCTCTTACCGCGCCGAGCTGCGGCTACGGCATACCAAGGCCGAATGGGCGCGCCTGGCCCTGGTGTTCCTCGGACTGCTCGTGGCGCCCTACGTCCTCACCGTCTACTGGCTGGGCATCGCCAACTCGATCCTCATCGCCGTCATCGGCGCAGTAGGCCTGAACATCCTGGTCGGCTTCACGGGCCAGATCTCCCTGGGCCAAGGCGGCTTCCTTGCCGTCGGTGCCTACTCCTCGGCGATCCTGTCCACCCGGGCTGGGCTCCCGGTGCCCGTGGCGGTCATCATCGCCGTGCTGCTCACCGCCGTCATCGGCGCGCTCTTCGGCCTTCCGGCGCTGCGCCTCAAGGGTCTCTATCTCGCGATCGCCACCTTGGCCTCGCAGGAGATCATCATGTTCGTCGTCCGTCGGTGGGGCTTCCTCACCGAGGACAAGGGCTACATCGAGGTGCCGCGGCTCAACCTGTTCGGTTGGCAGATCGAGCGAGAGACCTTCGAAGTCCAGTGGTATTGGCTGCTCTTGCCGATCACCATCCTGTCGGTCATGGCCGCCCGCAACCTCTTCCGCACCGCCCTCGGCCGCTCCTTCATGGCTGTCCGCGACCAGGACATCGCCGCCGAAGCCATCGGCGTCAACCTCACCCGCGCCAAGGTCACCGCCTTCGCCGTCTCGTCCGGCTTCGTCGGGCTGTCCGGCGCGTTGTCGGCCTACTACACCGAGACGGTCACCTGGGAGCGGTTCACCCTCGACGTCTCAGTGCTCTACCTCGCGATGATCATCGTCGGCGGCCTGGGCAGCATCGCCGGCTCGGTCTACGGCGCGATCTTCATGATGCTGCTGCCCGCCCTGCTCACCGAGGTCGGCGGCAAGGTCGGCAACACCCTGCCGTTCCTCTCCGAGCAACTCCCGGCCATCAAGAACGCCGTCTTCGGCCTGGCGATCATTGTCTTCCTCCTCGTCGAACCCCGAGGTCTCGATCGCATCTGGAGCCGGATGAAGGACTACATCAGGTTCTGGCCGTTCCGCTACTAGCGCTGACCCACCCGTAAGAGATCACGTGCCTCACGGCATACCGCACCGAATGGAGTCCCTATGAAGCACTACCCCCGGCGGGTCCTGCTCGCCGCCGCTGCCGCGTCCGTGCTCGTCGGCCTCACCGCCTGTGGCGGTGGAGCGGCCTCCAGTGGCGGTGGTGGTGATGCTGCGGCCCCCATCAAGGTCGGCATCATCGCCGACCTCACCGGCGCCACTGGTGACGTCGGCAAGCCCTACAACGAGGGCATGCTCGGCTACATCGACTGGATCAACGCCAAGGGCGGCATCAAGGGTCGCAAGATCCAGGCGATGAGCAACGACTACGCCTACCAGGTGCCCAAGGCTGAGGAGCTCTACAAGAAGTACGTCGCCGACGGCGCCGTCGTCATCCAGGGCTGGGGCACCGGTGACTCCGAGGCGCTGCGCACCAAGGTCGCCTCCGACAAGCTCCCCTTCATGAGCGCCTCGTATGCCGAGGTCCTCACCGACCCGAAGCAGTCCGCCTACAACTTCGTCGTCGCCCCGACCTACTCCGACCAGATGCGCGTCGCGCTCAACTGGATCGCCAAGGACGCCGGCGGCAAGGCCGAGGTCGCGGTCTTCCACAACGACAGCCCGTTCGGCACCGCCCCGGTCGCCGACGGCCAGAAGTGGATCACCGAGAAGGGCCTGCAGCTGGGCTACAAGCCCTACCCGATGCCCAAGACGCCCAACTTCGTCGGTCTGCTCTCCCAGGCGCAGGCGCAGGGTGCGAAGTACATCGTCATTCAGAACGTCTCCTCGCCGGCCGCCCAGGTCGCCAAGGACATCAAGGCCCAGAACCTCGGCATGAAGATCGTGTGCCTCAACTGGTGTGCTGACGAGCTGTTCATCAAGACCGCCGGCGCCGAGAACGCCGAGGGTCACATCCTCGTCCAGCCGTTCGCTCCCGCCTCGGCCGCCAAGCCGGGTCACGCCGCGATCGACGAGTACCTCAAGACCAAGGGCTCCTCGCTGGCCGACAAGGGCCTGCACTACGCCCAGGGCTGGTACACGATGGACGTCATGGCCAAGGGCATCGAGAAGGCTCTCGGCTCCAGCGACAAGCTCACCGGTGAGGCCATCAAGGCCGCCCTCGAGTCGATGGACAAGATCGACACCGGCGGCGTCGTCGGCACCGGCACGGTGAAGTTCTCGGCCGACTCGCACCGCGGCTCGACCGGCTCGGGCATCTACCAGGTCACGGGCGGCAAAATCACCGAGATCGCGGCCAACCAGGTCCCGTGACGTCCTCGTGACGTCCTGCTGATGCGTCCTCCTGACGAAGGAATCGATCGTGACTGACACGACTGGTGTGACGGGGGTGGCCGGTATGCCGGCCGCCCCCGGCGCCGGGGCTGCGGTGGCTTCCGAGCTGCTCACCCTCAACAACATCGAGGTCATCTACGACGACGTCATCCTCGTGCTCCGCGGGCTCTCGCTCGCGGTGCCCGAGGGCAAGATCGTCGCGTTGTTGGGCTCCAACGGCGCGGGCAAGTCGACGACTCTCAAGGCGATCTCTGGGCTGTTGCCAACCGAGCACGGCGAGGTCACGGACGGCTCGATCCTCTTCCAGGGCAAGGACATCACCCACCTGGACGCAGCCGCCCGGGTCAAGATGGGCCTTTCTCTCTGCATGGAGGGCCGGCACGTCTTCGAGCACCTCACCGTGCAGGAAAACCTGCTCGCCGGCGCCTATTTCCGCGGCGGCGGCGAGGCCGAGGACCTCAAGCAGGTCTACCGGCTGCTGCCCAAGCTCGGCGACATGACCGCTCGGGTGGCCGGCTATCTGTCCGGTGGCGAGCAGCAGATGCTCGCGATCGGCCGGGCGCTCATGGCCAAGCCCAAACTGCTCATGCTCGACGAACCATCCCTCGGGCTGGCACCGCTGCTGGTCAAGGACATCTTCGCCTTCATCAAGCAGATCAACGACGAGCTCGGCCTGACCGTGTTGGTCATCGAGCAGAACGCCCGCCGCGCCCTCGAGGTCGCCGACCACGGCTACATCATGGAACAGGGCCGGATCGTGCTCGAAGGCTCGGCCCAGGACCTGCGCGAGAACCCCGACGTCAAGGAGTTCTACCTCGGCCTCGGCGACTCGGGCAGCCGCAAGTCCTTCCGCGACGTCAAGCATTACAAGCGGCGCAAGCGCTGGCTCTGATCGTCGTTGTCTCGCCCCAGGCTTTGGCGGCCTGACCGTCCGACCGCCAGGTCCGCCGTTCTGCTGTCCACCCTCAGCTTCGCCGTGCCCGCGTGACCCATCGGGGGCCCGCACGGCATACCGAAAGGGAGTCCCTCATGTCCGGTTCGCTGCACGAGGCAGTGTCGGCGTATGCCGTCGCGCTGGCTCCCGAGGTCGCGCGCACGGTGAGCCAGGCACGGTCGCTCGTGCCGGCGTTCGACGCGCGCTGGGGCGACCGGACCGGGATCGACGAGCTGCCGATTCTTACCAAGGACGACGTGCTGGCGCTGCAAGCCGCCGAGCCGCCCTACGGTGGGTTGATCGCGCCGAATGCGCTGGTACGCAGGGTTTTTCAGTCGCCAGGGCCGCTCTACGAACCCCAACTCGACGGCGCTGACCCGTGGCGCTGGGGTCCGTCGTTGGCTGCCGCCGGGATCGGCTCGGACGACCTGGTGCTCAACTGTTTCGGCTATCACCTCTCGCCGGCGGGGGCGATGTTCGAGGAGGGCGCGCTGGCTCTCGGGGCCCGGGTGCTGCCTGGCGGGATCGGTAACCAGGACCTGCAGGCGCGCGCCATCGCGGACCTCGGCGTCACGGCATACACGGGGTTGCCGAGCTACCTCAAGGCGATCATCGACCGGTATGCCGAACTGGGACTGGACTTCTCGCGCTGGCGGCTGTCGCGCGCCCTGGTGACGGCCGAGCCGCTGCCGGACTCGCTGCGCGCGCTGCTGCAGGAACGGGTGCCGACCGTGCTGATGGCCTATGGCACGGCTGAGACGGGGCTCATCGCCTACGAGACCGAGCCGGGCGGCGGGCTGCTGCCCGCGCCGGGGCTGCTCGTGGAGATCTGCGATCTCGACACTGGTATGCCGGTCACCTCCGGTGAGGGTCAGGTGGTGGTCACGCTGTTGCGCGCCGAGTATCCGATGGTGCGGTTCGGGACCGGTGACCTGTCGGCCTGGCGGCTAGGCCCGGATGGTTCGCCGCGACTGGTCGGGGTGCTGGGGCGGGTCGGCGCTGCGGTGAAGGTGCGCGGGATGTTCCTGCACCCGCGCCAGGCGGCGGCGGCGCTGTCGGGCGTGGCTGGAGTCGAGGCGTGGCGGTTCCTGGTCGACCGGGTGGACCACCGGGACGAGTTGACCTGTGAGGTGGCGTGCGCTGCCGATGCGGACGCCGGGGATGTCGTGGAGCGGGTGACCGCGTTGGTGCGGGCCGGGCTGCGCTTCGGGTGTGCGGTGACTGCGGTCGACGCACTGCCGGAGGGTGCGGGCACGATCGTCGACCGGCGCGACTGGTCATAGCTGGTTCCCGTTGTCGAGAACGTGCGGATGAACTGGCGTTTGGTACTGGGATCGCAGTACCAAACGCCGGTTCATCCGCCGGTTCTCGTCAAGAGCAAGGGTCCGCAGCGTCGGGTGCGCTGGACGAAAGCAGTGGGCGCCTCGACGAGATCGAGGCGCCCACTGGTTTTCTGCTGTTAGCGACGATCAGCCGTGGCGGAACCCAAACCGCTGGGCAGTGTCGACATCGGTGAACCACACGTCGACGTGAATCTGGTCGTACCACTGGTCACCAGGCGCTTGGCACTGCATCCAGGCTCGGTTGCCCTTGACCGGGTGGCCGAGCGGCATGGCGCCGTCCCAGACGGGAGCAGCCGAACCCCAGCCGTAGCCGCCGTCGACGACCTCTTCGAGCGTCGACACTTCACGACGAGCGGGAGCCGACTCTTCCGACCCGCGGTCATCGTCGTCATCGTCGTCATCGTCGTCATCGTCGTCATCGTCGTCATCGTCGTCATCGTCGTCGTCTGACTCGTCGTCGTCGTCATCGTCGTCCGACTCGTCATCGTCTGACTCGTCGTCCTCGTCTGACTCGTCGTCCTCGTCTGACTCGTCGTCATCGTCGTCGTCTGACTCGTCGTCGTTCTCCTGCGAGACGTCGGCTGCGGCACCGACACCTTCGGGTTCGGCGTGGACTGTGATGACGTCCTCGTCTGACCCGTCAGCGACCTCTTCGGTCGCGGCCTCGATGTCGGCAGCGCCCGAGTCGGCCGCCTCGGGTTCCGCCGTGGCGGCTTCGTCATCCGAGTGGTGCACGGCAGCAGCAGTCGCACCGGCAGCGCCGGCCGCCAGCCCAGCCGCGGTGATCTCGTCGCGCTTGGCAGCCATCTTCCGCAGCAACGCGGCGACCGGGTCTTCGGGCGCTTGCGGCGCAGACTCTTCGGCTGCCACAGCCTCCGCGGACTCGCCCACGGCGGCATCACGCTCGGCGGCCCAGTCGGCGAACGGAGCGGCTTCCTGCTCGGTCTCGGCAGGCAGTTCCAACGCCCCGAACGCATCGCTCTCGGCACCGCCATCCACGTCGGCTTCTGCCGTCACATCGCTCTCGGCGCTAGCAGACGCTGCGGCGTCCGCGGCCGCTTCGTCCGCACTGGCCGCCTCGACATCGAGGACCGACTCGTCCACCTCGGCCAGCTCGATCGGCTCAGCTCCTTGCGGGTCAGCCTCGGCTGCGCCATCGTCAGCGTCAGCCTCAGCATCGGCATCAGGCCCACTGTCGGCGAGCTCAACCTCGACATCGGATGCCGACGCTTCAGCAGGGGCGTCCGAGCCGAGGATCGCCTCATCGACGTCAGCCAGCTCGATCGGCTCGGCGCCCTCCGCCTCATCCGCCGAGAACCCCTCAGCCTCCGCGAACTCCGGCCCGACCTCGGCATCGCCACCGGCCACCGCAACGGCGACCGTTTCGGCTTCGCCGGCAGCCGGCACCGCCGGAACCTCGCCCTGCTCGGCGCCCAGCTCGGCCACGTCAACGATGTCGGCGACGGATGCGCTGCCGTCGAGGTCGAGGTCAGTGCCTGACTCGCCGTCGACGACCACCTCGGAAACCCCGGCGGACTCTTCGGCCCACTCGACAGCAGCGGGGCTTTCGTCCGCCTCCTCGGCGGCGGGAGCCACCTGCTCGGCTTCACCCTCGTCGGCCGAGGCGCCGTCGCCAGCGAGCCAGCCGGCACCTGCAGCAGCAGCAGCAGCCGTCGCGGCGCCGCCGGCAACATAGCCAGCACCACCAAAGGTTCCGAATTCCCGCGTCCCGGACTGCAGCTCGCCTTCGATACGAGCCCGGGCAGCGGCGGCGGCCTCGTCTGCGGGAGACGGGCGGGCCGGGCCTTCGGCCGGGGTCCAGACATCCTCAACTGCGGCCTGCACGCTCGGCGCCTCGGCCTCGGCTTCCGACTCGGTCACCGACTCAGCAACATCGGCCGCAACGGCACCCTCGACATCGCCTGCCTCGCCTGCCTCGTCAGCGTCAACCTCGTCGCCAGCCGCAACGGCCGCGCCGGCTGCGCCGTCATCCTCAACGGGAACCTCGACGTCCTGCGCAATGCCGGCGGCCTCCGCCGCGAGCGCCGCTTCCGGCACCACGTCATCAGCGCCGGAGAGGGATTCGGCCACCAGTTCGTCGTCGACGTCCACCTCTTGGGCCAGGCCAGCCGCGTATGCCGCCTCCGCAGCCTCGGGAATCACACCGACGCCCGGGTCGACCACGAGGTCTTCGTCACTGGCGAACTCGTCCTCGGCCAGCGTCGGGACGACCCCCGCTTCCCCCGCGGCCCAACCGGATGCGGCCACGGGCTCAGATGCCGACTCAGCCGGCGCAGTGTCGTCGCGATGACCGGTCAGCTTCGAGGCCGCCACCGCCGCGGCACCAGCCAAGCCACCAGCTGCAGCACCAAAGCCACCGAGGCCCGCGTGACCAGACTCAGCCACCTCAACTGACGACTCTTCGGCGATATCGCCCACCGGCGGGATCGGACCCGGGTCGAACACGGAGGCGGCCGGCGGGAGGGGAGCGGACGGCATACCGGGGCCGCTGTCCCACGACGGAACCGGCGGCAGCGAGCCAGCGGCCTCCGACGGGCGCTGGAACTCGCTCGTGTCAGGCGGGGCCACCTCGCGCCGCCGTCGGCTGGCGCCCAACAGCAGCCAGAGACCGATCAGCAGCACGACCGCGACCAGCACCAACAACAGGACGTTTCTGGGCATGTCCACTCCCTGTGAGGTGACGGTAAGCACGCAAGGGAAGCGCGCCCCGAGTGCAACATACCCGAGCTTGCGCGCCGAAAGCCGCGGCACGGCATACCGGGCAGGTATGCCGTGCCGCAGACTCCGCGCGGAGGGTCAGTCGCGCCTCGCGAACCGCTCAGTGAGAGGTCAGTGGCCGAGCAATCCCAGTCGGGCGGCGGACTTCTCGCGCATTTCGATCTTGCGGACCTTGCCGGTGACCGTCATGGGGAATTCGTCGACGATCTCGACGTAACGCGGGATCTTGTAGTGCGCCAGTTTGCCGGTCGCAAAGGCGCGAATCGCCGGGGCGTCGACGGGCTGGGTGCCGGGCTTCATCCGGATCCAGGCGCAGAGCTCCTCGCCGTACTTCGGGTCGGGCACGCCGATGACCTGAGCGTCGAGGATGTCGGGGTGGGTGTAGAGGAATTCTTCGATCTCACGCGGGTAGATGTTTTCGCCGCCGCGGATGACCATGTCCTTGATCCGGCCGGTGATCTGGACGAAGCCGTCCTCGTCCATGACCGCGAGGTCACCGGTCATCATCCAGCCGTCGATGACGGATTCCTCGGTCTTGTCCGGCTGCATCCAGTAGCCGAGCATGACGGAGTAACCCTTAGTCGCGAATTCGCCGGACTGGCCGCGCGGGACGATCTCGCCGGTCGAGGGGTCGACGATCTTGATCTCGATGTGTGGGCCGACCGGGCCGACGGTGAAGACCTTGCGCTCGAAGGTGTCGTCGGTGCGGGTCTGCGTGGACACCGGCGAGGTCTCGGTCATGCCGTAGCAGATCGTCATCTCGTCGATGCCGGCGGCGATGACCTGCTTCATCAGTTCGGCCGGGCAGGGCGAGCCGGCCATGATGCCGGTGCGCACGGTCTCC